>ENA-ORBV01010680-ORBV01010680.1-microbial-mat-metagenome-genome-assembly--contig:-NODE-10680-length-14621-cov-4.710052_pt1 | contig 14621 bp, 12 predicted proteins | sample MGYA00237777_ERZ505514 | MGnify/ENA primary metagenome ERZ505514 (study PRJEB26160, sample SAMN06269048) | microbial mat metagenome | isolation source: Oligotrophic lake microbial mat | place... | reverse complement strand
TTCTCCGGGCGTTCAACCTAATCACTCGTTGTAACCCCTCAGGTTACGCTCCCTCCGCTCCCATGCGTCTCTCCCGTCTTTCCTCTTTCGCCTTCGCCGTCCTCTTGCCGGCTGCCGCGCACGCCGAGTCGTGGACGCTCGACCGCGCCGTCGCCACCGCCTTGGAGCGTCACCCCGACGCCCGTTTGGCCCGTGCCCGCGTCGATAGTGCCCAAGCCCTCGTCGACCAAGCCCAGTCGGCCTGGCGTCCGCAGGTGACGCTCTCCGGCCGCTACACCGATACCAACAGCCCGATGATGGCTTTCGGTTCCATCTTGAATCAGCGCGCATTCAATTTTGGCCTCGATTTCAATCACCCCGGCAACGTCGACAATCTCAACGCCACCGGCACCGTCGCCTACAATCTCTACGCCGGTGGTCGCGCCACCGCCGGCCGCAACGCCGCCCAGGCCGGCACCGAGGCCGCCGATCTCGATTTGCGCGCCGCCCACCACCGCCTCATCGCCGAGGTCGTCCGCGCGGCCCTCAATCTTCGCAAGGCCCGCGAAGCCGTCTCCGCCGTCGAAGGCGGCGTCCGCGCCTACGAAGCAGCCGTCGCCGTCGCGCGAGCCCGGTTCGAGGCGGGTCAACTCCTCAAGGCTGACCTGCTCAGCCTTGAGGTCCAGCTCGCCCAGACACGTGAGACCCTCTCCTCCGCCCGTCACGGCGCCGCGCTCGCCTCCCGGGCTTTTCACTACGTCGTCGGTCTCGATCCGACCGAGACGACCGTCGAACTCCTCGACGCCGATCCCGCGCTCGCCCGCCTGTCCTTGCCCGACACCCGCGACTTTTCCCAACGCCCGGAAATTCTCGGTCTCCGCGCCCGCATTCGCGCCGCCGAAGCGATGGTTGACGTCGCCCGCGGCTCTCGCCGCCCCACCGTCAATGCTTTCGCCAGCTACCAATACGACCAAGGTTGGAAAACGGACCGACATGGCGACAGCTGGATCGCCGGTGTCTCGGTCGATCTCAATGTCTTCGACGGTGGCCAGACCAACGGTAAGATCCGCCAGAGCGGGGCCGAACTCACCCAGGTCAGGGAAATGCTCCGCAAGGCCAATCTCGGGCTTGGCCTCGAAGTCGAGCAAGCCCGCCTCGCGCACGCCGATGCCATCGAACGCCTCTCCGTCTCCGCCCGTGCGGTCGAGCAGGCCGCCGAAAGCGCCGCTCTGACCCGCGCCCGGTTTGAAAAGGAAGCCGTCCTCGCCGCCGATCTCATCGGGGTTGAAAGTCGACACCTCGAGACCCGCCTCCGCCGCACGGTCGCGGAGGCCGACGAGCGCCTCGCCCTCGTGGAACTCCGCCGCGCCCTCGGTCTCACGCCTCTCCCCCAACCCTGATCCCTTTCTCGACATGAATTCCCTCCGCCGCTTCCTCCTTCCCGCCGCCATCGTGCTGTTGGCCGGCTGTAGCAAACATCCCGCCGCCTCCGCCGATGCCGCCGCCGCCCTCCCGCCCGCCAAAGTCCGCGTCGCCACCGTGCGCACGGAGCAACTTCCCGCGCTCACCGAAATCACCGGCACGATCCGCCCCCTCCGGCGCGCGGCGCTCGCCGCCAAGGTCATGGGCACGATCGATGATTTGCCCGTTGTCCTCGGACAGCGCGTGGCCGCCGGCGATGTTCTCGTGAAAATCTCCGCCGCCGAAATCACCGCGCGCGTCACCCAAGCCCGGTCGGGCCTCAACGCCGTCCGGCGCGATCTTGAGCGCGAGCGGGACCTCCTCACGAAAAGCGCAAGCACGGCCGATATGGTTCGCGGCCTTGAAGACCGTTTCGCCGGTGCCCAGGCCGTGCTCCGCGAAGCCGAAGTGATGCTCGGCTACGCGACGCTGCGCGCCCCCTTCGCCGGTGTGGTGGCCCGCAAATTCGTCGACGCCGGCGATCTCGCCTCGCCCGGCGTTCCGCTCATCGAAATGGAGGGCACCGAAGCCTTCCAAGTCGAAGTCGCCGTGCCCGGTTCCCTCGCCGAAAAACTCAACCTCGGCGCGACGCTGGACATCGTCGTCCCCGCCGCGGGTCTCGCCTTCACCGCCGCCCTCGCCGAACTTTCGTCCGCCGCCGACCCCGGTGCCCGCAGTGTCCTCGCCAGATTCACGGTTCCCGCCGGCACCGGCGTGCGCTCCGGTCAATTTGCCCGCATTCTGTTGCCGGGCGCCCCGGTCCGTTCCGTGTTCGTCCCTGCGGCTGCGCTCGCTCCGTTGGGACAGATGGAACGTATCTTTGTCGTTTCGCAAAATAACCGCGCCGTTCTCCGAATTGTGAAATCCGGCGCAACCGTCTCCGGACGCACCGAAATTCTCTCCGGTCTTGACGACGGCGAACGCGTGATCGTGGCGCCGCCGGCCGGCCTCCGCGAAGGCCAAGTCTTGGAGATTCTCCCGTGAGCTCCCCGGCCGCCTCCCCTGTCGCCGACCCGGCGAAATACGGTTTTGCCGGGCGCATGGCGTCGGTCTTCATCGACTCCAAGCTCACCCCGATCGCCGTCTTGGCCTCGATGTTGCTCGGGCTCTTTGCCGTGCTCGTGCTGCCGCGCGAAGAGGAGCCGCAGATCAAGGTGCCGATGGTCGACATTATGGTCGGCATGCCCGGAGCGTCGGCCCGCGACGTCGAGAACCGCGTCACCCGGCCGATGGAGAAGCTGCTCTGGGAAATCCCCGGCGTCGAATATCTCTACTCCACCTCCAGCCCGGGGGCGGCGTTGGTCATCGTGCGCTTCCAAGTGGGCACCGATATCGAGGCTGCCCTCGTCCGTCTCAACCAGAAGCTTCAGGCCAACTTTGACCGTATCCCCGCCGTCGTCACCCCGCCGATCGTCAAGCCGCGCACGATCGACGATGTGCCGATCCTCGCCCTGACGTTGCACAGCGCGACGCGCGATCATCTCACCCTGCGCCGCCTCGCCGCGCAGGTCGACGACGCGGTGAAATCGATTCCGCAGGTGGCCGAAACCACCCTCATCGGCGGCACGCGGCGGGCCGTGCGGGTCGCGCTCGACCCGGCGGCCCTCGCCGCGCGGCACCTCGGTCCCGCAGACCTGGCGCCCCTCCTCCGGCAGGCCAACCGCCCCGCCCACGCCGGCTCGCTTCCTTTTGCGAACACCGAGTTTCTCCTCGAGACCGGTCGTTTCCTGCGCGACGCCGCCGACATCGGCTCCGTCGTGATCGGGGTGGCCGAGAACCGTCCGATCTTCCTTCGCGATGTGGCCGCCATCACCGACAGCGCCGAAGAGCCGGCCGACTACGTGCTGCATGGCGACGCGAACTCGACCGGCCTCGAAGCCGCCGTCACCCTCAGCCTCGCGAAACGTCCCGGCGCCAACGCCATCGATGTCGTCAACACCGTTCTGGCCAAAGTCGCGGCACTGCGCGGCACTCTGCTCCCGGCCGATGTCGCGGTCACCGTCACCCGCGACTACGGCCATACCGCCGCGGAGAAAAGCAACGAGCTCCTGCTGCACATGGGCATCGCGGTCTTCGGCGTCGCGATTCTGATCCTTTTGTTCCTCGGCTGGCGCGAGTCGCTCGTGGTGATGCTGGCGATTCCCACGACCCTCGCGCTCACCCTCCTCGTTTTCTACCTCTACGGCTACACGCTTAACCGCATCACGCTTTTCGCGCTGATCTTTTCCATCGGCATTCTCGTGGATGACGCGATCGTGGTGGTGGAAAACATCGTGCGCCATATCCGCCTTCCCGGCGCCGAGGACAAACCGCTGGCGCAGATCGCGCTCGAGGCCGTCGACGAAGTCGGGAGCCCCACGATTCTCGCCACGTGGGCCGTGATCGCGGCGATTTTGCCGATGGCGTTTGTGGGCGGCTTGATGGGGCCCTACATGCGGCCGATTCCGATCGGCTCCACGGCGGCGATGCTTTTCTCGATCGCCATCGCGTTCACGATCACACCTTGGGCGGCGATCCGGGTTTTGAAGCGTCGCGCCACGTCGCTCGCCGGAGCCGCGTCGGACCACGATCACGCTCCGTCGGATTGGTTCACCCGGCTCTATCATCGCGTGATGGAGCCTTTGCTCGACCGGTCCCGCGCCCGTTGGATTTTTTTGCTCACCATCGGCGCGCTGCTCCTCGGCTCGGTGGCGTTCGTGCTAACCGGTCTGGTCACGATCAAGATGCTGCCGTTCGACAACAAGTCGGAGTTCCAGATTGTCCTCAACACCGCGGAGGGCACCACGCTGGAGCAGACGACGCGCATCGCCCGCGAGATGGCGGATGCGATCCGCACGGCGCCCGAGGTGCGCGACTTCCAGATCTACGCGGGCACCGCGGCCCCGTTTAATTTCAACGGCCTGGTCCGCCACTCCTACCTCCGCCGCGGGCCCAACGTCGCCGAGATCCAGGTGAACCTCGTCGGCAAGGGCGAGCGGTCCGACCAAAGCCACGCGATCGCGAAGCGCCTGCGCCCGCTCGTCACCGCCGTCGCGCGGAAGTATGGCGCGGCCGTCGCCGTGGCCGAGGTCCCGCCGGGTCCGCCGGTGCTCCAGTCCATCGTCGCCGAGATCTACGGACCCGACGAGACCCGGCGGCTCGCGCTCGCGCGCGAGATCCGCGCCATCATGGAACGCACGAAGGGAATCGTGGACATCGATTGGTATGTCGAAGACGAGCAGCCCAAGATCCGCTACATCGTCGACCGGGCGAAGGCGGCGCAACACGGCGTGAGCGAGGCCGCGATCGCGCGCACCATCGCGCTGGCCGCGCAGGGCACGGCCGTCGATCTCCTCCACGCGGCGGACGAACGCGAAGACGTGCCGATCATCCTCGAGTTGCCCGCCGCCAAGCGCTCCCATCCGGACGCATTCCTCGCGCTCAAGATCCGCGCCGATCTTCCGCCCGCCGCCTACGACTTCGCGGCGCCGTTGATTCCTCTCTCCGAGTTGGTCCGCGTCGAGCGCACGCTCGGCGAACGAAACCGCTACCGCAAAAACCTGAAGCCCGTCACCTACGTCACCGCCGATGTCGCCGGTGCGGTGGAGAGCCCGGCCTACGCGATGTTCGGGATCGACCGGGCGATCCGGGCGCTCGACGCCCGGAAGTTCGGCGGGAGCAACGCCGCGTTGCCGATCTACCACCTCAACGTCCCGCTCGACGATCAGGAGCCCGCGTTGAAATGGGACGGCGAATGGCACATCACGCTCGAAGTCTTCCGCGACCTCGGCCTCGCGTTTGCGGCGGTGCTCGTGCTGATCGCGATGCTCATGGTGGGCTGGTTCAAGAGTTACGTGACGCCGCTCGTCGTCATGGCCGCGATTCCTTTTTCCCTCATCGGAATCCTGCCCGCGCACTGGGCGCTCGGCGCTTTTTTCACGGCCACCTCGATGATCGGCTTCATGGCGGGCGCCGGGATCGTGGTGCGCAATTCCATCATCCTCGTCGATTTCATCGAGCTGCGTCGCGCGCATGGTTTGCCGTTGCGGGATGCGGTGATCGAAGCGGGCGCGGTGCGTTTTCGCCCGATGTTGCTCACCGCGCTCGCCGTGGTGGTCGGCGCGAGCGTGATTTTGGCCGATCCGATTTTCCAGGGTCTCGCGATCAGCCTTATGTTCGGCGAGATCGCCTCCCTGCTCATCAGCCGCATGGCCGTGCCCGTGCTCTACTACATGGCGAACCGAGACGGCGAAACCGCGACCCCGTGAACTTCCTGAAGCTCCTCAAAGCCATGTTCACCTCCGTTCCCCGTTACACTCCCGCCGAACGCGTTGCTCGGATGCGTTCCGGCGAAGCCCTGCCCGTCGCCCGCACCCTCGCGGCCGACGGCCCCGCTCGGCTCGAAGAAAACGATCCGACCGCCAAAACCCTCGGCTACAAACGCGACACGACCAAGGTCGACGGGAAAAAATATTCCCAACACAATCCCCTGACCAAAAATGCACCGGCCGTCTGCTCTGCACCGGCGCTCGTCGCCGCCCCGGGCTGGTGCATGGTCTACGCCAAAAAACCCTGAACGAGATCCACCCATGCGCCCCCGTTTCCCGCGTCTCCTCCGCCCCGTCGTCCTCGCTTGGCTCGGCGCCACCGCGCTCTCGGCCGCCCCGGTCGCCGCGCTGCGCTGGATCGATCCCGGCGAGCCGCGCGTCGCTTCGGCCCTCGCGGCGGGCCAAGCCGCCGCCGACGAACTTGTGCGCACCTTGCAGGCCGAAGTCACCCGCGCCGTCGCCGCCGGCGGGCCGACCGGAGCCGTCGCCGCCTGCCAGCTCAAGGCCCTCCCGCTCACCGCCGACGTCGCCGCGGCCCACGCCCCCGCCGTCACCGCGGTCAAACGCACCGCTCTCAAACTCCGCAATCCCGCCAACGCCCCCGACTCCGCCGAGCAGGCCGCCCTCGACCGCATCGCCGCGCTCGTCGCCCGAGGGGCTCCGCTCCCGTCCGTCTTGATCCAAGAGCTCGCCTCCCCGGGCCAACCGGTCGAGCTCCGGTTCTATCGCCCGCTCATCGTCGCCAAGGGTTGCCTTGCCTGCCACGGCGACCCCGCGAAATTCCCGCCCGACCTTAAAGCCGTCCTCGCTGCGCGCTACCCCGCCGATTCCGCCACCGGCTATCGCGAGAACGACTGGCGCGGCCTCCTCCGCGTTTCCCTGAAGCCGACTTCTTAGGCCTTCACCCCATGGTCACTCGTTACATTCGATGTCAGTATGTCGCCCACGGTTACTTCCCCGGCACGGCCGTCCCAGCTGACACATCCGGCAGCATCCACGCCCTCGCGTGGTTCGTCGTCCCGATCGGCCATCGCGCTCACCGTCTTCGTCCTCGTCGACCACGCCACACACCGCGCCCCTCTTCGTCCGCAACCTAAACTCGTCCTCCCATCGCTCCTATGAAAACCAACGTCGGCAGTATCGACCGCACCGTTCGTGTCATCCTCGGCCTCTCCATCCTCGGCGCCGGCTATTACTTCAAGAACTGGCTCGGCCTCATCGGCATCGTCCCGTTGCTCACCGCTTTCGTCGGCTTTTGCCCGGCCTACCTGCCGTTCGGCCTGAGCACGTGCGCGAAGCCCGACGCCAAAAAATAATCGCTCCGGCGTCCACCGCGCCGCCGTGATCGTTCCCCGCGTCATCCTGACGCATGGTTTCCTCCACCTTCCCGCCGTGCCGTTGAGAGCGACGCTGGGATTGCCGCCGATTCTGCTCAACACCGCTGCGTCCCATTTATGAGCCTGTCACCGAATCGCCGTTTCCAGCCCAGCCTGCGCTGGCTGAAGTTTATCGTTCCCGCCCTCATGCTCGCCGGTGTGATCGCCTTCGTCGTGCTCAAGCCGACGCCTGTCACACTCCACGAAGTCAAAGCCGGCACCGTCCTGGCCGAAGTCATGGGCACCGGCACGCTCGCCGCCCGCGTCAAGGTCGCCCTCGGCCCGAAAATCCAAGGCCGCCTCGTCGAGGTTCTCGTCGATCAAAACGACTCCGTCCGCGCCGGTCAGTTGCTCGCCCGTCTGGACGACGGTGAGTTGCGCCAGCAGGTCGAAATGGCCCGCGCCGCGCTCGCCTCCGCCCGCGCCACCGCTGATCGCGTGCGCGCCGATCAGGCCCGCGCCGACGCCGTCGCGAAACTCACCCGGCTCGAGCACCGGCGCAGCACCGATTTGCTCGCGACGAAAGCCGTCTCCCAATCCGATTTCGACAAAGCGCTCCAAAGTCTCCGCATCGCCGAGGCCGATCTGGCGCGCACCCAATTCGCCATCGTCGAAGCCGAGAGCCAGGTCGCCACCTCCGAGAAAACCCTGCTTTACCAGCAGGAGCGCCTCGCCGACACCCGCCTCCTCAGCCCGTTCGACGGTCTGGTCGTGAAACGCAATCGCGACGCCGGCGAGGTGGTGGTGCCCGGCAGCGCCGTGCTCGACCTCGTCGCGACCGCCGAAATTTGGGTCTCCGCTTGGGTCGACGAAACCGCGATGTCCGGTCTCTCCACCGGCCAGCCCGCCCGCGTCGTTTTCCGCTCCGATCCCGGCCATCCGCTCACCGGTGAAGTGGCGCGCCTCGGCCGCCAGACCGACCCCGAGACCCGCGAATTCCTCGTCGACGTGCGCCTCACCACGCTCCCCGCCAACTGGACCATCGGCCAGCGGGCCGAGGTTTATGTCACCACCGGCCGATCCGCCGCGCTCGCCACCGTGCCCGTCGCCGCCCTGCAATTTCAAAAAGGCCAGCCCGGCGTCTTCGTCGCCGAGCGTGGACACGCCCGCTGGCGTCCCGTCGAACTCGGTGTCCGCAGTCGTGAGCGCGTTGAAATCACCGGCGGCCTCGCTCCCGGCGAACACGTCGCCACGGCCGCCGACGTCCGCGCCGTTCTCGCCGACGGCGATCGCATTGCCTCGCCATGAATCTCGCGGTCCACGATATCCGCCACAATTTCGGCCGCTTCGCCCTCACGGCCGCCGGCATCGGCCTGTTGCTCATGACCGTCCTCGGCATGAGCGGAATCTACCGCGGCCTCATCGCCGACGCCCTCGTGATTGTCGACCACATCGGCGCCGATCTCTGGGTCGTGCAACGCGACACCCGCGGCCCCTTCGCCGAAGTTTCGCGTGTGCCCGCCAACCTCGAAGATCGTCTCCGCGCGGTGCCGGGCGTCGCCAGCGCGCGCAATTTTGTCTCGCACACCATCCAGCGCGAGCGCCGCGGTGAAGCGCTCCGCATCGCCGTGCAGGGGCTCGCGTGGCCCGAAGACAAAGGCGAATGGATCCGCCTCGTCGCCGGCCGGTCGCTCGCCCAGGCGCACTTTGAACTCATCGCCGACCGTTCGCTCGGCCTCGCCCTCGGTGAGGTCGTGCCGCTCGGCCACGACCGCTACACCGTCGTCGGGCTCACGACCGGCATGGTTTCCTCCGGCGGCGACGGTCTCGCCTTTTTCACTGTCCGGGATGCGCAAGCCGTCCAGTTCAATGTCCCCGGCGAGGCCATCCGCCTCGAACGCGCCGCCCGCCGCGCCCGCACCGAGACCATCGATCTCGGCCGCGTTTCCCCGGAATTGCTCAACCGTGCCGCCGGAGCCTCTGCAAACCTCCCGGCGCTCGCTCCGCCCGTCGTGAGCGCCGTGCTCGTGCGCGTCGCCCCGGGCGCCGATGCGACCGCGGTCGCCGCCACCATCTCCGGTTGGCCCGATGTCTCCGTGCACAGCGCCGAGGACCAGCGCGCGCTGCTCCTGCGCGGCATGGTCGACAAGGCCCGCCGCCAGCTCGGCCTGTTTCGCGTCCTGTTGATCGTGATCTCCACCATCATCATGGCGCTGATCATTTACACGCTGACGCTCGACAAGGTGCACGACATCGCGCTCCTCAAACTGATGGGCGCGCGCAACGGCATGATCGTCGGCCTCATCATGCAACAAGCGCTGATTCTCGGCGGGCTCGGCTACCTCATCGCTTATTTCCTCGGGGGGTGGCTGTTTCCGTTGTTCCCGCGCCGCGTGCTGGTCGCCCCGCCCGATTTGCTGTCCCTCGCCGCCATCGTCGTCGGCATCTCGGTCCTCTCCAGCCTTCTCGGCATCTGGAAAGCCCTGCGCGTCGAACCCAACAAAGTCCTCTCGTGATGAACGCGCCAACCTCCGGCGTCGCCGCGATCGAGGCCGTGGCGCTCACCAAAGTCTACGGCCATTGCAACACCGAGGTGACCGCCCTGCGCGGAGTCGATCTGCACGTCGCCCGCGGCGAGGTCGTCGCGCTCCTGGGTCCCAGCGGCGCCGGCAAATCCACCCTGCTTACCGCCGTTGGCCTCATCAACCCGCCGACCTCCGGCCGCATCGCCATCGGCGGCGTCCCCGTGCTCGACGGCCCGCATGCGCTCGTCGATCTCCGCGCGTTCCGCCGTCAGCACCTCGGTTTCGTTTTCCAGAAGGCCAACCTCATCCCGTTCCTCACCGCGCTCCAAAACGTGCAGGTCGCCCTAGAAATCAACGACGTCCCCGCCGCCGCCGCGCGCGCCCGCGCCCTTGAGCTCCTCGACTATCTCGGCGTCGGCCCCCGCGCCGGCAATCTCCCCGACGCGCTCTCCGGCGGCGAACAGCAGCGCGTCGCCATCGCCCGCGCCCTCGCGAATCGTCCCGGTCTCCTGCTCGCCGACGAGCCCACCGCCGCCCTCGACGGCCCGCGGGGACGCCAGGTCATGGAACTGTTCCGCAAAGTAGCCCACGAACAGGGCGCCGGAGTCCTCGTCGTGACGCACGACCATCGCGCTCTCGACGTCTTCGACCGCAGCCTCGCCATGGAGGACGGCCTCATCGTCGCCGGCACGTCCGCCTCCGCCTCCGCCTGATTTCCCCATATGTCCTACGATCTCTCAAATTTCCAAACCGACGTCCTTGACCGCAGCCAACGCATCCCCGTCCTCGTCGATTTCTGGGCCGCGTGGTGCGGCCCGTGCAAGATGCTCGGCCCCATCCTTGAAAAACTCGCCGCTGAGGCCGACGGTCGTTGGGTGCTCGTGAAAATCGACACCGAAGCGCATCCCGATCTCGCCGCGCAATTCCGGATTCGGGGCATTCCAAACGTTAAAGTTTTTCACCACGGCTCGGTCATCGCCGAGCTCGCCGGCGCCCTCGCCGAGCCGCAGCTCCGCGCCTGGCTCACCGAACATCTGCCCACGCCGAAGCGCGAGACGATGGCCCGCGCCCGCGAGCTCCTGCGCTCCGGCCACGCGACCGCCGCCACGGCCCTGCTCCGTCCGCTAGCCGCTGCCGCCCCGGCCGACGCCGAACTCGCCGTGCTCTCCGCCCGTGCCGTCGTCTTCGCTTCCCCCGCCGACGCGCTCACGCTGCTGGCTTCCCTGCCGGCGAATATGCCGTGGGCCGACGATGCCGCGCTCGTGGAGACGCTCGCCGCGACCTTCGCCGCCGGCGCCGCGGCGCAACGCCTGCCCGACTCGCCCCTGCGCGCCCGCTACATCGCCGCGCTCGAACGGCTCCGCCGCGAATCGTTCGAGGCCGGCCTCACCGCCCTGATCGAGGTGCTCGGCGAGAAACCGGCCTACGACGAAGGCCGCGCCAAAGCCGCCGGCCTCGCGATCTTCCGCCACCTCGGCCTCCGCCATCCGCTCTCCGAGAAATTCTCCCGCGCCTTCAGCATGGCGGTAAACGTGTAACTTCAGCTCCGGCCGACTCCCTTTTCCTATGTCAACGAACCCTCCTCTCCGTCTCGTCGTTGTCGGTGGCGTCGCCGCCGGCGCGTCTGCCGCCGCCCGCGCGCGTCGCCTCAGCGAGACCGCCGCGATCACCCTCTTCGAACGCGGCCCCGATGTTTCCTTCGCCAACTGCGGCCTGCCCTACTTCATCGGTGGCGAGATCAAGCAGCGCGATGCCCTCGCGGTGCAGACGCCACTGACCCTCAAAACTCTCCTCGCCCTCGACGTGCGCACGAGCACCGAGGTCACCGCCATCGACCGTGCCGGCAAACATGTGCAGGTGCGCAACCTCTCCTCCGGCACCGTCGAGTCGCTGCCCTACGACAAACTCATCCTCGCCCCCGGCGCAGTGCCGCTCCGCCCCGCGCTGCCCGGCATCGACGACGCCCGCATATTCACTCTGCGTTCCCTCGTCGACATGGACCGCATCAAAGCCGCCGCGACGAACGCCCGGCGCGTCACCGTCGTCGGCGCGGGTTTCATCGGCCTCGAAATGGCCGAGCAACTCCAGCGTCTCGGCAAAACGGTGACGCTCGTCGAACTCACCGACCAGGTCCTCCCGCCGCTCGACCGCTCGATGACGCTTCTGCTCGAAGACGAACTCCGCCGTCACCGGATCGACCTCGTCCTCGGCGACAGCGTTGCCGCCTTCGAGCCCGGCGACGCGCTCACCTGCCGCCTTGCCTCCGGCCGCGCCATCGCCGCCGATCTCGTCATCCTCAGCATCGGCGTCCGCCCCGACACCGAGCTCGCCCGCGCCGCCGGCCTCGACCTCGGCCCACGCGGTCACATCCGCGTCAACGGCTTCATGCAGACGAGCGACCCCGACATCTACGCCGCGGGCGACGCCATCGAGACCGAGGACTTCATCACCTCCGATCCCGTCTCCGTGCCCCTCGGCGGTCCCGCCAACCGCCAAGGTCGTCTCGCCGCCGACCATATTTTCCGCCCGACCGAAGCGAAACCGTATCCCGGCTCCCTCGGCACCGCCATCGTGCGCGCCTTTGAAGTCGCTGCCGGCCTCACCGGTTGGACCGAGAAACGCCTGCGCGCCGCCGGCCGCGCCTACCGCACGGTCACCGTCAACGACAGCCACCACGCCGGCTATTTCCCGGGGGCGAAACCCATCCTTCTCAAGATCCTCTGGTCCCCCGAAACCGGCCGCATCCTCGGTGCGCAGGTCACCGGCCTCGCCGGAGTGGACAAACGTCTCGACGTCCTCGCCACCGCCATCACCGGCGGCCTCACCATCGACGATCTCGCGCAACTCGAACTCTCCTACGCCCCGCCCTTCGGCGCCGCGAAAGACATCGTCAACCTCGCCGGCTTCACCGCCTGCAACACCCGCGATGGACTCGTGACGCCCGTAGACGCGCTCCCCGACGATCTTTCCGTCCAAGTTCTCGACGTCCGCCCGCCGCCGCTCGTCGCCGCGCACCCGATACCGCGCGCCGGCACGATCAATATCCCGCTCGGCCAGCTCCGCGCCCGCCTCGGCGAACTCGACCGCGCGCGTCCCGTCATCACCGTCTGCGCCCTCGGCAAGACCGCGTATTTCGCCGCGCGGATCCTCGCGCAAAACGGTTTCCGCGTCTCCGCGCTTACCGGCGGCATCCGCGCCCACTTCGACCCGCGCAGCCCCGCCAAGCTGCCCACGCCCTGAACCCGATTCGCGTTTCTTTTTCCCATGGGTCGCCGCGTCCCGCCCTTCGAGCCGCTCCGCTGGCAGAGGCCCGGCGACGCCCGCCTTGTTCATCGCGCCTCCCGCCTTTCGGCCGGGCGCATCTGCGAGTTGAACGAAGCCGGCTTCTGTAGGCAGCTCGCTTGCGAGCGCTCGGCGACCGGAGCGCTCGCAAGCGAGCCGGACTAACCTTTCCCTTGTGTCCCATCAGGCGGTGCGCGCAGGATTTTCCGACTTAAACGCGTTTTGATTGGTCTTCAATGTCCGCCCCCGCACCGCAACCTGCAACAGAGCCCCCACCGCCGCCGGAGGTCGGCGCCTCGGCGCGGCGACCCCGGCGGCTCACGGGCGTTTGGATCGCCCTCGCGGTTCTCCTGCTGGCCGGGGCGGCGGCGTATGGCCTGATGCGGCGGCCTGAGGCGGTGGTCATCACCGTCGAGGTGCGGGAGGTCGTGGATCATGTCGTGGTCAGCGGTCGGCTTCGCGCGGTCCGGGAGGCGGCGGTGGGCGTGGAAATCGGCGGCACCGTCGAGGAGGTTATGGCGCGCGAGGGCGACCGCGCCGTCACCGGGCAGGAGTTGGCGCGCATCGGCCTCGTCGACTACGAGGCCCAGCGACAGCAGGCCCGCGCCCGTCGCGACTCAAGCGCGGCGGAAGCCGCCGTCGCGGCGCTGTTGGCCGGTCAGTCGAAAGAAGATTTGCGCCGCACCGAGGAACTTTCCCGCAGCGGGGTTCTCGCCGTGGCCGAACTGGAGACCGCGCGCAACGCCGCCGCCCGCCTGGAGGCGGCCGAGGCGGCGGCGCGGGCGCGGCGTGAAGAAGACGAGGGCGCCCTGCGGCTGCTCGACCGCCAGTTGGAGAAACGCATCGTGCGGGCGCCCTTTGCAGGGACCGTCACGCGCCGCTCCGTGGAACCGGGCCAGAGTGTCGGCCCCGGCACGGCGCTTTTTCTGCTCGCCGAGATGGCCCGCACCGAAATCTACGCCGAGACCGATGAAAACAACGTGGGCCGCCTGCGCGCCGGCCAGCCGGCGACCGTGATCGCGCCGGCCTTTCGCACGAAGCCCTTCCAGGCGCGGCTCACGCAGATCGGTCCGCGCATCGACTGGGATCGCGGAGTCGTCGGCCTCCGCCTCACTCCGGAAAATCCCCCGGACTTCCTTTTGCCCAACATGACCGTCGACGTGAGTATCGAGGTCGCCCGCCTGCCCGCTGCGCAAACCCTGCCGGTGTCCGCCGTGTTGCGCTCGCGCGCCGGCGATTTCGTGCTGATCGCGACCGGCGACCGTTTTGAACGCCGCGCCATAAAAGTCATCGGGGAAAACCCCACGACGATCGCCGTCGAGAATCTGCCCGCAGGAAGTCGTGTCGCCCGGGAAGCGACGAAGGTGGACGCGGGTGAGCGCTACCGGATGACCGCGCCGCCCTGAGCCTCGGAACGGAGCCGATGTCCGCCCCTTTCGCCCTTTCCGTCGCGCTGCGGCAAATGACGCACAACCGCGGGCAGACGCTGCTCACCGTCGGCGTGGTCGCGACCAGCGTGACCCTGATTCTTTTCATTTCTTCACTGATCATGGGCCTGCAGATCCGGATCGTGAGCACCGTCACCGATTCCATTCCGCACGTGCGAATCCTGCCGCAGGAGCGCGCGCCGGAAGTGCCCTGGGATAACGCGACGGCCGGGGATGCGACGGTGCGCGTCGGCGTCTGTCTCTTATACACATCTCCGAGCCCACGAGACTAAGGCGAATCTCGTATGCCGTCTTCTGCTTGAA
>ENA-ORBV01010679-ORBV01010679.1-microbial-mat-metagenome-genome-assembly--contig:-NODE-10679-length-14622-cov-6.549261_pt1 | contig 14622 bp, 6 predicted proteins | sample MGYA00237777_ERZ505514 | MGnify/ENA primary metagenome ERZ505514 (study PRJEB26160, sample SAMN06269048) | microbial mat metagenome | isolation source: Oligotrophic lake microbial mat | place... | reverse complement strand
GATCAAACATAGCATGTTGATGTCGCGCAGGTATGTGTACTCTACTGTAGCCTTGTTTTGGGTCTTTGCTCCCCATCAATTCTCATTTCGAAATTCGGTTTGGGAACCAGAGCAGATTGATATTTACAGCTTTCCGAACGCTGAATTAACTGCCCCCGGTCATCATTCCAATGAAGTTCCAATTTTTGTTTCTCAGTAAGAACCCGAAACAATGAGGCTCGGCAAATTGACACCATCCCGAACGCCAAGGCGTTCGGCTCCAATAACAGTTCTATTATGTCACTTCCCCTTCTGTATCTATTAGTCAGCTGTTCGGTTTCTGTCTATCAACGCACGTCAACGACGATGACAATCATAAACGTGGCCGCATTATAGTAGTTTACGCACACCTGCGTCATTCAACTCCTAGAGCTAGATTCGTATAGTACATACAGGAACGTTCCTTCCATTCCTGGATGGGATGCAAAGATTGAGCACACAGCATTTCTAGTTTATTCGGCTGGCATGCGTAGAATTTTGCGAGTATGGATGACGGTGGCTAACTAAAAAGTTCCTCAGGTGAGTCGGATGACGGAACAGAATCACGACTTTTTGGATGCCAACAAATGAAGCTGCATTGGCACAATAGTTGAGTTGGATAGATTCTACCTGTGGTTTGCTGAAGCCTGGCCAACTGAAGGTAGTTTCTGGCCCATAGCAGTAGCCTTAACAACTGGCTAGTTGCTGGGTCCATTGACAACAAACGATGATGAAAATGTAATACCGACGTCAACAGCTGGAACCTCCATGTTTCTGCTCTCTGCATTGTTGGCAATTGGTTGCACTGCAGTGTCCGGGTGAGGCAGCGTAGTGTCATCGTCATCTTTGCTGTGCCTACTAGCTAGATTCTTTACTAGAGCCTTGCCGCACCCTACGACTTGACTAGTTCTTCTCTACTTCGCTGACCGATGACGGATGATTGAATTTGGGCAACTAGACATTTTATGGATACTGTGTGCGGCACTTGCCTCATAAAAGTTTCTCCTACAGTCGATATATCACGCACACCTGTTTCAAAAACGATCAACCTGCTCCCTAACTGAAATAAATGATTTTTTCGTTTGACGTCATGATATAACGGGCGCACAAGATATTTACCTAAGAACCAGGTTGTAAACTAATGGATCTTTCACCCGGGCAGTCAAAACCAAGCATTTTGAAAACGAAGCATCGCGCGCATCATCTTCGATTGTTCTTGACAGACATGTAGCGTGGAGGCGACAGGATGTTCCAGTCCACAACAACAAAAGGCAAAGTAATAATAGCTACAGCGCTCCCAATCAATAGTAACAAGCTACCCTAACCTGAGCAAGGCTACACAGAGCGGACAGAGAGCCGACAGCAGCGATACCAGTAGCGTGTGGAAACAAATGATCCTACTACTCTAGATTAATTTTTGCGAGTCCACGGTGGTAAAGTTGCTCAGCCGAATAACAGTACATATCCATCGTTTCACACACAGCACTTCGCACAGTAACAGTAGCGAGCTCTCCTAAATCGGAAATATCTACCATAATCTGAACAAGGCTACTGTCGCACCGAGCCGCGTGAATTACGATCCAAAAAGGTATCAAATATTCTCGATTATTCGAGGGTACAAGTAGAATATGGTTGTAATTTCAGACGTCGCCACGGCAGACGTGATAGACGCCCAGCTGGTCCAAGTCGTGGCACAGTTCCCCCCAAGGTAGGAAAACGAAGTGATGGTCGCGATGCTACTGTATATTGTTCTCAGATTTTTCTCATATCTTGAAATGGTTTGTTGTATAGGGCGGATGCCATTGTGACACTCTTATCGTCGGATGATTTTTTACCGGGCGCTCAAACGCTATTGTATTCCATCCAAAAGACGTTGGACAAAAGCATCTTGTATCCACCAGAATCAGTGGTCTTGGCGACGCCCGAGGTGTCTCAAAAGACTCGGGATGCCCTGTGGCCAGCACTCTGCACGCGGATACTGGATGTTTCCATAATACCATTCCACAAGGGAATCAATGGGAAAGTCCCCACCAAAGTGGATGGTAAAGCGTGGGATAATCACAATCCAGGATTGACCAAGCTTCATGCCTTTCGGTTGGAAGTGTATGACACCATTGTGTTTATTGAGCCCGATTGTCTCGTGTTGGAGGATGTGTATCCCCTGATCAAGAGAGGGAAAGTATACACGGAAACAGAAGCACTCGTTGCCGCTGCGCCAGATTTATTTCCTCCAGACCGTTTCAACTCGGGGGTTATGGTGATCCGACCCAGCCAATCTACCTTTGACAACATGATGGGGCAAAGATCATTGCTTGCCAACTATGATGGAAGTGACACGGGGTTTTTGAATGGCTACTTTCCGGAATGGTACACGGAGATGGCACCTTTGGCGCGCCTTCCTTTTACCTACAATGCACAGCGAGCCCTCTACGATACAACCTACAAGCAAGGCCATTCGTGCTATTGGGATGTAGCGATTGCACCGGATCTGAAAATTCTCCATTACAGCGGAGGGTCCAAGCCATGGGAGGTAAACGTTCGCCCACAAGGGCTTCCGAAAGACGATTCTGGAGCACCACCATCTCTTACAGCTCGAACAGGAGACGACTTGACGGATTTGTGGTGCCAATGGTATCAACGAAGTAAAAACTTTGTGGCTCGCTACCACAAAGAGAAGGAGAAAGAACAAGCATGGAAGGATAGCGCAAAAGTTCACCAACAGCAACAGGAACAACAAGCCGCAGCCAAGCAAGCGGCGGATCCGAGACGAGTGCACAAATTGGTCTCCAAACGTTTCAAGGAACTAAGACAAGATGGCCATGGCACCAAGGACGCAATGGCAATGGCTCGGGCTGAGCATGGTCTAGAGGATAGCGAACCTGTGTCTGTGGGGGCTCAGGTGGCGTCTATGTTTGGTGTCATGTTGTAGTAAAAATCAATCATCAATGCACAGTAATTTCAGTACAGACGATATGTAATTCGCTTTAGGCTAGAATGACTAAAGGTGTTTATGTATATTTATGAATATATGTATGGTGACGAGCAGATGAGTGGTTCAAAAGCTGCGTTTGTAAAACCTAGCAGCAATCGACAATGCTACAATTGGGCGCAATGCCTAGAATTCTACTAATACAGAGACCTGCCGGGAGTGGGCCAGTGATGGCGGTTTCGGTGATATCCAAGCGCTTCAAATGTTTGAGAGATCCAAGAACGGTAGGTAGACTCCCTGTTGCAGACGGGTTCCCGGACAAGTCTAGCTCTTCGAGTGATGCCAACAAACCAAACTCGGTTGGCACTGATCCCGAGAACCGGTTGTCAGCCATACCGAAATAAGTAAGCTTTGTAGTAAAGCTCACCTCTGTAGGAATTGTTCCAGAAAAATAGTTCCCAGTAACATTAAGCACTTCCAGGTTGGGGAAGAGAGGAAGAGCTTTAAATAAATTTCCTTCGAATCTGTTGCCATCAAGCCTGATATCACGGACTGTATCCGACCCAAATCCAGCATCGCCTATCAAAGGCCCTTCAAAGTCATTGTTGGCCACACTAAAAACTTGAATGGCAGACTTCTTTGAAAATGTTGGAAAGGGTCCAAATAGGCGGTTATGGGAATGATCTGCGATGAGCATTGACTCCATTTGAGCTTCTTTTGGCATGATCCCATAGAGGTTGTTGCCGCTAAGATCTTGAACGATGATGCGACCTTCCGCATCGCATGTTGGGTAAGAATAGGTGCTGGTCCCAGAGTACCAGTCGCATTCCGAAACGCTATAACTCAGCCAATTATCGTTGCGAAACCAGTCTTGGCCTCCCGTAGCGTAATACTTTGCGACCAAAGCAAACCTCTGCTGCTGTTGCCAGGGCAGGTACGTTTGTAACAGAGGGTCGTTCCACATCCACAAATTTGCTTTATATTGCGGACTTTCTGTGTCTTCTTCAATGGCCTTAACCGTCGATGCGAGAAGCAAATCAGGATCGAATGGAGGGTACATGATACTCGACGACACTTCCATTTCTTGTTCTCCTTGGGCGGTAGGTGCCAGGGTCCAATCAGTGTCTGCCTCGCCGATTCTGCGACGAGCCAAAACTCCAGCCAGGATGGCGCAGCTGAGCGTAAACAGCAGCATCAGAACGAGAACGTATTTTCGACAGTGAAGGGCGCGGCTAGCACTTTCGCTTGGAATGGAGGGCTTGGCACCACCCGTTTTCTTCCTCGGAAGATAGGGCTTGACGTCGATTGCTTCTTCTAGATCCCCGAGCTTCGTAGTGCAAGGGGGCACTTTCAAATCGCATGACTTGCTCTCATCCACTTCATCCATGCCTTCCACAACCAAGAACCCATTTAAAGCGACCTCCTCGGCTGCGCTGTGGCTTGGTGTCGAAGACAAATTCAAGCCGAAACTAGCATCTGTCACTTCAAAGGAAGATGTCGATGACTCTTCTTGTGCGCAAGATATGCCAGCTACATGAAATGCGCCAGGACCCATGGCTAACGAGGAGGCGCTATTTTCTTGAAAACTTCGCTTTGAAGGCGATACTTTCGCTGGCGCTCTGATTGTGACGACTGGCGCTCTGATTGTGACGACTACCGGGGCTTCTTCGGCGTCTTCGTCCACAGATGTCTTCTGCCGTATCATTAAGATTTCTTCAAGCAAGTCACGACTCATGCCCTCTGTCGAGCTCGCTATCGATTCTTCGTCTCCGCCGTCAACCTTGGCTGCAAATGCCTTCTGACGAATCGCAATGATTTCTACAAGCAAATTAGAGCTAGCGATTGACTCGTCGTCTCCTTTATTGGCCTTGGTGTGGAAAGAATGGGCTTGTTTGACCTTGTAATAACCAATATCTTTTTGTGCTAGAACATCACCACGGGTGGTGTGTTGACGTGCTCTGTGGATCACTTTAGTTTTGCTTTTCGAGTTTTTAAATGCAGATAATTGGTGTGACTCTGGCAAATCTGCCTGCAACAAGGCAAAGGAATTGGGATACAAAGTGCCCCCAAGAAAGTCTTCGCCTGGAAGTCCTGTAATGGACGAAACGCCAGAACATGTGGATACTCCTCTGTCAAAAGTGACCGTATGAATGGAATGGTGCAAATCCTGCATATGGTGATCTCGAGAGACAAGAGGAGGATTGATGGATGCTGTTGTCGTTGTGTTAGTGTGCGGATGACGGCTGCTGCTGTTCCCAGCTTTGGCGCTGCTAGTAGTAGTAGTAGTAGAAGTAGAAGTCTTCATCTTGCTAACGGCAACACTTTTTTTTTAGAAAACTTCTGCGATGAGGATGCTTTTTGAGACCTTCAAATTCGGCGGCACACTGGGCAGAAAGGTGTGCTCCTGTTACTGGTTATCTGTCTTGCTTCTGATGACCGTAGATCCTCACTGGGATATGCCACGCACTGACCCACTGTAGATGATGACACTACTAGTACTAGCTAGCTAAAGTCCCACATCAGCTTGACTCCATATGGAGCTAATAATGGAGCAAAAATAAGGTGCACATTGGCTCCAGTATGGCTCCTTTTTTCCTACTCTCCCTTGCTTATTTCTCTTCTGCTTCATTGGCTACAGCGGTTTCATGGAAATCAGAAGCCAAAAATGTCCAGTGTGAGCCAATCAAAGAGCCGTCACACCCAGTGACGAACAAAGAATGTTTGCGGTGTCGAATTACTTCGTCTTGGAAAAATTGTGACTTAAGGAAATACCCCAGAAAGTCATTCGGAAGCACCCAAAATTTGTCATAGCAGCTGGTGCAACTCATTACTCACAAAAGGCTGAATGGATTGATCCAGCGCTAGCTAGTAGGTTACTCGGAGTAGCGAGGTAGCTACTCCAGTAGGTCAGCTACTTTGAAGTACTAGCTAGCTAGCTAAGTAAACTAAACTAACACAAATGAGAACGTCTTCTTTGTTGTGTTACAATCATTTGCGAAGGTTTGAGGCTGCTCGGAAGATAAGAAGTCAAACATGTCCAGTATGCATATGGCAACCAAAGAAAGAGCCACTGGCGCAGAGAACACCACAGGCTGTAGATCCCACTAGACGCTGTAGATCCCCATTCCAACAAATAGGCCAAAACGGTGACGAATTGGGAATGGTTCCGAATCGAATGAAATCAGGCGACTAGTCTGCCTCCCTGGCCAATAAGAGTGTCACGCTTACAGAGCAGCTCAGCATAGACCGGACTCATTAGAGAGTAAGTCGGGAAGATGCGTGTGTGCAGCTTAAAATTCGGCCGGCAAGCTGAATGAGGATTTCATTTTATTTTTTCAAGATTCGGGCGACTCCCTGGGGACAGTCTGTGACTTAGCTAACTCTAGTAGAAACTAGCATGATACCGCATGCTCCGAGTCTCCGTCGTGGCCGGGGTGGGGTATCTTGCCTTTCCCGGGCTACTATCTTGGGGTATCGTGGCCTCCGCGTTCGCAACAAAAAAACAAGCCAAGCATGTCCAGTATGACTGACATCCATCATGCAGACAGCGCAGCTACAGTTGCATTCCACTCGAATATTATAGTGTCCCACTACTAGCGAGTGCCAGGCAGCGTATGATTACAGGACCGACGGAGGCCTTCAGTTCTTTGGGCTCGGCGGTCCCGAAAAATGCAACAGGCTGACATGCCCAGCAGCCAAATCGATAGCCAGGCACGCTCGTAGCTACAGTAGGCTCAAGACCCACCTGGCTGACAAGTGAGATCTATCAGCCTGGCATGGGGAGTTTCAGGCTGTATTTTGGTGCAACGAGTAAGCTGCAAGAGTTATGTTCACGCCCTTGTTTGGGCAGGCAGATACAACTACAAAGTAGCTAGCTGGCTAGTTTTTGCCAGTGCACTACTTCTTTGGTGGAGACGACGGCTATGTGGGCCCTTGATTGTTAGCTCCCTTTTCTGGAGTAGCACATCGAGCGTCCGCGCTGAAAGGATTTCAAGAGTTGGAACCTGAACCTTTGAAAAAGGGGTTGTTTACAACAGGTTGCTCAGTGCAAAGGGGCCAGTTTCAAAGATTTCAAGAGCTGAAAAAGCAATTGAACCGAGAATCGAACCTTTGAAAAAATACCTTCGTCTACAGTATGTCCAGTAGACCCCAACCCTATCGCAACTGTTTTTGGCTTTTCGAACAATTCTCGTCACGAATCATGATTGCGACGTCACAACCTGGAAAAAAAGATACTTTGCCCACCCGGTACGAACAAGATTAAAAAATGTACCTCATTTTTTGCCAGATTCCGAGAAAAACAATCTTTTCCACTCCAAGAACCGCTTAAGGAACCAGTGGCGAGCGTGCTTTCAATGGCCCAATAGGAAGCAACATAGTACAGACAAATAAGCAGAATACTAGAGACCGGCAGCAGCAGAGTTTGCATGTAGCTCAACCGGAATACAAAAAGTAGTGTGGTTGTAGCCAGTAGACACAATACTTGCCTCAGTTGCGTGCAAGCCGTCAAGATGGATGCCAGTATAAGTGATGAAGATATTACTGAATTGCCGGATAATAGTAGTCTTCCTTCCGAGGAGGAGCCAAGTGAACGGGATAGATCTGTAGAAGAAAGTGAAGACGTGGAACAGGGGCAGCAATCCGTGGGAGATGGGGAGGAACAACAACAGGATGAAGAAGAACGGCCATCTGTAGCGTCGACCAAGGAGGCGATACCTTCCACTGCAGAAGCTACTGCTGCACAGCCACCACATAAACCAAGACAACAACAACAATTTGAACGCGAGGGACACAAAACATTTGAAGAGGCAGCCACCATTCCTGAGGTGACCAGCAGCAAGTCCTCTTCCAGTAGTGACAAGAAACAACAATATAGCAGCCCAGAAGATGAACCCATGGAGGATTTATCCGAGTATGATTTGGACTGGAGGCCACCGAAACCTTCCAGTCGCCATGGGGTCACAGCGCCTACAACCAAGTCCAATCGATTTCCGGGCGGAAGAACCACGTCCACCGATAGTAGGGCCAGTGATATTGAGTCAGTCGATATATCCAGTCTGGGCGATTCGTCTGGCGGTCATTTGGGCAATTTGAAACAAAAACCCATCTTTCAGCCACCACCACGGCAGTCGAATGTCGACCGAAATGTGAATTTGATGGCACGCTCCGAAAGGACTGAAACTGCCAGCCATGATGGCACTGCCAGTAGTGCTGGGGGGAGAAGTAGTGTGAGTCTTGGCGGCGGAAGTGCGCGCTTGAGTGGAAGCAGTATTGGAAGTTTGATGGCCCCATCTCGGCCAACCAATCTAAGCTCAAGTCAGAGAGGAACCTCTGCCTCTTCTCAGCGACCGTCACAAGGCAGTCTCAACAATATTGACTTTATTGATGAGGACATTAGTATGATAGATGCGCTCGCAAATGTCCGACTTCACAAACAAGGTAGTGACTCCAGACTACAAGCTGCCATGAGCAGTTCCCGCAGCAAAAGCAGTCACAGCAGTACCAAGAGCAGTAGTACCACTACCACGAGGAGAGCTAAGTCATTCAAAGAGGTTGCCCTGCCAGTGGTATTGGGCTGCTTTATCATCCTGGCCATTGTTGTCATTTCCATTCCAATGATCCCTTACTTGGAGAATCAACTTGCTAGCAATAGTGGTCGCGCTGGGGAATCAAAAAGTGGTGGTGGATTTGCGAAATACGGTAATATCGTGGTCATGCCAACCCATACGACGGAAGAGGAGAGCAGCATGAGGGATAATGAAAATGAAAATAGTGCCACTACCATGATGGCACAAGAACTTCGAGCTTTGATAGAGCAACACGGCATCTCGCTGCCGCAAAGTTTTGTCACAAGCAGCACCCCCAACGAAAATAGTATTGCCGATGCCAGCTTTGTAATGACACCACAAACAAAGGCACTCCACTGGTTGGTAGAACAAAGTGATCCTCTTCAAGCTTCTGCCAAGACTCGCGATGTACAACACCAAAAGCTATTCCAACGCTACGCACTCGCTGTCCTTTGGCATTCGACACATGCACATGAAAGCACGTCGATGGAGAGATCGGGGGAGTACCCCACTACCACAAAAGAGTTAGAGTGGGTTCATGAGGACGGATGGTTGACGGAATCAAGTGTTTGTACTTGGCACGGTGTTGTTTGTGATGAGGATAACTCTCTGGAGGAGGATGAAATTATAATCTGGCTCCACCTCTCCCATAATGGGCTGGTGGGAACGTTGCCCATCTTGGAATTAGGCAAAACTTTACGGTGGAACCTTCAGAGTCTAGACATTTCCGGCAATAATATCCGAGGAAGTTTGGAACCGATCACTTATGGTGAAAGGATTGATGATGACTTGTTCGCTTGGCCCAGTTTGACGGATCTACATCTACAGGATAATGCCTTGTCTGGAATCGTACCCTTTCGATGGATCAAGGAAAGCACGTCTCTCAAAGAAATCGATCTCTCTGGAAACATGTTTCACGGGAACTTGCGACCGCTAGAATCGTGGAGCAATCTTGGGCAACTCCAGCGATTAGAACTGGATCACAATCTACTGACGGGGCACATACCCATCCTGCATTTCGAGAATCTAGAGTATTTGGACCTCCAACAAAATGAGTTTCAAGGAACCTTTCCAAGGAGTCTTCACATGCTGACAAAGTTGGGTAAGAACCAATCTTATTTTATATTTTGCATTTCTCTGTTGACGTTTTTCGGGCGAAGTCATCTGACCAGAGTTTGCTGCCCACTGCTTGGTATCTCGCCAGTGGAACTTCGGACTGGTAACAACAGTCTGAGTGGTACTTTAACGACCAATCTTGAACGGATGGTGAACCTTCAAGTGTTTTCTGTCGAAAACAACTTTATCCAAGGAACCTTGCCGGACGTCTTTGACGCGCTCTGCAACCTGAGTAAGCATACTTCTCACTTGTGCTGATGGTACAAAACTCCATCTTGCAGCATACTCACTACTGTCACTCTGTCTGCCTTTCACAGCTCAATTGGTCCTACGAGGAAACTCTTTTAGTGGCAGACTACCACCCAGCTTTGCCGGTCTGGAAAACTTAGAAAATTTGTCGCTGGAGAACAATCAATTTACCGGCATTCTCTCCACCGAGCTCGGTACTCTGAGCAACCTGAAATATTTGCAACTGCAAAACAATAGTTTTGTAAATACCTCCGTCCCAGACGAAATCTGCGCCTTGAAGCAAGGATTCTTCCAATTCAAAAAGATGAGACGGCTTACTGCCGACTGCCTCTCCAAGCTGAATTGTTCCTGCTGTGATAAATGTTATTAAAAGTAGAAGTGCTGTGCAGTAGCAAGGTACATGGAGCAGACTAGAATTATTATGAATGTTTAGAATAGAATGGCGACAATGCCGATATGCTTTTTATGAACATGGATAGAGTATGCTACAGCATGACGTGTGATTCCTTCGCTGCAGGACGGCTGTTGTCTTTAATGTCGCCAACAGTATCATCCTTATTATCATTTGTGTGGTCGACTTCATCGGGCACGAGATTGACAATTAAAAAGCCAATCGCAATGGCCAAGGTCCCCGCCACACCAGTCAGGGTCACACTGTCTAATTTTCCCATGACAAAATCGGCACAAAAGGCCATGGGAATGGTCAATCCCAGTCCGACCGTAGCGACTGTCGCATTGGTCAGGAGAATGGCCCGAAAGAGGCAGTAGTCGGTCACCATGAAATCCAAAATTCCCTTGGCACAAATCATGCCCAACAACACCCACGTCCAACCCTCTCCCACGGTATGAAGTTGGATGGACATGTAAATGCCAATCGGTGCCATGGCGACGGTACAAATGAGACCAATATATCCCAGTAATAGCGACATGCTGTACAAATCTTCATTTTCGGGACAAAACTTTTTGACTTGAATGGTATAAATCGCATAGAGGAGAGCGGCGACAACGGCAGCTACATCACCACCAATGGCATGTTCGCCTTGGTCTTCCGCGTTGTCGCCATTTTTATGAACATCATCGTAGGCTGTCAAAGCCGTACCGGCCACTCCCGCAATCACACCACCCAATTTCCAAATGGACCACGGTTCCAAATGAAAGACCAAGGCCGCCAATAAAAAGACCCACAACGATTGGGTGGATACCAAGACGGTCGCGGATGCCACACTGGTCCCCGCCAAGGCCTTGTTGAACATGTAATCGGCGACAAACATGGCGGGGGTTAACCATAAAGCAGCCGTAATGTGTTTGCGATGATTCCATTTGCGAACGTGGTCGTTGGCCAATTGATGGGTGGAGGCATGTGCAAAATCCATATAATCGGTACAATGTTGCGCACTTTCCAATTGCACGGCGAGAGAATCCACAGAGAGGGATTCTGTAATTTGGGGTGCCGTATGATGATTGTCGTCGGCTTGGAGGGCTTGATTGAGCAGTGGAGGTGCATTTGCAGTGGCCCATTGTTCTCTCATAAAATGAATGGGCAGGAGGAGGGCCAACAAGGACATGCCAATGTAGGTCAACAAAAAGGGCGGGACTTGATAATCACTAAATAATTTTTGGGCCACAACGGCGGCGACAATCCAAACGACGCACTGAACGAGGATAAAAAACAATCCCAAAGCATAGCGGGAATTTTTGCCTTTGGGTTCCAAACATTGTTGGACAATGTTAGTGGCTGGAACCGCACCCAAATTGAGCAGCAAGGCGGGTGTCTCATCATGAGGATGATACTGATGGGCTGGAGCCGCCATGGTGGGCAACTCTATGTGTTCACAGAATAGAGTATGTATGATGGTGCTATTGCCACCACCAGGTACCTCGTAGGTCTAATAGCCTACTACAAGGAGTATAGCTACTAACAAACTTGAGGTAAGCACTGTAGATAATACAGCACCAGTAGAGTAAAAACTTGGGTATGTCGGGATTCAGAAAAATAGTCGTTGAGAATAAATTGGGCCAGTCGTTGGGCGCGCCAGCTATGTAGCCAACAGCTCAACTCACAATATTGGTTGGCCATCGGCTCGTGCATATGATGGCCATTCTAATTGGATGTACTCAACAACATGTTGTCAATAAGAATGATACGTACCAGTAGTACGTCAGTGATGGTATGTTTAAGTGTGCGCCTTGTTCTTTTATCCTATTCAAAAATAAGCTTCCCGATTTCTCGGAAGCTGAAGCCAAGATCACGTTTTGTTGTATCCGATGCATCCAAAATGTGGTTCCGATCCTTCGAATTTGAATTTTACTCCGAGGCAATCACAAAAAATTTGTGACAGCTTCCGGATAAACCCAAATCCCGCCCTTCTACAAATGTCAATAAAATTCTGTTGTACAGTCTTTGTATCCTCCATTGTTAGCGCAAAAGGTTTGCTTCCGTATCAGAGCGTTTGGATACATGTAGTTAACTTGGTTGGACACTTCCGAACTGTCTGACTGCCTACTAACAATACGTACCAAATACGTACTCACAGACTCTCCAACACGCCCATGCAAGCCGTGTGGATGACTCCATCTGTGTCACATATCCTTCCACAAGAGTTCAACGGACTGGAATTTTGGCGGAGGTTCTTGAGTGCACCCCTTGGCAGTAGTTTCACGGTATGCAAGCAAGTCATGATGACAACCTAACTTCATGATGAGGAGCTCATAAAGTGAGCAAGTCGTCCATCACTAACCCACGAAACAAAAAAAAACAGCGAGAACGTCCTTCGCATTGTTATTATAGTGCCAATAATAACATTCATCACCCACAATCACCCAATCTCAAAATATAATAATGATGACCATGACGACAATGATGAACAGCATGCCCTTGCAACTCCAACATGCCGTCGAACACGCCTTGATTTCTTCCGGTGCCTTGTTGATTTCGCACACGATTTGTGTTGCCATTGTCATGTACATGGATTTGACCAACAAGTGGGCGAAATACTCGATCAATCCCAATCGCAATGTTTCCATCGACGACTATACGATTGGATTAAAGTCCTTTGTCTTTGATATTACTTGTCTCTTCTTTCCTTTCATGACCTTTTGTTTCTATGTACGGGATCAAGAAATTCGCGAATCGTCCGACTCGGCCACGTGGAGTCTCACCAAGTTGGCGTGTGGTTATGTTTTGGGCAAATTATGGGCCTTTGGAGTTCACTATGTTTTGCATTTTCCATCTCTCTATCATCTCCATCGTCGTCATCATTGCAATCCCCGGGCCATTGTCGCGAGTGCCGCATGGATGGATTCCAAAACGGAATATGCCGTCATGGAATTGCCCTCCTTTGCCATGACGGTCCTCTTATTTCCGACCCACTTTCACGTCCATGCTCTACACTTTGTCTTGCATGGATGGGATGGAGCGGCGGGACATTCCGGCTTTAAGGCGCCCGGTATTTTGGGAGCCCTCTTTGATGGAGAATATCATTATTATCATCATGCTCATTTGACCATGAATTATGCCGAATTGGAATTTTTGGATATTTTGTGTGGAACCCATCACACTCAACACAAGCACCACCAGAAGTATATCTTTACACCACCCACGGACAACAACGAGAAGAAGATCAAGAGTGAAAGATGAGACGTGCCAAGAGTATAACCCATAATCAAAAAACAAGCACTTTTTGAAAGAAAGAAGAAGGAGAATCATCATCCGTCAGGAGGAGGAAAGGAAGGAACGATAGTGTGGATCGTTACGTAGCTACTACTATAGCTGATGAGGTTGGGAGTCATTCATCATTTTGGATGTGCATCTCATAAATCTCCGGCATCAACACCAGCACTCAACGGCTGGAGCCCTAAACTATTATCTATAGCTCGCTAGTTTATTGTTATATTTACTATTACTGTAACTTGTCATTGGTGTGTACCATTCTATGGGTTAGGAGGTACTACAATAGCTACCAGCTACTAGCTATGTAACGCAGTGGTAAGGAGGGAACGTTTTGCTACGGAGTGGATGGTTGTGCCACGGCTTTACATTTGCCGAGCTGAAGGATCCGTGCAGTTCCAATACGTACTCTAGCTAGTAGCACACTGCTGCAACTTTAGGCTGCTTCACTTGTCAGAAAAAGGAGGTTGTGCTGCTTCCATGACCATTCTTTGGATGGTTGTTTTGGCTCTACTTTTACTAGTTACTACTAGTAGTGGTATACATATTTTATTTTTTTCTTGGAGAAAACTGGCAACAAAACAATCCAGAATGTTCCTGCTGTCAGCAGCAGTGCAGCTTGCTAGAAAGAACAAGGTTGTCATTTACCCAAGGAAAAGAGCCTTACCCTCCACACATCTGGACAGTGGTGGATGATTTGTGTCCACAAATTGCATCTGTTGGACATCAAGATGATCTGACAGCCAATGATGATGAGCATGAAGACCATGAAGACTAACAAAACTCTTGTTTCATGTTGTCTCATGAAGGATGCCAGAGGACTTGTGGAACCGGACTTAGTCAAAGTTGGCAGGATGGCAAGATCAGAAATGACCATTGACAATGAATGATGCAGATTCTAAACATCCACATTTCACAGCATGTGGACAAACATTTTTTTCTCTTTGTGTGGCCCAACCCAACATTTGACAGTGATTCTGAAGTCAGTTGCGAAAGACACTTTCTTGCGGGTCCAAATTGGTGTTGGAAGACGTGTGCGTCCACAACAATGGTGTCCTTGAAGTTTCCACTTCAAG
>ENA-ORBV01010677-ORBV01010677.1-microbial-mat-metagenome-genome-assembly--contig:-NODE-10677-length-14624-cov-4.716093_pt1 | contig 14624 bp, 8 predicted proteins | sample MGYA00237777_ERZ505514 | MGnify/ENA primary metagenome ERZ505514 (study PRJEB26160, sample SAMN06269048) | microbial mat metagenome | isolation source: Oligotrophic lake microbial mat | place... | reverse complement strand
CTCACGCAGGATCGCCCGCTCGACTTCCGCAGCGTCGTGCCGGCAGACCCCATCAAGCACATCCCCGGCGAGCCACTGCGTCAGGTGTGGTTCAAGTGCCGCGAAGCGCTCCCGGATGAACCGATCGTGCACCAGGCCATCCTCGCCTACGCTTCCGACTACGGCATGCTGCCCACCGCGCTGCTGCCGCACGACGTCTCGTATCGCGATCCGCGACTGATGCTCGCGTCACTCGATCACACGCTCTGGATGCACCGCGACTTCCGCGCCGACGACTGGCTGCTGTACAGCATCGACAGCCCGTCCGCGTTCGGTGCGCGCGGCTTCGTGCGCGGTCAGGTGTTCACCCGCGATGGCCGACTCGTCGCTTCGGTCGCACAGGAAGGACTCATGCGCATCAAGTCGATCGAGAGCAATTAGTCTCGAACGTCCAAACAACTTCAATGAAAGCGACTGACTATCACGGATACGAACAGATCAACTGCTATGATTTTCGGGGATACAACGAACCACCCAGAAGACGTTGTAGTATCCGTGGAGATCCCAAGTCGATCTGCTTCTATCCGTGATAGTCAGTTGCTTTTGCTGTTTTCTTCTGCTGTTCTCGGCTACGGCCACGGCAGCACGATCACCGGATAGCGCGACCGGGTCTTCGGGTCATCGTTGCCATCGAAATACTTGTCGATGTCCCGCACGGTCTTCCCCCGCAACGCACGGTCCGCCGCCGAACCTCCGGCAATGCCCGCAACGCGCGTCTTGAGCGCGGCGAGATGCATCTCGCACACGGCGCGAACCTCGGCCAGCGATTCTGCATCACCGGCACGATCGAGCAGAGTGTTCACCACCACCTGCTGCACGGTGCGGCGCATGGCCTGATCGCCGGCGTTGGCCGAAACAGGCGCGCCCCACGTACGGTTCACCAGCGTGCGAATGACCTCATCGAGCGTGGGGTTCGCGGCATCGCGCGCGCTGAACAACACCAGCCGACCCACACGATCACGCTCGAGAATTCCTTCGATCACTTCCGTGGCCAGTCCACCCGCCAACGTGATCTGGTCAAGCGCCGTGCCCGCGTAGCCCAACCACGCCATCGCACCGTCACCGCCCGGAGGCACCGGCGGAATGAGCGCCAGCACACGCTCGGGTACCGCCAGCGCACTCGGCTCGAGTGCATCGAGTGCCACACCAAGCGCACGACGCTGCGACGCTGCGGAAAGAATTTTCGTGGGCGTCTGTCCATCGCCACGCATCGCGTACGTGAAGTCCATGCCGCCGACCACCTTCACCACGCTCTCGAGCGAGTAGCGATGATGCAGATACACATGCGCGAACCGCATGTTGAGCAGATACAACGGTTCGCCGGGCTTGATCGCGCGCTCGTCGAACTTGTCGATCAGCAACCGTCGCACCTTCGATGAACGTTCGACGGATTCGAAGGGCGTCGAGCCTTCCACCCAGCGCGTCGCCTCGGGAATCGAACCCTCCGCCCCCGAATGCTGGTCGGCAATGAAGCGCACGTGCTTCGTCAGTCCATCCTTGATGATCCGCTCCAGTCCCGCCTTCTCATCGGCCGCGTTCGCATACCACGTGTAGCCGTAGCGCACCGTCAGCGTATCCCACGCACCACCGGCCGGCGCATACGCTTTCGACAAATCGATGGCGCCGTTCGCGTCGAGCGAGATGAGCGGAAACGGATAGTCCATCACCGACGTGCGCCCCTGCGACGAGGCGATGTAGTTGTGCGGAAAGCCAAGCGTGTGTCCGATCTCGTGCGCCGCGTGCTGTTTGCGACGCTCCATCGTAAACTGCTCCGCGGTCACGCCAAGTCCCTGCGGGCCGGCGGCTGGCAGCAGACCGGCGTAGATGTTGTAGTCGATGAGCGAACGCCACGCATCCATGCGCACGACCGTGCGCACGATCTCGCCGGTGCGCGGATCGGAGAACGACGGCCCAACGCTCGGCCCGGGTCCCGTGCGATGGATCCAGTACAGCATGCTGTAACGCGCATCCATCGCGTCGGCGCCGGCGGGCAAATCACGCACGGCGAACGCATTCCTGAACCCGGCGGCCTCGAACGTCTTGTTCCACCACATCCCACCTTCGCGCAACGCTTCGCGATACTCGGCAGGAATACCGGGATCGAGATGGTACACGATCGGTGTCACCGGCTCGGTGAGTTCACCGCGCGCGTACGCGACCGGATCCTTCGGAATGAGACGCCAGCGACCGGCGATGGCGTTGCGATACGTACCGTCGTAGCTCTGCGAAAAATCGTAGAACTGCGGACCGCTCACGCCCGAACGACCATCACCCTGTCGCGCGCGAAAGCCCGCGGTATCGGGCAGCGCGACGAGCGAGTGATGCAGCGCCATCGTCACCGCTCCAGGGTCGGGCGCGCTGCGACGCACCAACGCACCGGGATTGTCGACCGCGAACGTCAACACGGCATGAATCTCGGTGTTCCTGGGGAACGACTTGGTGCGTTCGGCGTCGATCCAGCTGCGCGCTGCGTCGAGTCGCGCCGTCCCCTGCTGACCACGACGCACCGATTCCGCGATGCCGTACGTGTCGGATAGAAAGAACGACGTCGCGTCAACAACGAGTGTGCCGTTGGCTTCCGACTCGATCGGGAAAGTGGCGATCACCGACGTCGGAAATCCTTCCGCCGCTGCGCGACGCTCGGCCGCGCTCTCACCGGGAGCGCGCACACTCCAATTGTCACGCACCATCAGCACACGCTTGCCACGGCGCTCGAATCGCACGACGACACTGGAGCCGAGTTGTCCGCGATCGAGACCGAGGGCACCAAAGCCGGTCGCCAATGTGCTCTGATGCAGGAAGTCGGAATTCAACCGATCCGCCGGAATCTCGAGCAGCAGCTTGTTCCGATCGGCGTCGACTCGCACGCCAATGAAGCTGTCACGCTGCTGCAGCGGCCCGGAATTCGCATACGCCGTCGCAGGAGTGCCTGCGCTGGGTGCGGCATGCAACGGTGACGATGGCGTGGCTGCGGCGATGACAAAGCACGCCGTGGTGAAGAGCGAGGAGACAAGCGAGGAGGCGACGCGATTGCGCACACCTCCCCGGAACTGCGACAGAGTACGCAGGCTGACGTCGTTCACGGTTGAATCGGTCCGGGTTGCGGGTCGCCACTGGTGCTGGCGCCGTTGGCGAGCCCCGCGAGGGCGATGACCAGCGACCCCACGATGGCCACGGCGATGAGTACGCTGCGCTTGCGCGAATACTGCTTCAGCGAAAGCTCCTCCGTCAGCTGCCGCGGCACGGCGACGGTATCGCCCTGCGAGGTGAAGCTTTCACGTGTGCTCGTGAACATCCGTTCGACGGCAATGACAACGGTGTCCGGCGTGGCGCGCGTGACCGTGCCTTCGATCTGTCGCACGTTATTGCCGAGCGAGCCCTTGAAGTACTCGGCGCCCGTGGTGGTGAGGATGACGCGTACGGAGCCGTCGGAGGCGGCGGGTTGCGAGGGCGCGACGGGCACGTAGGCGTAGCAGCCCACCAGCGTCCACGCGGTGAGGAGCAGGATCGGGGCTGAGGCGAAACGACCGGCCACGATGCGTCGTGACCGGTCGTTGCGTTGCTGCGACATGCGGGGAGGAATCACTGACATGCGGCGGGTCGAGTGTTGCCGACGTTGGCCGGTTTTGGCACGAGTGGGTTCTGCAGCACTTCGTCGGCCGAAATCGGAAAGAAGCAGGGCCTCGAGCCACGCGTGGCCACCCACCGATCCGAGCGAAACTGGAAGCGATAGTGGTCATTCAGTCGACGTCCCTGCAGGAAGAGCGAGACCGATCGCTCGTGCAGGAGAATATCGCGCGCGGCCGGTGTTCCCGTCCATGCCGGCAGACCATCGACCGTACGGACCGCGTTGATGCGCGTGGTGAACTCCGCCGTGTTGTTGGTCGCCAAGGCTGCTTCGGCGAGGATGAGCTGCATGTCCTTCGCCGACACGGCGGTCCAGCCGACGTTGACCGTGGACGAGAACCGGCAGCACTCATCGATGTTCTTTGAGGTGACCGGATCGGTGAGGCCGGTCACCGGGTCCTTCATGAAGATGCCCGCCGCACCATCGAGCGGGCGCGTGCCCGCTCCATTGGGCACGATGTAGCGCGAGCCCGCCCGGATCTCGAGGCGCGAGTTCATTTCGCCACCGGTGGAGAAATAACCGCCGTTGTTCTGCGTGACGACATCGAAGCGATAGCGGAACGCGTTGTTTCCCATGATCGCGAGTGCGGCCGCCGCATCGGTGTTGGCGCCAGCATCGTTGATGTACGGACTGGCCGGGAAGCCGCGCGGCGCACGCAGCGACGTCCAGACCGCCTTGGAGAACTTGGCGCGTGCGCGAAGACCGAGAATGCGCTGCTGCAGCGCGACGTTGTTGATGGCCTGTGCGACAGTGATTCCCTTGTTCAGGTACGTGATGGCCGAATCGAACGTGACCCGCATGTTCGCGTCGCCGATCGGCGCACCGTTGTCGATGCGGTCGGACGAGATCACGAAGTCCTCGTAGTTCTCGCCGAGGAGCACGTAGGTCATCGCGGTGAGGAAGTACGCCTGCGCGAGGTCTGCACGATTGCGCAGCGAGTTCGCCTTGTCGTAGCCCTCGAGCTTCGGGATGACATAGTCGCCCAACCAGCGCGCCTGCGCGGCGTACGAGAACTGGCCGTTCGTGTACTCGTTATTGGGATCGCCGATGTCACCGACGTCGAGCAGGTTCCAGTATTCGCGGGAGCCCACCCACGTCAGTTCATCGGACGAGGCACCGACCGTGCCGACGATCTGGTTGCCGGCCGCGTTGACCGAGCCGTACAGACCATTCACGAGCGACGTCGCCGCCGCGGATGCCGTGGCGATGGCATCCTCGGTGACGGCGTTGGGATTGGCAACGTCGGTGTCGAAGATCTGACAGGACGACAGGGTCGCGGCGCCGAGCAGCATCGTGCCGGCGATGAGTTTGCGGCGGCGAGGAGCCGCACCAACGATCGAGATTCCGATAGTCATGTGGAGTGCTCCGGGTTAAAAGCCAAAGTTGAGTGCGAGCGACACACGTCGCGGAATCGGCAGGCCGAATCCATCGGTGGCGTTCTGGAAGTTGTCGGCGAGTGTGCCCGTCGAGCCGCGACCGTTCTCGTTCGACTCGGGATCCTGACCGGGGTACTTGGTCCACATGAGGATATTGCGACCGGCCAGCGTAATGGCCGCGTTGCGGAAGCCCAGCTTGCTCGCGACCGACTGTCCGAGATTGTAGGTCACGGCCAACTCACGCCAACGCAGGAAGGATCCGTCCTGTGCCTGATACAATCCGGGCTCCAGCAGACGACGATACTTCCGGATGTACTCTTCGGCGGCCACGACGCGTTGCTCTGGCGTACTGGCTGGGTTCTGCATCACCGACTGTACGTCGGAGAATTCCTTCCGATTCGAGCCGATCGACGGGTGCTGCGAGAGGCGGAAACCGTCGGTGAGGTTGGAGACCATGTAGCCCGTGCGATACTCGAGCGTGGACTGGATCTTCCAGTTCTTCGCGAACGACAGCGTACCACCGAAGGCGCCCGTCCACTTGGGGATCGAGCTACCGACGCGCTGCTCGAAGAGCACACCGCTGCCGTCGTAGTCGGCGAGCAACGGCTTCAGCGTGTTCTGGACGCCCGAGTTCTGGATGTCACGCGGCTGCGCGAAATAGGCGAGGAGTTCCGCGCGCGTGGCCGGCGTGCCGCGACCGTTGAAGTTGAACGGCAGCTGATCGCCGGCGTAACAGGCAATTGCGTTCCCGAGTTTGTTCGTCGCCGGAGCGCTACCACACTGTCCGGCGAGACGCGGCTCGTAGATGGAGCCCAGCGGATCGCCTTCCTTGAGGTAGATGCGGTAGCGCGCGTAGCCGCCGGAGACGCGGATCGGCGGCGCACCGCCAAGACTGGTCAGCGTCTGCTGGAGGAACGCGGCGTTGGCAAACAGTTCGAGCGTCGTCTTGCTGCTCTGGATCGGCGAACCGCGCAGACCGACTTCGAGTCCGTTCGCGTCGATCTTGCCGATGTTGGTGAGCTGCGAGTTGCGGAAGCCACCCGACTGCGCGAACAGGCGCGGCACGAGTGCGTCCTTCACTTCCCGCTTCCAGTAGGTGAACTCGAGGGCGACGCGATTGCTCAGAAAGCCTGCTTCGAAACCGCCTTCGATTTCGGTGGAGATCTCCGGACGCAGATCGCTGTTGCCAAGCTGCGAAGGGAGCAGGCCAGAGCCAAGCGATGTTACCAACGGGGAGAACGTCGTGAACTGATCGAAGGCGCCCGGCTGACGGCCGGACTGACCGACGGCGGCGCGAAGGCGCAGCGTGGGGAGCAGCGTCGAACTCCACGACTGGCGATCGGACGGGACGACGGAGAGCGACACTTTCGGATAGAAGACACCACCGGCGCTCTTGCCGAACGCGCTGGAGAAGTCGTATCGACCACCGGTCGTGGCAAAGACCCAGTCACGCCAGCCGACCTGCGTCTGACCGAAGTAGCCGCCGTTGACCGTGGTGCTGAAGGCTTCGCCCGTGGAGATGTTGAGACCACCGGCGCCGACGACTTCGATGCCGGGGCCTGGGAACGCCGTCGAGCTGCCCGACTGCGTGGTGGCGCGATTGTTGAACACCTGCACGCCACCGACGGTGGAGGTCGTCCAGTTGCCGCCGAAGTCGCGGTTGTAGGCGATCTTGCCGTCGAACGTGAGGACACGCGTGCCGCTCGAGAAGGTCTGACGCGCGCCGTCCGGATTGTTGGACGTGAACAGGTCGACGTTATACCCGAACGGCGAAAGTCCGAAGTCGCGCTGTGCGGTGTAGTCGAATCCGACGGTGCCGGTGTAGCTCAGGTGCGAGGTCTGCTGGTACGAACCATCCAGCACACCGACATAGCGCTGCGCGCCGGTCTCGTTCGTCACCTGCATCGCCTCGCGCGCCGTGGCGAACGCTTGATTGCCGAACGGATTGCCGGCGCCGGAGCAACGTCCGGGCGCGACGTACGTGGACGCATTGCAGTTGGCAAGCTCCGGACGCGCCATGTAGCTCAGCGAGTTCACGCCGTAGATGTTGTTGTTGTTCTCCGGCGACTTGTTCTGCGTGTTGTAGTAGTTGTTGTTGAACCGAACGCGCATGTTCTTGAACGGCACCAGCGAGAGGTTGGCCGAGGTCTGGATGCGACGTACCTGATCGCGCGCGGGCCCGAGATCGGCGCCGCCGAACGGACCATCCTCGAAGTAGTAGCGGCCGCTGGCGAAGTAGGTGATCGCCGCACCACCGCCCTGCACCGATGTCGAGAGCGTGTTGCCGAGTCCCGTTTCCGTGAAATGATCCTTGAAGATCGGGACTTCGAACACCTGAAACGCTTTCAGTCCCGGAATATTCCAGTACGTCGCGAGCGAGTCGGCGCGGCCCTGCGTGCGCGCGAAGCCCGAGTTCGGCGCGACGCGATCGCCGAAGTCCACCGCATCCTGCTGCAGCTGCATGTTCCAGCGCGGCGCGCCGGTGGAGCCGGTCTTGGTGAAGAACTGGATGACACCGTTGGAGGCTTCGGTGCCGTACAGCGTGGCCGCTGCGGCGCCCTTCAGGATCTCGACCCGCTCGATGGTGCTCGGATCGATGTCGTCGATGCGCGACGGCGAACCGCCACCACCGTTGCCGATACCGTAACCGCCACCGGAGTTCATGCGCACGCCGTCCACGAAGATGATTGGCTCGTTGGACTGCGAGAGCGACGCGTTGCCGCGAATGCGGATCTTGGCGCCTTCGCCAGACAGACCGCCCGAGATGAGTCCCGTCACACCGGGCTCACGCGCGGTGAGCAGGTTGGACATGTCGTTGATGGGCGCGTTGGCCGGCGGGATGATCACGGCGACCGTATTACCCAGGCGCTTCACTTCGGTTTTCTGCCCGCTGCCGGTGACGACGACCTGATTGAGCTGAATGGCGGAGATGCTGACGGCGAAGTCCGCCTTGCTGGTCTGCCCTGGCGTGAGCGTGACCGTGCGCGTTTCGCGCGAGTAGCCGATCGCACGCACGCGGACCACCACCGTGCCCGTTGCACCGGACATCGGGATGCCGGCGATGCGATAACCGCCCTGCGCGTTCGTCATGCCGCCCAACTGCGTACCATCGATCGTGATCTGCACATTCTCGAGCGGCCGCGACGACGCCGCATCGGTGACTCGTCCTTCAACGATCGCACTGCCTTGCGCCGCACTCTGTGACAGCGGCACCGACAGTGCGAGCGCTATCGCCGAGATGAAGCGCGACCAACGTGTGTAAGCAGGACCCGGCATCCTCGTCTCCCTCGTAAGGTCAGGGTATTCACCGACGCGCACGTCGGTCACCAAAGTGTCACAACAGACGGGCGAATATGTAGGCAACCAGTCCCATCGGCAACCGTGTTGTCCCGATATTGTTCACCCTGTCCCGATTTCTAACCACTGGGAGTCCGTCGGCGTCACAGGTCCCAACCGCCAACTCAGCGGGCCTGCCTCGCCTCGCGCAGTGCCTGGGCCAGCTTCGCGGCGTCGGCGTTGCTGCTGTCGAGTGCCAGAGCGCGCCGCACCGACGCTTCCGCGCGGACAAGGTCGCCCTGTTTGAGGAGGGCCAACGACAGCTGGAAATGACCCAACGCCAGCCCGGGATCGCGCGCGAGCGCCCGTTCGAACATGGGAATCGCGTCACGTGCATTCCCTTCGCGCAGCAGACTGGTGCCCAGGTTGAAGTAGCCGAGCGGGCTGGTGGGATCGAGCGCAATTGCCTGACGATAGGCGGCGCCGGCGCCGGGAAGGTCGCCCGCGCGTTCAAGCGAGACGCCAAGGTTGACCTGGGCGACGGGTTGCTGCGCGTCGGCGCTGATCGACTGGCGATAGCTCGTCACCGCACGCGCCACATCACCATTCGCGGCGTAGGCGAGACCGAGGTTGAGCAGCAGCGCTGCGTCACCCGGCGCGACCTCGAGCGCTTTGCGATACGCGATGACCGCGCGCGCGCCATCGCCCTTCGTACGGGCGTCATCGCCAATGCCGCCCAGCACCACCACCCAACGACGACGCAGCGCATCTCGGCTGATCGACTGCCGTAGGAAGCGCCGGGTGTCAGCGTGGTTGCCGCGTACGTAGTGCAGCGTCGCCAGCGAGAGCGCACGCAGGTCGAGGTCGGTCGACGCCGCCATCGTGCGCAGCGACGCCTCGAACGAGGACGGAACGTTCGGCATGTCAGGCGCGCCAAACCGATCGAGCCATTGCGCGATGCCAGCCACCTGCGCGCTCACATTGCGCGAGTCGGCCTGCAGCAACTTCGACGTGGCGCTCTCGATATCGACTGCCTCACGCGCACTCAGCACACCCGCAACTGCCTGCTCGTGCGGCTTGATCTCCCCCCACCACATCGTCACCTGCTTCGCATGCTGCGCTTCACTCACACCGGCGTGACAGCTGCGACAGGCGCTCACGATGCCCAGCGATGAATCGAGTGCAGGACGCGGAATTGCGATGGAGTGGTCGGAGCGTTCGTAGCGAATGGCGCGCCCGAGCTCGTGCTCCTGTTGATAAGGCATGTGGCAGGACACGCAACGACTGCCGGTGGATGCCACCGGGTGTTTCGTGTGCGCCGGAAGGTCATCCTTCTTGCTGGCGTGACAGCTCGTGCATTGCCGATCGTCGGTGCGACCGGGAATCGGCTGTCCGGTGACGGTGCGATATCCCTGCGAATGCGGATCGTGGCACGAAACGCACGTCATGCCGCCATTGCGATAGCAATCGCTCGCGTAGTGTCCTTCCTGATACGCGAACGTGCGCGTGCGACCGTCGGCGGTGAGTGGCTGATCGCCGAGTTGTGCGAGGCGCACGGCATAGTGCTGCGCGAGCTCAGCGCCCGGCTTCCAGTGCGTCGCGAGTCGCGCCTTCAGTGCATGACAGCCCATGCAGGTGGTGAGCGATTGCTCCTTGTCGAAGGTGCCGAGGGCCGCGAGTCCGATGTCTGCGCTCGGCACGCCACCGCTCTGCATGCGCGCGACGTGTCTGGCCGCGGGACCATGACACGATTCACAGTTGATGGCGAACCCGTTGTCGGACGAAACCCACCGCTTCGCGCTGCTGTCGAAGGCGAGATCGATCTGGCTGCCATGACACGACTGGCAGTTGCTGAAGCGCGGCTCGTCGCCGAGGACGCGCGTCGGTGGCCAATCGCCGCAGTCGGCCAGTCGCATCGATGCGCTGACGGGTAACCACCCCTTGTTGGTGCGGGTTCCGGTGTTGCAGAACCACGTGCGACTGTGCTTGCTCCAATCGAAGGGCAGAAAGCGTAGCGTACCGTCGCTCCATTTGGTGACGAATCCCTGCGTCCCGCCGCCTTCCATGTGGCCGCCACCGATCACCGCGTGCACGATCAGCGCCGTGTCGACCTCGCCCGCTCGCTGTACCACAAACGAAAAGACTCCACGCTCCTGTCGAGGAATCACGGTCGCATCGCGAAAGCGCAGGGGCGTGCCGTCAAACGGCGCGATCACGCGCACGCCGTTGACGCCCCCCGGTGTACCGCCGGCATTGCCATGCGTGGAGGCGCGCCATGCCGCGTACTGCGTCGCGTGACAGGACTGACACGACGCCGCGCCCGCAAAATCGGACGACGCGGGTGCGGCCGCCACCGCCGGCAGCGGCGCACTCACCAGCGCGATGCCGCTGGTACCGTCGCCGGGAGCCCCATCGACTGAACGCGCACGTGATGTCATCCACCACCAGCTCGCACTCGCGACGAGGAGCACACCAAGCACCAGCACGATCGCACGGATTTTTGCGGGTGTAGTGACCGCGTGCGGCGGTGGCGGCGTCGGCGGCGCGCCTTCCGCCGGCCCCTTTGGACGCTTCCGGCTCATGCCGTTCTCATCGCGTTCTCATCGCGTGCTCATCCGAGTGCTCATCCGAGTGCTCACTCGCCATCGCCGCGCGACCATGACGGTCCTTCGCACGAGCAGAGCATGCGGATGTAGCGCACCAGCGCGCGAACGTCCGACGTCGACAACGACCCGCCAAACGCGGGCATGCGCGCGCTGCGATTCATGATCGCACCACCACCGTGAATCGTGTCGAAGAGTGCGTCATCGCTGCGCAACGACGTCACCGAGGCGTCGGCATGCCTGGAGGGCGATACGGGCAAGTTGCGTGCGTTCTGTCCATCGCCCCCACCTTTTGTGCCATGACATCCCGCGCACCAACGGCCATACAATTCGGCGCCGTTCGGTTCGCGCCGCGCCGCCACGTTGGCGGCTGACGGCGCAGCCATCGCGAAAACCTCGGCGAACGACGCCGTCGGATCTCCGCCGAGATAGCGAATGACGAGATCGCGCTCGGTGGCCAGCATCTCCGTCCGCGGCATTGCGGCGCCCGGCACCACACGCTGCGGCTCGACGATCATGGCCGCGATATACGCCGCCGACCGACGTGTGCGCACCTTGTCGAGGGCAGGCGCCAACGTGCCGCCTTCTCCGCCCAACGCATGACAGCCAAGGCACGCCAACTTCCCGCGCAGCAATCGTTCGGCTTTCTGGACGGCAAACGGCGTCAGGGGAGTGCTCGGCAATTGCGTGGCACCCTCCGTGGCGGTCAGCGATACTCCCGCGACCAGCAACGCCATGGCAACGACGGAACGACGCACGGCGCTGCGTGCACTGGAAGCGGTCGTGGAAGCCTTTGCCGCGTGGCGAATTCCCATCGGCGGGACAATACGAGCCTGTCCGGTTCCCCGCCATCTCTCACCACGCCAAACACGAACGGTGGGGAACCACTTGGGTTCCAACGCAACGAGATGCGGCGACTTCAATCGCGCGCGTACGCTCTGCGCGACTCGGCGATTCAGTCCGTCCGCGTCAGGCGCTAAGTCGGGTGGTAGTTTCCCATCCACCATCTTCCCTCACCGCGCCGCCATCCGATGCCCATTTACGAGTATTCCTGCAACGCCTGTCAGCACGCCTTCGAAACGCTGGTGATGAAGGACAAGCCGCCAATGTGCGGCGCGTGCGGGAGTGCTGACCTCGAACGCCTGCTGTCGCTGCCAAACGTAAAATCAGCAGCCACGCACGGCCTCGCGATGCGCGCCGCCAAACGACGCGATCAGAAGGCCGGTCACGAGCGCACGCAGGAACAGCTCATATACGAGAAGAGCCACGACGACTGAGTCATCGTGGCCCTTCAAGTCGCCTTCCCGTTTCGCTCGCGGACGCCCCGGGTCAGCAAAACTACGTCGGAGATTGGTATAGCTGGCGTGCGGCTAGCAGGACTTGCACTTGTTGCTGTTCTTGGCGCCCAACCGCACCAGAAAATCCACGGTCTCCAAAAACGGTGGAATGCGCTGCACGGGACCATTGGCCATGTCGGCCGTGGTTTGCCCTTTCCGGCTGATGGCCTTCACATCGGCCCCCTTGCTGACGAGATACGCAATGAGCACGGTGTCACCACGCGCCGCGGCATGATGCACGGCGTTGTACCCGTTATAGTCACGCGCATTGACGTCCAACTTCAGCTCTTCGACCAGATATTTCACCGCCGGCAGCCAGGAATCGGGCGCGTGGCGGTGCGAGTTGGCCGCAAAGCCCTCGCCGTAACCAACGCCCGACGCGGCATGCATGGCAAGCGTACCCGGCCCTCCCGCTGGTACCGTCGCGAGTCCCGAGGGATCCTTGGACGGATCGCCCGCGGCGTCATCGGGTGACGCGTCCGCGTTGAAGTTCCGACCGGCGGGCTTGAGCGTCGGCAGGTTCACATCGGCGCCGTACTTGACGAGCAACTTCATCGCTTCCACATCCGTGCCGTAGGCCGCGCGCCAGAACGGCGACGCACCTGTCGTATTCACGCCCAGCAGATCGAAGTTGTACGACATGTACCAGAGGTGCTTGGAGAGTCGCGCGTTCACGTCGGCGCCGGCCTTGAGGAGCGCCTCCATCAGTTCCAGATAGCTGGTCTGCTGCTGCAACTGCGCCGTGGGCTGCGGATAGAGCGACTTGGCCGCCCACTGAACATTGATGACGGTGTAGAGCGGCGTGGCGCCGGCGTCGCTGGCCAGCTTGGGGTTGGCCCCGGCCTCCAGCAGCGACTTTGCCAGATCAAAACGGCCATTGATGGTGGCCATGAGCAACGGGCTGGTATGATCGCCCTCACTCACCTGATTGATATCGGCACCCGACTTGAGCAACGCCTTCACCGACTCGGCGCTTCCCTGCCGTACGGCAAACAGCAACGGTGTGAGCCCGCCTTTGCTGCCCACGAGATCACCGTAGCCACCACCGCCGCCACCGCGGCCCTGCTGTGCAGCACTGTCACCTGGGGCCGCACCAGCACCGCGACCGCCGGGCGGTACGGGCATCGTGGCCGGTGCAGCCGTAGGAGGCGCCGCAACCGGTCCACCAACGGGCGCGCCAACGGCCGCCACCGGCGGACGGCCGGCGGGATTGCCAGGCGTGCCGGGCCCGCGCGGTGGTGCTTCGGCCGACTTGAGCGCAGCGAGACGGCGCGCACGCAGACCAAGCGCGAGACGATCCGCACGCTCACGCGCCGCAATGTCTTCGACTTTGGACGCGAGTTTGATATCCGCACCGTTGGCGACCAACAGCTCCACGGCGCCACCACGATTGGATGCCGCCGCCCACATGAGCGGCGTCTGTCCGTAGGCCGACTCTTTCGCGTTCACCTTGGCGCCGGCGCCGAGCAATGCCGCAATGGCGTCGGTATTTCCCTGCTCTGCCGCGAAATGCAGTGGTGTCGCACCACCGGATGAGGTTACGCTGTTCGCGTTTGCACCGGCCGCGAGGAGCGCCTTGATCACCGTCGGGCGCCCGTTCCTGCTGGCCAGATGCAAGGGCGTGTAGCTGCCGTTGCGTGTCGTGGCCTCGACGCGTGCTCCGGCGTAGATGAGCATGCTGGCGATCCGCGCGTCACCGCGCGTTGCCGCCCAGTGCAACGCCGTCATGCCGTCGGCCTGCGCCGCGTTGGCATCCATGCCCTGCCTGAGCAGCACGCGCACCGCGGCCGTGTCACCACGCATGACCGCATCGGCCACGGGCGATTCGGTCGCGCGCCGAGCACGACGCGTCACGACGTCGTTCTCGTCGTGTGTGCTGACGTGACGCACGACTTCGTTCGATCGCGCTGGCGATGCGGCCGCCAACAAGACGGTCGCACCTAACGCCAGCGTTCCAAGCACGGCGCGACTTCGGGACATCGACCTAGGCATTGGCCCGCAAGCTGAGAGGACCGGTGCTGTCACCGAGGGCCTTCTGATCTTCCATGCCGAGGCTGTGCATCACGCTGAGCAACGCATTCGCCATCGGCGTGCCGTCGGGCGCCTTGACGTGCGTGTTGCCATCCAACCGGCCATTCGCGTGCCCAAGGAGAATCAGCGGGCAGCGACGATGATTGTGCAGGTTGGAGTCGCTCATCGGCGAACCGTAAATCACGAGCGTCTTGTCGAGCATGTTGCTGTCGCCTTCCTGAATCGCTTTCAACTTGTCGAGGAAGTACGGCAGCATCGCCACATGATACTTGTTGATCATGTTGAACTCCTTCACGCCCTTCTCGGTGCCGCCATGGTGCGACGCGGGATGGAA
>ENA-ORBV01010675-ORBV01010675.1-microbial-mat-metagenome-genome-assembly--contig:-NODE-10675-length-14626-cov-4.025569_pt1 | contig 14626 bp, 13 predicted proteins | sample MGYA00237777_ERZ505514 | MGnify/ENA primary metagenome ERZ505514 (study PRJEB26160, sample SAMN06269048) | microbial mat metagenome | isolation source: Oligotrophic lake microbial mat | place... | reverse complement strand
TTTCAAGCAGAAGACGGCATACGAGATTCGCCTTAGTCTCGTGGGCTCGGAGATGTGTATAAGAGACAGGGTTTACCGATGGCGCAGAGAGGCGCCCCGAGCGCGACTTGGGACCCATTGGGCGCGAATATTTTCAGCAGCGTGCCATCGAAGAAGCTCTCGAGCTCCATCGTCGCCTTGTCGGTTTCGACTTCGGCGAGCATATCGCCGGATTTAATGACGTCGCCTTCCTTCTTCAGCCACTTCAGCAGCGTACCAACAGACATGGTATCGCTGAGCTTCGGCATTTCGATGATGTTGGCCATGGGAGAGGAAAATTGGAAAAGCGGGAAAGCGGCAGAGGAAAATTGGAAAAGCGGGAAAGCGGGAAAGCGGGAAACGACGGAGGAAAATTGGAAAAGCGGGAAAGCGGGAAAGCGGAAAACGACGGAAGCGGAAAAACGGAAAATTGGAAAATCGGGAAACGACGGAGAACAGGGCGGACTCAGGTGCGATTGAGTTCTCCGGGTTTTCCGCTTTTCCGATTTTCCACCTTTCCGATTTTCCTCACCCCATCGCTTCCAACGCGGCTTTTATCACGCGCTGGGGATTCGGGAGTTGTTCGGCTTCCACCGGCGGGCTGTAGATCGCGGGGGCGTCGACGGTCGACAGGCGATGGATCGGGCCGTCGAGTTCGTCGAAGGCTTCGCGCTGAATCATGTAGGCGAGTTGCGAACCGACCGAGCAGAAGGGCTTTTGCTCTTCCACGATGAGGACCCGGTGCGTCTTCGCCACGGATGCAAGGACCGTATCAATATCCAACGGACGAATCGAACGCAGATCGACGACCTCCACCGAAATATCGTGTTCCTTTTCCAGCACGGCGGCGGCCGCCAGTGAGTGGTGCACGCAGCGGCCGTACGTCACGATCGTGAGGTCGGTGCCTGCGCGTTTCACGTCTGCTTTGCCGAGTGGAATCACGTACTCCTCGGTGGGAACTTCACCTTTTTCGCCGTAGAGCATCGTGTTCTCCAAATAGAACACGGGATCGTTGTCGCGAATGGCGGACTTCAACAGGCCCTTCGCGTCGTAGGCCGTGGAGGGAACCACCACCTTCACGCCGGGATGGTTCGCGAGCACATTCTCGGGCGTGTGGGAGTGGGTGGCTCCGACGTTGGTGCCGCCATTGGCGGGACCGCGGATCACGATTGGGCAGTTGATCTGGCCGCCGCTCATGTAGCGGACGTTGGCGGCGTTGTTCAGGATCTGGTCAAACGCGACGGAGTAAAACGACCAAAACATCAACTCCATCACGGGCCGGACGCCGAGCATGGAGGCGCCGATGCCCATGCCGATAAAGCCGGCCTCGCTGATGGGCGTGTCGACGATGCGGTCGGGGCCAAACTTGGCGAGGAGACCCTCGGTGACTTTATAGGCGCCGTTGAACTGGGCGACTTCTTCGCCGAGCACGACAACGTTCTTGTCGCGCTCGAGCTCTTCAGCGAGGGCGTGGCGTACAGCTTCGCGGTAGGTGATTAAAGGCATCGGAAAAAGAGATGAGAGGTGCTGGGAGCGGGACCGTTGATCGCTGCGGCTTAATCGAAGAAGAGACGACCTTGCGATTTGCGCTCGGAGGGATGGTCAGACTCCCAATAAACATCCTTCTGGATGTCCTCGGTGGTCGGGAAGGGACTGACTTCCGCGAACTCAATCGCAGTGTCCGCTTCGGCGCGGGCTTCGGCGTCGATTTTCTCAATTAGCGCTTCGTCCAGTACGCCTTCTTCCACCAGCTGATTTTGGAAAACCTGGATGGGATCCTTCGTCCGGCGATAATCTTCGACCTCCTGCTTGCTGCGATACGTGTTGTCCGGATCGGCGACCGAATGGCCGCGGTAACGATAGGTGTCGATTTCCACCGTGCTCGGCTGCGATTTTTCGCGGGCGAGGGTGAGAAACTTGTCCATCATGGCGCGCACTTCGTAGAGGTCGTGGCCATTGCACTGGCCCCACGGCATGTCGTAACCTTCGGCCCGCTTCGCCAGCTCACCGGCCGACGAGCGCGCCTGGCTCGTCCCCATGGAATAGCCGTTGTTCTCAATAACGAACACGACGGGAAGCTTCCAAAGCGAGGCTAGATTGTAGGCTTCGTGGACCGCGCCCTGATTGACCGCGCCATCACCCATGAACGCCATCGCGGCGCCCTTCAACCCCTTGTACTTGATGCCGTAGGCGAGACCCACGCCGAGCGGGATCTGGCCGCCGACGATGCCGTGGCCACCCCAGAAATTACGCGACGGATCGAAGTAATGCATCGAACCGCCTTTGCCCTTCGAGCTGCCGGTCGCTTTGCCGTAGAGCTCGGCCATCAGGGGCTTCGTGTCCATGCCCACGGCGATGGCGTGGCCATGGTCACGATACGCGGTGATGACGTGATCGTTCGGGCCCATCAGAGAGCACGATCCCACCGCCACGGCTTCCTGGCCGATGTAGAGATGGAGGAAGCCACCGATCTTCTTCGACTGGTAGGCGCGGAGACTGCGCTCTTCGAAGCGCCGGATCCGCACCATCTTGCGATGTAACTCGATTTTGTCTTCGCGCGAAAGGGCCGCGTTCACGGGCGCTTGCGCCGGGCTGGCGGCGTTCACGCTCGCTCCGGCGGTTTTCTCGGCGTTGGCAGTCGATTTTTTGCTCACGGAAGGTCGTTCGATTGATGTAAATGCGGCAGTGTTCGTTGGACGCCGGGGAAATCAAGCGCGGATTCGGTCACACCGTGGTGGCGGGCGCATCTGCCGGTTGGCGGTTCCGGATCCGGCGCGGAGCGGAGTCCGCGCCCTACCTTTTTCGGAGGGGACGATGGGTAGGGCGGCGAGGCCCTTCGCCGCTGCGGTGGCTGCCACCGCCAACCACTGATGAGCACCAATAGACACTGATCAAATTGATCCAGATCGATGGGATAGAACTTTCCCTTCACTTACCGGGTGAACGGCCCCCATCGCGCAACTCTATTTGCATCAGTGGTCATCAGTGAAAATCAGTGGTTCAACTGGGTTTTTAGGTTCTGGGGCCCTTCCGCCCGCCACTGGACGCGCCGTCGTGTCACGCCGGCTCGAGATCCAGCCAGAATCGTGCGCCTTGTCCCAAGGTTGATTCAACGCCGCAACTGCCGCCCATTTGCTGCATGGAGCGCGCCACGATGGCCAACCCGATTCCCGTTCCCTCGACGTTTTCCAGCCCACTGACCCGCTCAAATATTCCAAAGATTTTCTGGTGGGAGTGCGGGGCAATCCCAATGCCATTATCCTCCACCCACACGCGCAGCCGTGGCTTCGAATTCTTTTGCATCAAACTGTCGCCGGTCGGGGCGCGCGGATCCCGCGGGTCCACGATCCGCGGCACCACCGAGGGATGAAACGGGTGGTCCGTCAGCGGTCTCGCGTCGCCCGGTTTGGCCGCAATTCTTTCACTGCGCACCACAATCTTCAGATCGCCCGTGCGGGGAGCGAACTTCAGGGCGTTGTCGAAAAGGTTGGAGAGACACTGCTGCAACAAGGTTCGTTGGGCACGCGCGATGCCAAGTGGATCATGAATTTCGATCGAAGCGCTAAGCAGCGGAGTCACTTGGACGACATCGGCGACGACTTCGCTGATGTCCACGGGCGCGAGTTCGACGTCCTGGCGGGCAATCTTGCTAAACTTGAGCAGATCGCGGGTCAGGGCGTCGAGCCGGTGGCTGGCGCGTTGGAGACGATGGACGATGGTGAGGCCATCCTCGGGCAGGGCCGCGCTGTGATCGTTCAGGAGGATTTCCGTGTAACCTTTCAGTGCGCGAATCGGCGCACGCAGATCGTGGGCAATGGTATAGGAGAAGCTCTCCAATTGCTGGATGGTCTCGTGCAATCGCACGGTGCGCGCCGCAATCTTACTCTCTAACACTTCCGCGTGTTCGCTCAAAGCCAGTTTCGCGTCTTGGAGCGCGCGTTCCCGCAGCGCACGATCCAAGGCGATCGACAAGTACTGGGCAATGCGGGTGAGGAATTCGATTTCGTCGCTCAGGATCGTGTCACGATCAAAACTGCCAAACGAAAGCGTCCCGAGCAGCCGCTCCCCGATCATTAAGGGAAACCCAGCGTACGACCGCAGCCCGAGCCGGCGTAACATTTCGGATTGGGGGCCTGGCGCGCTGTGGGCAGACAGGAGCACGGGTCGACGCAGAAGTGCGACTTGCCCGCAGGGACCTTCCCCGATTTGCAGGGTGCCGAGCGCCTTGCGCGTCTCTGCGGGAATTCCGCCGGCGGCGTGCAGGTGCAGTTCAGTTCCGTCGGGGGAGATCAGGTAATTGAAATAAGCCTCCAGCTTCAATGGGGCGGCAATCCGGGGAAAAAGATCGGCGGCAATCTGCAACGGCCGCTCCGACTCGAGGAGCAACCCGAGCGAGGAGGAGAGCAACCGATCATGCTCCTGCTGACGCCGAAGAATCACGGTCTGGCATTCTCGTTGGGTAACGTCTTCCAGAATGGTAATGGTGCCTACGATTGCCGTCTTCGTTTCCAGCGGCGCAACCCGGACGGTTTGCAGCATGAAGGGCACGCCAAACTCACGCGACACCGGCGGGAGTGGGAGCAGGTATTTGTGCAGGGCAGTCGAAAGGACCGCGATCTGGCCGCCGAGCGCGCGTTGAAAATGTTCGTCGAGACGACGCGCCGCGGTGTCCGGGTAGACCTCAACCAGCGCGCGACCGATTACGCTCTCGGCGCTCTTGCCGCTGTGCGCCACCATCCAGCGATTCCAGCTGCGAATCTTGAGCGTGGTATCGGTCGTGAAGATCCCGTACGGCGCGATCTCTTCCATCCAGCCGAGCATGGCTTCGCGGTGGCTGGCGCGATCCAGCACCGGCTCCATTTCCGTTCCCGCGGCACTCCAGGTATCCGTCATGAGAATGAGATCTGGCGGTTTTCCCACTTTTCCAATTCGAGCAACATGCGATCCAGCGAGGTGATGCCGAGCACGATGAACAGGTAACCAATGACGTTGCTCGCGCGCAGTTGAAAGCGGGTATGGATCATGAGCGCGTAACGCAGTCTTTCCGGATGATCGTTTTTGATGTTATCGAGGGTGACGGCGACGGAATCAACCTGCAGACGCGGCACGGAGAACGACACCTGCACCTGCAACAGGTTGCCGAAGACGCCGAGGCAGGCGTTGAGCAAAATGTTGCCGACTTCCGTGATGATCTCGCGGGCACTCGCATCAAACTCCTGCGGCGCGCTCCGCTCGTCCAACAGCAGTTGGCTGAGCAGTAGCGCTGAATTTTCATCCAGCATCATCAACGCATTCCCGGCGATGCTGCCGGCAAATGCCTGATTGACGGTCGCAACCTTGCCGGGAATCGTGTCGAGCAATAGCGGGGCGATCTCGTCAATCGGGTGCATCACGACGGCCGGCACGTCCAACGAGATGCGATAGCCGGTTAGCTCGGAGAGCGCGGCGGCAGCTCGACCATAACCGATGTTAATCAGCTCGGTCAGCGAGTCGGCCTGGCTCGTGTTCAGCTCCACGTGTGGCCTCCCTCGAATACGGCGGAAATCGTCTGGTTCAGTTTTTGCCGGTTGATCGGCTTGTTGATGAACGCGGCGGCGCCCGCGGCTCGGACCTGCTCCTTCGTCGAGTCTTGGATGTCAGCCGTGATGACGATCACGCGCGCCTCCGGGTTGAGCTGGCGGATCTTCGTGAGTACTTCGAGGCCGTACATCCCGCTCATCACCATGTCGAGCATCACAAGGTCGGGCTGTTGCAGGTAGAAACGCTCGAGCGCCTGCGCGCCGTCCGACGCTTCCTCCACCACATGTCCCATTTCCTCCAGCATCGCCCTGACCGTACGGCGAGCTAGCGAGGAATCATCCACAATTAAAACTTTGGAATTCATATGCGTTCAACAATTGCCTGGGCCATGTTCGATAAAGAATACGCGGCATCGCTCAGGCCCGCCTCCACCACAGACCGCGGCATCCCGTAAATGATGCAGCTCGCCTCCGTTTCCGTTAACACCGTACCGCCCTGCGCCTTCACCCATGCCGCGCCCTCGCGGCCGTCCTCGCCCATTCCGGTCATCACGACCGCGAGCAGCCGGCCCCCGAAAATTTTGGCGGCGGACCGAAAGAGCACGTCGGCCGACGGTCGGTGGATCTTTTCGAGGGGCTGCATCGTCAGCCGGGTGACGACCGTGCCGTTGGCGAGCCGTCGAAACTGGAGGTGCCGCCCCGCCTGCGCCAACAGAGCGACGCCCGGCCGAAGCACGTCGCCGTCCCGGGCTTCACGCACCTCGAGCGCGCAGAGCTCGTTTAATTTTTCGGCAAACAGCGCCGTGAAGCCCACCGGCATGTGTAGGACCATCGCGATGGGGACAGGAAAGTCCGCGGGAAATTGGGGCAGCAACTGGCGGAGCGCCTGCGGTCCACCGGTGGAGATACCGATGACCACCGCTGCGAATTTCGCGGGCCGCAGCGCAAGTACGGCTTGGGCCGCGGGGAGGGTTTCGCGGCGCAGCACATCCAACGGGACGCGGGCCGCCGCCTTCACTTTCTCCACGAGTATTTCGCGAATGCCCAACAACTCATCACTCGCCAGAGAAGTGGGCTTTTGCACGAGGTCGATTGCTCCCGCGCTGAGCGCCTGCATGGCCTGTTCACCGTCCTGCGGTGACGCCGTGAGCACGAGAATCGGGAGCGGTCGGAGCGCCATTTGCCGGCGCACAAACTCGACGCCGTCGATGCCGGGCATCGCCAGATCACAGGTGACGACGTCCGGTTTCAGTTCGGCGACGAGTTCGAGCGCCTCCTCGCCGTCGCGGGCGACTCCAACCACATCCAGGTACGGATTGTGGGAAAGCATTTCGCGCACAACCTTGCGCACGAACGCGGAGTCATCGACTACGAGCACGCGGATGAGCGGGCCGGGTTTCATCCGTGCTCCTTTCGTCGATATACAAATGCGTCGGATATTTCGGAGATCTCGTAAGCGTCCGGGAGTTTGATCAACGACTCGGACGCACCGATGAAAAGATGGTTGCCGGGAGGTGCCTGGCGGGCAATTGAGGCCACCACGCGCGCGATCGAGGCCCCGGAAAAATAGATGAAGACATTCCGGCAGAAGATCACTTCCGCGTTCGCCAGCTGCCGGATTTCCGCTTCCGCCAGCAAATTTGCGCGCTTGAAACTCACGCGGGCGGCGATCGCGGGTGCGATGCGATGCTCGCCCGTCCTCGTCTGAAAATATTTGCGCCGGAGGTGATCCGGCAGGGAACGAAACGAGCGCTCCCGGTAAATCCCAGCGCGCGCCTTTTCCAGCGCCGCTTCGCTGGCGTCACTCGCGCGTACTTCGATGGGGTGGGTGCCCCAGCCGGCTTCCTGCAGCGCGATGACAATGCTGTACGGCTCCTCGCCGGTCGCGCAGGCGGCACTCCAGATCCGCAAGGGCTTCGTCGGCGACCTCGCAAACCAGCGCGGCACTACGACCGTCACCAAGGCGCGCAGCTGGTCGGCTTCCCGCCAGAAGTACGTCTCCGGCACGGAGAAAGCGTCCATCACCCGCAACCACTCGCTCGCAGCTTCCTCCTCATACTTGAGGATGTAATAATAATCCAGATACGTGGCGCAGCGATGGGCCACCACCCGGGTTGAAAGCTTGTCCAACAGGGTGACGAGCCGGTCATTATCGAAGAAGATCCCCGTCTTTTCATGGATCAGATCGCGCAAAAGCTTCGGCACCGGTTCGGGAACCGACAGGAGTCTGGGCGCGATAATCGACACAGGCTGCAAGGGAGGACGGGGGATCGGTTCAATTCTGGGCCCGTTTGCCGCGGTGGCCCGCCGGACGGGTGCCCTCCGCGGGCGTGACCACCGCAACGCCATTCTCGGAACGCGGGGCGCGCTTCGCTGGTTTAGCGTCGACGGCTTGCAGCTGGCTGGCATCGAGGGCGTTCTGCGCCGTGACCAAACGGATTTCCTCCACGGACTGCAGCACGCGTTCGGCGCTGCGCGAGTGCTCCTGGTTGGCGGCGGTGATGAGTTTCATGCCTTGGGCGACATTGTGACCGGCCGCCAGGATGTCCTTGGCGGTGCGGCTTTGTTCCTGAATCGCGCGCGCTGTCTGGTTGGATTGGATACGCAGGTTTTCGACCGCGCCGTTGATCTGGGCCGAGCCGGTCGCCTGCTCGCCCAATGCGCGGTTGACCTCGACGACGAGCCGGGCCAGCCGCGATGACTCCTTCGCCATCTGCTCAGTGGCGGTCGCCTGCTCCGCCATCGCCCGGCTGGTGGACGCACCGCCTTTGCGCATCGTCTCGATCGCCTGCATGATCTGCGCGGCACCCGTAGCCTGTTCCGCCGTAGCCTGACGCATCTGTGTTGCGATGCTGCTGGTATGCTGCGCGGCCTTGATAATTTCGCGCGCGGCGCGGCCGTGTTCGCCCATGGCTTGGGCCACTTCCTTCGCCACCCGGCGCATCTGGCCGGACGCTTGAACGATGGAAGCCGCCCCGCGGGCCTGTTCCGCCGTGGCGGCGGCGACCTGCCGCGCTTGCGCCGAACTCGTGGTGATGGCCTCCGTGACGTGCCGCGCCGCGGAGATTTGTTCATCCGTGGCCCGGGCCATCTCCGCCACCAAGGTCGAACTTTCGCCGATGCCGCCGAGAATTTTCTTCAGGCCTTCCAATCCGCTTTCGGATTGGCGGCTGGTTTCTTCCGCGATCCGGGCGCCTTCATTGGCGTTGTCCGTCGCTTCCCGCGTGATGTTTTCGAGGCCGCGGACAATCTGCGCGATGTCGGCGGTCGCCTGGGCACAGCGATCGGCGAGATTGCGAATTTCCTCGGCGACCACGGCGAAACCGCGACCGGCGTCACCGGCTCGTGCCGCCTCGATCGAAGCGTTGAGCGAAAGCAGGTTGGTGCGCTCGGCGATGACATTGATCGTGCTGACGATCCCGGATATTTCTCCGGTCTGGCGGTTGAGCTCCCGCATGACCGTGGTGGAGCCAGTCATGGCTTTGCTGATACGGCTGATGCCCGTGATCGATTTCTCGATCATCTGGCCGCCATCGTCCGCATCGCGCGCCGCCCGGCGCGTGATCTCGTGCGTGCGCTTGGCGAGATCGGCGACGGCGCGCATCGAGCGGTCCATTTGCGTGGCGCTCGTCGAGGCATTGTTGGCGGCGTCGCTGATGCGGTCGCCATTCTGGGCGACGGACTGGATCGAGCGGGCCATTTCCTCGATCGAGGACGACGTCTCCTCGACGGACGTGGCGAGGCTCTCCGACATCGCTCCGACTTCTTCGATGGAAGCCGCCATTTCGTTCATCGACGAAAGGGTTTCTTCCGCCGCCGCCGTCAGCTCGTCGGAATTATGCGAAATCCCCGCGGCGGAGCGGCTCATCTTCTCGATCGAAGCGCCGGTCTCATTGAGGGCGATCGCGAGGTCCTCCGAGTCCTTGGTCACGCGGCGGACCGACGTGGCGACTTCGGTGGTGGCGGTGGTCAGTTCTTCCGCGAAGGTGGCCATCTCCTGCGCATTGTTGGCCACCATCTTCGTGCCGGCCGCGATTTCTTTTCCGGCCTTGGCGGTTTCGTTGGCGACCTGTGCCACCTGCGCGGAGCTTGCGCTGACCTCCTCGATGGACGCGGCGATCTCGTTGATCTTTGAAACCGTGTCGTCGCTGGAGCGTGAAATGGCGGCCGCCTGCTCCGCCGTTTGCTTGAGTGAATTGATCACTTCGCCGGTCTGTTGTGCGAGCGCGTCGAGCGAGCGCGTCTGCGCCGCCACGCCTCGGGCTACGCGCGCGACGATGCGGACAATCGCTTCAGTGGGGGATGAGGGACTTGAAAGTGACGACGCCACGGGCGCGGTGGTGGAACCGTTGGGGAAGGATTTGGACATGAGACGGGGAGGGGACCGAAAAATCAGGTGACGACAGGAAGCGTGGCGGCGGGTTCAGGGATGTCGTCGCGGGCCAGGATGGCGGGGATATTCAGCAGCAGAACGAGGCGGTTTTGGACGGTGGCCACGCCGCGCACAAAATGGCCGTCGATGCCGTGCAGCGTTTCCTCGATGGGCTTGATCGCTTCCTTTGGAATCGAACGAAACTCCCGCGCGCTATCGACGACCAGGGCGACGACGCGTTCTGGAAGCTTGAGAAAAAGCAGGCGCGTTCGCGGCGTCGGCGGAGTGCGCGCGAGACCAAAGCGAACGCGCAGGTTCAACGCGGGAACCACTTTGCCCCGGGAAAACACCACGCCTTCGACCGCCGGGGCCGCGTTGGGCACGGGCGTGAGCTGTTCCAACATTTCCAGGTGCTGCACGTCGGCACTCCGCAATCCGTAGAGTGCGCCCGCCAGTTCGAAGAGGATGTAGGGTTCGGCTGCGTTCATCGGGGTGGACGCGCGCGTTTGAGCCGGTTGGCGGTGACTTCGGCGCCCAGCAGGTGATCCGGCTGGCGCGGGTCTGGGCGAACCGCCTGGCTCGTCAGGGTGGTGGCGTCGAGCACCAGGACGGGCCGACCATCGCCGAGATCCGTCGCGCCGGAGAATCCCGGAGCGTTCAGCAACGGATCCTGCAGCGGTTGGACGACAATTTCGCGCTGGGTGAGCACCCGCTCGACGACGATGCCGGTGCAGCCACGCTCTCCGCGTATCACGACGGTGGGTACGTCGCCGCGGGGCTTCTCCTCGCGCTGCAGCAGCTGCGCGAGCCGGATCAACGGCAGGAGGCCATCGCGGTAGGGCGTGACTTCGGTCCGATCGAGGTGGCGAATTTGCGGCGCGTTGAACGAAACGATTTCCTCGATGAACGCCTGCGGGATGGCGCACGTCTGGCCGCCGGCAGAAACGATGACCGCATCAACGATCGAGAGCGTGAGGGGCAGGCGCAGCGTGAACTGTGTGCCTTCGCCCGCTTGGGTTGTCAGGCTGAGCACGCCGCCGAGTTCCCGTACGACGTCGCGCACCACTGTCATTCCGACTCCGCGGCCGGCCACGTGGTCGGCGGAGCGGCGCGTGGAAAATCCTGGATGGGTGAGAATCGCCAGCAGTTCCGTTGCGGTGGGATTCGCGGTCACGTTTAATCCCAGCGCCGCGGCGCGTTCCACGAGGGCCGGGACATCGATTCCGGCGCCGTCGTCGCGCACTTGGATGATGACGGTTTGGCCCGACGCCACCGCCCGGAGGGTCAGGGTGGCTCGAGCTGGTTTGCGCGCGGCCAGTCTGACTTCAGGAGGCTCCACACCGTGAGAGACGGCGTTGCGGACCAGGTGTAACAAGGGTTCGCGCAGGCGTTCGACGAGGTACTTGTCGATCTCGGTGTCCTCGCCTTGCTGCACCAGCTGAACTTGTTTCCCGCTCTCGCGTTCGAGGTCGCGCACCAGATACGGGATACGCGAGAACACTTCCGCAATGGGCACGAGGCGAACGCGCGTGATCGCGGCGCGCAGATCGCGAATCGAGCGCGTCAAACCCAGGGTGATGTCCTGCAAGGCCCGGCGCGCTCCTGGAACCGTGCTGATGCGCTCCTCCAATCGGGAACGCTGAATCACCAAGTCCGCCGTGATCCGCATGAGATCGTCGAGACGGGTCAGATCCACCCGCACAATGTGGGCGGGAGCGACCGGCGCACGGCGGGCAGGAGTGGGTGAGTTACCCGCAGGCGAAGGCAGTTCGGCGGTATCGTCGAGGTGCGGAGCGAGGCGAATGCCATCGCGTTCCCACGCCGCGAGATCGTTGCCCGGAACGCTGCTCACGAGAATCCTGAACTCAAAAATCATCGTCCCATCCGCATGAATGACCGGTGCGGCGTGGGTGATCTGGCCTAACCGCGCGAGCCGCTCACGCACGGTGCTCACCGTGACGCCCCGCGCCGCGAGCGCGGCCGCCGGCGCAAACGTGGCGCGCCACATTTCACCGGCGGGGTGTGCGGTGTCGTCGGTCGCAGTTATCGGCGCCGACTCCGGCGGCGCGGAAAGTGGCTCCCCCGCGAACTGAGCGTGAGTCTTCGCCTGCTCGAGCGCGGCCAACGCGTCGGTGATGGAAGGCAGCGTCAGATGCTGCCGGTGGGCGGTGACGCCATCTTCGAGGCACCGAATTCCGTCGATCGCGGGTTGCAGTGAACGTTCCGGTTCTGGCGCCTCGAGCGCGGGGACCCGGCGCAGAACCGCTTCGACCGCGTGGGCCAGCTGCTCGCCTTGGCGCAGGCCGACGATGCTGCAGTTTCCTTTCAGAGTGTGGATCGAGCGGTGCAGCTGTTCAAGCGCCCGCTGCCGCTGCGGTGCTGGCGTTTTCGGCGCCGCCAAGCTCGCCAGCTCGGCGTGCACCCCGTTGAACAGCTCATCGCACTCCGTGTAGAAATCGTCGAGGAGCTCGCGCTGAAGTTCAGGTGAGAAGTCTTCGGTCATGGGTTCTGGCCTGCCGGCACGCTGCCCGAGATGGCGGCGCCGCCGGCGGCTGCGGCCGGATCGTGCTTTTCCCGCCAGGCGTCAAAGCGGGCGCGCAGATGCTGCACCGAAAGGGGTTTCACGTAATACCCGGTCGCCCCGAGTGCCTTCGCCCGGGCGACGTCAATCGCATGTTCCGAACCGCTGAGAACGGCCACATCCAACGGCGGATTGAACGGATTGTCCCGAATCCACTGGAGAACCTCGAAGCCAGTCATGGCGGGCATCTTCAGGTCGAGGAAGACGAGATCCGGGCGCACCGGTTCGCGTCCGTCCGTATCTTTCCGGCCACCCTTTAAAACAGCCACGGCTTCTGCCCCGTCATTGGCCCGCACCAATTCGCACTCGAGGCCATACTTCTCTAAAGTCCAGCCGAAGAAAAAGGCATCGTCCTCGGAGTCTTCGGCCAAAAGAACAACGGGACGCTTTGGTGAGTTCGGCATGTGAGTCGGAATTATGCCGGCCCGGTGCGCTAAAATAAGCGGCGACGCGAACTTGCGGGTTTTTTGTCGTCCTCCGCGCGAACAGAGTCGAGCCACGACCGGCGATACTTTCCCCAATCTTCTATAGGTAAATTTATTAGAGTATGTCCTGATGAAGTTTTGGATAGGAATTTTGGCGGGCGCATGCGCCATGAGGGCGGTTGCGGAAAACCGCCCCTACCGCGGGCGCCGAGCCCGCCCGGAGGTCACGGCGCGGAAAAAAACCATCGCGAATAGCGCGGATGGAGCGGATGCGCATGGTGGTCGTGGGTTCAAGTCCAGCTGGAGCGATTGGATGATTTATCCGCGTCATCCGCGTCATCCGGGCGCATCTGCCGGTTGAACGGTTCCGGCTCCGGCGCGGAGCGGAGTCCGCGCCCTACCTTGTTCGAAGGTCACAATGGGTAGGGCGGCGAGTCCCTTCGCCGCCGCGGTGGCTTCCACCGCCATCTGACTTGGCTACGCCGGCGTGATTTCCTCGATCTCGACGACGATGGGTTTGCCCGGAGCGCAGTCGGCTTTGAGCGCGACAAAGCGATCGCGGTACTGATCGTAAATGGGCCAGAGCGCGTTGCGATCCGTTTCCGGAATGGGCAGCGCGTCGATCGCCTGGCGGGAAAAGAACGCGAATTTTCCTTCCGCAATGGGGGGCGGGAGCGCGGGCAGGGGACGTTTGCAGCGAAAGAGAAACATCAGCCAATGGGACTGATTTTCGTACGCCTTCTCGGCGATCATGGCGAAGAGGTGGAAGTCGGACGGATCGGCGCGCAGGCCCGTTTCCTCGAACGTCTCACGCACGGCGCACTCGAAAGGGGATTCGCCGATCGCCGTTTCCAGTTTGCCGCCAATTGGACTCCAAATGCCAAGGTTCGGCGGTTTCGCGCGGAGCATCAGCAGCTGTTCGCCTTGCGCGTTTTCCAAAAAAACCAGGACGGCGATCTTGTAGGTGAGGGCAGGGGCGACGGCGGACACAACCGAAAGTTCGAGTTCCCGCGCGGAGACGGCCAGCCAATTGTTCTAAATTCCGCAGAGGGAGTAACCACTGATGGGCACCAATAAACACGGATCAAATAGGTTCCTCACTGTTTCCAGTGATAGGTGGAGCGGAATGTCCCCAATCCGCTGACGCGACTCGCCGCGCCCAGATAGCAATGGCTCTAAAACCAGCGCGTTAGGGGCAACACGCTCCACCTTAACGGCAACCTGGGACCGCGGTCGCCCCCGGCCGCATCCGGGATCCGAAATGGAAGCCGCGCCCCGTTCCGTTAGTGAAGATCAGTGAAGATCAGTGGTTCGCAAGCGTGGGTCCGAGACGACGTTCATCTTGTCATCCTGTCATCCTGTCATGATTGGGATCGATCGCTGAAGAGGAGAGACAGGATAAACACGATTTACAGGATGGAGTCGACGCCTCGCGAAGCCTCGCCCGCGAAATCCTCAACCCAGCGGCTTAGGGACAAGCCGCTCCACCTTAAACCGCACCTCCGGTAACCTGGGACCGCGGTCGCCCCCGGCCGCATCCGGGATCCGAAATGGAAGCCGCGCCCCGTTCCGTTAATGAAGATCAGTGAAGATCAGTGGTTCGCCCGCGTGGGTCCGAGACGGCGTTCATCCTGTCATCTTGTCATCCTGTCATCCTGTCATGATTGGGATCGATCGCTGAAGAGGAGAGACAGGATAAACACGATTTACA
>ENA-ORBV01010674-ORBV01010674.1-microbial-mat-metagenome-genome-assembly--contig:-NODE-10674-length-14629-cov-4.314252_pt1 | contig 14629 bp, 16 predicted proteins | sample MGYA00237777_ERZ505514 | MGnify/ENA primary metagenome ERZ505514 (study PRJEB26160, sample SAMN06269048) | microbial mat metagenome | isolation source: Oligotrophic lake microbial mat | place... | reverse complement strand
GCCCAGGTCCCTCCGATGAGCAGTACGCCCACGGCCCCTGCGATCGCACCGGTGGACGCCAGCTGGCGCCGGCGGCGTCGTCCGAACTGGTCCCCGTAGCGCCAGGCCGCGAACTCCGGCCGAAGCGGCTCGCCGATGCGGATCAGGTCGAGACCGCCAGCGGCGCGGGCCAAACCCACATTGTCCGTGGCCACTCGCTTGCGTGTGCCGCGATACAGCCGCTCGCACGCCTCGATGGCCTCCCAGCGCTCCTCGAGCGGCGAGAGGTTCCAGCGCTCACACGCGCGACACACCACCCACAGGCGCCCGCTGCGCTCGTTAAACGCCAGTCGACGGCCAACGGGCATCTCTTCCAGTACCTCGTTTCGGTCGAGATTGGCCGAACAGAAGAAGCAGCTCGTGAACATGACGCGAACCCTGAAGCATGCGGCGCGGCGGCGGACTGACGGTTTCCGGCCGGACTGCGCGCAAGGGGAGGACAAGGAACGCGCTGCCAGAGGTAGGCACACACGCTCACACTCCCTAATTTAATCAGTCATGAGCCACCCCCCAGTCTATCTCGACCACGCGGCCACCACCCCCGTGCGCGAGGAGGTGCTCGAGGCGATGCTGCCGTGGTTCTCGGCGCGCTTCGGCAATCCCTCCAGCGTGCACCGACTGGGCCGCGAAGCACGCGTGGCGCTCGACGAGGCCCGTGAGCGTATCGCGGCCACGCTCGGCGCGCAGCATGACGAGGTCTGCTTCACATCATGCGGTACCGAAGGCGACAACTTCGCGGTGCTCGGTGCATGGCGTGCGGCGCGTGCCAGCGGCCGCTCCGCCGTGCTCTCCACACCGATAGAGCACAAGGCCGTACTCGCCGCCTGTCATCAGGTGGCCCGCGAGGGCGGTACCGAGCGGTTGGTCGCTGTGACGCGAGATGGCTTGGTCGACGCGGACGACTTCTCGGCGCAATGTGATGCGCAGCTCGCGGTGGCGAGCGTGATGTGGGTAAATAACGAAATCGGCGTGGTGCAGGACATACCGGCCCTCACCGCGCATGCGAAGGCGTGTGGCGCGCTCATGCATACCGACGCGGTGCAGGCGTTCGGGAAAATCGATTTCGACATGCGCACCTTGCATGTTGACCTGCTCACGATCAGCGGACACAAGATCGGCGCGCCGAAGGGTATCGGCGCGCTCTTCATTCGCCGCGGGGTGATGCTCGAGCCGCTGATGCTTGGTGGATCGCAGGATCGTGGTCGACGCGCCGGCACTGAGAACGTGCCCTACGCCGTGGGGCTGGCACTCGCCTGCGAACTAGCCGTGAGGGAACGCGAGACCGAAGGTGCGCATCTGCTCGCGCTGCGTGATCGGCTGGAAGCGCGAGTGCGCGAAGCGCTTCCGGATGTGGTCATTCATGGCGCGGGCGCGCCGCGCGCACCGCATGTGACAAACCTGAGTATTCCCGGCACCGACGCCGAAACCCTGCTGATGGCGCTCGACCTGCGCGGCATCCAGGCATCGGGAGGTTCAGCGTGCCAGAGCGGTAGCGTGGGGATGTCGCACGTGTTGCAGGCCATGCGAGTCGCGCCAGACATCGCCAGCGGCGCACTGCGCTTGTCGCTCGGCTGCATGAGCAACGCAGCCAACGTGGATCGCGCGGCCGATGTACTCATCACGCTCGCCCGAAAGGCGCGCGGGCTGGCGACGGTCTGACGGATGCGTGAACGTGTCGTGGTCGCGATGTCGGGCGGCGTCGATTCGTCGGTGGCGGCCGCAGTCCTGCTCGAGCAGGGCTACGACGTCGTGGGAATCACAATGAAGTTGCACGAGGACGGCGCGGACGTGCCCGACAAGCCGTGCTGCTCGCTTGACGCCACCAGCGACGCGCGACGGGTGTGCGAACAGCTCGGCGTGCCGCACTACGTGCTGAATCTGGTGGATGTGTTCACGCGCGATGTGTTCGACGACTTCGTGAGTGAATATGCCGCCGGACGCACTCCGATTCCGTGCGTGCGCTGCAATACGTTTACCAAGTTTCGCGACCTCGTCGTGAAGGCCGACGCGATCGATGCACGGTGGATTGCGACCGGGCATTACGGTCGACTCATGGACGCGTCGCACGGCCGGGTGTTGCTCCGCGGGCGCGACCCTCTCAAGGATCAGAGCTATTTTCTCTGGGGCATGCCGAAGCCGGTGCTGAGCCGACTACTGCTTCCCGTTGGTGACTGGACCAAAGAGGAAACGCGTGCTGCGGCGCGACGGTTTGGACTGCGTACGGCGAACAAGCCGGAGAGTATGGACATCTGCTTCGTGCCACACGGTGATCACATCGAGGTGCTACGCGAGCATCTGCCGGCCGATGCGGCGGCACTGTCGCCCGGCCACATTGTCACCGAAGACGGTCGGGTGATCGGAGAGCATCCGGGCTTCGCGCGTTTCACGATTGGTCAGCGCAAAGGACTGCCGGGTGGCGTGAGTGAGCCGTGGTTTGTTACAGAGATCCGCGCCGAGACTCGCGAAGTCGTGGTGGGTCCACGCTCGGCGCTGTCGCGAAACACGGTAGGCGCGCATCAGGTGAACTGGCTCGCGCCCGTTCCTGAGGTCGGCGCCATCGTCCAGGTGCAGGTGCGCCATCGCGGTGCGTGTGTGCCGAGCACCGTGATGCGCGCAGACGCGCACGGCATTGATGTCGTGCTGTCGGCGAGTGTGCAAGGTGTGGCGCCCGGGCAGTCGCTGGTGCTGTACGATGGCGACATCGTGCTTGGCGGCGGTGTGATCACGCGAGCTGGTCGTGGTGCACTGCCCGTGCTGGCCGCGTGAGCACGGACGATATACCGGCTTCAGGCGCGCCGCGCCCGCTGCCGGTGGTACGCGCGATGATCGACGCGCTTGATCGCGAGTTGCTGCAGTTGCTCAGTCGCCGCATGACGCTCGTGAGTGAAGTGGCGGCCTACAAACGATTGCACGGCCTCAAAGTGCGTGATGCCGTGCGTGAACGGTCGGTGCTCGCCGATCGCGCGGAACGGGCCGAATCGCTCGGACTGCCGCGCGACGAAATTGAGTCGATCTTCCGCGTGTTGTTGCGGGCGAGTCGCGATCATCAGTCAGCGCTGCGTACCGAAGTGCCCGTCAATCAGACGGCGCGCACGGTGGCCGTGATCGGTGCGCGTGGAGCGTTCGGGCAACTGCTCGTGCGGCTCTTCGGCGACCTCGGGCACAACGTGCTCCCGGTTGATGTGGACACGGCGCTCACGCCCGTCGCGGCCGCGAGCATGGCGGAGGTGGTCGTCGTGTGCGTGCCCATCGGCGTGACGGACGCCGTCATCGCTGAGATCGGTCCGCACGTGCGTGAAGATGCGCTGCTCATGGACGTCACCAGCATCAAGAGCGCACCGCTCGCCAGTATGCTCGCGCACACGCGTGCGAGCGTCGTGGGCACGCACCCGATGTTCGGTCCGAGCGTGCACACGTTGCAGGGACAGCGTGTGGTGCTCTGTCGCGGGCGTGGTGAGACATGGTACGATTGGGTGGCGAACGCGTTTGCTTCGCGCGGTCTCACCATTGCCGAGGCGAGCGCCGAGCAACACGATACGGCGATGTCGGTCGTGCAGGTGCTGACACATTTCCAGACGCAGGTCTTCGGCCTCACGCTCGCCCGGCTCGGCATTCCGATCGCTGAGACGCGACCGTACACCTCGCCCGCGTACTTGCTGGAGCTCTACGTGGCCGCGCGACACTTTGCGCAGTCGTCGGCGTTGTATGGGCCGATCGAGATGCGCAATCCGCGAACCGCCGACGTCACGGCGGCGTTCAAGTCGGCGACGCAAGATCTGGCGAGCATTCTCGCGCATGGCGATCAGGCTCGCTTTGATGCCGTGTTTGATGAAGTGCGTGGGTACTTCGGCGCGTTTACTGGTGAGGCGCTGGAGCAATCGCGGTTTCTCATTGACCGGATTGTGGAGCAGGGCTGACGCGCGTTCAACATTGCGGAGCAGGGCTGACGCGCGTTCAACATTGCGGAGTGGCGGAACAGGCTGGATTTCGCGAGGGCAGCGGGTTCCTTGGGTATGTCGGCGCGGTCGCGTGTATCACCACCGAAGACGGTTGATATCCTCGAGCTTCCCCTGCTCATGCCTTCACGTTCGCGCTTCGCACTGCTTGTTGTGGCTGCGTCAGCGCACGCAGCTTTCTCTCACCCGCACCGTGCAGGTGGTGCTGCCACAATGACTCCGGAAGCCGCACAGTCACCTTCGAACGCTTCGCCTCGTACTCGAAACGTGGCCGTCGTGCGCGTTTGCGCGAGCAATGGCAGACCATCGAAGCACGCCGCTTCTAATACCCGAACCCAACACTCCACACCAGGATTCGCTGCGCTGCCTCACCCTCGCGCGCCACGCGCGTGTAGGCACCAAGCTCCGTGTGGAGCGCGATAATCGGCCACACGTGCACACTACCGCCCACGTAGTTGCGACGCGGATCGGCATCACCGCCGGGATTGCCGAACGTGCGCAGCACACCGCCGCTCACGCCGAGTGCGCTGCCGTAGCGCCCGAGCGTCACCGCGGTACCAAGCGACGCGCGCGCGCCGCCCAGCCCAAGGTGTACGGCACCGTACGAACACACCGTGCGATCATCGAACGCGCGGCGCAGTCCGGCAGCGCCCGCCACGTACAGCTTGAGCGGCGAGCCATACGACACGCCGAGCAAGCATCGCGACACATGCCAACGTTTGTCGTTGGCGACATCCTGCGCGCCACTAAGCACCGCACGCACGGTTGGCTCGGGTTGCGCTTGCGCGTGCATCGCTGCGCTCGGCAACAGGGCGCTCAACGCGAGCAGCGCGGCCCCGAACGCCATGTGCATCCGCGCACGCACGTCAGAACTTGAGACCACTCGCCTCCGCAAAGTCGCGCATCGCCTTCTCTTGCGCCTCGTTGAGCGTTTCGGGAACGGTGATGGCGACTTCCACCAACAGATCGCCGGTCTTGCCATCTTTCTCAACACCTTGTCCCGGCACGCGAAAGCGCTTGCCGGAGGGCGTGCCTGCGGGAATGCGCACCGCCACTTTCTTCCCTGCAACCGTTCTGACACTCACACGCGAGCCGAGCGTCGCCTGGGCGACGTTGATCGGCACGGTGGCGATGAGATCGAGCCCGTCTCGCGTGTAGAAACGATCGGGTTGCACTTGAAAGGTGATGACGAGATCACCTGGTTGACCACCGGCAGCACCGCGTCCGCCCTGTCCTTTCATGCTGAGTTTGAGTCCACTCTCCGTTCCGGGCGGCACCGTGATCAGCACCTTGCGACGTGCGCGCACCGATCCCACACCCGCGCACGTGGGACAGCGCTCGCTGGGAATCTGTCCACGCCCCATGCACACAGGGCATGGCCGGTTCACCGCAAAGCCGCCCTGACCAAATGAAATGACTCCGCGGCCATTGCATTCGTCGCACTGCTTGATCGTGGCACCGGGTGCACCACCGCTGCCGCGACACGTCGCGCACTCCTCCTGCACTTCAAGCTCCACGGGCACTTTGCCGCCGGTCACCGCGACGCGAAACGGCACGTCGACCGTGCGTTCGATCGTCTGCCCCGCCTCCGGTCCACGCGCACGGCGTCCACCGGCGCCGAACATCGTGCTGAACAGATCACCGAGCCCACCGATGCCGCCCACATCGAAGTCAAACGTGGAGCTTCCACCACTCGCGCCGGGACGCGTACCACCCGGTCGCGTCCCGAATCCGCTACTGCCGGGTCGTGTTGCACTGCTCGCACGCGTTCCGAATCCCCCAAACGCGCCAAGTCGGCGCAGTTCGTCGTATTGCTTGCGCTTGTCAGCATCGCCAAGCGTGCCGTAGGCTTCGGAGATTTCCTTGAATCGTTCCGAGGCTTTGGGATCACCGGCGTTGCTGTCGGGATGGTACTGCTTCGCGAGTCGGCGATACTGTTTCTTGATATCGTCGGCCGAAGCCGTCGCAGAAACGCCGAGCACTGCGTAAAAATCCTTGCCGTTGGCCATGCGGGCGACGGAACCGGTACGAGTAGGTTAGCAAACGGGAAAACGAGACAGCGATTCGATCAACGTGACTTGCACAGCGTCACTGGCCGTCGTTCCACTGTTTCACGAGTACGCGTGCCGGACGCAACAGATGGCCGTTGATGATGTAGCCCACCTGATACACCGTGCCCACGAGACCGTCTTCGGTTTCGGATCCCGCCGCCATGGTGCCGAGCGCTTCGTGCCGGTTAGGGTCGAACGGATGATCGATCGGATTGATCGATTCGAAGCCGTGACCTGCGAGCGACTTGGTGATTTTCTTCTCCACCAGCGACACGCCGTCGATCACGCTCTTGGAATCCATCGTGTCTGGATCTACTGAGCCGAAGCGCGCCAGATCATCGAGGGCATCGAGAATTCCGCGGACAAGGTCTCCCTGCGCGCGCCATCCGGCTTCCTGTCGCTCCTTCACGGCGCGCTTGCGGAAGTTGTCAAACTCGGCGGCCACGCGCAGCATGCGATCTCGGGTCTCTTCGACCTCTCGGCGCAGCGCCTCGTCGCCAGTGACGATTTCTGTGGTGAGGTCGGGGGAATCGTGTGCAGTCGCGGCGTCGACCGCCTCGTGCGTCGCGGTATCGGGATTGGTCGGGTCGGTCATGTGAGGTTGTTTCAGGTGACGCGGGGGGCGACGGCCCCGTGAGGGCCGTACGCCGGTCGCAACACGAAAGTTTTCACCCCACGAGTCGCGGCACAACCGCCAAGCCAAACAGAGCGCCCCGAATGAGGAATCGGACCGCCTGCTACGGTGGATCGGCCTACTCCATTCGGGCTACTTCGCCGGTGGACGGCCGCTCAGGGCTTGAGCCACTTCTCAAGGAACGCCCATGTCAGATTCCAGCTATCCGTCTGCTCCGGGGAGTCGTTCAACTCGAGGGTTTCACGGTTCACATTGCGATTGAACGTGTGCCCCACGCTGGCCGGGCCAGGGGTCGGATTCACGTAGATCTTGGTCTCGGCCAGATGCGGCTTGCGGGCCCGAAGCGCGTCAATCAGCGGCTCGGCTTCTTCAAAGTTCACGTCGGTATCGTTCGTGGCCACATGCACCAGGATCGGCGTCTTGAGGCTGTCCACATGATAGTAGGGAGAGCGACGCTTGTACTCTTCGCGCTGCTCAAACGGCAAACCCTGCAAACGCGATTGCGTCGAGAATGAACGCTGGTAGCCGGGGCCCTTGTACGACAAGCGGAAGAACAGGTTCGTCACCGGCACCATCGCGACGCCGGCCTTGAACGGCGTCTGGCTGCGGAACTGCAGGTGTGCCGTGATGAATCCGCCGTGACTCCATCCCATCACCGCGACCCGCGCCGTGTCGACATGCGGCACGGTCTTGAGGTAATCGTACGCGCTGAGCACGTCGTCAACCTCGTATCCACCGTAGTCAATGAGGTCATGAAACTCCTGGCCGTAGCCGGTGCTGCCGCGATAGTCCGGTGCAATGATCACGTAGCCACGCTTCACCGCGTCGATGATGAACGGCAGATAGTTCTGATCCCAGTTGCCGTGAACACCGCCGTGCACCCACACCATCGCCGCGTGCGCGCGTGGACCACGCGGTGTAAGCGGGCCAAACACGTACGCCGGAATCTCGAGTCCATCCGGACGCGATTTGTAGGTGATCTTCGCGTACGTCATCGTGCCCACGCTGCGCGCGGCGAAAATCGAGTCTGTTCGCTTTTTGCCGGCGATCGCCGATTCGTAGTTGGACGCTGGATGGTCTTCGTGGCGATTGCTCACGTAGAGCGCCGCAGCACGCGCCGAGTCGATGGGGACAACCTGACGCGCCCGCTGATTACCGACGGCCTGTGCATGCATGGGCGACGCGACGGTCGCAGCCAGCGCGGTGACAAGCGCCGTACTCATTGCATAGGAGTTCAAGTTCGCACGGAAGCGCATCAGAATGGGGGCTGAAATGGCCGTCGAATGCGTGCCTGGGGGCTGGCACGCGACAAACGCGGGTGCACGTCAATCTACGCACGGCGTTCCCGAGGTGCTGTCGCACACATCGTCGCACAAGGCGCGTGGAAACGGGCGTGGATTCGCCTACCGCTCCGCCGACACCGTCCACCCGGGCATGCCAGCCTCTCCGGCATAGACACGCCTGACGCGTTCAAGCGCTATCTGCGTCGCGCGATGACGGATCTCGTCCCGATCACCGGGCAGTATCGGCTTGACCGCGTGCACCTCGCCGGCAATATCCACGGCGATCCACACGGTGCCGACGGGCTTCTCCGGCGTTCCTCCGCCGGGACCGGCGATGCCCGTCACGCCGATGCCAACGTCAGCGCCGAATCGCTCGCGTACACCGCTCGCCATCGCGCGCGCGACGGTTTCGCTCACCGCACCGAACTCGGTGATCGCAGTAGCCGGTACACCGAGCTGCTCCACCTTGATGCGATTGTCGTACGCGATCACGCCGCCGAGCACGTGCTGGCTTGAGCCCGGAACCGACGTGAGGCGCGCGCCCAGCAGACCGCCGGTGCAGCTCTCGGCCACGGCGATTGTATGTGCGTGGCGGCCGAGATCGTTGAGCACAAGCGCTGCGAGATCATCGTTATTCTCGCCGTAAATCCATCGGCCAACCCGTGCGCGAATCGTCGCCGCCGCGCGGTCCAGCGCCGCGTCGGCACCGTGCGCGTTCATTCCGGCGACGGTCAGGCGCAAATCCACACCATCGAGGCCGGGAAGATACGCGAGCGGGATCTCGTCGATCGCGCGCCGATACTCCGCGAGATGATCGGCGATCGCTGATTCGGAAATACCCGTGGTGCGCAGCGTGCGTGAACGAATGACGGTCCGTGTGACGTCAGTCTCCCCCGCCGCCACGAGTCGTTCCTGAAGGCGCGGCACAATCGAATCGGCGAGCATGCCGCGCATTTCGCGTGGAACACCGGGCATCGTCGCTACCCAACGTCCGCGTGCATCCTCACACCAGACGCCGGGCGCCGAACCGTGATTGTTCGCCAGAATAATCGCCTGCTGTGGCAACATGAACTGCCGGCGATTGCTGTCGGGCATCGCACGTCCGAATCGCTGCTGCCATCGTTCGGCGAGGGCGGCGAGTCCGGTATCGTGCAGGGTGAGCTCAACGCCGAACGCGCGCGCGAGGCTTTCGTGTGTACGATCGTCCGTGGTTGGTCCGAGCCCGCCGGTGGTCAGCACAGCACCCGTGCGCTCGAGCGCGTCGGTCACTGCCGCCACGATATCGTCCGGCTCATCGCCAACGGTCGCCCGACGTACGACGCGCACGCCGAACTCTGCGAGCACACGCGCGATGTGCGCCGAGTTGGTGTCGACGGTGAAGCCGAGCAGCAGCTCGTCGCCGATGGTGATGAGTTCGATGTCCATCGACGAAAGCTAGTCCTGTGGATTTCGCCTCGCGACCGACTCCGTCAGCGCCCCGAGCCGCCGCTGCCTGGACACGCTCCAGCACGAGATGACCGCGCCCGCCCATTACCCGTGTGCGCTCTTCCGGTCGGCGGAGGCGCACAGGCTCGCCTTCAGCAGACGATAGCCGATGCGCTGCACACCAGGTGCGGCGGCGTACTGAGCGTGGTGGCGAAGCGCGCCCGACCCGATGCATTCGTGGCACGCGCCGCATACAATCAGCAGCGACGTTCGGATTCGCCTCACTCCAGCACGACTGACACGGATGGGAGTTCACATCGGGGCCAAGCCTGTCCAACGTTTTTCTTCTTGCCAACGAGTGCCATTCGCTCGCCGGGCGTTCTGTGCGTTCTCTGTGCCTCTGTGGTTCCCGCTGCTGCGATTCAGCCGTTCGCCGGTTCACACAGAACTCAGCTGCGCCCCGCGCAGTCGAATGACAACACCTGTCGAGAGACAACGTCGCCACGTGACTCGTACGAACTCTCAAAGCGCGCACTATCTGTTGAATCTGACGTACCGATCAGCCTGACGTACGAAACGGTGACGCTGACTGTAGGCTACCGGATAGCTCTTCGTCTGGAGTCGCTCGTGATTGTCGAGATCGAGGCGGTCACCCGACTCAACCCTGGCCACATCGCGCAGTTGCCATCGTATCTGCGACTGAGCGCGAGCCCACTTGGCCTGCTGCTCAACTTGCACGAGCCGCGTCTCAAGCACGGAATCATGCGCATCATCAACGACCGCTCGCCTTACCACCTGTCGCGGTAAGCATCACGCGGAGCGAGCAGGCACGGCGAGGGCTACGCCGATGTCGCGCGCCAATACGCCGGCCCGTACCGTGTGAGATAGAGCGCGAGCGACCAGAGCGTCAGGGCCACCGCGCCTACCATTGTCACCGCACCAATCAGCCCGTTGAAATGCGAGAAGTACGCCCACCACGTGTCGTCGAGCCAGCCCTGCGCGCCGGCCAGCGTGCGCGCGAAGAACCAGAAGAAGGCCGCGCCCGTCCAGACGCTCTGAAACCCGGTCTTGAATTTGGCCGGCCCGATGGAGCTGATCACGAGCCCGCGGCGAGCCGCCAGCGCGCGAAAAATCGTCATGAAGACTTCACGCCCGATCACCACCGCCACAATCCATCCCGGCAGCGCCACACGACCGATCGGCGTGACAAACAGGAAGGGCGAGGGCTCCGGGAGCACACCCTCAAGCGGCGCCACGAACGTGTAATGCGCCTGCAGGATGTACATCGGCACGAGCGTGGCCACGAGCAGCAGCTTGTCGGCCAGCGGATCGAGCAGCCGACCCAGATCGGTGACAAGGTTCTGCGTGCGCGCGATGTGCCCGTCCCACCAGTCGGTAATGGCGGCGATGAGAAAGAGCGTGAAGCCCAACAGGCGTGCCGTCCACGATGTGGAGAAGGGCAGCCACGCGATCAGCGGGGTCAGCGCGATCCGGCCGACAGTGATCGCATTGGGGAGGTTCACATTCGCCTCGCGGAGGGCACACACACAGCGACCGACGCGGCCGCACGAGCGAAGGGGAATCTACACCCCTGCGCCCGCCTCAGGCGAGCGTCTTCAGCACCAGCTTCGAGACGGCCTTGAGCGTATCGAACACGCCATCGCCGGAGACCGCGACCGCTTCGAACTCGGGGGCCTTCTCGACCCACTCACCGGTTGGGAGCTGCGAAACCAACATCTCACCGGGCTGAAACGGATTTACCAGCGGCCGCTGGCGCGACGTCTCCAGCACTTCCCAGCCCGGATTGAGCATCTCTTTCAGCTCAGCGAGCGAGGCGGCGTTGGGCAGATCACGCTTGTTGTACTGAATCACAAACGGCATGCGCGTCAGATCGTATCCGTACGCGGCCATGTTGTCATACAGATTTTGCATGCTCTCGAGATTCGCCTCGGCGCGATCGCTCTGCGAGTCCGCGACAAACACGACGCCGTCGACACCCTTGAGGATGAGTTTGCGGCTGGCGTTGTAGTACACCTGACCGGGCACGGTGTACAGGTGAAAGCGGGTACGGAAACCGCGAATCGTGCCGAGATCCACCGGCAGGAAATCGAAGAACAGTGTGCGTTCGGTTTCTGTGGCCAGCGAAATCAGCTTGCCTCGCGTGCTCGGCGAGACCTTGCCGTACACGTACTCGAGATTCGTGGTTTTACCGCCGAGCCCGGGACCGTAGTACACGATCTTGCAGTTGATCTCGCGGGACGCATAGTTGATCATCGACATCGCGCGTCGCTCCTACGAAAACAGGCGATCAATCTCGTCTTCGGCACCAGCGAGCAAGCCCGGCGGTGCGATCTGACTGCCGGTACCGCGCGCGAACACGACTTCGAACGTGCGCGAAAGTTCATCCACGACACTTTTCATCTTGAGCCGGACCAGTCCGAGGGTGGTGCGATTGTCGAAGAGCACCACGAGGATGACGCGCTTGGCGACATCTGCAAGGTACATGGACTCCCGTTCACCCTGGTGAAAGAGCACGCGGAAATCGGTCTCGCCGATGAGACGCGCGAGCTGATCGTTGGCGCTGAAGTCGGCAGCCGTAAGCGTCGCGAAGGCGGTCGCGTCGAAGTTGGGCGGCTCGCCGACGGTGGCAACGAGCTGACCGGAGCGGTCCACGAGCAAGGCGCAGCGCGCCTTGGCATCGTAAAGGAACCGCTGCAAAATCTGTGTGATGGCCCCGAAGTCGTCTTCAGTAAACGACCAGGTGGCGGCGCCGACGGGCATGACGTGGCTCCGGATGATCCGAGTCCAGGATGAAAACGCTCAGTGCAGCTTACGCTCCACACGCTGAAGCGCCCGCTGCCCTCGTTTGCGAAGCAGCGGCAACGCTTCCCACGCGATATAGTCGCGCAGAAGCTGCACACTATCAACGCTTGGCCGAGCCCGAAGGTAACTGATTGCGGCGAGTCGGCGCGTGGGGCGGGCATCGAAGAGGGCCCGGCGACTGCGGCTGAGCTGGGCACTCCACGCACCGGCACCGACGAGAAAACCCAGCGCGAGGCCGGCAGAGAGAAGGCTGATCGGGGACCGGCTATGACGCATCGAACGACGGCAAAAGGTTCGAACTCACGACAATTGATGACAGGCAGACGATCGGACTGGCGTAATGTAAACGAGTGTCCCTGAGGTGGGGACGATTCCCGAACGGAGCGACGCCATGTCGGAGTTCATGCCAGCGCCGGTCCGCAGCGACCCGTCGCTGGAATCGCTGGCCTCGCTCGTCGTTGACGGGGCATACCAACTGTATCGTGCGCTCGGGCCGTGCCTGCGCGAGTCGGTATACGAACGGTTGCTGGCCCACGATCTTGGCCGCCGCGGGCTTACCGTTCACCGACAGCACCCGATCAGCTTTCAGTACGCGGGGCTGTCGTTCGTGGGCGGCTTTCGGGCGGATTTACTGATCAATGAGATGTTGCTTGTCGAGGTGAAGTCGGTGGAGCTGACGCCGGCCGTTCATGTGAAGCAGACACTGACCTACCTCCGCCTGATGGACCTGCCACTCGGGCTCCTCCTCAACTTCGGCGCGCCAAGATTCCGGGACGTAGTGCGGCGGGTCGTGAACAATCACGTGCCGCCGGCGGATTCGCCGCTGCGCATTCACCGGGCGCGAGACGGCGACGGTGAGTCGCGGTGAGGCCCGGGCAGCGGCAACAGCGACAGCGACAGCAACAGCAACAGAAACAGAAACAGAAACAGAAACAGCAACAGCAATGGCAACTCCAACCGAGAAACAGAAGGCGCGAAAGACGCGAAAGCGCGAAGAAGAGCAACGGCCACTGCCAATGCAACTCGTTGTAGCATCGAGACGGCGAACCGCCGAGTAGTTTTCGCGCCTTCGCGTCTTTCGCGCCTTCTGTTTCTCGGTTGGAGTTGCTGTTCCCGTGGCCGTTGCCGTGGATGTGGCCGTGGCCGTTACCGTGGCTGTTGCCGCGCAGACACCCCTCGGCGCGCCCACGCTGTGAAGCGGTACGCTACATCTCCCGCCGCGCCTGCAAGGCCTGCGCAATCGTCACGCCGTCTGCGTACTCCAGATCGCCGCCCACCGGCAGCCCGCGCGCGATGCGCGTCACACGCACACCGAGCGGTGCCAGTTGACGCTGCACATAAATCGCAGTGGCCTCGCCTTCGAGCGACGGATTGGTGGCCACGATCACCTCGACAATCGCGTCCTCCGGCACGCGTTCCACCAGCGCCGCGATGGTGAGATCGTCCGGACCGACGCCGTCGAGCGGTGACAGTCGCCCGCCCAGCACATGGTACCGGCCCCGAAACTCCCCCGCCCGTTCAATTGACGCGATATCCGCCGCGTCTTCCACGACACACACCAACGACGGATCCCGACGCGCATCCGTACACAACGCACAGAGCGCGGCTTCCGTCAGGTTGTAGCAGCGCGTGCACGGTCGCACCGTTTCCACCAACGTCACCAACGCCTGCGCGAGACGACGACTCTGATCGGCCGACTGCTTCAGCAGATGGTAGGTGAGTCGCTGCGCGGTCTTGCGACCGATGCCGGGCAGACGCGCAAGTTCCGTCGTGAGATCATCGATCGCGGACATGCCCGACGGTCGCGACGGTCAGGAACCGAACGGCAGCTTGAACGGCAGATCGAGCCCACCCGTCAGCTTCCCCATCTCTTCCTGGGCCGCTTCCGCCGCCTTTTTCTGCGCTTCGGCGGCGGCAACCACGATCAAGTCCTCGAGCATCTCGACATCGGCCGGATTCACCACGCTCGGATCAAGTTTCACCCGACGCAACTGCCCCTTGCCGTCGCATTCCACCGTCACCATACCCGCGCCCGCCGACGCGCTCACCGTGCGGCGCGCGAGATCGTTTTGCAGCTGTTCCAGCTTGCCCTGCATCTGCTGCGCTTGCTGCATGAAGTTGAAGATGTTTGACATGACTGAAAGATAGCCGAACGCCCGCAGTCAGTCGAGCAACTCGAGATCAAGGGCTTTCACCGCAGCCGCCAGCAGTGGATCGCGCCGGGCCAGGCGATCGAGGGTTTCCGTCTTCACATCGTGGGCGGTAATGCGCTGTCCGGCGGACGCAGCGGCCGCGCCCGTCGCGCCATCACTCTGAAGACGCAGCGCGCGCACCGGACCCACCAACTCTGCAATTACCTCAAGCAAGCGCTCGCGCCCGTTGTCGACCGAAGTCGAGAACGTGTCGTCACCCGGGTCG
>ENA-ORBV01010670-ORBV01010670.1-microbial-mat-metagenome-genome-assembly--contig:-NODE-10670-length-14633-cov-5.044793_pt1 | contig 14633 bp, 10 predicted proteins | sample MGYA00237777_ERZ505514 | MGnify/ENA primary metagenome ERZ505514 (study PRJEB26160, sample SAMN06269048) | microbial mat metagenome | isolation source: Oligotrophic lake microbial mat | place... | reverse complement strand
TCTTCATGCAAAACACTCCTATGCCGACGGACGTGCTCCCGTCAAACAGTTCCTGCTTTCCGACTTGGTCGCTCCCGTGCAACCCCCGATCGCCCGGCCCCGCTACCGCGCGAACTCTAATACCGCAGCGGAACCCCACTGAAGATGCCGAAGTCTTCCGCGGCGTCCGTCAGCCCGATCCGAATCCCGCCATCCAGTTGAATGTCGGGAGTCAACGCGTAGGTAAGCCCGGCGTCAAAGTACTCCCGGTAGTCTTCGTCAGAATTCAGATTCACGAATCCCGCGTATTCGACGTACCCGCTCGGCTCACCCCACAGCCCGCGGCCCACCGTGCCCGTGTGCACGAAGTCCACCACATGCCGGTCGTCCGCCGCGCTCCGATTAAAATCGACCTCCGCCATCAATGTCATCGCGAATTCGCCGGGCAATCCGATCGCCAACACCAAGATCACTCCGCCCTCGATATCTCCGTTGCCCAGATCGTCGTCCGCCGTCGGAAACGTGATGAACGGCATCAGCGCGAAGGCTGTCTTTCCGCCGTCGTTCCCCCACAGATTCACCTTGAGTCGCACCAGCGTGTCCCCGAAACCCTCGACCGTCACCGATTCGTCCGTCCCCCGGTCCGTCGTCTCTTCAGTCGTGTACGGGTCAAACCCCGATTGCAGGTCCACGTTGTTGAGCAGCCCGACCTTCAGAAGCACCGGCGCTATCGCGAAAGCCTCGACGGTCTCATCATCCCCGTTGTTGCGGTCGTGTACGAAGTCCACAAACGACATCTCGATCTGAAAATGCCCCGCATCCACCGTGTACGCGCTCTCCGTCGTGTCCGGCCGGTCCGTGCTCATTTCCCGCATGAGTTTCCGCGGCGTCGGGTTGAAAAGGTGATACCCCGACTTGTCCGGCATCGCCCCACCCGCGTCCTGAGCCGCCGCCGAGCCCGCCGCCCCGAATGCCCGCCCCGATGTCACGAGCGCGGCCATACCCGCCCACCGGCCACACCCCGTCGTTTCAGTCTCACGGTCAAACCTTGATGTCATACGAATGCTCCTTCTAAAGTTTGAGTATTCAAACATAATCGTTTGTATTCTCAAAGTCAAGGATGGGCTCCCAGGTGGCGTCCGGGCCCCGGCGATTTTCCAAGGGGTCGGTGCTGCATCTCGGAGGCATCCGCGAAAGTCACCGCGAGTGGGTCGGCTTCCGTGGAGCAAGCCGCCGTTCCTGCCGCACCCAACGGAGTGCACAGGGCCACCGACGATTCCGTACCCGTCCTGCCGCCCTCAGCTCAACCCACCATCGGTCCGTGTGCCTGCTCGACCGCCAAGCAGATCAAGCGGTCGTGAGCTCGGTGTCTGGAGCCTGACCCCGTCCACCACGCGTCACCGGCGCACTCCTAGTATCCGCCCATGACCACCGCCACCATGCCGTCCGGTCTGAAACCCGCCGCCAGCACCACCGCCTCGGGAAGAATCTACAACTTCTCCGCAGGCCCCGGTGCCCTTCCGGAGGAAGTCATCCGTCAAGCCCAGTCCGACCTTTGGGATGTGGGCGGCAGCGGAATCGGGATTCTCGAGCACAGCCACCGCGCCAAGACGTATGACGCGATCCTCGCCGAAACCCTCGACAACTGCCGCAAGATCGCCAACATACCCGCGAACTACCACCCCCTCTTCCTCACCGGCGGTGCCACCAGCCAGAACTTCATGGTTCCGGCCAACCTCCTCCCCGACAACGGCTCTGCGGCCTTTCTCACGACGGGCTACTGGACCGAGAAAACCTGGGACGAAGTCAAGTTCTACTCCCCCAACTGCTACGAGGCGTGGGACGGTCGCCCCACCAAGCACGCCCACTGCCCGGCCGATTCTGAACTCGAGTGGAAAGACGCACCGGTCTACGTCCACATGTGCAGCAACAACACGATCTATGGAACGCAGTGGAACAACGCCGACCTCTCACTCCGCCTCCCCAAAATCCCCGACGGCGCTGCCCTCGTCTGCGATATGTCCAGCGACATCTACAGCCGCCCGATGGATGTTTCGAAGTTCGGGCTCATCTACGCCGGGGCGCAGAAGAACATCGGGGTCGCGGGGACCACGCTGGTGATTGTGCGGGAGGACCTTCTGAAGCCCGCGCGGAAACTGCCGACGATGCTGAAATATGAGGTTCACGCGAAAGACCAGAGCAGGCACAACACGCCGCCGGTCTTCGCGATCTACCTGAGCGGGCTCGTGTTCAAGTGGATATTGGCGCAGGGCGGACTTGCATCGCTGCACCAGCGGAATGTCGAGAAGGCCAAGGTCATTTACGACGTGCTTGATGGTTCGGCGTTCTACAAGGCTCACGCCCACAAGAACAGCCGGAGCCTCATGAACATCACTTTCAAGGCGCCAACCGAGGCTCTGGACGACCTGTTCATCAAGGAAGCGTTCAAGAACGGCATGGATCAACTCAAGGGTCACCGGGCCACGGGCGGCATGCGGGCCAGCACCTACAACGCTTTCCCGAAAGCCGGCTGCGAAACCCTCGCCCAGTTCATGCGGGAGTTCGAGAAGAAGAACGGCTGAAACCCATAGCGGGTGAGCACGGTACACCATCCGATGACTGTCCCCGTGCCTGATAAACCGTCGTTGGTGCGGTATCCCCGACTTCATCACAAACTGCGCATCCGCGCCAACGTGAGCGCTCTTTGGGTTCGCCGCGTGCATCAGTTTTCTCTGGCTGGCATCGTGGTTCACGGGTCTGGGGTGGCATCTTCCCGGTCCTTCCACACCCGCGGCCACGCTCGGCGCGTGGCAACGCAGCGACCACCACGTCGTCTTTCGTTCCGGCGTCGTCATGGGGGTCCGACAAGATGTGACGACCTGTGGAGCTGTCGAGCCGGGTTTCGTAGCTTCGCGAACATTGTTGTGGAGAAACATGAAGTCCTCCCGTGGCAACATCCGGGGCTGGCGGACCGCTATCTACGGCCCGACGAATCCCTACGGACGGCAATGGGTTGTTCCTCTCGCGCCGATCGCCGTCCGGATGGCTTTCGTCGGATGGATGCTGCTCCGCCGCGACCGCCGACTCCGAAAAATCGGGCATTGCCTCGCCTGTGCCTACGACCTGCGCATGAGCGGGGCTGATGCGGCCTGCTCGGAGTGCGGTTCGTGGAAACGCATCGCGGGCTGAGTTCCGCGGCAAACGTCCCGAGGATCAGCGAGCGGACCTTCGGTATCCCGGCCTCCGCTCTCTCCGCATCTTGCCGCGGCGAATCGGCACCGGGCCTCCCTGCTTCGAATTCTCACATCCCCTCTGTGTTTCCGTGCCTGTGTGTTCACCCGTTGTTGCATTCGCCAACTCACCCAGTGCTTGCATTCGTCTCTGAATCTCGGCTACAGGCGCGCCACACACGCTTCCCACACTTCGTCCACCCCGATCCGCTCCATCAGAATGGATGACGCCGAATCCTTGTGATTGAGAACATCACCCGTTTGGAGGTGCTGGATTACGTCGGCTTCGCGACGATACGGTCCCACCCGGTGCACGCGGGTCGGCCCGAAAAGCGCAACCAGCGGCCGATCGAACCCCACCGCGATGTGCAGCGGCGCTGAATCGTTCGCGACCACCAGCGCCGCCCCCTCGATCACGGCCATCGTGCGCTCCAGCGAAATGCCCCCCACGCAATCGATCACGCCGCACCGCCGCAGGGCAACCTCAAGGCAGGGGCGGATCTGCTCGCGCTCACCCGCCGCCCCGGTGAATACGACACCGATTCCCGAATCCGCAAAGTGTGAAGCCAGTGCAGCAAACCGCTCGCACGGCCACTGCTTCGCGGGCCACCGGCTGGTGGGTGCGAGCACGACATAGGGCCCGCGCGACCATTCCTGTTCCTTCAACCACGCACGGGCCGAAGGCGCCGAATAAAGCCGCATATCCGGGGTGTCCGCTGCCGCGCCCGCCGCCCCCGCCAGCGTCAACATCCGGTCCACCGTGTGCATCTCAATGCCCGCGGCAACCCGCTCCGTATACGCAAGCGGAGCGCCCTCGCGAGCATCCGCGTGCCCCAGCCGGCTTCCGGCCCGCGTCGCCCACGCCATCAGCCCGCTCCGCCCGAGCCCTTGGCAGTCTAGCACCAGGTCATACTCCCCGGCACGCAGCCGGTCTCGGAACGCCAGCACGGGGCCGAACTTGAGGCGCCTCAGTCCGTCCTTGATCGCCCGTTTCGGAAACGCAATCGCCGCCCTCAGCGCGGGGTGCTGGTCGATCACGGCTTCAAACCCGGCTTCCACGACCCAGTCGATTTCCGCGGCGGGATATGCGGCCTTGAGCGCGGCCAAAATCGGAACGGTGCGCGCGACATCCCCCAGCGCGCTGGGGCGGATGATGAGAATGCGCGATGGTCCGGGGGTCGGGCTTTTCACGGTTGGCTTGGTCTAGAATACCCGCTTACAGGGTGTAGCTCAGCTTGGTAGAGCATGTGGTTTGGGTCCACAAGGTCGCAGGTTCAAATCCTGTCGCCCTGATTGCGATGGGAGTTTTTTTGACCAACATCACGCTTCGTGGTGCCATGGCGCCAAAGGTTGCGGCGTGGTTTCGCGAGCAGGAGCGGCGCGCCTTTGTCTCGGTGGAGGTGGGTGGGTGCATAATTGTGTGCGACCAAGAGTGCGAAGACCAGGACGCCGACATCCTTTCAAGGCTCGGGGCTGAAGTGTCCAAGGATCTGCAGTGTGCGGCGCTTGTTGCGACGGTTCACGATAGTGATGTGCTCACGCTGAAGCTGTATGAGGGCGGGCGTGTTCTCATGGACTACAACTCGTCGCCTGCGTATTTCGAGAATGTAGACCCGCAACCCCCATCTGGCGCGAATGGCGTGGCCTTGTGCCGTGCATTCGGTTCATCTCGTGTGACGGAGGTAGAGACACTCCTCGATCGGTGGTTGGATCCGAACGAGGAGCAGGACGACTCTCCCGACGCGGACGAACTGATATTCGAGGAGGCGCGTCTTGCACGGCTGGCTTCACTTCTCGGGATTCCCGAAGCCGTCGCGCTCGTGAGCTACTCCTCTCTTCAAGAAAGCGACGCAGCGGAACTCGGCGGGGGAGTTCCGATCTTTGAGAAGATCGAGTGAGAATCAGCGCTCGCAACTTCGCGTCACAGGCGCCATCCTTTCACCCGGATTGAGTCGCAAAGCCTCGCGAGTCAATAACTTGCGAGGCTGCTGCGTTGGTGGAGTTGGATCGCTTGATTCAGCGTCGCCAGCCTGCAGAGGACCGGTTCGGCATCGTTTGCGTTCCGGGTTGGCCGGCTCGGGCGGCGTCATCGCCTCTGGCACTAACCGTCCGGCCGCCCACCCCGGTTCCCGCGGCTTCGGAAGTTCCCATGCGCCGCGGCGAATCCCCCCGCGGGTAGCGTTCTTGAGACCACGCGCTTGACCTACGGCGACTTTACGGATGCACCAGAGAACGAACGCTAAATTCCAGGCTCCCGGACCCTAGCGCCCTCCGATAATGGTTCCATTGGCGACATGTCGCCCTGATTTTTTGCAAGACCGAGCCCTTTGGCGCGCACGTCGAAGGGCTCTCTCATTGTGGAAACAAGACTTACGTCATCCGGGCGTGAGTCCAGAAAGACACCTTCGAGGATTCGACGCTTTTCCAGGGTGGTCTGCGGAGTTCTCCATCCCGGATTCCTGGCGCTCGACGATCAACAAATCCGCTTGAAGTGGTGGCACCATTCCGGTGCCGGAGGAATGTCATGTTCAAGCATGCGTTTTGCGCTGCGGTTCTCGTGCTCGCCTCGGCCGCCGCGGCACAACCGCTCTCGACTGCCTTCACCTATCAGGGCGAACTGCGGGACGCCGGTATCCCCGTGAACGGAACCTACGACCTGCGATTCCGTCTGTTTGATGCGCTGACCGGCGGGGCGCAGGTCGTGCCGACGCTGTGCGTGGACAACACTCTGGCGGTCGGCGGTCGGCTGGCCGCATCTCTCGACTTTGGCCCGCAGTTTGCCGGGCAGAGGCGGTTTCTGGAGGTGGAGGTGCGGCGCGATGCCGGCCTGAGCTGCGTCAATCCCGCCGCCTTTGTCATCCTCGGTCCGCGCCAGGAGTTGAGTCCAGCACCCAACGCGCTCTTTGCGGTGGCCGCGGCGACCGCGACAAGTGCCACCACAGCGGGGAGCGCGACCACCGCCGCGACCGCGACGAACGCGACCCAGTTCAACGGCCAACCCGCGGCGTTCTACACCAACGCCGCGAACCTCAACGGCACGCTCCCCACTGGGTCCCTTGTCGGCACCTATGGCGGGTCGCTTGCGCTCACCAACCCGGCCAATTCCTTCACTGGGTCTGGGGCGAATCTGACGAACATCAACGCGGCCACGCTTGACGGTCTGGATTCGACGGCGTTTCTTCAGGTCGCCGGCCCCTTCCTTCTGAGTGGCTCGAGCACGGGCGCCATGCTGAGCGGTCAGAACGCATCCAGCACAACCGAGGCCACCGGCGTCCGCGGCGTCGCGACCGCCACCACCGGCGTCACCTACGGCGGACGCTTCGAGAGTGCCAGCCCAGAGGGGTTCGGCGTCTTCGGCTTGGCGACCGCCATCTCGGGGAACAGCCGCGGCGTTTATGGCGGCACGTTGAGCGCCACCGGCGCCGGTGTCATGGGCGAGGCGAGCACGGGCACCGCCGCTGGCATCTACGGGTTCACTTCGAGCCCCACTGGTTACGCCATCTATGGCTGGAATAGCGCTACGACCGGTATCACCCGAGGCGTGTACGGCCAAGCCAATAGCACTTCGGGCCGCGGCGTGTACGGCTACGCCGCAGCGACCTCGGGACCCACCGCCGGCGTCCAAGGTCTCACCAGCAGTCCGGCGGGGTACGGCGTGATCGGCGAATCTGCGATCGGGAGCGGGACCCCGATCGGCGTACTGGGCCGGGTACAGAGCCCTGATGGCCGCGCTGTTGTTGGCACGTGTCTCGGTACTTCCGGGGCCAACACCGGCGTATCGGGAGAGACGGCCAGTCCCGCCGGGCGTGGCGTCTATGGCGTCGTCACCGCGACCACCGGCACCAACTATGGCGTTCAGGGGGAGAGTTTCGCGGCCCAAGGCCGGGGCGTTTTCGGCCGCGTCTATGAGACCGTCGGTGTGAATTACGGGGTCTACGGCCAGAGCGCCAGCGGCGCAGGTTTTGGTGTGTACGGAATAGGCCGCACGGGCGTTCACGGCGAGTCGTTTCTGAGTAGCGCCATCGTGGGGCGCTGCACTGCCCCCGCCGGAGCCGGGGTAAGCGGCATCGCAACGCTTCCGAATAATTACGGTGTCTACGGCGACGGCAACAGCGGGTACGGCGTCGCGGGAGAGGGAAGCACCTTCGGCCTGTACGCGTACGGGCGTACGGGAGCGACCGGCACCAAGTCGTTTCGCATCGACCACCCGTTCGATCCGGCCAACAAGTACCTTTCGCACTACAGCGCCGAGAGCGATGAGGTGATCAACTTCTATTCAGGCAAGGCGACCCTCGACGAGCAGGGTGAGGCGATGGTCAGGCTCCCGACCTACTTCGCCGCGATCAATAGGGATCCTCGCTACTTGCTGACCGCGATCGGCTCCGCGATGCCCATGCTGCACATCGCCGAAGAGATCGACGAGAGTTCCCTGGCCCGCGCTGCAACAGCGGGACCCGGCGATGATGTACCCGCGTGCTCCTTCCGAATTGCCGGTGGCTCTCCCGGCGGCAAGGTTTCATGGCGGATCGATGCGGTTCGGAACGACCGCTGGGTGCAGCAGCACGGAGCGCCAGTCGAGACCGAGAAGCCCGCCAGCGAACGCGGCACCTATCAGCACCCTGAACTGTTTGGCGAACCCGCGGAGCGTGGGACTCGCTACCGGATTGAATCATCCGTGACGCCGCCCGCGCCCACGAACGAATGATCGCAAGACGATGCATCGCGCTGCGCGGTATGCTGATGATCATGAGCGAACACCCAGCGGGCGAAAAGCTGCCACATTCAGCCGAGTTCTTCAATGACATGCGGGACTTCTGGTGGAACCCAGACTTCCTGCGGCTGATGGGCGAGCGGCTCGGCTTCGCGAGCGAAGAACCCTTACCTTCCGGCCTTGAAGAAGGTTTTGAGCGACTCGAAGAGGTCGTCGCGGCTGTTGACTCGGCTGGTGATGAGCCGAGGGCCCGCTTCATCGGCGGCCCCGTTGGGGAAGGCTTCGTGGAGGACGTTGATGAAACTGCCGCTGCCGTAGGCGCTGGCGACCTGGCAGTAGCCGAACATGTTCGACATCGGGATGATGTGGTCGTCCAAGAGTTTGCAACAGAGGCGGTTGTCGGCGTCGCTGGAATTGTCCCCGTCAGAAAAGTGGAAGAGGTAGATGTTCCAGTCGGCGGGGTCGTAGTGGGCTTTGAGGAGTTCGTGGCAGGCCTGAAAGGCGGAACTGATGCGGGTGCCGCCGTCTTCGCGGACCGAGAAAAAGGTCTTCTTATCGACCTCGGCGGCCCGGACATCGTGAACGATGTACCGGCTCTCGATGCCCTCGTAGTTGCGGCGTAGCCACGTGTCGATCCAGAACGCCTCGAGGCGGACGAGTTCCTTCTGTTCATCGCCCATCGATCCGGAGACGTCCATCATGTAGACGATGGCGGCGTTGGACTGAGGCTTCTTGACCTCGTTCCACGTGCGGAAGCGGAGGTCGTTCTTGATCGGGATGATGACGGGGTTGTCGGGGTCGTACTGCCCCATCGCGAGTTGCCGTTTGAGAGCTTCTCGGTAGGTCCGCTTGAAGTGGCGGAGTGAGGCGGGGCCGATGGGGCGCACGCCGGTGTACTTGTCCTTGATCGTCGTGATGTTGTGCTGGCCCCGCGGCTTGATGCGGGGGAGCCGGAGTTCTTCAGCGAGGATGTCGGCGAGTTCTTCGAGCGTGACATCGACTTCAAGAATGTGCTTGCCTTCTCGGTCGCCGCCCTGGCCCTTGTCTTTGCCGGCCTGGCCGACGGAGTCGCCCTCGTTGCCTTCACCCATGCCGACGCCTCCGGAGTTGTCCCCGTAGCGAAAGGTGGGAAGGTCGATGTCGTGAACGGGGATGGAGACGGCCCGCTTGCCCTCACGGCCGATGAGTTCGCCGCGGGAGAGGAACTTGCGGAGGTCTTTGCGGATCTTGCCGCGAACGATCTGCCGGAAGCGCTGGTGGTCTTGTTCGATGGTCTTAATCATGACACAAAGGCATCAAGGATTGGGTATCGGAATGGAAAGACAAGCGAATACGCACCTGCCTTTACGCTTCCGGGCTCCGGTTGGATCGGTTCGCGGGGGTGGGTAAGGTCAGGAAGGATCAGGGTTTTTGGGCTGCGATTCGGTGGGGCTGCCCGTCGCGGGCGGCGAGTACGCGAGTTTTGAGTCGCCACAGGCAGAGAAAACCGATCGGGAGGGCAACCATGACCTCGAACGCCCGGTTGAGGAGGTCGGCAGAGAGGGCGACCGTGAGAGTCGTGTCGGCGGCGTCGGGGCCCTTGATCCAAGCCGGGATTTGGGTCGCGACGAGACCCACCGCCCACTCCCTGATCCCCAGGCCGTTGCCGATAAAGGGGATGAGCATCGCCGTTTGGGCGAGCGCGGCGATCACGCAGGCTTCGGACGGGGTGGCGTGCCAACCCAGGACGCGAAAGACGACCAAGTAGCGGGCGGTCCAGATGCACTGGTCGACGAGTTTGAGCGCAAGTACAAAGCACCGCGCCGCAGCTAAGGAGTCGCGGCCGATCGGGCGGTAGAGCGCGAGGCCGCCGATCAGAAGCGACAGGACGACTATCGCCGAGAAGGCGTCGAGCAAGCGACCCATTGGAACGACGATCACAAGGACGGCGATCGCGGCTGCCAGCCACGACAGCACAACCGATTCCACCACCACGGTTGCGGAGTCTCGGAGGGAGACGCCGTGGCGGGCCCGTTGATACGCGATGCGTCCGAAGAGGCCCGGGCTGAGCGGCAGGAAATTGAGCAACCAGGAAGCGCCGATCAGTTCGAGCATTTCCGGGAACGAGATCCGCTTTTCGAGAGTCAGTCGCGCGTTGGTCAGGGCGGCAATGCCCGCGGCGGTGACCAGCAGGCTCGCGCAGGGCAGGGCAAGCATGACAGCCACCGACGCGGGCGGGATGCCGCGGGACAGGGCCGCTTGAACGGGACCCAGGTTGGCACGCACAGAGACGATCGCGGCGGCGAGGGCGAGCAGGCCGACCGTGAACCCGGCAACGCGGAGAGCGCTACGGCGGCGCGTGGTGTGGGTCGGTTCGATGCGTTTACGGTACCGATACTAGCGAGTCGGGGTGAGAGCCTTGGCTCCGAAGCCCAACGAGGCGTAGGTCGGCGTCGCGGCTCCGAGGCGTGCGCGCTGAATGGCGGCGAGGCGGACAAGTCGAGGGTCGGCGGACTGGGCCGCTCGGAGAAGGACCGGGTGATCGACCTTGTCGCAGCGGGTGGCAACAGCGACGGCGAGAACGGCCGGATCGGCCTCCGCCGCGAGCGCATCATCAAAGGCGGCCGTGTCCGCGGAGAGCGCTTCCGGGGGGATGATGGCGAGCGTCAGTTGACGCAGGACGGGAGATAAGGACGGGAACTTCGCGGCGATCGCGGCGACGATGGTGTGGTTGTCGGAAGCGAGGCGGCGGTCGTCGACCGGGCCCAAGAGGCCGGCGCGGGCCGCGTACAGCACGGTGGGCCAGCGGTCGTCAGAGGATGCGGAAATTACGGTCGCAAGTTCGGGCGCGGTGAGCCAGGCTTCGGTGGTCGGGCGGCGGGTCACCGTCGCGGTGCCCGCTTCCTGACAGCCGGGCCCGCGCTGTTTGGATCTGCCAACCGCGGCCTCGAACCCTTGGAGGACCCGCCAGCGAAGGCGAGTTGGCGAGGCGCAGGCGACCTCGGCGAGGAGCCCGGTGAGACCGACGTCGGGCCACAGGCGGGTGGAAAGCGATTCGCCCGGCATGAGCCTGAGGCGGCGGTTGATCTCCATGAACTCGGGCTCGGCGGCGGCCGCGTTACCGTCTTTGCGTTCCAAGCTGGGAGCAAACAGCATTCTCGAGTTCATGATGCGGTCGGAACCGACTCCGAGGGGGATCGTGGACACGTTCCGGAGGGTGAGGGTCGCGAATGTGTGCTCGGCTGCCTCGGCATTCACAGGGGCGAGAGTCACGGCGAGGGTTTGGGTAAGCCGCGGTTTCTCGACCATGTCGTCGATCCACTTCGGGATGGTTCCGGCGTAATCGGTAAGGGATGTGGTAAGGAGAGTGGGGAGCGTGACGCCGGGCAGGGCCTTTTCGGCGAGAGCCCAACCAAGGACGCCGGGAACCTGGAGCGGGGCAAAATCGGAGGCGGCGATGAAGGCGGCGGCGGCGGCTTGGGCGTTGCCTTGTTCCTGTTCGAAGGTGGCACGGGCGAGAATCGTCCAGACGTTTTCGGGTGCGGAAGCGAGCAACCCGCGGGTGGCGGGGGCATCGGCGGTGCGGACGGAATGCCACAACAGCAGCGACTGAACAAAGACGTTATCGTCCGGTGCCGCAGCCACCACACGAGGCAAGTCAATCTCGACCTTGTCCAGATCGCGGTTCGCGAACAATCGCCACATCTGCAGGCCGATGAGGCTGAGTCCGCTGATCTCGCGGGCCTGGGCTTCGCCGAGTTCAGGATTGCGTTTGGTGGGGTCACCGAGTGTGGCGATGGTGTCCGTCACGGTGGCGGCCATGTCGGCGAGTGCGATGTCGATGGCGGCCCGGTCTTCAAGGATGAGGGCGGTGCCGAGGCGGATTTCCTCGTACTCAAAGGCCAGCCGGACGTCTTCGGGCTTCCGCGCGGTCTCTTGGAGGACGGGGTCCATGCGGGCCAACTCACTCGCCACGGTATCGCGGTCGGAGATCAGACTGCGATTGATGGCGTCGAAGGTGGCGCGGGGCCCTTCGGATCGCCAGTTCATGCACATCGATTCGACGAATTCGGAGGCGGAGGGTTGCTCGCGGGCGAGCGCGGAGATGCGTTCGGAAGACGAGTGAAACCGGAGCGCCGCCTCGAATGCACTGGCGTCGATGAGTTCATCGCGGATCATCCGGTGTACGCCGGGGTCGATTGGGTCGGAGTAGAGAAGGTTAGCGAGGAGTTCGAGGCGACCCAAGGGATTGTCGTGGTGCTGGCTGTAGTGCTGAAGAACCAAAAGAGCGGCGTCTTTGTTCGTGGAATCGAGTTGGGCGGATTGCCGGAGGAAATGAACAAAGCCTTCCTCGTCGGAGCGTTCGCGGCACAGGAGGGCGGCGTCCAGGGCGAGACGGCTGCGGACGGAGGCGTCCAGGGTTGAACCTTTGGGTCCGAGGAAGCCCTCGAACGCAGCGAGACGGGCCTCGACGGTCTGTATCTGGTTGATACGTGCGGTGATGAGACGGAGGAGGGCGACGGTGTCGGCGGGGTCAAGTTCGAGGATCACCTTGGTGGCCGTCATAACGCCCGGGGTGTCGCCGGCGTTGAAGGCGGCCTCGGCCCGATAGCGGACAATGCTCGCATCAGCGGGATCGAGATCGCCGGCGAGTTCGAGAAGGAGAGCCGCAAACTCATAGTCGGAGGGGTTGGGGGGCGTGGCGGCCCGGAGATCGAGGAGGGCAACGCGGGTCAGATGGCGAGCCGCCTGCTGACTCAACAATCGATCGGCTTGGGCGTTGAGATCGGTCGGACGTTGTGGGACTGACGGCGCGATCGAAGCCGCTGGTTGGGCGGCGGGCTGGGTCGCGGCGGGCTGGGCGGCGCATCGGAAGCGCCCGGGGGCGACAATCGGGAGCGCGCTCAGGCCGGAGACCACGAGCATCAGCACTGTGGAGCCGGAGAGGGCGGGAAACGAGGGAAGGGCAAAAATCCGGAACACTCAGGCTCCCGTAGTGAGAAAAAAGAGGGCCGCGAGTGCGCCCCCGAAGAAAACGGAAAACGCAGCGGCCTCGATACCGATCACGAAACGCCTGTCCGCTCGACCGAAGAAGCGGTCGGCGACCATCACCATGAACACAAACTGCCCGCCCGCGACCGCAGCGCTGCCGAAGCACCAGAGGGCAAGCCGCGGCAACGGGACGGCCCCGGGGCCGTCGACGAGTGTCGCGAGGCCCAGCACGAGCATGACGCCTGCCCACGCGGAACACGCAACGGCCCGCACGAGCAGCGGGGCCAGCCCGGGCCGCGTCTGCGGGTGCGCGGCAACGGCAGGGGAAGTCGCGGACAGCGGAGCGTTCAAAGGCGTATGGCCCTCATGAACCCATGGCCAGGTTCATCAGGAACTCGGCGTTGGTCTTGTGCTTCTTGAGGCGGTTCTTCAAGAGTTCGGCGGCTTCGACGACGTTCATATCGGAGAGAACCTTGCGGAGCCGGTAGACGAGTTCCAGTTCCTTGGGGTCCAGGAGAAGTTCTTCGCGGCGGGTGCCCGACGCCGCGACGTCGATGGCAGGCCAGATACGCTTCTCGACGAGTTTGCGTTCGAGGTGAAGTTCGGCGTTTCCCGTGCCCTTGAACTCCTCGAAGATTACCTCGTCCATCTTGCTGCCGGTATCGACGAGCGCGGTGCCGATGATGGTGAGGCTGCCGCCCTTTTCGATGGCACGGGCCGACCCGAAGAACTTCTTGGGTCGCTGCAGGGCGTTGGAATCAAGACCGCCGGTCATGATCTTCCCGGAGTGCGGCATCTCGGCGTTGTAGGCACGGGCCAGGCGCGTGATCGAATCGAGCAGGATCACGACGTCTTCGCCGTACTCGACCATGCGGCGGGCCTTTTCGATGACCATCTCGCACACCTGAACGTGGCGGGTGGTGTTTTCATCGAATGTGCTGGCGACGACCTCGACGTTGCTGCCCGCGCAGTTACGCTTGAAGTCCGTGACCTCTTCCGGGCGTTCGTCCACCAGGAGGACGATGATCCGGGAGGCCGGGAAGTTGCGGGTGATGGCCCGCGTCATTTTCTGCATGAGGACGGTCTTGCCGGTGCGCGGCGGGGCCACGATGAGCATCCGCTGGCCCTTGCCGATGGGCGTGACGAGGTCGATCACCCGGCACTCGATCTCATCGGGGGTTGTCTCAAGGACATACCGCTCTTCGGGGTGGAGGGGCGTCAAATCCTCGAAGTTCACGAGGTCGTGAACCTTGGAAGGGTGTTTGCCATTGACGGTGTCGATGCGGAGGAGGGCGAAGTACTTTTCGCTCTCCTTGGGCGGGCGGACGACCCCCTTGATGACCATGCCGCGACGGAGCCCGAAACGGCGGACCATGAGCGGGCTGATGTAGATGTCGTCGGGCCCAGGGAGGTAGGACTGATCGGGGCTGCGGAGGAAGCCGAAGTGATCGGGCATGATCTCGAGCGTGCCCTCGCCGAACATGAGGCCCTGCTTGGCGCCCCGGGCCTTCAGAACCTTGAATATGAGTTCCTGCTTGGGCATCGTCTGGAAGTCGACGAGACCTTCCTTGGTGGCCACGGCGTGCAACTGATCGAGCGTCATCCGCTGCAGGTCGGAGATGCTGATCGGTTCGGGCTGCGCGTTGGGATCGGAGGTCTTTGCGATCCGCTCGAGTTCGGCGGCCTCGCGTTCCAATTCCTCATCGCTCGGCAGAGAGGCATCCATCGGACCGCGATAGAAG
>ENA-ORBV01010669-ORBV01010669.1-microbial-mat-metagenome-genome-assembly--contig:-NODE-10669-length-14633-cov-7.502542_pt1 | contig 14633 bp, 11 predicted proteins | sample MGYA00237777_ERZ505514 | MGnify/ENA primary metagenome ERZ505514 (study PRJEB26160, sample SAMN06269048) | microbial mat metagenome | isolation source: Oligotrophic lake microbial mat | place... | reverse complement strand
CCCTGAGAGCGCACAATCTTGACCGTCTTGCTCTTGGACAGCAGATCGACCGTCTTCTGGTTGACCCGGTTGATCGCGTCCACCTGGTTGGTGATCAGCGCCTGGGTGCGCACAGCGGCGTCGCCGATATAGCGCAACTCGACCGTGTCGAAGTTGCCGCGACCTGGCTTCCAGTAGTTGCCCGGTTTGCGCTTGGCCACGATTCGCACACCTGGTTGCCATTCGGCCAGCGTGAACGCGCCGGTGCCGTCGGCTTTCTGGAAATCGGTCATGCCGTTGGGCACGATGATCATGTGGTAGTCCGACAAGATGAACGGCAAGTCTGCATTGCCGGCCGTCAGCGTGATCTGGATCTGGTTGGCATTGACCTTGGTGATGTCCTTGACCGCAGCCAGCAGGCCCTTGGCCGGCGACTTTGTTTCGCCACGGTGCAGGTTGATCGAGTAGATCACGTCATCGGCGTCCAGCGTCTTGCCGGAGCCGAAAGTGATGCCCTTGCGGATATTGAAGGTCCAATCCGTGGCGCCCGGCTTGGACTCCCAGCTTTCGGCGAGCTCGGGGGTGGCGTTACCCTTGGTGTCGATCTCGACCAGCGTGTTCCAGATCATCAGGCTATAGGCGATCGGGATCGAGTCGGCGTAGGTGCGCGGATCCAGGCTGTCCGATGCGGATCCACCCTCCATGCCCAGGCGCAAGGTGCCGCCCTTTTTCGGCGTGCCCTGTGCCATGGCCGGCATGCTGCCGAAGGCAGCACCCAGTCCGATGGCGGTTGCGCCAGTTACCAGTTGACGGCGATCAAGAATGATCCCCGAGTCGGTCGCAGTTTCTTGAATAGCCATTTGCATTTTCTCCTTGAAATTCCATGATGTCGTTACGGTGCACCCACACGAACGTGTGCTAACCGCGGAAAAACCTGCAAAAGGCCTGTCCGGGCTTCGATGGCATCGTAACGACTGAATGCTCGAATAAGCATACAGACAATCCCTTAGTCGATCCGGCGTGTCGCTATCGTTCGATCAATTAAATGAATTGATCGCCACCACATGGTCGCAAAGTCGACAGGCAGGGTCGCCTTTGCTTATGCATTGCCACGGGTCTGGGTTGTCGATTTGCAACCGGTGTCGCCTGATGCTCTTGCAACAACAAGGTCACGCGAGTATCGGATAGCCCCATTCGATCGCCGCCTGCTGCTGCAGTGCGATCTGCCGGTAGTCCGCCAGGCCGACCGTACTGAAACGCCTGATAGCCAGTGGTGCCAGCAGCTCGGGCGCGGCCTGAGGCAGGTCGAGCAGCACCTGGCGTATGTGCGCTGCCTGCGCGTCGGTCAGTCGGCGCGATCCAATCAGCGGCAGGCCGGGAGCCGCTTGCGTGTACTGCAGTTGGCGCAGGCCCGCGACCGACTCCGGCGCATGGCGACACGCCAGGCCCAGCGTCACACAATCGATCGCGGCCACGTCGGCGCGACCGTCCTGCAGCATCCGCATGCTGGCCAAGTGACCCCCCGAGGCGACAACATCGGAGAAGAATCGACCGCCCAACGCATGCGGCGCTATCGCATGGCGCAGTGCATTCATGCCGCTGTGCGAACGCGGCTGGTTCATCGCTGCCACCTTGCCGCGCAGTTCTTCTACCGCGCGCGCGCCAAGCTCGGGCACCAGGATCGCACTGCGGTACATCGGACCCTCGCATCCCGGTAGGTCAAATTCGGCAACCGCCAGCACGCGAACATCTTTGCGCAGTTCGGTCACGAGCGGATAACCGCAGGTCTGCGACAGCAACAGGTCGGGGGCCCGCCAGAAATCCATCAGCTCTGCCGGCTCGACCAGCTCCATCGGTTCCTGCCAGCCCTGCCGGCGCAGCGTGTCCGCGATGGCGTGCAACACAGCCTGCCAGACCCGGCCCAGCGCCGGTGTCACGTTGTACATCGGCAGCGCCAGGCGCCAGCTGCGCAAGGAGGTCAAACCTTGCGATCCTGTACCTGCGGATGCACCGGCGCATCGACCGGCGTCAGTCCGAAACGCCGGATCAGCTCGGCATAGCCGCCGATGCGAAAGCCACCGCAGCGTGCGAGGTAGGTGTCGCGGTCGGCCAAGTACACCCGGGGCAGCAGGTACCAGGGCAGGCCAGGCAAGTCGTGGTGCACCAGGTGGTAGTTGTTGTTGAGGTAAAGCAGGCGCATCGGCCACGCAGCCTCGTTGATCGCGATGCGGTGCTTGCAGTCGTCTGCGGCCCGGTGCTCGTAATAGGACCGCACCATGGCCAGCGACAGAGCCGGGTAGGCCACGGCCAGCAAGTAGTACCAGGCCGGTAAGATGGTCAAGGCCTGAATCGCCGACAGCATCGCGACCAGCATGGCGATGTGCAGCGACCACATGCGCAAATACCGGAAGTTGCCGTTGCGCAGCTGGTCCATGGCCTCCTGCAACACCGAGCCGATCGCCATGGCCGGGCCGAAAACGAAACGGCCCCAGAAACGCTTGCGGTGTACGAACAGTGCGCGCATCAACCAGCCGCTGCGCTGCCAGACCTCGTCGGAGACATAGTGGGTTTCCGGGTCCTCACCGGGCAAAGTCAGATGTGCGTCGTTGTGGTGCCGCAGATGGCTTTCCAGGTACAGCGTGTACGGGAACCAGACCGCCAGGGGCGCAAATCCCAGGCATTTGTTGAGCCAGCGGTGGCGTGTCGGGTGGCCGTGTACCAGTTCATGCTGCAGCGACATGTACCAGGTGCAGGCCAGGATCATCAGCAGCGTGGTCGCCATCAGTCCGAGCGTGTGCGACCAGACCAGGGGGGCGAGCCAGGCCGCATAGACCGCGGGCATCAAAAGCCAGGTTGGCCATTCCGTACGCGCCATAGGCGACGCCAGCAGGCGCACGACCACGACTTCCTGTTGTGGACTCAGATACTCAGCCATTGTGCAAACCCCAGCAGAAGAGACAGTTCGTCAGGCGATATCCACGCGGCTGCGTCTGGCGCGTGTCGCCCCGACAAACATGGGGGCTGGCACAGCAGCCGCAGGGGCAACGCCTGCAACCTGTTCGCACCGATCCGGGATGTTTTGCATCGACCGGGACCGAGCTGTACCGGCGGCGATCATACGACAAGAATCCCCGTCTGGAACCGCAGTTACACCGGTCTTTGGACGGTGTTGTACAAAGCGCACGGATCCGGTCGTTTTCCACGCGGCGCCAGCGCCGCAAGGCTGCCTCAGCGGCAGCCCGACGTGGTCCTCAAGCGCCGCCGTCCAGACGATGGTCGAACGGCAAGCTGCTCAAGCGCTCGCAGCCGGTGTCGGTGACCAGCAACTGCTCCTCCAGCTTGACCCCCTGGCCTGCCGCGGCGCAGCCGATGTAACTCTCGATGCAGATCACCATACCCGGCTCGACCGCCCCCGGCAGCGGGTAGGCCTGGCCCGCCTTCTTGTGCGGGATGTTCGGGAATTCGCCTGACATTCCCAGGCCGTGGCCCACCGCGTAATACCGGCTGGCCTGGTGCTCGGTCGGCACGACCCAAGCGCGATCGGCGATCTCGGCGTAGGCAACGCCAGGGCCGATCAGCGCGACATTGTGCTCGAGCTGCTCACGGGCACGCGCATGCAGCAGCCGCTGCATTGCCGTCGCCGCATGGGAACCACACAGGAATGTGCGCGAGAAATCAACGGCATACCCCAGATAACCCAGTGCATCGGTGTCGAAACACAGCAGATCGCCCGGTTCGAGAACACGGCCGCTGCACTCCTGGAAATAAGGGAAACTGCGCGGGCCGCTTTGCATCAGACGCGTCGTCGTGTATTGGCCCTCCAGCGCCAGGAACCGGCGCTGGAAATCGGCCCAGATCGCGACCTCGCTGCGACCCGGCGCGATCTGCTGCTGCATTTCGGATGCCGCCACCTCGACGCGACGCACCGCCTCTCGGATATAAGGCAACTCGACCGCCAACTTGATCGCCCGGGCACGGGCAAACACGGCGTCGGCGTCTTGCAACTGCAAGCCACGCGCACGCAGCGCATCGATGGTCTGGAACGGAAAACGGTCCACCGCCAGACGCCGTTCCCGTCCCAGCCGTGCGCGCACCAGGGCGTCGATCTCGGCGGCGAACTGGCGCCCGGCCGCTTCAGGATCGGCCAGCGAGCTGACATGGCACAGCCCCAGCGCCGGCCGGATCTCGTCCACCGTCGGCAGGCCGTTGGCCAGATGCTCACAGCCGAAGAAGTCATACAAGATACAGGGGCCGTCGGCAAACACCAGCAGGTAACGCGCCGGCGTGCGCGCGGTCCACACTGTCATGTTGCGCGCGCCGGTCGCGTACAGGATGTTGATCGGGTCCACGATCACCGCCACCGGCACGTCCATCTGGTGCATCACCGCCTGCAGCCGCGCACGCCGCGCCAGGTACAGACCATGGTGCTGCCGATCGGATCCGGTCGATGGGACTGGCGCAATCATCGTCAAGGCTACAGGTTGTCGCGCGGGAATTCCAGCAGCCAGTCGCGGCTGAAAACCGGTGTCTCGCCCTCCCAGGCATCGAGTCTGGCTTCGATGCGAAACGCATCGGCGCTGGCGCTGAGCCGGGTCGTCACGTCGGTGCGCACCTGCCATGCGGCGCGCCCGAGCGTGCTGGTCAGGGTCACCTGCTGCTGCGCCGACAACGGGTCATCGGCCTGGATCGAAAACCGCAGTTCGCCCTGTGTGTCGTAGCTGACGTCGCTGTCCAGCGTGCGCCAGGCGCCGCGGTCACGCGAACGCACCAGCTCGACCAGCCCTTCGCCCAGGTGCTCGATCGTGCGGTCCTGCGATCGATCGGTGGACCGTGGTCGGATCTCGACCAGGGCCGAAGGCGGCGCGCCTTGCGCCTCTGCGAACGGCGCCAGTTGCGCATCCTGCTGTGCCAGCGCAGCGCCGTCGCGCATCGGCAGATGCAACATGCCACGACCGGCCGCGACCCGCAAGCTGCCCGGTGCAGGCGAAGGCCAGGCAATCGGCCAGTAGGCGTTGGACAGGGCCAGCCGGATGCGGTGGCCCGGCGCGATCGCATGCGCCAGCGCGCACAGGCGCAGCCGCACCCGGTAATAGCGACCGGGCTCGAGCGGCTGCGGCGAGGCGGAGCCATTGCGATGCGACAGGTTCAGCAGGCCGTAACTCAGCCGCAGCGAGCGGCCGTCGGGCGCGACCTCGCACAGCCGCGCCGCCAACAGGGCCTGGGGCTGGTCACTGACCAGGTCCAGTTCGATCTCGGGCTCGCCGAGCAATTGACATTCCTGCTCCAGCGGCCGGCTGTCGAAACACAGACTCATCGCATCGTCGGCGCGCTGGTCGTCCGAGAGATCGGGGCCCTGCCCATAGGAACACTGGTAGCCTGCGCGCATCCCCGTGGTCTGCGGACTGCAGATCAGCAGATCGCCAGGTTCGCCCGGCTCCAGTCGCAAGCCCTCGGCCGCCAACAGCAGCGTGCTGCACCTGGCCTGCGGTGGTGGTGGTGGCCAGCATGCTTCGGCGGCCCAGCGACCCGGCCATGCGGCGACCAGCTTGGCGGGTGTGATCCACGAGCCCATCCAGACCCGCAATACGGGCTCGTCCATGATGCCGGTGTCGACGTCCTTGAGCCAGTGGTCCCACCAGCGCAGCGCCTCCTGCAGGAATCCGATCACCGGGCCGGGCCGGGCCATGTGCGGCCAGCCGTGGGCCCAGGGACCGATCAGGGCCTTCTTCGGCACCGACAGTTGTTCGAGCAAGGGCAACACGTTGCGCGCATAACTGTCCTGCCAGCCATTGACGGCATAGACCGGCACCTGGATGCGGCTGGTGTCTTCGCAGACCGAGGCGGCCGTCCAGTAGGCATCGCGGCGCTGGTGCGCCAGCCAGATCGCCATCGGCGGTCGGGCATGCTCGAGCCGCTCCAGCCACATCGCTCGCCAGCGCTCGCCGACCACGGCCGGGTCGGGCGCACGCGTGTTGCCCGCAAAAAAGGTGCCGCCCCAGCTGATGTTGCCCTCGAGCAGGCAGCCTCCCATGAAGTGGCAGTCGCCGTTGTAGCGGTCATCGGCAAATCCCATCGGCATGATCGCGGCCAGGGCGGGCGGGCGCAGCGCAGCGATCTGCAGCGCATTGATGCCACCCCAGCTGATGCCCCACAGGCCGACCCGGCCGTTGCACCAGGGCTGGCGTGCCAGCCAGGCGATGACCTGCACACCGTCGTCGAGTTCGGGCCGGTCGTATTCGTCCAGCAGCAGTCCGTCGGAGTCGCCGCTACCGCGGATATCGACTCGCACTGCCGCATAACCATGGCCCGCCATGTAGGGCTGGTTCACCGAATCGCGGTAGCTGGTGCCGTCGCGTCGCCGGTAGGGCAGGTATTCGAGCAGCGCCGGGACCGGATCGTCTTCGGCGTCGATCGGCAGCCAGATACGTGCGGCCAGCCGGGTGCCGTCGGCCATCGGAATCCACGCCGTCATGATCTCGCGCACCGGGCGCGGAAAATGCGCCACCGCTTTCATCGCTGAAGGTCGAGCGAATACGGAAAGTGGCAGCGCACGGCGCGTTTCATGGCAATGGCGACCAGTGGCGGCGGCTCGCTGCTGCAACGCGGCTGCGCCACCGGGCAGCGGGTATGGAAGCGGCACCCCGACGGCGGGTTGACGACGCTCGGGATCTCGCCCTGCAGAACAATCCGTGTACGCCGGTGTTGTGGATCGATGACCGGGTTGGTCGACAACAGCGCAGCCGAATACGGATGCGCAGGCCGATCAAACAATTGGCGCGTCGGCGCCTCCTCGACGATCTGACCCAGGTACATCACCGCGGTGCGCTGGGTCACGCGCCGGATGACGTTCAGGTTGTGGCTCACCAGCAGGTAGGTCAGCCCGAACTCCTGCTGCAGGTCGAGCAACAGGTTGAGCAACTCGCCTTGCACCGATACGTCGAGCCCGGCCGTTGGTTCATCGGCCACGATGAGTTGCGGCTGCATCACCAGCGCGCGCGCCACGCCGACCCGACGCGCCTGGCCACCGGAGATCTGGTGCGGAAACTTGGCCAGCACGTCCGGCGGCAGGCCCAGACGGCGCAGGATCGTATCGAGCCGCGCCAGCGACTCCTGCTGCGGCAGATTGTGGATGGCGATCGGTTCGCGCAACGACCGGCCCACGGTCATGCGCGGCGACAAGGAGGCCACTGCATCCTGCAGCAGCATCTGCACCTTGCGCCGGAACGCGAGCGGGTCGCGCGCCAATTGCGCCGCCACCGCCGCGCCGCCAACCTCGACAGTGCCGGTGCTGGCCTGCGTCAGGCCGACAAGAACACGGCACAGGGTCGTCTTGCCGGAGCCGGACTCGCCGACCAGGCCAACGATCTCTTTGTCGGCGATATCGAGCGACACATCATCGAGCGCCCGCACCGCGCCGCCGAACACGACGCTGATGCCGCGCATCGACACCAGGGGCGCCGACACCAACCCGGCTCGGGCAGCCCCGATGCCGGAGGGCACGGAGACGGGCTGCGCTGGCGTCACGCGATTTCCTCCGCCCGGATGCAGGCCACCTTGCGCAGCCCTGCGCTATCACGCAGCGGCGGTATGCCCGTGCGGCAGGCATCCCGCACGTGGCTGCAGCGCGGCGCAAACACACAACCCACATGCGGCGCGACCGGGTCCTGCACCTCGCCGGGAATCGACACCAGGCGGCCACCCTGGTCCTGCGCGTCAATCTCGCACGCCAGCAATGCCCGCGTGTACGGATGGCGCGGTGCTGCCAGCACATCGGCCACCGGGCCGGACTCGACCACGGTGCCGCCATACATCACGCAGATGTCGTCGCACAATTGCGCAACCAATCCCAGGTGGTGCGAAATGAACATGATGGAGCCGGAAAACCTGCGCCGCAGCTGATCGAGCAAATCGACGATCTGCGCCTCGACGGTTGCATCGAGCGCGGTCGTGGGTTCGTCGGCGAGCAGCAGATCGGGCTCGACCAGCAACGCCATCGCGATCATCACGCGTTGGCGCATGCCACCGGACAGTTCGTGCGGATACGCCCGCAGCCGCAGATCAGCGTCGGCGATACCCACGCTGACCAGCGCCGCCCGGGCACGCTGCATCGCCACGTCGGCTTGCAGGCCCGGATGCCGGCGGCGCAAGACATCGACCAGATGGGTTGCCACCGTGAACAACGGGTTCAGCGCTGTCATCGGATCCTGGAAGATCATGGCGATACGCCGTCCACGCCACTCCCGCATCCGGGCCTCCGGCAGCGGCAACAGATCGGTGCCGTCGAACGCGATGCTGCCTGAGAGCCGGGTCATGTTGGAGGGCAGCAGCTTGAGCAGGCAACTGGCCAGGCTGGACTTGCCCGAACCGGACTCGCCGACCACACCCAGGATACGGCCACGGCCGATATCCAGGCTGACCCCGCGCAGAATATGAGCGGTTCCGCGGGGTGTCGACGCTTCCAGCACGAGATCGCGGATCTCGACCAGTGCGGACGACGGGGAGGCTGCCTGATCCGTCATCCGTGCTCGCGCCCGATGCGCGGATCCACCGCATCACGCAGGGCTTCGCCAAACAAGGTGAAGCCGAGTGTGGCCACACCCAGCGCCACGCTGGAAACCACCACCGGTACCCAGGATTCCGAGAGGTACTGGTAACCGTCCTGGATCAGGCTGCCCCAGCTGGCCAGCGGCGGCCGCACCCCCAGACCCAGGAACGACAAACCCGCCTCGATGGTGATGACCACCGGAATATCCATCGAGGCCAGGATGACCAGCGGCCCCAGGATATTGGGCATCACATGATAGAAGACGACCCGGGGCCAGGACGCGCCCAAAATACGCTCGGCCTCCAGAAATGGTGCGCTCTTGAGCGTGAGGACCTGGGAGCGGGCCACACGGCCGAAGTGCGGCACCAGCGTCACGGCCACGACGATCACCACGATCAAGGTGGACGGGCCGAATACCGCCACTACCGCCAGCGCGAGCACCAGACTGGGAAACGAGGCGATGACGTCGAACACGATCAGCACAAAACGCTCGCTTCGCGCGGGCAGGTAAGCCGCCAGGATTCCCAGCGTCATGCCGAGCGTGAGCGCAATGGCGATCGACGACAAAGCTACCTGCATCGCCACCGCCGCGCCATGCACCATGCGCGAATACAGATCGCGTCCGAGTTGGTCGGTGCCCAGCCAATGGGCACCGGACGGTGCGCTGAACCGGTTCAGGACATCAAGCGCGTCCGGGTCGTGGGTCGCCAGCCACGGCGCGAACACGGCGCACGCCAATACCATGGCGACGATCGCCAAACCGACCGCCCCGGTCAAGCTGCCGCAGACCTGGCGCAGCGTGGCAACGACGAGCGCCAAGCCCCTCATGCGCCAGCCCGCCCGGTGGCGCCGGCATGCCGGATACGCGGGTCGATCGCGGAGTAGGACAAGTCGACCAACAGATTGACCACCACGAAGATGACCACCACCACCAGTACCGCCCCCTGCACCACGGGGTAGTTACGTTCGGAAATCGCACTGTAGATCAAGCGGCCCAGTCCGGGACGGGCGAAAACAATCTCGATCAGCACCGCTCCGCCCAGCAGCCGTCCAATACCCAGACCCAGAATGGTGATGGTGGGAATACAAGCGTTCTTCAGCGCGTATTTGTAGGTGATCAGACCTTCGGACAGGCCGTAGGCGCGCGAGGTGCGAATGTAGTTCTCGCCCATCACCTCGAGCATGGAGGTCCGCACCAGGCGTGCGATGAAGCCGATCCAACCCAACGCCAATGCCACCGTGGGCAGAATCATGCGGCGCAATTCATCGAGCCAATCGCCCGAGCGGCTGGTGCCCAGTACCGGCAACCAGTCGAGCCAGATCGCGAAGATGAGGAGCAGGAAGATCGCGATCACGAACGATGGCACCGCGATGAACGCCACCGAAATGAACGCCAGCACATTGTCCAGCACCGAGCCCCGGTGCGTGGCCGCGTACACGCCCAATGGCACGCCGGTCAGCACGGCCAGCACGATCGCCGCGAAGGTCAGCGCGATGGTGTAGGGCATCACCTCGAGGATCATCTTCAACACCGGCTTGCCCGATACGATGTCGATACCCAGATTGCCCTGGAGCACATTGCTGAAAAATCGCCACAAACGAATGTGGATCGGCTGGTTCAACCCCATCTCGTTGATCATGCGCTGCGAGTACTCCGGCGTCGCCTGCGGGCCGAGCAAGATCGCGGCAGGATCACCGGGCACCAGGCTGGTCAGCGCAAACAGCAGCACCATGGCGCCGAAAACAATCAGCGCCGTGGTGATGAGACGGCTGACCAGGTATCTGGCGGTATCAGCTTGCACTGAAGTCGGCGTACTGCCAGTCACCCCATCCCGGTACTGACGCCGGTTTGAGCCATCCCTTGTGCACCAGGGCGCTGGCCTCGTTGGTCAGCCACACATAGGCACTGGTCTTGTCCATCTCCTTTTGCATGTCGACCACCATCTGGCGGCGCTTGGCCACATCGATCTCGCTGTTGGCGGCCTTGAACAAGGTGTCGAATTCCGGGCTGTTCCAGCGCGACCAGTTCCAGTTGCCGATCTGATCGGGTGTAAACCACTGCAAAACGAAATTCGGATCGAACTTGGCGTTGAAGCGCGATATATACAGTTCCAGGTTCTTGCCGGTGTCACCTTTGCCGGAACTCCAGTAGGTACCGCCGGGCTGGGCATCGACTTCGACGGTGACGCCCACTTCGGCGAGCAACGCGCGCGCCACCAGCGCCATGTTCTGGAACTCCGGGTTGTTGAGCAGCGTCAGTCTGAGCTTGAGGTTGGACTGCCCCGCCGCGGCCAGCAAGGCCTTGGCTTCGGCCACGTTGCGCTTGTAGGCTGGCGCTTCCTTCCAATGTCCCATCACCGGCGGCGGCAACGCCGTGTTGAGCCGCCCGACCTTGCCGTTGTATCCGGCCAGCAGCATCTGGTCGACATCGAGCCCCAGGCGAATCGCCTGGCGTACACGAATATCGGTCAACGGGGCCTTCTCCATGTTCATGCCCAGCCAGACATACGCCATCGAGGGCTGGATGGACACATTCAAACCAGCGACGCCGCGCATCGGCTCGGCCTGAGCCGGCGACAAGATCGCAAAATCGAGTTCGCCGGCGCGCAAGGCCAGATCGGTTGTCTTGGGATCGGTGATGACCCGCACGTTGATCTCGTCGAAATTTCCGCGCCGCGCTCCCTTGTATTCCGGATTGCGCTTGAGGACAGCGCCCTTTTGCTTGTCCAGCGACACCACCTGGTAGGGGCCGGAGCCCACCGGCTTGAGCCCGAACTCCACACCACGCTGCTCCACGGCCTTCTTGCTGACGATGCAGCCCGACCCGTCGGCGATCACGACGTCGTAAATGTTGGCGCGCGGCTGCTTGAGCACGATGCGGCCTTCGTATTTGCTTTTCACCTCGACCCCCACCAGGTGCAGCCAATCGCCCTTGTAGGTCGACTCCTTGGCGCCTGCTGCGGGCGGCAGACCGATACGCTCGAAGGAGAACTTCACATCGTCTGCCGTCATCTCTCCGAACCCGTCGGTGAACATCAGGCCCGGCTTGAGTTTGAAATCGATGGTCGTGGGCGACGATTGCTTGAGTTCGGCAGCGGCATCGAGTTCGAGTTCAGACGAATTGGGCTTGTAGGTCATCAAACGCTGGAACACCACCCGCATCACGTTGCCATCGGTGGGGCCGCGCCGGTGCGCGGGATCGACAAGGTCGAAGTCTGCCGCCGTGCGCACCGTGAGCAACGGCCTGGACGCGCCGGTGCTTTGCGCCAGCAACTCCAGCGGCCAACTGACAGCCGACACGCCTGCCGCGCCGGCACCCGCAGCAAGAAGACTGCGCCTGGAAATTCGTTTAGCCATATTCATACTCCTGGTTGAATGCAATGTATATCTGCCAACAAGCTGCTGCGCCGATTCTTGCGGGCAACAGATCAGTGTATCGATCAGCGGCCACTTGTGCAGAGTGCCGGTCACTGACGACTTCACCGCCGAAACTGACCGTGTCCCTGCTTTTGCAGCTTCGCGCCCTCATCGCTTTCGATCAAGGCAATTCCCATCAACTGAACCTCAGCCGCTGGCCGATGCCCAGCGCCAAGGCCTTTTGCCACATCGCGTGCCCGAGTGCGATATCGCTCAGCGACAAACCGCGATGCCAGAACAGGATGGTCTCGGCGTCGTTCTCCCGACCTGGCTTGAGCCCGGCCACGACCTGACCCATTTCCGCATGCAAGGTCTGTGCCGACAATTTGCCGGCATCGACATGCGCGCGCAAAGACCCGAACGGGCCGCCCTTGCATTGGCCCCAGTCGTCGACCACCAACTTGGACATGATGTCGGTGAGGTCCAGTTCGACCGCACTCATGGTTCCATACGGCACGACGAAGGCGCCCGGCTTGATCCAGCCGGTCTTGAGCAACGGCGTGGGCTCGCGCAGTCGCGATGCCTCGACGACGATGTCGGCACCGGCCACCGTGTCGTGCCAGTTGTCGCAAACCCGCACCGGTTTGCCCAGGTCGCGCGACAACCGCTCACCAAACGCGTTGCGACTCTCGGGCCGCGCCGAATGCACGCGGATCTCGTCGAAATCGAACAGCCCATCGAGCAGTCGCACATTCCAGTATGCGGTGCCTCGCGCACCAATGTGGCCCAGCACCTTGGCATTCTTGCGCGCCAGGTACTTGGCGCCGATGGCCGTCACTGCCCCGGTGCGCATTTCAGTGATCGCCGTCGCGTCGATGATGGCCGCCGGAATGCCGGTGCGCGGATTGAACAAGGTCAACATGCCCACTTCCGAGGGCAGGTCCTGCCGGTAGTTGTCGACAAAATCGCCGACGACCTTGACGCCAGCCATGTTGATCGGCGCCCCGATGGCGCCGCGCAATACGTTGAAATGGCCGTCGACACCGGCTTTGGGCATCAGGTGCATGCGCGGTTCGATGACGCACTCGCCGCGCCCCTGCGCGGCCAGGCTGGCTTCGATCGCCTGCAGGATTTCCGCGTCAGTGATGCTTAGCGCCGCGATGTCCGGGCCGTTGAGGTAATGGATGTGAACCTGTTGCATGGATGGAGCGCGACCGGCTTCGAGTCGTGGAAACTGCGAGGCTAACGCAGCCATGCCAATCAGGAAAATTCGATTTACTCGTGACACTGTATTGGAATAATTTATGCACAATGTCCCGTCTGGTAAATCCGTGCATCCTCAGTCGATGCGCCATAGGTCCGTCGCAGTTAAAACCCAATGAACTTTTCCCTGCGCCAGCTACGCTATTTCGTGACCATCGCCGAACTGGGCCAGGTGTCACGCGCGGCCGAGCAACTGCACGTGACCCAATCTGCCGTGACGCTCTCGATCCGCGACCTGGAAGACAGCCTGGGTTACCCCTTGTTCAAACGCGAGGCGCACGGCATGGTACTGACCGACGACGGGCGCCAGTTCCTGCCCCACGCCTATACGATCGAAGGTGCGGTGGATGCTGCACGCAACATGCCACGCCCGGCCGAGATCGGTGGCACGCTGACATTGGCCGCCACGTCGACGGTGATCGGTTATTTCCTGCCGGAGCACGTACACCGGCTGCGCAACCTGCATCCGCAGCTGACGATCGCGATGCGGGAACTCGACCGGGCGCAGATCGAGGCCGGGCTGCTTGCGCGCGAACTCGATCTGGCCGTCATGGTCACATCCAATGTTGAGGACCCGGGCATCCAGACCCTGGCCCTGGTCGACTCCCAGCGTCGACTGTGGGTCGCACCGGGGCACCACCTGGCACGCCGTGGCGAGGTCGCGCTGGCCGATGTCGCCCGCGAGCCGCTGATGATGCTGACCGCCGATGAGGCGGCCGTTGCCGCTCAACGTTTCTGGGACCAGCACGGCCTGAAGCCCGACGTGCAGTTGCGCTCATCGTCGATCGAGGCCATCCGCAGCATGGTCGGCAACGGCATGGGAGTTGCCATCGCATCGGACATGCAATACCGGCCATGGACCCTGCAAGGCAAGCGGGTCGAAACCCTGCCGCTCAAGGAGGCGATCCCGCCAATGGTGGTCGGTCTGGCCTGGCGCGCCGGAGCACCGTTCAGCGCGGCGGTGCAGTTGGTGCAGACGTACTTCCGTCAGCGCTACCTGGACCCGCCCGTGCGCCACAAGGCGCCGCGCGGTTGACACAACGGGGCTGGGGCGCTCTCAAGCCACGCCGTATGTCTTGAACCAGGCCAGCATTTCCTGCCAGCCGGCCTCGGCCGCCTCTTTGCGGTAGCTGGGACGATAGTCGGCATGGAAAGCATGCGGGGCTCCGGGGTACAGCACGAAGCGGCTCGCCTGCGCAGATTTGTTGCCCGCCTTGAGCACCTCTTGCAGGCGTGCCACCTCGGCCACCGGAATGCCGGTGTCGGCACCGCCATACAGCCCCAGCACCGGAGCGTTCAGGTTGGCGGCCACATCATGCGGCGTCTGCGGCATCGTGCCCGGCACCGGGTTCAGGCCGCCGTACCAGGACACACCGGCCTTGATCTTCTTGCTGTGCGCCGCATACATCCAGACCGTGCGACCGCCCCGGCACATGCCGGTGATGCCGATCTTGCGCGCATCGGCCTTGGGCTGTTTCTCGATGAACGC
>ENA-ORBV01010668-ORBV01010668.1-microbial-mat-metagenome-genome-assembly--contig:-NODE-10668-length-14635-cov-4.248798_pt1 | contig 14635 bp, 15 predicted proteins | sample MGYA00237777_ERZ505514 | MGnify/ENA primary metagenome ERZ505514 (study PRJEB26160, sample SAMN06269048) | microbial mat metagenome | isolation source: Oligotrophic lake microbial mat | place... | reverse complement strand
GAGATTCGCCTTAGTCTCGTGGGCTCGGAGATGTGTATAAGAGACAGCTTTTCGGGCATTCCCTGTCACGGTGGAGAAATGATATAAAGTCATATACTAGCTTTCAAGGGATAGTCGCCCATGCGAGGGCTGTATGAGCAGAGCACGAAAGAGCTCGTGGCGTTCAAGTCGGATCGTCGTCCATCGCAGCTACCCGGCCTCCAGGCAGACTACTTGCCGGTTTATGTGGCAAAGAAAGTGGTCACGATGGAGGTGCAAGACGGAGCTGAGCGGCGGAGCACAAAGCATGAGATCTTCGCCAGAGCCTCGGCGCTCCATATTGCCGAAGGAGACCGGATTGTCCTGCAGCCGCCCGAACGCACGCTCTTTCGCGAAGTGGTGGAAAACCGCGAGGCTCTGGCGGGTCTACGGCTCCCCGCCGAAACACCCTCGTGACAAACCCTGGAGTTTGCTACTATCCTCTCCCTATGTCACACCTCAACGCCATCGGCCCTGGCAAAAAGGCCCCGGAAGAAATCCATGTGCTCGTCGAGATTCCCAAAGGTTCGCAGAACAAGTACGAAGTCGACAAAGAGCTCGGCGTCGTGAAGCTCGATCGCGTGCTCTTCTCGCCGTTCCACTATCCCGGTGACTACGGCTATATTCCGCAGACACTTGGGCTCGACGGCGACCCTGTCGATGCGTTGGTGCTCATGACGAACCCCACCTATCCCGGCGTGCTCATTACTGCCCGTCCCATAGGGGCACTCGAGATGATCGATAACGGCGAGAGCGACGACAAGATCCTCTGCGTGCCGGTCGACGACGTGCGCTTCAAGCACGTGCATGACCTCAGCGACATCGAAGAGCCGACGCTCAACGAAATCGCACACTTCTTCGAAGTCTACAAGCAGCTCGAGAAGAAGAAAGTTGAGATCATCGGCTGGAAGAACAAAGCCGAAGCCCACGAGATCATCAAGAAGGGTATCGAGGATTTCAAAGGCTGATCCATCGATTTCATCATTCATTGGGCGGCGGAGGAAACGATCCTCCGCTGCTTTGTCCTGTTCGCAATTCCACGTGACAAACCTCGCCCATGATTCTGGATTCATGATTCATGATTCACGTCATGTGCTAGGCTATTGCCATGCGCCCACACCATCTCCTCTTTGCGTCAGCTCTGATTATTCCGGCCAGCGTCCTTGCTCTCGAATATACGGATGCGACGAGCCGCTATAGCGATGCCCCGTTCTCGCGGCCCGAAGCCGCCGGCATCAGCCTGCTCACGAGCATCGGTGCTGTCAGCGGCAACCCCGATGGTACGTTCGCGCCCGAGCGCAGCCTCAACCGTGCGGAGTTTGTGAAGATCGCCTTGAAGAGCTCGGATAAGATTCTCGTCACCAATGCCGATGCGGCGAACTGCTTCCCCGATGTGAGCAAGACCGACTGGTTCAGCCAGTTCGTGTGTCTTTCGCAGAAGCGTGACATCGTGAAGGGCTACGAAGACGGCCTCTTCCACCCCGAGCGGCCAGTCACGTATGCCGAGGCACTCAAGATTCTTGCCGAAGTCTGGTACGGCGAGACGACACCTTGGATGCAGACCTGCTTGCGCGCCGATCCGATCGGCAGCTGCCTGCAGTGGGAGCAAAAAGAGGTCCCCGCGGGAAAGCCCTGGTACACGCTCTACGTCGATTGGGCGAAGACGAAGGGTTTGCTGCTCCCTGTGAATATCGGCTACGACGCCCCCCTCACGCGCGGCCTCATGGCCCGCCTGGCAGCCTCGTTCGTTGCCGAGCATGACGGTACGCTCTCGGAGTATCGCAAAGCTGAGCTCGGCCAGCGCACGGTGTCGAGCAGCTCGCGCTCGAGCTCTTCCTCTGTTTCATCCTCCTCTGTCTCCTTTGTCTCGTCTGTCTCCTTGGCCTCCTCAAAGCCGTCATCTTCATCATCCAGCTCTGTAGACGGCCTCTACCCAGCCGTCAGCCACTTCCTTACCGCACATACCGTCACGCTGCCGATCATCGACGGAGTGTTCCAGACAGCCGAGGAAGACGTGTATATCCGCGCGGTGAACGTGCGATTTTTGCAGGAAGTGAAGTCGTTCAGCGGTCTTATTCTCGTTGATCCGGTTGGCAAAGAAATCGGCCGAGTGAAGGTATCGAGCAACGATGTAAATCGCCTGAACTGGTACGGCGAAATTGCGAGCGGCACCTACAAGATTCCCAAGAATACGCCGACGCGCCTGGGCCTGCGCGCTTCGCTGAAGCCCGAGGGACAGGGTGCGATTTCCGCAGAGCTCGTGCAGTCCGCGGATTTCTCGATTGATACCCAGGGTGTGGCGAGCGTGCAATTCCGCCAGCTCGTGGCGACCGACGCACACTACCCGATCCATCAGACAGTGCTTTCGAAGCTCACGCTCGTGCGGAACGCCTCGTGGCCGACAGGTACGCTGCAGGCAGGGCTCAAGAAAGCAGTCGGCTCGTTCTCCTTCTCGGGAACGCTCCTGCCTTCCTCGAATCTCTCGCTCGATGAAGTTACCTTCCGTGTGCAGTCTGCAGGCGTCAAATTGACCAACTGGATGATCGGCGGACAGAGCGAAATCGAGCAATCGAGCTGCGGTGTGGATAGCATCGATCCGGGGCTCATCGTCTGTTCCGCAATCCCCGAAAACATGCGAACGATCGGTGCTTCGCCCCGCACGCTCTCGCTGATGGCGGACGTCGCGGTACTCTCGGGCTCGGTAGTGCCCTCCATCCAAGTGCAGATCCCCTCGCCAGGTTCTGTTGGCAAAGCGGGCTCCATCCGCTGGACGGACGGCTCCGCACGCTACAGCTGGATCGAAGGGACGACGCCTGTGGCGACTGGAACGGCGTGGACGGTCACCAAATGACCTCTGTGTCCAGAGGTGACAAAGGTAGACGATGTGAGAAAAGTGACAAATGTGAGGCCTTGATCCAGGCCACCTTTGTCACTTTTGAAACCCTTGTCACATCTATCTGCTGCAAATCTTTTCAAGCTCTGAGCTTTGCTCATACAGAATTTGCCACACACTTTGTTCTTCAAGTGCCTCACAGCGTCGCAGCGTGAACGATGCATTGATGAGTGACAGGTCCGAATCGGGCTGCTCGGTTTGTACGACAAAGAGCAACTTGCGGCCATGTTCTTGCGAGAGCTGCTTTAGCGCATCGATCTGTGCTTGCTGATTGAGCGGCCGGATGTAGAGCACGCTCTGCGCACTATTGCCGTAGAGGCCCTGGAAGAAGTACATGCTCCAGTCGGTGATGACGTAGAAATACTGTGCGGCAGCTTCGGGTTCTTGCAGTAGCGCGTTCACTGTTTTCTTCGAGGGATCATCGACGCTGTTGGTCTGCTGCGCAGAGAAGAGCGCAAACCACAGCAAATTCATCGCGGCGAGGATGCCAAGGATTGCGAGCAGAATGCGACTTGCCAGGCGATGGGCAGATGCCGCTTTCTTCTCTCGTCCAAGCCGCAGCAGCATGAGGATGCTCAGAATGAGGAACGGGAACGAGAGGACGGTATGATGCATCGCCCACGTACTCTTCATCCGCACCAACAAGAAGAGCGTGAGCATAAATGCGACGTAGCTGATGGCTGGCAGCAGCAATTGCTTTGCCCTGCTCGGCTTGAGGATCGCTGCGACCGCGATGAGGAGCGGCACGCTCAGGTAGAGCAGTACGTCGTAGAGTGCCGTCAGGATATTTTGGGTGATCGGCCACACGCGGTAGATCCGATGGGTGGCGGCGAGCGGGTTGAGGAGCGTCTGCACCACGCCGAGATCCCAGAATTGCATCTTCAGCTCTGCAAGCGTGCGTGCCTCTCCGCGCTGTGTGAATTGGGCGATAATGGGGTAGACCTCAGGATTTGACGGGCTCGTCGAGAAGGCCAAGCAGGCCATCAATACGCCTCCTGTGAGCAGGCCTGCTGCTAATTGGGGTAGGCAGCGCTTCGTCAGCTGTTCTCGCGTCAGGCGGGCTTCCCAGGCGGTCACGATGAAGATCAATGCGATGCCCGGGAGCAGTGCGACGTAGATCAGCTTCGTCCAGATCGCGAGGAAGACGAGGATGCCGATCAGAACAGGTTCTTGCCACCGTAGCTTTTCCATCCAACGCTGGAAGAGGAAGGCGAGCAAGTAGACCGAGAGCAGCTGGAACGACACGGGGCCGGTATCGACCACGTGCTGGAAGAGGTACGGGAAAAAGAGGAGAAGCCCAATGAACACGCGCGAGAGTTTGATCTGCGTCAGTTTTGAAAGCGTGACGGCCTCGAGTAGCAGGAAGAGAATATTTAGCCACCGCGCCGAGATGGGGCTCGGCCAGAGCAAGAAGAGAGGCAAGTAATAGAGCGACGGAAAGCTCCCCGAATACCAGTATGCCCGCAGCGGCAGGATTAGTCCCGTATTCAAAAAATTCAGATCGTATTCGCTGCACCCGGCGCGAAACGTATTGAGCGCATTATGTAAATAGTAGCGGCAGAAGAGCGGCTGATACTGATAAAACTCGTCGCCGTCGTACGGCACGATTGCAGCGAAGAGGAGCGCGATCAGCAGCGTGAAGAGCACGAGCCGATGCGATTGCCACAGCAGCACGATGCCGCGCTCCGTTGTGTGCACGAGCGTGAGCAAGCTTGCCTTCAGCTTGGAGGATTTCTTGTGGCCGCGCTTGCGATCCATGTGCCGCAGGTGGAAGTCGGATTTATCCATGCAGTGCCTCTCGCAAACGAACGATCTGCTCGCGCGTCTCGGTCTGCCAGGTGGTGCTCTGCGCGGTGGGCCGTATGCTCACGATGGCGCCCGTGCCGTCTGGCAAGAATCCGTAGTGAAGGCTTTTTGCGTCGAAGTCCTCGCTTCCTTCGAAGGGGAGCAGGAATGGAAGATGCGGCATGATCGTGCGCAGATACTTCAATTCCTCTGGATAGAGCGTCCCCACGATCGCGCCGACGCACGAGAGGCTCGTCTCGGGGCCGATGTGGTGCATGCCCCAGCTCTCCACGATTTGCGCCAGATTCTCGTGCACGGCTTCATCGCCGGCGGGCAAATCTTGCAGGTCTCCGGCTCCCGTATTGCTCGTCTTCACGGTTACAAAAATGCCTTTGCCATTCGCCACAGCACGCTCGATGAACGGTGCGATGCTGTCCGAGCCAAAATACGGATGAACCGTCAGCGCATCGACGGGACTGCCCGCGTGGAGGTATGCATCGGCATAGCTGCCACTCGCTTCGGCAAGATCGCCGCGCTTACCATCGGCGATCACGACAAAGCCTTTCGCCTTAGCCTCTTTCGCAAGCTCCCAGAATGCCTTCATCCCCTGCCAGCCGAGCACTTCGAAGCTGGAGAGCTGGATACTCACGGCGCAGGCACTGCCCTCCGCGGCCTCGAGTAATCCTCTACAATAGCCCATCACGCCATCAACAGTCTGCGGGAATTCCTTAGGCAACAGTCCCAGCTGCGGAGCGATCTCGAGGCAGACGGGAGACGTGTCTTTGACTTGCGCGGTCAGAGTATCGGCAAAGTGTGACATGCCCATAGCCTACCATGAATCGATACGTCAGCGCGTCACCTCGATGATCCCGCCTTCCCTTGCAGGTGCCGAGACGGTAATGCGTTGGTTGGTTGGATCGAGCACAATGCTGTAGCCCGCGTAGGTTGCCGTTGCGGCGGTGGGGTCGGCGGGGATAGTGACGAGATACGTATCGATCAACACGCCCAGCGACACACCATGACAGCGCACCTTGCCTCGGCAGATCGGAGTCATCGTCGATGGCAATGACGCCGGCCAGTTTCCGTTGTGATCAATCGCATACTGGTAGATCGCATTGAGGATCGTATTCACATCAGAACGGCGCTGGGCATCGCGTGCGCGAGACGGTCCATAGATATCATCCGATGATGCGCTGCTATCGGAGTCCGTTGCGGAAAGCTCGAGATATTCTTCGATCGACGTACTGCGTGCAGGTTTGCTCACGGCGAACGCTCCGCGGTGCGGTTTGCTCGTCGCAGAGAATCCCAAGCGGAACTTCAGATCAGACAAGTACATACTCCCATTCACGCGCGTCTCGATCGCGAGATCTTTCGCATTCAGCGTGACGCCGATCTTCATCTTGAAGCGGCCGGCGAGCTGCTTCTCGATGTCTTTGAACGCAGGGTCATTGATCTCGGCGAGCGGGCCCGCAGGCATCGAGAGATTCTCTTCTTCGGCAAAGATCGCTGCGGCTCGCGCGATGTTGCTCAGAAAATTGCGCTTGAGCGTCAACGTGTAGTCCGTATTCGTATCCGATGGCCGGGAGCTGAGCGTGAACATCGCGTCGAGCAGGCGGCGGGCGAGTTCTTCGCTCTGCTCTTTGGTCAGTTCTTCATCGCCGAGCCACGGGGCTGCCTGGTCATACTCGCGCGGATCGAGCGTTGCGGAGTACCACTTGTTCACGGGGATCTCCTCTTTGAGGGCGGAAATGTCCTCTGTCACTGAGCCCTCGATGCCCACGAGGCGCGCGTAGAGCATGCTCTCCACAATCCGGAGCTCCGCTTTTATGCGCAGATTGAACGGCTCCTCTCCGTTATGCACGACGTCGATGGTCATGGTTTCTTGCAGCTTGAGCTCTTCGGCTTCCTCGCCTTCGACCGTCCCCTTCAGCCAAGCCGATGCGTAGAATTCTTCGAACTTCACGTGCGCTTCGGCAGAGAAATCCTGCGCGCCCGAGTCGCGGAGACTATCCATGATGACCTGCGACGGCTTTGTGAAGGCGGCAAGAGCACCAAGGGGAATGGCAACGGCAAGAGAGGCAATGGCGATGAGGCGGGAGAGGCGCATGGGCCTATCGTAGCTCAAGCCCGATCGGCTGCCTATATTGCAGCGCCTCGGCAATATGCGGCTTCTGGATCGCTTCGGCACCCTCGAGATCTGCAATAGTACGGGCGACTTTGATCGTGCGGTGGTAGCTGCGCGCCGAGAGCTTCAGCCGGTCCACAGCTTGGCTGAGCAGCGTCGAAGATTCGTCGTCGAGCGGGCAGAGCGCGTCGATGTGCTTCACGCTCATTTCTTTGTTCGTGTTGATCGTTGCGTCCTTGAAGCGCTCGTACTGCCGATCGCGGGCCCGGCACACGCGCTCGAGAATAATGGAGCTCGTCTCGGTGTGTGCGGCGGGGGCTTTTTTCAGATCTTCAATCGGCACGGGCTGCACATTGATGGTGAGATCTATGCGGTCAAGCAGTGGCGCCGAAATTCGTCGCTGCACGCGCTGGGCCGAGGCCGAGAGCTCGGGCGGGTTCATCGCGGCGACCATGATGAAATCGGCGGGGAAGGTGACTGTTCCCTGGGCCCACGTGATCGTGATTTGCCGATCCTCCAGCGGTTGCCGGAGTACTTCCAGCACTTGGCTCGGGAACTCGGCGAGCTCATCGAGAAAGAGCACGCCCCGGTGTGCCAGGCTGATTTCGCCGGGGCCAGGCACCTGCCCGCCGCCCACAATCGCGACACCGCTCGCCGTGTGGTGCACTACTCTGAAGGGTCGCTCATCGATGAGTGCGGTGTCTTCGGGTAATAAATTCGCGATGGAATAGATCTGCGTTACTTCGATCGCCTCCTCGCGCGAGAGCGGAGGAAGGATGCCCGGGAGCGCGCGAGCGAGAAGTGTTTTGCCGGCGCCAGGCGCACCGCTGAGGAGCACGTTATGTCCGCCCGCCGCTGCAATTTCGAGCGCGCGCTTGGCATGCTCTTGGCCGCGGACATCGGCGAAATCAATGGGGCTGCGCTGCACGCGGGCTTTCTCGATTGCAGCAGGAATAGAGGGAACAGGTTTCTGTTCCAGCAAGATCTCGAGCACGTGATTGAGGCTCTCCGCTGCGATAACTTCGATACCTGGCACAAGCGCGGCTTCGGCGGCGTTCTCGGCCGGCACAACGAGCCTGCGGATACCGTGCTCTTGGCACGCCATCGCCGCGGAGAGCACGCCTGTGACGTGCCGTAGCGCCCCGTCGAGCGAGAGCTCGCCGAGGAATGCTGTCTCCGCCAGCCTGGCTGGTGGAATATCCGCAAGTTCGTGACTAAGGAGGATGGCCAGTGCGATCGGCAGATCGTAGCGTGGGCCTACTTTGTGCAAATTCGCCGGCGCGAGATTGATGGTGATGCGCCGAGCCATCGAGAGCCGAAAGCCGCTGGTCCGGAGCGCGAGCCACACCCGCTGCTTACTCTCCTGCAAGGCCGTGTCCCCCAGCCCGACGATAAAGAACTTCGCCTCGCCCAAGGTGTAGCCGGCTTCGACGGTGATGCGTTCCGATTTGATGCCGATCGTTGCAAAGGAGGTCAGTTGAGTAAGCATAGGAGGGGGAGCAGCACCGGTGCGAGAGAGAAGAGTTGAGTGGTGGTCATGTGGAGAGGTGAAGGGATGCCAAGTGTACAATCGTTCACCTAGAGCGCAAGGCAAACAAGTGGACATTCGTACACCATGGTGGCATGGTCGAAACATGACGCTACTCACCCTCGAAGAAGTCCGCGAAACCGATGCTGTGCACCTGCGTACGGGCATGCGCGGTGAGAAGATCGCTGCGAAGTTCCTCCGGAAACTCGGCTACCGCATCGATGGCCGTAATGTCCGCCTTGGCAAGGACGAGATCGATATCGTCGCCTTCGATCCTGCGACAGAAACGATGATTTTCGCCGAAGTAAAAACCCGTTCACGCCGGCACGAAGACTACCGCCCCGAGCTCAACGCCGATTGGCACAAAGTGCGCAGGCTCCAGCGCTCCGCACGCAAATGGGTCGCCGAACACAGCTACGAAGGGGGCTATCGGATCGACCTCCTTTGTGTGGCGGATGGGATGGTGATTGAGCACATTCAAGAGCTATCGTGGGATGATAACTGATGTGCGATTGGCGCAACGGTCGAGGGGCGACTAAGGAATCTTTCTTCATATATTTTTTTACAGTAAGCATCATGCGAGAAAATATTGAACATATCATTGAAGCGATTCAGCCGTTCGATGAGATAGAGGCTGCCCACCGAGACGATGCACTGCGGTGGATACAAAGCGGAGAGGAAATTTTTAGACTAGAGAAGCCTGCTGTCCCGCCCAAGCATCTGGTCTCTTATGGGGTTCTCACTGATCATGCGCAGCATGCAATTATGCTCGTTGATCATAAAAAAGCGAAGTTATGGCTGCCACCGGGTGGTCATGTTGAGAAGGATGAAGATCCGGCTATGACTGTCGTACGCGAGATTCGGGAAGAGCTCGATATAGTAGTTGATTTTGTACATGACCAACCATTATTCATTACCCAGGCTGTCACGGTTGGCCTTACGAAAGGTCACACAGATGTCAGTCTTTGGTATGTGCTCAATGCAGATTCTCAAAGAGAATTGGTGTACGATACGGAAGAATTCGATGGGTACCAGTGGCTAGGCTACGAGGAAATTTTGAACAGAGATTCATCGCTCTTCGATCCTCACATGCAGAGATTCGTCAGAAAACTTCTTGCAACCTTGGCTGACTGAGTCTTTCGCTGTTTATTCAAGAATGAAAACAAGCGGACACATCTTCATATGTGTCTTAAGGCTCTCCATAGATTCCTCAAGTTTGGCAAACGATAGGCGCTTGCGTTTTCCGGTCCAAGGATCGATCAGTAGTACACGGTCATTCGGCAGTTCTTTTTCAAGAATGACGAAGTGTGAGCCGGAGAATCTGCCAAGGTAATGATCGTCGATGTGAAAAACGATGGGATGTTGCCTGAGCAACGCCCGAAGGAATTCGTGCGTGATTTTGTGGTGCTGAACTGAGATCCGTTTCTGTCTGCGAAACGCTTTCTCCAAAAAGCCGGTAAAATATTTGTTATGGGCAAAGATTCTGATTCGAGCCTGGAATGCATTCGCGAATTCGGTAGGAATGCCCACGACATAGAACGGGTAGGACCGCAGTGATCCTTTGAGAGTAAGTTCTTGTTCGGCGCCTTCGTCGATGGGCCTCCGCGTTCGGTCTTGGAGAAGCATCAGGAAGCATGCCGCCAGGCAGCTATGCGTCTGTGTTTGGCGGTAAGGAATGACGGGCATGAAGACAGTGTGATTTTTAATATTTTATAGACAAGCGAAAACTGTGAAAAGCAGGTAAATCCCCCTCTGTAGTCGATAAAGCCCGTCAGATGCTAGAGCATCACCACCGTCGTCTCCCCCAGCGCCATCACCGCCTTCATCGGCCAACGCTCGGGGCCTTCGTCGCTCGCTTCCATCTCCTTCCAAGCCTGCATCTTTTTTTCGCCAGTGAAGAAGAAGCACTGCTGCCGTGCATCTTTCATCGGCGGGATCGTGATCGTGATGCGGTCGCGGACGGCGAAGCGATCAGTCGTTGTGTGCAACGCGAGCTTGGATCCATCTAGTGCATGCGTGGGCACTGGCGGGAACAGTGAGCAGATATGCCCGTCATCGCCAATGCCGAGTGCGAGCACATCGGTCTTGCCACGCTCGAAGAGGTTGGCCAGATCTTGCTCGAATTTCAGCACGCATTCTTCGATGGGAAGAGTCGTATCCGGTGACACAAATTGCTCGGTGTTGCCCAGTTCCACATAGCGGTAGATGGTCGAACGGATGAGTTGCTGATTGCTGTCTGCGTGGTCCGCGGGCACGTAGCGCTCATCCACCAGATAGAGCCACACGCGGCCCCACTCGATGCCGTCCATCTGCCCCAGGGCCGTGTAGATGCTGTGCGGCGTCTTGCCACCACTCAAGCCCAGGATGCACTGCCCGCGCTGCTCGATCGCGCTCACGATGCCATCGCGCAGGAGGGTGGCGGCGGTCTGCGCAAAATTTTGTTCGTCAGTGGTTGTGATCAGTTGATAGTCCATGGATGTAGTGTAGCGGAAAGAAGATAGAGACGCCCTGGCAGGGCGTCTGTACATGAGAAAAAAGCAGTAGCGCCCAAAATTTTGCGTCTGTACGAAAAGAGTTCAGCAAAAAACCACCGCAGCCCTGGAGCATGTCCAGGTCGCGGTGGGTTTGCCATGCACTCGGTAGCGCGTGGCGGTGGCGGTCGGGGGACTCACTGACGCTGCATCGGGTCGCCGGCTCGTAGGAAGAGTGGCATGCCACAGATCACGAGGACGACGAGGCACAGGAGTCCGATAGCAGCGCAGAGCATCTGCTGGGGTAGCGGATCCACGCCAAGGGCGAGGATGGTGCAGGTGGGAAATCCCATGAGGGATGTTCCTCCGAGCAGGACATTGAGCAGTTTCCACATAGCTATTCCCTCAGGAGCCTCGAATGAGGCGAGATGTGAATGGGCGACCGTTATACCCATTTTCCCCTCTTCGGCGTGCTTGTCAAAATCGCTCTAGAATACGACTTCTACGCCTATTCCTCTACTTCCAGGACTGGCGATGGAGCTCGACTTGGTCCGTTCTCAATCCTCCACATCATCTCCGCCATCTCCCCTCTCGTCAGCAGCTTATTCGGATCCTCGGCGCTGGGCGGGATCGCATTGCGCGCGAGGAGCGATGCCATGAACGGTCGGTACCACACGGTGTCCTGTGGTGGGTTCATCAGGATGCCCGACGTGCGGGCGAGGATCGTCGAGGCCTCGGCGACATTGATCGTCTTCTCCGGCCGGAAGGTGCCATCCGGATAACCGTAGACGAGCTCGAAGTTCTTTGCCACGCACACATACTTGGCAAACCACTCGTTGCGCGGGACATCCGAGAAGATTGCGCCGGAGCTTGTGAAGAGGCACGTCTCGATCACTTGGCCGTGTGCCTTGCTCCCCACCACGATCTTCACAAATTCCGCGCGGTTGATGGGCGCGTCGGGCCTAAATTCTTGGGTATGTCCCGAGCCTGCCGAGGGATAGCCGCTGATGATGTTGCGCGCCGAGAGCGAGGTGATGGCGTCGTACGACACGTGGTCCTCGGACACGTCGGAGAAGGGGTTCACCAAAAGGCTGGGACTTGCCGCTATTGCTACCGTTGCGATGAGGGCGAACAACGCTGTATGCATGCTGTCACCATACTAGAGTACAACGATGACAAGGAAGACAAAGAGTACAAAGAAAAGAGGGGGGAAATCGTTGTCATCCTTGAAATCTTCGACATCGTTGTAATCCCGTTTTTACATCCAGCTGATGCCATCTCTGGCAATCCAGCTCTCCATCTCCTCCGGCCCCTTCGCCCCGGCTTCGTAGAGGTGGAGCGGCGTGTCTTTCTTTTCGAGGCATGCTTGCAGCGGATCGATCAAGCGCCAGGCGGTGCGCACTTCATCAAACGACAGATACCACTCGCGCTTGCCGTGGATCGCCTCGAGCAGCAGTACGGCATGCTCGGGCAGGCAGTCGCCCACGCACACAAGTGGGTCTTCCATGATGAGCGGACGGAACATGGGGACGCTGCCGCCGAGCTTTGTCTGCAGATGCAAACGCATCCCCGCCTCGCCCTGCAGGATGATATCGAGACGGTTGGGGCCGCCGCCTTCCACCGCCTGCGGCATCTGGAACTGCACCGAGATGCGGGTTTCTTTCTTCGCCACGCGTTTGCCCGAGCGGAGGTAAAACGGCACGCCCTGCCAGTTGGCCATGCGGCTCATCAGCTTGAGAGCCACGAAGGTATTGGTCCGGGAATCCTTCGCCACATCCTTCTCATCTTGATAGCCAAGCGCGGGCTTGCCGCGGAACGTGCCCTTCGCGTACTGGCCCTGCAGGATGATATCGCGGAGATCCGGCGCCGGCGGTAAATAGAGCTGTTCGAGCGCATTCAGGCGCATCGCGGGGATCGTCCCGCCCTCGCCGATGCTCATCGTGAGCAGTGCACACATCTCGAGCAGATGGCTCTGGAACATGTCCCGGAGCGTGCCGACGGATTCGAAGTATCCCGCTCTGCCCTCGATGCCCGCGGATTCATCGGCGACGATTTCCACGTGATGAATAAGCGCGTTTTTCAAGATATTCTCGAGCACGATATTCGCGTAGCGCAGATAGTACACATTGCGCACGGCTTCTTTGCCGAGATAATGGTCGAGCAGGTAGATCTCGTCCTCCTTGAAGCTCTTCATGAGCGTATTGCGCACGTCTTCGAAGCTCTGGAGATCATCCCCGACGGGCTTCTCGACGATGCAGCGGAACGAGGCCTCCTTGTGCGTCGAAATCCCGCTGTGGCGCAAGCACTCGAAGATGCCGTTGAACGTGCTGGGCGGCACCGAGAGATACGCCAGACGCACGCGTTCGCCCCAGCCCTTCTCGAGCGTCTGCAGCTCTTTCTCGAGCTTCACAAAATCATCCTCGCTGTCGTACGCGCCCTGGTGGTAGTGCACGTGCGAGAGGAAGTCCGCAAGCTTCTTCTCGTTCACTTCCTCCAGATCTTTCTTCACCGATTCTCCCACCATCTCGCGGAAGGCTTCAAGGCTCATCTCCGAGCGTGCATAGCCCATGATCACGTAGTCCTCGGGGAAGCGCTTCTTCATCGCCAGCACGTAGAGCGACGGGTAGATCTTCAGCTTCGCCAAATTGCCGGACGCACCGAAGAGGATGAAGCTGAAGGGGGACGAGGCGGTGAGCACGAAGCGATTGTAGACCAGGAATCGCTCGGAAAGGAAATCTCATACCCATTCGTCATACAAAGAATAGGAATGCGCCAAGGCAGCTATTGATGAGCAGCTCAAGAAGTCAGTGCACGCTGCTGTTCCCTTGATCGCGAAGGCGTATCAAGTGTGGGCATGACCAAAGAGCGGCTCTCGTGGCAACGCGAGCTCGGGCGGTAGTGGGACTGCGTGGGGCGGGCCGCAATCGACGAGATCGATGCCATCTCTGCGTAGCTGGGTGAATCCTTCCCACTGCAAGCGCCGCGAATGCTGATTGAGCGCTAGATTGGCGGGCAGTACCGGCGCTGTTGCGTAGAAGTAACCGTCCTGATCGAGGTACGTACAGCCCGCGAGCCGCACCTGCCCACCGGGATTCATCAGTGCGGCAAGATTGACGACGTCTGTCGTCGTAGAGCCAAGATGCAAGATGCGCTCGCCCAGGCTCCGCGCGGCATGCTGAGTTGTATCTTCCCAGTCGCCTCTGTCGTAGAAATGGAACGTGATGGCGGGCAGTTGCAGCTTCGCTTCTTCCACCATCTGTTCTACGACGCCATGCGCATCATCGTGCATCTCCGAGGAGATGAAGATATGCCGAAGGCGCTCCTGCAGCTTGCGGTCTCGTAGGATGCTCTTGATGAGAGATTGGAAAATACCTCGGCCTTCGGGATTGAATGCATCGCCGATCACCCACACCGTTGGGCGAAAGCCGATCATTCGCCAGTGCTGAGGGAAGAAATTCAGCGTGAACACCTGCTCTTCTTGGTCGAGCCGCTTGCGTTCTTCGGGTGTCAGCGCCAAGAGCGTGGTGGCATTCCCGAGGACGTAACTATGCGACGGAGCGCTCGGCATGAGGAGGGGCAAGGAACACAGCTGGCTGCTTGGGATGTATTGCTGGCTTCAATGGATCAGTTGGATGTTCCTTCCTACGCCTCAGCAAAAATTCCGCCCAAGCGAGATCCTCCATCGTATCGATATCCACCGTTTCGTCGGCGGGATACTGCACGCCCACCCAGTCGGTGCCAAAGTATGAGTAGGGCACGGCAGGGTCATAGCCATCGATGAGTACATCGCGCCAGACGGCAAACGCGTGATCATC
>ENA-ORBV01010667-ORBV01010667.1-microbial-mat-metagenome-genome-assembly--contig:-NODE-10667-length-14636-cov-30.319527_pt1 | contig 14636 bp, 20 predicted proteins | sample MGYA00237777_ERZ505514 | MGnify/ENA primary metagenome ERZ505514 (study PRJEB26160, sample SAMN06269048) | microbial mat metagenome | isolation source: Oligotrophic lake microbial mat | place... | reverse complement strand
ATCGTCGAGTTGCGGATCGCCACTCGAACCACGCGGGAACATTTCCGGCGCACGCATACTCTTGAGCGAAACCGTGCTGATTTCCGTTGTTTTCGCGTCTGACGCCATTCCTGCCCCTCAGTCCAGCACCGTAAACTGCAAACTGAACTCACGGATTTCTACCTTCGTGCCGGTGAGTTCCAACCGTGCCGAAAGTGCATTCCCACACACGGACGGCACACACCCTTGAAAAACCAATCTCTCTTCATTCGACAAAACCGGTGTCACTATCGGATATTGCTGTATCGGTTTCCTGTCGGCGTAGAAGGTGATTGTTCCGGTCACATTCTCGCCTCGTCCGTACACAATCGCCCGCACCGCCCGTTTCCGTCGCGTGCGTATCTTGTCGCCGCCCGTGAGAGCGCGAGTGTGATACACCATGCCCGTTACCAATCCGTCCGTCTCCGTTTTGAGAAGTCGTACCTTCCCATCCGCAAAAGCAACGAAAAGGAACGGAGCGCGTCCGGCATTGACAACCGCCATCATCGCCGTAATGTTCGCCGTTGTCTGCGTGTTCAGGTACGTATACCAACCGCCCGAAAGAAAGTCGAAAGCGTACAGCGTCCTGCCAATCGAAAGATAATACACCTGCTCCAAGAACGCGGCGCGAGAATTGGCAAGAAGCGTTCGCCCCGCCGCCGTCTTTCGCGCATCGGCAAACACGTTTTCAATCTCGCCGGATACATTGGTGAGAGCGAACGCGCCCTGCCAATCGCATTGATAGATATTGTCCTCAAGCAAAAAGCGGAACTCGTTGTCACAGCGTACCATACTGTCAGGGCTTGCCGTTCCCCTCACTTGCACCGGACGGAAAATAAACTCGTCTGCACTGTCGCCCCATAAGAAGCCGATGGTTCCGCGCTTGCTTATCGCCAACAAACTGCCAAACCCGATAATCGCCGTTATCGGGTCGGCTTGGTCGCTTGTGATCTGCAACTTTAATCCGTCTGTCACACTGCCAGTATTCGCCACTGCCCACTGTGTCGCACTCCCTAAGTTTGATATTTGCAACTCCGCAGGAGACGCCGTACTGTTCATAAACACGTAATTTTTAAGTGTCGCCACATACGAAGCGGGTTTCGGCGGATCGTTCTGCCCGATATTCGGTATCCGCGTTCCCGTATTCACTGTCGTATCCGCCACATTATCGCGCCAAATCGTCACGCCCGCCGATTTGTATAGGGTCGCAATCCGGTAGTAGATGGTTCCCCCGCTTGTATTCGCATAAATGTAGGTTCCAAACACCTGCGGGTCACTGCCAAAAGACGCCGTGATTTGTCCGGCTTTGTAGGTTGCCGTTGTGTAATTGATGGTTGCGGCGTTGCTTGGGGAACTCTCACGGAACCGGCTGTCGAAATGCGTCTGCTTGTAGGAAATCGTTCCGGTCTTGAGTGCTGTGCCGCTTACAGGCGGCGCGGTAATCACGGACGGCGCATCAGGAACACTTATCCCTAATTGAAAGATTGCCGTTCCGTCGAACCGCTGCGGTTGTCGCCCCGCCTGTACTAAAATCAGTTCGCCCTCGAACATCACGCCGCGTACCGGCACACCTGAGAGGAACACGCCGCCATTAGGGGCAATGGCATACGTCACACTCGGCACATCGGCATAAACGTCCGCGATTGTGCCGATATAAAGAATGCCGCCACTGATAACAAGCAGTCGGTCTGCTGTTGGGTCAACACTCCGATACCAAAATAGCCCATCGGCTTGCGCCGCGAAATCTGACCCTACGGAATCCCACGCGCCGGAACTCCGCAGAATACCCTGCCGGTTCGGGATGAGGTTCTGCAACGCCGCGCACCGTCCGTCAGGCAGGGAGACGACATCGGCGGCAGAGTTCATTCCAGACGGCGCAGGCGCAGTATCGAAAGGAAGGTTCGGCATAGGTTAATACCATTGAATTTCTATAGTCGTTGTGGCGGAACACAGCAGCCCAAACGTCGCGGAAACTTCCAAACTTCCCGCACTCGGATTGGTTTTGTGCAGTTGAACGCCGGTATCGCCTGTGACGCCCTTAAGCGTAATCGTTCCTAAGTTGCCAGCGGGCGGCTTCATAACATAGCCGACTGCCCCTGCGGGTACGACGACTGCCGCGAAGGTTGCCGCCGTAAATGTCTGAACCGTGACGTTCGAGACGCTTGTTGCGTTCGTGATGACCGCAGGAGCAATCGCGCTGCTGCCTGTCTCCATCCCTGTTCTTGTTCCTGTAATGGTGATTGTTGATAAAACGGGCATTGTCTGCTACCTTCCTCGATAAACGCGGCGGCGGCGGGCAGGAAAAGTCGCTTGGAGTTCCCTGTTCACCTGCCGCTTGAATTTGATAATGTCGGCGATACCGTCAAACGTCTTCGACTGAAAAGCGCGGACATACCCTGCCATCTCCGAATCGTTTTGCTGTGTGTCCGCTATCAACCACGTCGCGCAGTCTAAAACGATGCTGTGATAATCTTGCGGCAACTGCTCGATCACATCGTTGTCGGTCTCGAACCCGATAACGCCCGTTCCAGCGATAATAGAGAGACTTCCTGCCGATTGCGGCGAAGCCAGCAAATACAACTTGTACCCATCGATCCAGAACTGCGAGGGCGTTCCTACGCTGTCATTCTCCCAATCTCCGTAGTTTTTGCTGTATTCGTCACGGCTCACAGGGCGAAGGCGTTGATAGGTGCTGCCGTCAAACCAACTCACGCGCCGAATCTCGTTGACACTCACACTAAGCCGGGCGAGGTTCACGACGAACGCGCCGTTTGCCGTTTGCGCCGCAATGGAAACCGTCACCGGATTAGATTCGGTGAACCCCGTTTTGCGAACAATGAAAGAAATCGCTTCGTCGAGTTTCAAGTTGATCAAAGCGTTCGAGGGGAGCGGGTCAACGCTTGACGGCTCACCATCGGGCGCAGACGGGATTCTGTCCTTTGCGATTTCCTTGTTCAGATTCCTGCGAATCGCGTCTCGCATCCTTGCGCGTGTGAGTGCTTGTGACATCGCTTCTCCCTCGCCCCTTCTAAGCGTTAGACCAGAATATCTAACTGCGTTTCAAGAGAGAGAACGCCGTTCACATTGTTCTGCACGTCAACGTCCGTTGCAAGCGTCGGGTCAGTCAACAACGCGGCAATAAGCGGCGTCATTCGGTTAGTTGCCACCGTTGTTTCTCTGAGGGCGTTACTTGCCCAAACAAACCGCTTTGCCCGCAGTGGCACGTTTACGGATTCGGTTCGCAGTGCTTGCGCCGCTTTTTGTACGGCAACATAAGTCTTTTTCCAAAAGTCGCCTGACGGCTGTTGCGCGTCGTAGATTTGTGCGTAAGTTGCCATGTCTCAAAACTCTCCTTAAATCGTAATCTCGCTGTAAAGCCGCCCTGCGCCCGCGTTGAACAAATGCGTAATCTCTTCCGCTGTCGGCACAAACCGCCCGATCCCAACCCGCGTGATGCGCCCACCCATGAAGTTGTTATTTCCCACAATTTGCCTTCTGCCAATCGCAAATTCCGTACTGCTTGGGACAAGGTTTCCCGACAAAACTAAGGAAACTACCGGCGTCCCGTTGTCTACAGTGATAGACATTCGCCCCGTACCAGCATCGAACCACGCCACGACGTGATACCATGTCTCTTTAATGGGAACTGTTCCATGCACAACTTGATTAAACACGCCGCCGACATTGAGATCGAACCGGAATCGGTTGGTCGGTTGATTATGGAAGAAGTGATATTCACGCCCTCCGCTTATATCTTTGCCGACTATCGTTTTGTTTACTGTCAGCAGATCGTCGAGGTTCACCCATGCCGAAATGCAGAAACTTTGCCCCGCAACCACTTCCACCGCGCCGAACGAAGCACGCGACAAATACTGACTGCTCGCCACCACATATTTCGAGTATCCCGCAGGAGTGCCGCCCGCAACGAATGTCACCACCGCGTTATTCGTGAGGTCGTTCGCCGCAACGGCTTCTGTTGTTGTGCTTCCGTCCGTCAGATCGGCATAGAAGGAAAACTTGCTTCGGAGCGTTGGATTCGCGGCAAACCCGCCTTGTGCATCGCCGAATAGTAAGTGTCTGTGTCTCATAGTCTTAAACAGGGCGCGTAATCACGGAAATAATCTTTGCTCCACTTTCAACGGAACCGGAAACAACGCGCAACCGCGCAACACCCGCAAAGATCGCCGGAGGAAGATAAATATAACGGCTCGATCCGATTGTTATTGAGACCGCCGCACCTGTGCTGTCGTGAAGTGGAACAAAGGTCGTCCCGATAAAACAGACCGTAAAGGTCATTGCTGTACCCGTCATGGACGCGGGCGTTAGAATGCCGACAACCTGCTCCCCTAAACGCGCAAGGTCGAGATCGTCCGAAGTTTGCGCCCCGTTCGCAATCGTCAAATCGTTGCGCGTGATGTAAAACGTATCACTCATCTACTCGCTCCTTCCGCCTGTTCGCCGACGCCACGCCCGCCAATCGATCCGCTCGTCATCCGTCCCGAAATCGGGGTTTACAAGGCTGCCCTCGTCGTCCGTTACGCACAAGCCGGAATAGGTCGGAAATCCGCTGTTGGGGTCAATCACACGTTCCCCCAACTCCTTGCACATCAGCGGATTTCTGCGATACCGTGCCGGAAGCCGTTCCGTCATGGCATTAGTCCTCTTGTTCGGCTTTCTTCGCTTGCCAGAAGTCGGATTCGAGTTGCACCGCAACCGTTCCCGATTCGCACGGGATTTCGCCTACAATTTTTCCACTCGCAAGCAAGTAGAGGCTCATCGCCCGCTCCACAAACCGCACGTCGTCAAGTTCAGACAGCGGTTTATCGTGGAACATCTTTATCGCCTTGCGCGGCTTCTCGTTTTTCTCTGTATTGCTCATGCTGAGTCTCTCCCTTATGTCGAAGTTCCCGCGCCCACTACCAATGCGCCGCTTTGGTTGACCGTATCCGCGCAATAGTTTTGGAACAGTGTTGTTGACATATTCGCCGAAACCGTAATTGGCGAAATCGCGGAATTGACGCGCAACTGATTGTAACCAACGAAACCCGTTACGCCCGCAATCAGCGAGGAGATCGCGATTGTCGAAGAGGCAATCAAGTTTTCGATGTAGTTTCCGATAATCTCCACATTGCTTGAAAGTGTTGTCACGAAATGGATCGCGCCGACTGTGGTTGCCGTTGTCGAACCGAAGATTTTGTTGTTATTGAGTTTGCAAAAGTCTGCGCCGTTCAATGACAACAAAGTGATCGCTTGTCCTGCGGTTCCGGCAACGTCCAAGTTCAAGCAGAAGTTTCCGATGAAATCGAAATAGTCTGCCGCCGCCGTGACCGCAATCGCGCCGAGTGTCGATCCGCAACCAATGGTTGTCGACGCGCCCCAGTTGATGAAACAATCCACGATGCGGCAGTTCGCCGCCGAGACCGTAATCGGCGTGGCAACAACCGTTGCCGCCGTCACCGCAAAGTTTAGGATAAGGTTCGAGAGTTCCACACCCGACGTGTCCAGCAGCCACGTAGATGTTGCCGCCGTCCAGTTAAATGCAGGGCGATTTGTGCCACTGCCAAGCCCTATCACCGAAAACCCAGACGCCGATCCGGTGGCAGACGCGGCGTCTGCCACCGCCACGCTCTCCACGTGTCCGGGCAGCACGTAGATAATATCGCCGACATTCTTTCGGTTTTGGAGTTTCGCCATCGCACCATTTGCCCCGAAAAGCGTGGCAAGCGGTTCGTCAGGACTTGACCCGTTTCCCGGAACCATGCTTTCCTTTAGCGAGGTTGCCGCCGCAAGATTCCCGACATACAAGATGCGCCCGCCTGGGGTTGGAACGCGGGCATTGGAACTGCCAAGCGGCAAACCGACCTGCACCCCGCCAACAAAGAGGGGGCTGTTCATTCTGCTCATTGTTTCTGTCCCTCTTTCTATGCGCCCGGTGAAGCGTCTGTCCCAAGATAGGAGGATTCGCCCAAGTCGAACCGAATATCACCCATGACAAGATGCGTTTTCGTCCGCGCATCGAAATCATGGTGTGCGCGGAACTTGTTCCGCCAAATGAAGTACAAAAAGTGCATTTGCCCAATCATGCCCCAAGCGTCCGAATCTACGCCCGCTTCCTGCAAATAAGGCAACTCACACAACTTAATGCCGCCGTATTTTCGGTTGATAACGCTGTCGTTTCGATCTGTCGTAAACGCTTCTGCCGACTGCTTCATAATCTTCTGCGCGACAAAATCAAGCGACGGGTTGTACCACATGACACGCGGCTTGTTGTGCATCGGTCTGCCGTTTGGAGACCGTTGCAATCGCAATCGTGTAATCATCTGTTCCACTGTGGAAACGGACATATCAACGCCCGTTGTCGGGCGATTCGCGTCTGTAACAGTGGAATTGTTGAGGCTGCGCGGATGAGTCAATGAGAACAGGCTCACGCCGTCCGGCTGTCCTGCGGTCACGGTGAATCCGTTGATAAGAAACGTCGCGGCTTGGAGTTCCACGTGATCCTTGAAAGATTCTGCCAACCCGCCCGCAATCATCGCCGAACCCTGTGTCAGCATTCCGGTAGGGTCATCTTCAATATCCTCCAGCGGGATACTGTCACCCATGCCAACCGACTGCATGGAATACTGCTTGTTGAAGGACTGATGTACGTCGCCTTCAACAATCACCTCACCGGGAAAACGCGGAGTTGGAAGTCCGTACCCTTGCCATCCTTGATGCGTCACGAACCGGCGCGTGGTATTGTCCACATGGAACAAATCGGGAATAGTACTCTTCCACGTCTCAAACGATTTCAGTATATGTTTGTCAATAGACGCATCATATAAAGCGGTGTAATCTCTACTTGCCATTGCGTTGTATCCTTTCGCGCCGCTTTATTGCGCGGTGTATGCGGTTGCTGTGTCAATCTGGCAATAACTGCCGGAAGGAGTCAGTCCTGTATTGAGAATCTTCACGAACACCGTTTTCATCGTGATGTCGCTTTCGTCTACGTCCACGATATTTAGCATCAACTGTTCGCCTGTATCGGTGATGTTCACGGTGTAAACACTTACCCCCACCGTAGTAGTAATCGTAATGCCGCCAAGCCCGCCCTTGAGAGCGAGAAACGCCGCAACCGAAGCCGGTACTACTGCGAGTTGCGCCTTAAAAACGGTGTCGGAAGTTGCGATAATGAAGGTTTCTTGGGCGTGTCCGTTGATGTCGAGGGCGTTCATAGACGCCATCCCCTGCGTGCGGAGGATAGCCCCCCCAAACGAGGTTGTTGCCGCGACACTGCCGCTTGAGGAGGTCGAAACGTCGCTTGCGCCGAGAACGCCGAGAATACCGGCGCGAACTCCCCCTGCTTCATAGTTCGCCGTTTTGTCGGCAGCGAGAAGAGGACGGACGACTTTTGCGGCGGATGTCGTGAGTGCGGCAAGAGTGCTGTAAGCCACAAGGTCGCCACTTTTGAGCGCGGCGGCAGGAGGGGTTCCTGTTCCGTTCATTGATTTCGCGAGGGGGAAGGTTCTCCGCAGTGGCGGTGCGCCCCCTTCACGATAGGCGAAAATAAATCCGGGCATTTCCGGTTCTCCGAAACAGTCAGGCTGTTTCGGGGTCGGGGGTCATGCCCCTCAGCGCGTGCATCTCTTGCTGAATGCGTTTGGCATTCTTCTTTTTAATCGCCTGTAAGTCAACAATGGTTTTGCCGTCACGATGGGCGATCTCTACCTGCTCAGAGAGAGGTTCGTACTTAAACAGAAGGCGGTTTGTCCGCTTGTCTCTTGCCTCTATCCACATGGCAACGTCTCCTATTTCGCCCGCCCTGCGTTGCGTTGCTGTATCTGCCCCAACGCGGATTTCGGCGTAACCTTCGGGGCAAAGTCCGCCCCGACTGAAAAGGACGTTTTCCACTGTTCGGCGTTGTCGTCGCGGTGTAACCCCTGCTGACGGGCAATGTCGCCCAACCGTTCAATATCGCCCTTCGTGCGTTTGAGATGGGCTAACCCCTCCTCTAACCCCATTCCCGCCGTTTCACTGTTCGACCCCACGCCCAATGACGCAAGCCGCTCTGCGTTGATTTCGCGCCGTCGCATGACGTTGTAATCGTCTTGCTGAAAAAGTTCTTCCCGCAGGACTTGGTTCCCGCGTCCGTCTGACTTAAATTTCGCCAAGTGCGCGGAGGCGGCTTCTTTGCGCCGATTGTCCAACTCTTGCCGCGCCGCTTTCGGAATGATGATCGCCTGTACGTCCATGTGATCGCACGGGTCTTCCCCTGTTACGGCGTGCTTTGCAACACGCGCTTCCCCGTACTTTCGGCGCAACTGCTCAAACCGACGCGGCATTACCGCGTTCCGCGCCCCGTAAACAACTTCTTCGTGATCCCCGATTCCGTAATCTTTTTTGTCTTGCGCGGAGAACGAATACTCGTCAACGTGAGAACTGTTGTCCGTCACCGTCGAACCGTAAGCGCGGACATTGGCTTCCGTTCCGCCGTCCATGCCCTTATCTACAGCAATGCCCGTTTCCGTGCGCGGGACAGTTACATTTCCGTTTGCCATCTTCTAAATCCGTCCTTTCCAGTCGTCTACTTCACGGGGCGAAAGTCCCAAACTCTTGAGAAACCCCGCAGAATGACTTTCGCCGCGCCGCGAAGCGGTTCCCGCAGACGGGCGGGAACCTTGCCCTGCCGGAGTGCGCTGTTCGGGGCGCAACGCAGCACGCGGCTTCGTTTGTGCCACTTGGCGCGGGGCTGTTGCGTTCATAGCGCGAAATTCCTCAAACACCGTGCGGTTATTGCGCTTCGCACGCATATACACCGCCGCAAGTGCCGCCTTGTCGATGGCGTCTGGATCGCCGCGCTCTGTGGCGTTCATAGACGCCACCACGTCGGACATCTCTTCGCCGTACTGAGAGGAAAACCACTGCTCTTGCTGACTGACATTCGCCACACGCCCCGAAGCCATTGCAAAGGTTTGCAGGGCATAATTCACCCGCTCGTTCATGTGGGCGTCTATCGCCGCCAGCATATCCGGGTCAAGATTCTCTTGCAAATAAGCGAGAGACGGGCTATTGTCAGAATACTGCGGAACGAACGGCTGTCGCGCTCCCTGTTGCGGCGCGGCGGGTTCCTCTTCGCCTTCGTATTCGTCGCCTTCGTACTCATCTTCGTACTCATCGCCCGCCGCGTCAAGAATCGTCTCCTGCTCTGCGCCGGTTTCCGTACCAAAATCTTCGCCATCCGTTTGTGTTTCGTCTTCGTTCACGTTCTGCCTCTTTCTCTGATTGCATCAACTCAATCTCGGCATCAATCTGCTTTGCCTTTATTGCCGTTGCCTTCGCGGTCAACAGGGATTTATAGGCTCTGATTTCGCCCTGTGCTTCGCGCACCTCTTCTAAAGATTTCGCCTTCTCCAACCGCTCCGACGCCGCGTGAATGCCGTCATTGATGACTTGCACCCAACCGTCAGGCAAATCCGGCAGGGACGCCTTCCGCACCGTTTCCTGCGGGTTGTCCATTCATTCCCCCTCCTGCCATCATCTGCCCCATTGGATTGTTCGCCATGCCCGCCGCCATCGGGTTCATCGGCATACCCTGTTGCGGCGTCTGCGGCTTCTTCCCGATAATGCGCTCCGGTTCCCGCACGTCGGCAATCGTCAAGGCATCCGAAATCGCGTTGTAGACCAACTCCAAATCTTCCGGCAACATCGAAGGCATTCCCGTTTGCGGGTTCACTTGACTTGCCGCCATTTTCGCTTGCAAATACTGCGTCTGCAAGCCAATAATTGTCGCGCTTTTCTGCTCACGCGCCTCCGGTGAACTGTCCGTGCTGGTTTGCGGCACGCTGTATCGAAACGTCTTCTTCAACAAATCGGGCGAGTTCATCTTCTCCGCGCCGTCCTGATACGTTGTCACGGTTCCACTGCTAAAATGCAACTCCATCGCCACACGCCACGCCGCGATTTCGGGAACCATGCTGTAAGCGTTCCACTGGTACAAATCGAACTTCGTGTCTGCCGCCTGTTGCATATTGGCGATTTCCCCGTTCTTTCGCACCTTCCCCTGCAACTCCCCCAACCCCTGCTGTGAAGCGAGTTTGTTTCCCTGCTGCTCCAAATAGCCGAGTATTTCTGTATTCATAAGGGCGTTTTGCCCCATCGGAATCGGTTCCGGTTTGCGCCCGTCTATCGAAATAAACCGCGCTCCCGGATAGAACTCCATGCCCTTGTTCGCGTCGTACACATCGTCGTCCATTGTAAACGCGGGTTGCGCCTGAATGTCTGTCCCGTCTGCCAGCGCCCGCAAGAAGTGCGTACTCTCCTGCGCGAACGGCTCCAAGATTTCCACCATGCCCGTTCCCTCTGACCGGTTCGGCGTCGGGAGCAGACTGTTCATAAAGTAGGGGAACGCCGGATACGGCGACTCCGACAACTTGAAGACAATTTGATGAGACGGACACCACATCGCGCATACCTGCGTATTCCAAAGCCGTTTCGGTAATTTCGCGCCGTCCCCGTCCCACAAATACGGCAGGTTTCCATGATAGAGAAAACACTCGAACTCGCCTTCGTTTGCCGTGCTGTCCTGCGTCTCCGTAATTCCTGCGGTCTCGTTTTGGCGGTCTCGGTATTCGTTTTCTGCCCCCAGTGTGCCGCCCGCCTTGATAATCTCCATCACCGCCGTTTTTGTGTACCCGTAAGTCTCAATCCCCGAAAGAAGATCGGTCTCCGTGAGAACCATCCGCTCTAACGTCCCTTGCGCCTCTTTCACACTTCGCGCCGTTGACGGAATCAGATAGAAATTCACCAAGTCCACACACCGGTACACTGCGCCCGATTTGACCACCTCTTCGTAAGTCCCGCTCACTTCCTCGTACCCTGCAAATTCGGGATCGCGCAATTCGGCAGGAATCAGCAGCGGATCGAAGTCCTCATCTACCGACTCGCCGTCCCAATACTCGGTTATTTCAACCTTTTTAGTTTTGTCTTCCCAACCCGCGAAGAGTACCGCCGCAGGGTCGCGCAGAAGGTTGTGCAAAACGCTGTAATACTCGCTCTTGAAGCCCTCTTCGGCAAAAGTATCGTTTAACCACGCCTCTTGGAGTTTCGCGTCCTCTTTGTCCGCGTCAATCCGCGCCGTTACTTGAACAATCGGGTCACGTTTCAGCGGTTGGGCAAGATTTGATAAGAGTTCGGTATGCTTGATGCGCGTCATCGGGTGAACCACCGTTGACATGGCATGAGACGCTATGCCGTACTGCGGAAGTGCCACGCCTGAGAGGAGATCGGCATAGTCCGCAAGCGAAGCGTCACGGTCAACGCACGCGGATACGGCTTCTTCTCCGCGCTCCATCAGAACACGTTCCAATTCGCCGCGCAACTCCGCGCCCATCTTTAGTTTTGTCTCTTCGCCGTATTCCATAATCAAGCATCAATAAAAAAAGCCCGCACAGTTACAACCTTGCGGGGCTGCAACCATACGGGCATCATTCTCATCTAAGAATCAAACGCCTAAATCTTCGGTTTTTTGTTTGCGATGTGTTCGGCTAATTCGTAAGCGCGTGCAATAGAATTAGCAACAATAATACAGGCTTCTCGAATTGCGAGAAAAATGATTCTCAATTTCTCGGCAGTCATTACAGGAACCTCTCTCTCCGCGATTCAGGTTCGCAATAATTGTAAATTTCTTCCAACACGCGCAAGTATTCGCGCTTGGAGGCACAGCGTACCAACCGAGTCGGTATCTTCTGCGCTTTTCTAATCATGCGAGAAGGGTCATAATTCGGCTGCTGCATCAAATGATAAACAGCATACACAAAAGGATGGAGGCGATAGTGCTTTGTGTAAGGCTGGAACTGAGCAAGGTGACTTGCCACCTTTGATACTTCCTCTGTTTGTTCAGCAGTTAGAACAAGCGTCCCCGCATAGAAATCTCGGCGGATTTCCATTGCATCACGCCCTTTTATAAGTTCCAATAGCCGCGTAATCGGCAACGTGGACTGATCTCTCAACTCCACAAGGCGATCATAAACAGGATTCCCTGCATTCGCATTCAGAAAATCATCTAAAACCCACGTTTTTTGCAAGGTATTGTGCCGAGCAATATCACATTCTTTCAATCCCTCAATGCAAAGGTACGAAACAGGAACACCGGCTTTTTCTGCCGCTTCCAAACGGTGCTGCCCATCCCATACATTCATTTCCATATCGCAAATAACAGGACAGAAATCCAAGAACCCATGCAGTTCCATGTCTTTGCATAATCGCATCACATGACGGCTATTTATGCATCTGTTCCTTGCGTATTTCTTGAACTTTGTGTAATCCCGCGTAAACCGGACTGTCAACGTAAATTCTAAATCATTCACTGCCTTGTTTCCTATCCCGCAAATAAATGCGTTCTAATCAGTTTTTTTGCATTCTCTATATAAATCTCAAAAGAACACAAAATCAGTATAACATATACTTTCGTTTTCTTTCGTTTCTTTTCCTTCTTTTATTTTTATTTATTTTTGCGACCTGTCCTTATCACTCAAATACCGCGCCGTTCGTCCGCATTCTTGGCAACACGTGTCGAGGGAGAGGAGTTTATTCAACGCCGCCACCTGCTGCAAGAGGTTTCGACGCTGTTCCTCCCAATAGGCGCGGGGAACCGTCAATGTGTCAATCGTTGTCTGCTCCATTGTCCTCTACTCCTTCCTTCTTTTCTTGGACGACGCCCCAATCATCTTCCCGAACACGAACGGCGCAAACCGCCCTAACGGAATGTGCAAGAAGTCGCTGACATTCCAGATGAACCGATAAAATGCCTTCATTCTGCTCCCCCTTTTGCCCCTCTTGCGCGAATAGCCGCCGCCGCCCAACTCCCCTTAATTTCTGTCTCGTCAATACCGAACGCCCGAAACACAGGAATCAACTCATAGGCATTCATCCCCGCAAGGACGGCACACGCTTCCCGCTCGGTTTCGGCAATCAGTTCGCACCGTTTCTTCTGTATGACAACCTCCATCAGCGTCAACATCAACCGCTTGTTTGTCTTTGCTATGGTCTTCCACGCTTCTTGAAGTTCCTCCTGCATCTCATAGCAGGGCGCAGACGGTTCCAGTTCTTCTTTCATTCTCCTACCTCCTCGCCTTCCGACTGTCGGTAAACGTCTTCGGCGGCATTGGCAGCCGCTCCACACGCCGACCCGTTGTACTCACCTTCGCCTTACCGCCCCGCAGCCGATACACCGCACACGCACAGCAGAAGTCGGATACGGCGTCGTCATGCGTTCCCCCTTCGCCCGCCATCCCCCCGCCCGCGTGATGCACATAGCGAAACAACTGCGATACCATCACCGCGCTATTGATTATCACTTCATCGCTGACAATCATCTCCTGCGCCACGCCTACCATAAATTGCTTGCCACCACCGCCTTCGGGAAAGCCCGGCGTTCGCTGCTCCGGCTTCAAGTCCGTCAAACGCTCGTTGATGTCGCTTGGATTGTGATAATACAACCCGCCCCAACCGTTCCCCCGATTCTGAGGGTAACCAATCTCATGTACCAGCGTGTTCCAAACGCTTTGCCCGTGCATCAGACTGAGAGGGCAAAGCATCGCCTCCCGATAGTCCGCCGATTTGTACCAATACCCCAACTCTGCAAGCAGGATTGCCGTCTCGTGCGGCTCCCAATGCCCGTATAAGTGCGCGACCTGCGTTAGCCCCGAATACTGACCGAAGCCCCACACCGAACACGAGATGAAGTCACGCTTGCCGTCATTGTTCACGCCGCTTGCCGGGTCGGACGTCACAAGATACACCAATTCGTCACGCGGCTCCTCGTATATCGTCAGTTTCGCGTTGCTATGCTCCGTTTGCAGCCTTGCGTAAGACTCCCGCACGCCCCGCGCATTCTTGGCGAAGAAACGCGGGGAACCCACCGCGTTCACGCCCTTAAGCCGCGCCTCGAACCGTTCGAGGCTGTCCCTATCGAATACAGGGTTCCCCGACGTTAAGAACGCCTCACGCTCGGTTAGCGGGTATTCCTGCGGAAACTTCTCTTTGAGTTCCTTCATCTTCTCCCGTCGCCAGACGATTTGACCGGCGTCCAGCCCATACGCCGCCATCAACGCCTGTTCTTCCACCGACATCACAACAGACGCCGACACTTCCGACCTGTATTCACTGTGCAGATTCCAACCGAAGAAGCGCGGGACGAATGAACTCTCGCGGCTATGCTCTCGCTGCCGCTCGTCGTAATACTCATTCAGCCCGTTTGCCGTCGTCTCCCGTGTGACGTTCCCATTTGCCGGAACCGATTGGAGTAAGCCAATCTCCACCGAATCGCCGTCTTTCCAAAACGCCCGCTCGCTTTCGTGGATATTGTTAATCGTACCACCACGTCCTACCGACTTATTTCCCGCCGTCCCCACATAAATCGCACTGTCAATGTCCGCGAAGACCAATTCTTTCCGGTTGCTGTACCGCAGCGGGCGTTTCTTCTCAGGCGGCAAGCCTTGATAAAAGCGGTGAACCATCTCGAAGAGTTTCGCCGTGCTATCCCCATCGTGGGCAAGGCATATCGTCTGCGTCAAGGGCGTGTTGATTGTGTCGAGAAAGTAGAGGGCGAGCCAAAGCGTACTCATGCCCTGCTGACGGCT
>ENA-ORBV01010666-ORBV01010666.1-microbial-mat-metagenome-genome-assembly--contig:-NODE-10666-length-14637-cov-3.855014_pt1 | contig 14637 bp, 12 predicted proteins | sample MGYA00237777_ERZ505514 | MGnify/ENA primary metagenome ERZ505514 (study PRJEB26160, sample SAMN06269048) | microbial mat metagenome | isolation source: Oligotrophic lake microbial mat | place... | reverse complement strand
TTGTTATACACCGGTGTGGCCATGCTCGAAGCGCAAAAGACGTTCTCGGTCGGGCGGGGAACCGACGCGCCGTTTGAGCAGATCGGTGCCGACTGGATCGAGGGACGACAGTTGTCGGCCTATTTGAATACACGCTTTATTCCTGGACTTCGTACCTATCCAACGAGCTTTCAACCCGCTTCCTCGAATTTCGAAGGCAAGTTAATCTCCGGTGTCCGGTTTGTGATTACAGATCGCGAGGCGTTCAACCCAGCCCGGCTCGGCCTCGAAATAGCGGCGGCGCTGCAGAAGCTGTATCCGGCGAAACTGGATTTGGACGTAAACAAGCGTCTGATCGGAAGTCAGTCGGTGGTGGATTCCCTCAAACGAGGGGACGACCCGAGGGTAATCTTTGAGCGAACAGAAGGCGAAAAAGAAAAGTATCTGGCGCGCCGCGCCAGGTTCCTGCTCTACAAGTAACCCTAAAACAAAAACCGCAACGACTCTGAGCAGTCGCTGCGGTTTCTGAAGTCTTGAAAATTAGCCCGCTGTTAGGCCGTAACCGCTGCCTTCGGCTTGTTTTTGCTGCCTGGGGGGCGGCCACGCTTCCGCTTCACTTCTCCCGTCGATGCTACGGGAGTCGATGCGGAACTACCGCTGTTGCTGCTTTTACCCATCCATGCTGGCGGACGCCCACGGCGCTTGCCGCGGCCCCTGGCCAGCCGTTCCAGTGTCATGATCGCTTCTTCGAGCTGTTGACGTTCTTGGCGAAGCTCCGCCAGAACTTTTGATACGTCCATTCTGAACTCCGTCTGCAGCTACGTGGAACCACGGTCTGATTCCGTCGTGCCGAGGATCCCCTCTAGGCCCATCATTTACGAACTTCCGCAGGAAACTTTCGTGACCCGCTCGCGCATTTGACTGCGCGAACAAAAGACCGGCACCCGGAAGAGTCCCTTCCTTTATACACGATTTGAAAACACAATTCAAGAGTCTGTTCCGTTCTCAGAACAGGAAGACGCTGGAATGCGCGGCTGAATTGGTATTTTAGGGGTGACTCGTTTCCGCAGCCCTCCGGAATTTTCGATTCCAGTGGCGGTAGAACGGCACGCCCAGTAGGATGATGCCCAATCCAAGCACCGATTCACGCGGAGATTTGAGTAACGTCGCACCCAATAGAACCACTGCAGTGGCCACAAATAACCCTGGCACCCACGGGTAGCCCAGCGCACGATACCCTCCGTCGTTCTTTGGATACCTGGAACGTAATACGAAAACACTCGCCGCCGCCATCGCATAGAGAATCCAACTGGAAAAGATCACCGATGTAAAAAGTTCTTCATACCTGCCGCTCAAAACCAGTACGCAAGCCGTGACTGTGAGAATCCAAATGGCGGACGCGGGGGTGTGGAATCGAGGATGGATGTTGCCGGCGGAAGCGAAAAACAGGCCGTCTCTCGCCATTGCAAACGGAATCCTGGATCCGCCCAATACGGTTCCATTGAGTGCGGCAAACATCGAAATCATGGCCGCGACGCTGACGATTCCCGCTCCTGTCGCTCCTACCGCCTTCCGCATCATTTCCGCCGCGATGCGGTCGCTGCCAGCCGCTTCCGCCGGCGACAACACAAAGAAGTACGCGGCGTTTGCCGCCAGGTAGATGGCAATGATTCCGAGGATGCCACCGATTAATGAGCGAGGCATGTTCCGCTGCGGATCCCGCACTTCGCTGCCCACCATGACGATGGTATTCCACCCGTCATACGCCCACAGAGCAGCCACCAATGCCGCAAAGAATCGTAGAAATGCCCCGGAATTGCTCTGGACCACGACCGCTCCTCGATAGTTATCCACCTCTCCGTGCCCGGCGATGAATCCCACCGCGATCACTCCGAGTATGAGCGCTACTTTGATTGCGGTCAGTGCGATCTGCACCCCGGCTCCCAATCGGACTCCCAAAGTATTGAGTATTCCCAAAATACACAACACGCCGATGGCAAGTATCTGCCCATAACGGATTTCCAGCGGTTTCCACTCAGGTCCGATCGGCAGCGGTACGACTGTGAAAATCCCTTCCAGTGCCGGAAAGAAGTGCGTCAGATAGACAAAAAATCCCGTGGCGAGCGTTGCCGCGGAGCCGCTTCGGGCCACCCAGGTTTGCAGCCATCCGTAGGTGAATCCCCAGAAGGGGCCGTAGGCTTGGCGCAAATAAACATACTCTCCGCCGGCCTCAGGGAATCGAGCCGCAAGTTCCGCATACGTCAGCGCGCCAAAGAGAGATAGAAGACCCCCGATGATCCAGACGGTAAACACCAGGGTGGGGGATCCGACCTCCTGGATCATCGTCTTTGGCACCAGAAAGATCCCACTGCCTATGGTGGTTCCGACGACAATGGCGGCTGCGGCCCAGACGCCGAGTTCCCGCTTCAGTTCATGCCTTGGCATTTGTAGGCCTATTCCGCACGAAGAATGACAGGAGGTATCCGACCCCGAATGTGACCGAGGTGCCGATCAGTACGTACCAGGTCCAGGCGATCGGCGTGAAGAACTTGATGTACAGCATCAGGACAAATCCCGCAATCATTCCCGCCATTGCCGCCGGTTCACCGGTGCGCTTGGTGAGCAATCCCAACAGGAAGACGCCCAGCAGCGATCCATAGAGAATCGAAGCGATCGAAAGCCCGGCTTGCAGAACCGATCCCCAGTTTTGCGCCACCAGCGCGATGAGGAAAAGCGCCAGTCCCCAGGCCAATGTCGCCATTCGGGCCATTTTCAGATAGAAGTCCTCGGACTTTCGCCCACCCGTGAGTGGTTTGTAGAAATCCATCACAGTTGTGGATGCCAGGGCATTCAGCGCCGCACTGAGGTTCGACATGGCTGCGGCTAGAATGGCGGCGATGACCAGTCCCGCAATGCCGACGGGGAGTTTGTTCCAGATGAACTCGGGGTAAATACGGTCCGGGGGCTGGGGAGGCGTGAGGTTGTTGTCCCGATAGTAAACGAAGAGGCAGAGCCCAATGATCAGGAAAAGCGTGAATTGGAAAAGGATCACCGCCCAGCTTGCATAAAGCGCCTTGCGGCTGTCGCTCTCATTGCGGGCCGAAAGTAGCCGCTGCACCATGAGTTGCTCGGTGCCATGACTGGCGGTTGTAAGAAAGCATCCACCGATCACGCCGGCCCAGAAAGAGTAAGTCTTTGTAAAGAACTCGGCAGTCAGGCTAAAGCCGAAATCGAAAATCTGGAACTTGTTGAGTTCTGTGCCAACTTCGGCGACGTGCGCCCAGCCACCGGGAATCTGATCGAGAATCACGAACAGGCTCACGATTGCGCCTGCAACATAGAGAAACATCTGCACAACGTCGGTCCAAATGACGGCGGTCATCCCGCCCTCGAACGTGTAAAAGAGTGTCAACGCCACGATTAGAACAATGGAACCCATTTGTCCTGTGCCCAGGATGATGGAAATCACAATCGAAATCGCGAACACCCGGACGCCTTCGGCGAGCGCTCGCAAAACCAGGAATAGCCCTGCCGTGAGTTTGCGGATATTCGGTCCGAAGCGGCGCTGCATCAGTTCGTAGGCCGTGAACATCTCACCTCGAAAGTAAGTTGGCAAAAAGACAGTGGAGATGATGATTCGTGCGAGCAGGTATCCGAGCACGACTTGCAGAAAACCGAAGTTGCCAGCGAACGAAAGCGCCGGCGTTCCGATCACTGTCAGGGTGCTGGTCTCGGCGGAAACAATGGAAAATCCGATCGCCCACCAGGGGGCTTCCCGGCCTCCGAGAAAGTAATCTTTCAACGTTGACTGGCCCTTGCGGAAGCGGGCTCCGAACAACGTGATGCCGATCAGATAAACCAGGATGACACCCAAGTCGATATAACGCATTCGACCTAGGATACAAGAGAAGTGTGCGTTTCTGGGAACCTTAATGCCACTCGTGGTATCTATAGAGCAGGCAGTGGACCAGTTTGGAACCCGCGTGTGGTTGCAGATGGATCGCAGGATCCGGTATACTCCGCTTTTTACCCAAGCGAGTGTCGGCTCGTGAAGACCGACTTTTTGAGGGAGGCCAATTTGAGGCAGAAGTATCTTAGAATTGCGGCAACTGCTGTCGCGTTGCTCATCGGACAGTCGCTGTTTGCGCAGGCCGCGGCACCAAGCGGCCCGCAATGGAAAGACCGCGCCGAATACGATCTCTATGTGGAGATCACAAAGGATGTCAATCCGCAGACTCGGTTCGAGAAGCTTGAGAAGTGGAAGAAGGACTATCCCGATACGCAGTTCATCTCGAATCGCCGCCTTATCTACCTTGGAACCTACCAGGAGATGAACAAGCCTGCGGAAGTGTTCGGAGCGGCGAAAGAGGTTCTTGCAGCCGATGCGAACAACATGCAGGCATTGGTCGCACTGAGCGCCTTCATCCGCCGTTTCCAACCTGCCCCGTCCGCGGATGACATGGCGACTGCCGAAAAGGCCTCCGGCCAACTCGTTTCGGGTATCGACACGTTCTTCGCTGCCGACAAGAAGCCGGCAGGCGTGCCAGACGATAAGTGGAAGGCTGCTCGGAGGGATGTCCTGATCCTGGCGCAGAACGCGCTGGGATGGATTCCGATGATCCGCAAGGAAAACGAGAAGGCGGAAGTGGAACTCACCAAGAGCCTTGCCATCGAACCGAACAGTGGCGAAGTTACCTACTGGCTGGCCGGTGTGATCCTCGGCCAGGGAAAGACTGAGAAGCGTCCGCTCGCTCTCTATCATTTTGCCCGGGCCGCCTATTATGACGGTCCTGGTTCCTTGGCGCCGGAAGGCCGCAAGACCGTGGTTCCTTACTTCGAGAAGCTTTACAAGGGCTACCACGGAGATGAGGAAGGTATGCCCAAGGTGATCGAAATGGCGAAGGCTTCGGCTTTGCCTTCCGCAGACTTTACCATCAAGAGCGTTGTCGTTCGCGAGAAGGAAAATGAAGAGCGCGAGGCTGCGGAAGCTGCCAAGTTCCCCGACAAGGCTCTATGGAAGGACCTCAAGACCGCCCTTACCGGTGACGGCGGACAGGCGTACTTCGATTCGGGCATGAAGGGTGCATCCCTGCCGGGCGGCATTGAAAAGGCTGGACAGAAGGTCACCAAATTCCGCGGCAAGCTGGTTTCGGCAACTCCGGAAACCAACCCCAAGGAACTGGTTCTCAGCATCTCCGGCGATATCGGCGACGTCACGCTCAAGCTTGACGCGGCACTCAAGGGCAAGATGGAAAACGGAGGCGAGCTCACTTTCGCAGGTGTCGCCAGTTCTTACACGAAAGAACCCTTCATGGTGGTCTTCGATGTCGAACGCGCTTCTGTGGGCGACTGGGCTGGAGTCGGAGGCACTGTCGTGGCAGCACCCCCTGCCAAGAAGGTGGTTGCTCCCGCGAAGAGAGCACCGGCTCGCGTCATTCCAAAGAAGAAGTAACCGAAACCGTTAACCCAAGTGAAGAGGCCCGGGATTCGTTCCTGGGCCTCTTTGCCGTTTTCGGGGATCCTCACGCACCTGCCTGCGTGCTTTCGCCCAGCTCCTTCGTGTTGTCCCCGGTTTCGGACTGGCGAACCACGTGCTCGGAAAAAAATGATGCTAGTCCCGATCCTTTTTGTTCTGATGCCTCTGCTGGACGCCGACGCCAAGCGCGGTGCCCAACTGTTCCAAACGCAGAGATGCAATGAGTGTCATTCGGTGCACGGCGTTGGCGCAAAGCCGTCGGCGCTGAACGCGGCTCCGGATCTTGGACGCCGTCTCGATCGCGACTACACGCCCGCGGGACTCACCAGCCGCATCTGGAACCATGCGCCGCAAATGTGGATCGCGATGAAGAAGGCGAATATCGAGCCGCCAAAGATGAGCGAGAACGACGTCGCGGATCTGTTCGCATTCTTTTATGTGGCCCGCTACTTTGACAAGCCCGGCGATGCCTCGCGAGGAAAGGCGGTTTTCAAGGACAAAAATTGTGGAACCTGCCATGCGCTGAAGGGGCCAGCGGTCGAGATCGAGCAATGGAAATCGTTGAGAGACCCCGTCGAACTGGTGGAACGCATGTGGAACCACTCGATTCAAATGAAAGCCTCGTTAAATTATCGTGGGATCGGCTTTCCCCAACTCGATTCCGGAGAGTTGACTGATTTGTTGGTCTATCTCCAGAATCTTCCGGCCCTGCGCGATGCCACCTACCAGTTCCGGCTGCCCGTGGATGGATCCGGTGCGGAACTCCTCGATTCGAAAGGCTGCACCAAATGCCACATCGGCGACAACGCGCTGACGGGCGAACGCATCGGCAAGCGCACACTGACTGAAATCGCGGCGGCGATGTGGAACCATGCTCCCAAAATGCGCCAACAATCGGCGCCACTGACTAGCAACGAGATGCGCGAGATCCTCGGGCACCTGTGGAGCAAGAGCTTCTTTGCGGGTCATGGAGGCAAGGCGGATCGCGGGGGCAAGTTCTTCGCCGCGAACTGTGTGGGTTGCCACGATGCGCAGAAGGTTGCTAAGGGGCGCGAGATGTCGGCCGTGACCATGGTTTCGGCACTGTGGATGCACGGGCCGAAGATGATGGCCGAAGTGGAAAAGCGTGAGAAAGATTGGCCGCGCTTTACTCCTGCAGCCGTTGCGGATGTGATCGCTTATTGGAACAAGAAGTGACTCATGTCGAGCGCGAAGAGCAATGCCATGCCTCCGCCTCGCGCGTCGTGCCCGAGGATCGCTTCGCGCTTCAGGTAAGCTTCCTCAGACGCCTGCTTGCCAGTGGATTCGCAAACATCCACGACATCGCCATTGTCTGAAATCCGGGCGTTTGTGGCTTTCCATGCCACGTTGACGCTTGGCCGAAATACCTTGTCGTCGAGCCATCGATTGCCGATGCCGATCAACAACGAACGTCCGATCATTGCCGTAGCCGAGAACTCCGCGTAAGAAGCCGACACCGTGATGACTTCGTGCCAGAGTCCGCTGCGATCCTGATACTTCAACAGTGCTCGTGCCAAAGCACGATAGGCCGCGAGCATCTCGCCGTATCCCGCATGTTCGCGCGGAAAATCCTCCAAAGTCAATGCCAGTCCCAGCAGCGGAAAGGCGTTGCCGCGTCCCCAGGCGGCTTCGCTCAGTGGCGAGTGCCGGTAGATTCCGTCTTCTCGAAGACAGAGCGACTGCACGAAGCGGAACTGGCGCAGGGCCATCTCAAAGTACTTCTTTTCGCCCGTGAGCTTGCCTGCTTTGGCCAAAAGAGGCGTGCCCATGAACATCGCGTCGCTCATCTCGTTGTGGAATGGCATGGACTCTCGCATGGATGTCTCGCCATCGACAAAGCCGAGGTCCGCGGCACGGCGCACAAGCTTCGTCCAGGCTAGGTCGCCAGTCTTTTCCGCCAGTTCCGCGAAGACGAGATGTCCCGCCAGGTGGCTTCCTGTCGCTTTGGCCAAGCTGTCGCGAGTGCCGTCTGCAAAGGGCAGCGCCAGCGCCCGCACTGCTCTAACCTCACCCATGCGGATCCGCGCGATCAGCGCCATCCCCGGCACATAGACAGCCTCCGAAAACTCGCGTCCGTATACATTCTGCAAAATCCTGGCGACTTCCGAGGAACTCCTCCGCGTGCGCCGCTCTTTTTCCAGACGCGCGGGCGAAGGCACGATTTTTCCCCTGAATCCAAACCCGCGGACAGGGATCCGTCCATATCCCGCGACATCGTTCGCGGCCAAGGCGTCGCGCAATGACGCAACATCGGTCAGCACGAGATCGACTCCTTCAGTTGCCAACGTCCGCCACACGCGATGCGTCTCAGCATTGTCGCGATAGGCCTTGCCTGCAGGAAACAGCCCCGTTTTCAATGGAAAGACCAACACCCGCGCCTGCCTCTGCAAACGGGCCGCCTCGTTCCTCACCAACGCGGGATCCCCGACCAATGCCACCGTCGGCGTATCGACCGTCATCAGCAAGGCAAAAGACAACAGCATCACGGATGCTCCGGTGTACCCACCAATTCCACAAACGCTTTCGCCGCATGGCTCAGCGCACGGCGTGCTGGCGAAACCAGCCGGATCTCGCGATCGACATTGAGCTCTTTCACACGCACCTCGCGCAGCGTGCCATTGTTCAGTTCCTGATCCACACACAGCTTCGGCAAGAACGCCACCCCCTCGTTGCGCTGCACCATCAGCCGGATCGCTTCCACAGTTGGCATCTCTACTTCCATATTCAGCGGAACCTTGTGGCGCTGGAACTCTCTCAGCACGAGCGAACGATACGGCGACATGACGTTGTGAGCGATGAAGATCTCCGACCCCAGTTCCGTGATCGGAACCTCCACCGCGTCCGCCAGTCGATGTTGTGGCGAGACCACAAACGTCAAGCGGTCGCGATAGATCACGGTCGAAACGAGTCGGCTATCGCCCGCTTCGTAGCTGATCAGTCCAAGTTCTAGATCGCCATCCAGAATTTGCGACGGGATCTTGCTCGACAACGACCTCCGCACCTGCACCTTAATCTTGGGATATCGCCGACGGTACTCTTCGATGTGCCGCAGCAAATACAAAGTCGTTGACTCGTTTGCGCCTACGATCAATCGACCCGCCGAGTTGTCGCGGAGTTCTGCCAGGGCGTTGGCGAGTTCGGCTTCCAGATTCTCGAAGCGGCGCGCAAACTCGAGCACGATCGTGCCGGCGTCGGTGAGCATGAGCTCTTTGCCGGAACGGTCAATCAATCTTTCGTTGAGCTCCGACTCAAGCCGCTGGACCGCCAGCGACACCGCGGGTTGGGTCCGCAGCAGCTTTTCGCCCGCCCGCGAGAAGCTCTTCTCGGTGGCAACCATCTGAAAGACCTTCAACGGGTAGAGTTCCATGGCGTTGGTATAAGTGTATCAACATTATAAATTTGTCAAATCGAAAGAGGACTGTGCATAATAACTGAATATGAGGTGCTGCTCACCCGCGGCCCTCATCCGGCAACAACGCCAGCGAAAGGTTTATCACCATGAGCAATCGCGTTTACATCTTCGATACTACGCTAAGGGATGGCGAGCAGAGTCCCGGATGCAGCATGACTGTGCCCGAAAAGCTCGCGATGGCGGCCAAGCTCGCCGATTTGGGAGTCGACATCATGGAAGCGGGTTTCCCCATCGCTTCCGATGGTGACTTTGCGGCAGTGGACGTTATCAGTCGACAGTTTCCCTGGATGCAGGTGGCGGCACTTGCGCGATCTAACAAAATGGACGTGGAACGCGCGGCGAACTCACTGAAGAATGCCAAGCGGCCCCGCATCCACACCTTTATCGCCACCAGCGATATCCACCTTGAGTTCAAGCTGAAGAAGAGCCGCCAACAGGTTCTGGAAGACGCAGTGCAAGCCGTGACGCTCGCGCGCCACTACGTGGACGATGTCGAGTTTTCAGCTGAGGACGCTTCTCGCACCGATATCGAATACTTGGTCGAGATCTCGAAGGCAGTTGTCGCCGCAGGGGCGCGTACGGTAAACCTTCCCGATACGACGGGATTCAGCGTTCCCTACGAATACGCGAAGATGATCGGCCGTGTCGTTCATGAACTTGGCGACACAGCGATTGTGAGTGTCCACTGCCACGATGACCTTGGTCTCGCGGTTGCGAATTCCCTCGCCGCCGTCGAAGCAGGTGCGCGGCAAATCGAATGCACCATCAACGGCATCGGCGAACGTGCGGGCAACTGCGCGCTCGAAGAAGTGGTGATGGCGATGAAGGTGCGCAACGATCAGCTTCCGTATGAAACCCGCATCGTGACGGAACACATCTACGCCGCGAGCCAGTTTCTGACGTCGATCATCAGCTTCGGACCCCAACCGAATAAAGCGATCGTCGGCGCGAACGCGTTCGCGCATGAAGCAGGCATCCATCAGGATGGATACCTGAAGAACAAATCGACTTACGAGATCGTCGATCCCAAGAGCGTCGGCGTGCCGGAAGGTAGGCTCGTTCTTGGCAAGCACAGTGGACGCCACGCCTTGGCCAATCGCTGTAAGGATCTCGGTTTCGAACTCACGAAAGAAGAGCTGCAAGTGGTGTACACGAAGTTCACGACTCTGGCGGATACCAAGAAGGGCGTCATGAATGACGAGATTCTGGAAATGATCGCCGAAGTGCGTTCTGGCGCGCCCGCTGTAGCCAACTAACTCACTCAATGAATCTGAACATTTGCATACTACCCGGTGACGGCATCGGAGTCGAAGTCACCCGCGAGGCGGTGCGCGTCCTCAAAACCGTTTCCGCCAAGTTCGGCCATACGCTGTGCCTAACCGAGGGCCTGATGGGCGGCATCGCCCTGGAAGGCACGAAGATCACCCGCCTCGATCGGCCCTGATCACTTGCCTGTTGTCGATGGCGCGGTGACGTCGCCTGGCGTGTTCTTTTCGGGCGTCTTGGCGTTGGGGCCAGGATTGGCCGTCGTGTAGGACGTGACGGCGCCGCCAAAGATGCGGCAGGCCTTGAGCTTGCCATCCGCTCCCTGGACCGGCACGCCGATCTTGTCGGCCATTTGCTGCAGCGCCTGGGTGCCCTTGTTGCCGGTTCCGGCCTTGCACTGGTTGACCACCACCTTGCCGCCCACGCACATCAGGCCGCCGAGGGCGGCGAGGCCCTGATCCACCGCGCCCATGTTCTGGTTGCCGATCACCGCATCGTTGGGACCGAAGCTGATATAGCCGCCGCCCGTGTCGCCGTGGCCCCAGATGTCCAGTTGTTCGATGCACTTGCCGCACCTGGCTGTCGGATCGTAATGCGGCGCCACCTTGGCCTGGAGCTTGGCGACGATGTCGGCCAGGTCCTTGTAGGTCTCGGTCGTGCCAAAGGTGATGACCGAATACACCTCCTCGTCGACCATATGCATGCTGATTCTGCCAGACGGCCATGGGCAGCCGTTCGCCGGTGTCGAGGCGGTGATGGCAGCCACGCCATCGCCGTGCGCGATCTGCGCCTCCACCGGAATGCGCGTGCGGGTGCAGTCGCCGTCGGTCATCTCGATCTCGACCGGCTGCCCGCCGGTTTCGGTCATCATCTGGTCCGCCAGCGCCTTGATCGCTTCCGGATCATCCGGCGTGGCGACCGCCGGGCCCTTGCCGTCGGTCGCCGGATTCCATTGCGGCGGGGTCTTGCCGCCGACGAAATCCTTGGCGTCGGGCGCCTTCGGCCGCACGTTGACCTGCGGCCCACCTTTGCCGTTCTGCAGTTCCTTGCGGCAATTGATGTATTCGGTCCAGCCGGCCTTCTCCCAGCCGAAATCATATTTGATCGGGCCATCGTCGGGTTGCCCACCATCCGGCTGACCAACACCGGGCTGCCCGCCGCCCGTGCCGGTGCGAGGCTCGTCCACCACCAGCATGGATTCGGTGATGAACTTGTACCCCTGCCCGTAATCCAGCTTCGGATAGCCGCCGATCACATAGCCGCCGCCGTCGTCGGCGGGAATGGTGTAGCCGGTCACCGGCACGATACCGGTCAGGCGAAGCGCGTCGGTCAGGCTGGTGCCGCCCGGAACGTGGCTGCAGCGCTGCCTGGTTTTGATCAGGGGCTTGCCGGTCGTCGGCGGCAGGCCGGTCTGCTGGCCCAGTGAGAAATCCCACCAGGCGTTGAATTCCTGGAAATAGATGCTGCTGTCGTCTCCCACGCCGTCGGCGAAGCCGCTGCGGGTGAAGGCATCCGTCAACCGGCTGTGATATTGCGGCAGCGAGAAACCATCGGTGGCGAGACCGGCGCCGCCGGTGCCGTAGCGGACGTCCATCATCAGCCAATTGCCGAAATGGCCGTAGGGATTGATGGCGAACTGGCCGTCGGCGACGGTCTTCCTGTCCAGGCCGGTGAACGTCACATCCACGACGCTGCCGCGATCGACCGGCCTGGGGACGTTCACGTACCAGTCATAGCCCTCGGGACAAATCTCGCCGGGCTTCTTGGTGCGCTCGCACGTCGCCCTGTCGACGGCCTGCTGCGGCGGCTGGTCCGGCAGCTTCACCGTGACGCCCTGGACGTCGTCCGGCTTGACGCTCGTCGCGGGCGGAATGCCGTTGAACACGGCTCCCGCGGGTCCGGAGACAGCCAGCCATAGCGCGACCCCGAGCGGCGCGACGATCCCCGTGGCCGATGGAATTCTCATGTCCCTTCCCCCAAGGATACGAGAACCGGCAGCCGACCCGGCGCCGGACAGGTAGCATCATACTGCAAACCGGACCGCGGCTCGCGTGGAATCTGCCGCTTTCGGAACCCTCGATGTCCTGCCGAGTTACCACCTGCATCCTGTGAAGCCGGAGAGAAAGGTCATGAACTTCATCATCATCCAGCCGTTGATCGCGCTGATCGCCGGCATCCTCATCCTGATCGCGCCGAAGATTCTGAACTACGTGATCGCGATCTATCTGATCCTGGTGGGGGCGATCGGTCTGTTCCCGAAGCTCCTGGCATGAGCGCGATACGGCGGCGCAGGATTGCTTCCATCCCGCGCGCCAGCGACGCGGCGGTGAACCGCGTGGACAGCGGCGGCACATGCAGGAAGGCGGTATGGCGCGGCCAGCCTTTCCTCATGCTGAAATTCAGCAACCACCAGTAAGTGCTATTACAGACATAGCTTCCTGCATTGTCAGAAACCCTGAACGGAAGCTTGGCCAGCCGCAGCGCCAGACCGGTCTCGGTCACGGGCCAGGCGCCATGCAGCCGCCCCGGAAAATCCGGTCCAGCCAGCGCGCGGTGACGCCGGGCCACCCGCTCGACCCGCAGGCGCGGCCCGCGCGCCAGCCCGGTCAGCAGGCAGGCGTCGGGATGGTGCTGCTCCAGCAGCACCGCCAGCGCCTGTGCCGCGCGGGCATGGTGGACCGGCAGCCGTGCGACGATAATTTTCGCGCCGAGGCGCTTGCCGGCGATCCGCGCCGCTTCCCAGCTCGAATTGCGGCGGTGGCCGCCGAACGGCGCGAATCCGGTGAGCAGGATGACGGCTTTGCGCTGAGCGTCCATACCCCGACCTTAGGCGGCGCTGCCCTGCCGGGTCAAACCGGCACAAACACGGTAGGCATGTCCGGGTGCGCTGGCTATTCTGGCTGCCAGACAGGGGAGAGTCCGATGAAGGAGTTGAAAGGCAAGGTCGCCGTCATTACCGGCGGCAACAGCGGCATCGGTCTGGGGGTCGCCCGGTCGCTGGCGGCGGAAGGCGTCCACCTGGTGCTGAGCGGCCTGCACGGCGACAAGTCCGAGCGCGCCGCCCGGGCGCTGGCGGACGAGTACGGCATCCGCGCCATCGGCGTCGCCAGCGACGCCTCGAGGCGTGAGGAGGTCGAGGCGTTGGCAGACCTTGCGTTCAAGGAATTCGGCCATGTCGACATGCTGGTCGCCAATGCGGGCGTAGGCCTTCGCGGCGCCATGCACAAGATCAGCGACAACGACTGGGACTGGCTGATGGGCGTCAACGTGCGGGGGACCTATCTCGCGTGCTCGGCGTTCATCCGGCGCTTCATCGACCAGGGCAGGCCCGCCCATATCCTGATCACCGGTTCGGAGCAGAGCGTCGGCATGACGCCCTATGGCAGCATGCCGATCTACGCCGCGTCCAAGCACGCGCTGCTCGGCCTCGCCGACGCCATCCGCAACGATTACGCCGAGAACGACATCGCGGTCACCCTGCTGTGTCCGGGGCCGGTGGCCACCGACATCTGGGACATCGAGCGCGACCGCCCGCCGGAAGCCCACAAGCTGCAGAGCATGTTCGAGGCCGCGCGGCTGGCGCCGTCGGCGCACAATACGCAGCCGGTCCGGTTCCTGCTGGGCCGCAAGGATGGCGGCGGCGCCCATCAGCGGCTGTTCGACTGCCTCGATCCGCACAACCGGGAATGGGCTCATTGCGTCCCGGTGCTGGTGCTGGCGTCGGTGATGCGGCGGCGGTTCAGCCAGGTGAAGGCCGACTTCGTGCCGTATCCCCATTGCATGCACGACCTGGGCCTCGCGGTGATGTCGCTCATCCTCCAGGGCCAGCATCTCGGGCTGCATTGCCATCCGATGGCCGCGTTCGACCCGGAGAAGGCCCAGCGGGACTTCGACATTCCACCGCTGTTCGCGCCGGGCATCATGATCGCCATCGGCTATCTCGGCGATCCCGATTGGGGCATCATTGTGACGACCTACGTCGGCGCCATCATGATGGCCGGAGGCTACCTCAGCGTGTGTGCACTCACCTCCGCACTCACGAAGAACCAGGTCATCAGCTTCGTGCTCAGCCTCGGCGTCTGCGCCATCTTGCTCTTCCTCGGCTTCAGCAGCTTCACCGACACCCTCGAAGGCATCCTCCCCATCGCAATGGCCGATGCGCTCGCGAACTTCAGCTTTATCACGCATTTCGACGCGTTCACCAAAGGTATCATCGATCCGAAGGACGTCCTCTTCTTCCTCTCGCTGATGGGCTTCACGCTCTTCCTGAACGTCCTCGTGCTCGAACGCTAGTCATCCCTCTCTCGTCCCCCCGCCATCGACACTCTTTTCAGCTCCCGCCCATGAAATTCGGAAGCAAAACGCTCGCCATCGTCCTCCTGTTCGTCGGCCTGATCCTGGTCAACTACCTGGCATCCTCGATCCCCATCCGGATCGACGCCACCGAGGAATCGATCTACTCCCTGTCCTCCGGCACCAAGAC
>ENA-ORBV01010665-ORBV01010665.1-microbial-mat-metagenome-genome-assembly--contig:-NODE-10665-length-14637-cov-4.276030_pt1 | contig 14637 bp, 12 predicted proteins | sample MGYA00237777_ERZ505514 | MGnify/ENA primary metagenome ERZ505514 (study PRJEB26160, sample SAMN06269048) | microbial mat metagenome | isolation source: Oligotrophic lake microbial mat | place... | reverse complement strand
CATCGCCGTCCTCGCCATCGCCGATGACGGCAAACTCACCCTCATCGAGAATGCTCCCGCGGGCGTGAAAGTTCCACGCGGGTTCGGCCTCGACGCCTCGGGTAAGTGGCTCATCGCCGGCGGCCAGAGCGACGACAAGATCGTCGTCCACAAGATCGACCCCGCCACCGGCAAGCTCACGCTGACCAGCGAAACCGCCGAAGTCGGCGCGCCGGTCTGCGTCCTCTTCGCGCCGGTAAAATAAGGGCTACCCCTTTGCGGAGTTCGCACCCGAGCCATTCGATGGGCCCGGAATTGCCGGAGTCGCCATTCGCGCCCGCCAAGCCGCTGCGGTGGCGGCGCCGCGCGACTCTACCGCGAGTTTCTGCATGATTGCGCGGACGTGTTGCTCCACCGTGCGATGGCTGATCCGCAAGATCACCCCGATCTCGCTGTCGCGTTTCCCCTCGGCCAGCCAGTGCAGGACCTCGCGCTCGCGTGCGGTGAGCGGAGGGTTGGCGGGCAGTTGCGTGTATTGCACGGAGCGAGAAAGGACGCGTTCGAGATGCGGTTGGACCATCTCCAGGATGAGGTGCTCCTCGTCGGTGAAGTTGCTGTCGCGGTTGAACGTGAATCCGACAAAATATTCCGGCATGCGGACCATCAACGCCGCCTGGTCGCGGAAACCGGTGAGTTGGGATAACACGAGCCGATAAAAATCCGTTTCCCGGAATTGCCGGAAAGTCGTGAAGTCTGAAATCCGCAGTGCCGGAGCGAAGGCCACCTGCTGCAAGTAGGCGACCGACGGATTCTGATTCCCATAAAGCCGGACGCCCTCGGCGCCGTTGGCCACCGCCTCCAGATTGCGCCCGACACGGTGCTCGATGCGGGTCGTGCCGGGATACACTTCATCCGCGGAAAACCACGTCGCCGGGATGAGATGCGTCAACCGATCGACGATTCGTTCGAGGTGCAGTCCCTCGGGTGGCTCCGCATAAAGCTCGAGCAAAAATGCATTCAGCGATTTCAGCTGCGGGGCTTTCAACCTCATGAGGCTCGGATGCTCCATGATTCGCCCGGTCGCGCCGGAACGATTGCGCTAGGTAACAAACTTTGCGCCAAGGCGGGTAAGGGGTTTCCCGGATAGGCGGTGGTTCAGCCGGGCGATACTGTCCTCAAACACAAAGCGCTGTCGCTCTTCGCACCCAGCGAGCCGCAGTAGCGCATGATCTTTTCACCAGCAGTGGACCGAGGGGCGGCACCCGCCGCCTCCTCGGTCGGGGCTGGGAACTTCTTGCTCGTCGCGTGGAGAGTCTCGCAGTGTCGCGAGGTTTTCTTTTTCGTGGGAAGACCGACTCGTCTGGTAGCGAGCCTGTCTTGTGAGGCGAAAAAGGAGACGGGAGTGAGCAAGAGGTTCCCGGCCCCGCCCGAGGAGCTGGGAGACAAAGGCGTCGTCGCTCCCGGCATTCGTAAAGCCATCGAAAGCGCCCCCGGGTGTAACCGGTGATGTAAAGGTGCCCGCGACCGTCGTCGGCCACGGCGCGCGGGGTATCCCAGTCGGAAGTGCCAAACTGGCGAGTCCAGAGGGTATTCCCCGCCCCATCGAAGAGATGCACCATGCCGTCGCGTGACCCGAGATTGGTAAAGCCGGAAAGGCTGCCCTCGGTTTCGCCGCCTGCCGCGATCCGCCTGCCGCGACGGAATTCGTGCCGACGCGACCGAGGCCGTAGTGGGCGGATGCGCCATGATTCCAACCGAATGGTGGTGAGTGGTGATGAGGCCGACGCCAGCGCGGACGAAGGGCGTGAGGGTGGTCGTCGGAAGCTGGGGCGGGCGTGGACAATCCGGTTACTCGAACCGAATGGTGGCGCTGCGGCCGTGGGCGTCGAGGCCTTCGACTTCGCTGAATTTGGCGATGGTCGGCAGGGATTTTTTGAGCGCCTTGGCGTCGAGCCCGATGAGGCTGGTCCGGCGCTGGAACATATCGACGGTCAGTCCGGGGAACGCTTTGCCCGCGCCGCCAGTCGGGAGTGTGTGGCTCGGGCCAGCGAGGAAATCGCCCGCGGCGACCGGCGAGTAGCCGCCAAGGAAGATCGCGCCCGCGGTGCGAATCTGCGCCGCGATGCGGTCGTCGTCCGCGGTGACGATGGAGACGTGCTCGGCGGCGAAATCGTTGGCGATGACGACGGCGTCCTTGAGCGATTTCACGAGGATGAGCGCGGCGCCGTCTTCGAGCACGCCGGCGAGGTGCTGCTGGCGGCTAAGCGTGGCGAGTTGCGCGGCGATCTGGGCTTCGACGGCCTTGAGTTGTTTCGCGGAGTTGGTGACGAAAAGGATGGAGCTGCCTTTGCCGTGCTCGGCTTGGGCGAGGAGGTCGGCGGCGATCCATGCGGGGTTGGCGGTGGAGTCGGCGAGGACGAGGATTTCACTCGGCCCGGGAAGCAGATCGATGGCGACCTGGCCGAAGGTCTGCCGCTTGGCTTCGACGACGTAGGCATTGCCGGGGCCGAAGATTTTCTGGACGGGCTTGATCGTCTCGGTGCCATAAGCCAGCGCGCCGATGGCCTGCGCTCCGCCGATGCGGTAAATCTCGGTAGCGCCGCAGAATTGCAGCGCAAAATGGAGAGCCTCGTTGACCGCGCCATCGGGGCCGGAAGGCGTGGTGACGACGATCTCCGGCACGCCCGCGGCGGCGGCGAGGGTGACGGTCATCACCGCCGTGGAGACGAGCGGCGCGGTGCCGCCGGGGACGTAGATGCCGACGCGCTGGAAGGCATCGAAGCGTTCGCCGACGAGGCCGCCCTGGGCGTTCTTCATCGTCCAGTTTTCACGCAGACTTTTCCGGGCGAAGGCGAGGACGTTGGCTTGGGCGATGCCGATCGCTTGTTTGGTCTCCGCGTCGATTTTGGGTTTGCCGGTGACGCGTAGTTGCTTGGCCGTGAGGCGCGGTCCGCCGAAACGCTCGGTGAACTCGAGGAGCGCGGAGTCGCCTTCTTCGCGGACGGCGAGGAGCACGTCCTGCACGGTCTTGCGGACCTGCGGATGCGCCTCGGCGTGACGCTTCAGCGCGGCGAGGCTTTTTGAGAAATCGGGATCGGAGTGGCGGAGGATGCGCATAGGGGAGTGGGCGTTCTAGGTTCGAGTCCAGTTTTTGAAAAGACGCATCTCGCTCGATGCGGTGCGGGTTCAGTTGTGACATTCAGGCGCTTGCCAAGGAGGTCCGTCGCATCACAATCGGCGCCATGAGGTTATCTCCCATCCTCCGCTTCGGCCTGCTGTGTTTCTTTTTCACGCTGGCGGCCTGCCGCAAACCGGCGCCGCAAACCAGTACGCCCGACGCCGAGCCGGAGCGGCCGCGCGGCGAGACGCTCGAACTGTTGTTCACCTACGGTTCGGAGAAGGAGGAGTGGGTGAAGGCGGTGACGGCGGATTTTCATCGGGGGCAGCCGAAAACGGCGGCGGGGAAATTCATCCGCGTGACCGCTGTGCCAAAGGGCTCGGGCGAGTGCCTCGATGAATTGATCAACGGCACCACGCAGGCGCATCTGACCAGCCCGGCGTCCTCGGCTTTCATCAAGCTCGGCAACGCGCAATGGCGCGCGAAGAAGGGCGGCGACCTGATCGGGGCGACGGATAATCTGGTGCTTTCGCCGGTGGTGATCGCGATGTGGCAACCGATGGCGGAGGCGATCGGGTGGGGCAAAAAGCCGGTCGGCTGGGCGGACATCCTCGCGCTGGCCAAGGACCCGCAGGGCTGGGCCGCGCATGGGTCGCCGCAATGGGGGCGCTTCAAGTTTGCCCACACCCATCCCGAGTTCAGCAACAGCGGGTTGATTTCGCTCTTTGCCGAAGTCTATGCCGCCACGGGCAAGACCGCGGGCTTGAGCACCGCCGATGTGGCCCGGCCGGAAACCGCGCGTTTCCTCGCCGACATCGAGCGGTCGGTCGTGCATTACGGCAGCTCGACGGGTTTTTTCGGCAAGAAGATGTTTGCCAACGGGCCGGCCTATGTGAGCGCGGCGGTGCTTTACGAAAACATGGTCATCGAGTCCTACGGGCTGAAACAACCGCCGCAGTTTCCGATCGTCGCGATTTACCCGAAAGAGGGAACATTCTGGAGCGATCATCCGGCGGGGATCGTCGAACGGGAATGGGTCACGGCGGAGCATCGCGAGGCGGCGAAGCAGTATCTCGCGTTCCTGCTGGAGCGTCCGCAGCAGGAGCGGGCGTTGCAGTTTGGCTTCCGCCCAGCGCTGGCGGAAGTGCCGCTGGGAGCCCCGATCGATCCGGCGCACGGGGTGAATCCGCGCGAACCACAGACCACGCTGGAAGTGCCAAACGTGGAGGTGATGGACGCCGTGACCCGGCTCTGGCGCGATCACAAGAAGACCTCGAACATCACGCTCGTCTTCGATGTGTCGGGGAGCATGAATCAGGAAGGCCGCATGCAGAGTGCGCGACCCGGCGCGCAGGAATTGATCCGCCTGCTCAATGACAGCGACAGCTTCCGCCTGCTGCCTTTCAGCAGCTCGGTCTTCGCCTCACCGCCCGCGGCGCCACTGCGTCAGATCCGCGAGCAGGCGATGCGTCAGGCTGGTTCGCTCATCGCCGAGGGCGGCACCGCGCTCTACGACGCGATCGCCGCGGCGCATCGCGAGCAGATGGACAACGCGCCGAAAAACGCCGACAAGATCAGCGCGATCGTGGTGCTGACCGACGGCGCCGACACCCATAGCCAGATCAAGCTCGACCAACTCCTCACGATGATCCGCTCCGACAATGAAACCCGGACCATCCGCGTCTTCACGATCGGCTACGGCGCGGCGGCGCAGAAAGACGTGCTGCAAAAGATCTCCGACGCCACGCAGGCCAAATACTACGTCGGCAAGCCGGAAAACATCCGCGAAGTGTTCCGCGACATCTCCACCTTTTTCTGACCATGTCCGACGACGGCCCACGGCTTACTTTTCTCGGGAAATTCTTCGTCCTTCTCTTCATCGCCGCCTGCGCGCTGGGCGCATTCTTCCTGTTTGCGAAAAAATCACCGCCGAGTGCTGGAAACAGCATTCCAACTTCTCCGGACCAGCCCGCGCAGACGGTGGAACCGGCCGGACCGCGCGTGGAGATCGGCATCGCCTACGGCACCGAAAAGGAGCGCTGGCTGAAGTGGGCCGTGCAGCAGTTTGCCGCTACTCCCGCCGGCCAGCGGACCAAGATCAACCTGCTGCCGATGGGTTCGCTCGAAGGCGCGCAGGCGCTGCTCAAGGGCGACCAGCGAATCCACGTGTGGAGCCCGGCGAGCGCGCTCTACGAGGACGTGTTTGTGCAGGAGTGGCAGCTCAAAAATGGCCGCTCGCCGATCGTCCGGCGCGAGGCGCTCGCGCTCAGCCCGATGGTCTTTGTCCTGTGGGCCGAGCGCTACGACGCCTTTGTGGCGAAGTACAAGGAAGTGAGTTTCGTGACGATCGGGCAGGCCTTGCGCGAGCCCTCCGGCTGGGAAACGATCGCGCAGAAGCCGGAGTGGGGGATCTTCAAGTTCGGCCACACGCATCCGAACCAATCAAACAGCGGGCTGATGACGCTCGTGCTCATGGCTTACGACTTTCACAAAAAGAGCCGCGGACTGACGATGAAGGATATTCTGAATCCGGAATTCCAGACGTGGACGAATGGGATCGAAAGCGCCGTGACCGGGATGTCGAATTCCACCGGCAACATGATGCGCGACATGGTGCTGCGCGGGCCGTCGAGCTTTGACGCGCTCTGCGTGTATGAAAATGTGGTCATCGATTACCTCAAAAACGCCGAGGGGCGCTGGGGGGAACTGCGCGTCGCCTACCCGCGGCAGAACGCCTGGAACGACAATCCATATTACGTGATCGATGCGCCGTGGAGCAGCGCTGGCCAGCGCGCGGCGGCAGGCGAGTTTCTCGATTTCCTGCTGAGCGAGCCGATCCAGCGCGAATCGCTCAAGCACGGCTTCCGGCCCGGCAATCCGACCGTGCCGATCAAGTTTCCCGAGAGCCCGTTCGTCGCCTATGAGCGCTTCGGTTTGAAGATCGACCTGAGCGCCGTGAGCGAAGTGCCCAAGGCCGAGGTGATCAACAATCTGCTCCTGAACTGGCAGCGCAACCAAGGCTCCCGTTAGGCTGCCGCGTGTTTCGCTACCTCCAAGCCGCATTTTGGGCCGCGCCGGAAGTCGCCGGGCTGGGACGTCTGCCGGCCAATGTGCTCCTGCTCGCGGGCTTCGCCATTCTGGGTTTTGGACATCCGGGCTTCTGGCTGCTCGGCCTAGCGCTGGAGGGAGCGTATCTTTATGCGCTGACGAACAGCGCGCGCTTTCGCACGCTCGTGGATGCACAGCGCCTGCACCTCAGCGAAAGCTCGGTCGAGCAGGAGCGCCTGGCGCTCGTGGCCAAACTTTCGCCCGAGGCGCGCGGTCGTTTGGAAAACCTGTCGGCAAAGTGTGCCCGGGTGGGGCAACTCGAGCGCGACGCGCAGGTCGAGGAGTTTCTCGTGGAGGCGAATCGCGACGCGTTGCGGAAGCTGGAGTGGCTTTTTCTCAAGGTCCTGATCGCCCAGCAAAACCTGCGTCTGCTCGATGCCGAGGGCACGTCACGCGAACTTCACCGCAAGGCCGAGGTCTTGCGCAGCGAAGTCCAGGCCGATCGGTTGTCGCGTTCCCTGCGCGAATCGAAGGCGGCGACGCTGCGCATTCTCGAGCAGCGTCTCGCCAATCTCGACCGGCGTGAGCAATCGCTCGCCGAAATCGACAGCGACCTCACCCGGATCGAGGCGCAGATCGATCTGGCCGTGGACAACGCTGGCATGCGTGGCAAGAGCGAGGCGATCTCGGCCAATATCGATCTCGTCAGCCAGATGCTCGACGACTCTGTCTATGGCGACTCGGGACAGTCGATCGCCGCGCTGGATCGTACGTTCGGAAGTCAGGCGCAGTAAGTGACTGCAGGGAGATTCAGGGCTGGCCGTCGAATTTGAACAAGAACGCTTCGGTCGTGTTGTCCGGGTAGTAGAGCTTGATCGCGCCGTCGCGGTTCTTCACATCCTGGGCGACGGCGGAACTGGCACGGCGGCTGTGGATCTGGTGAAGGCCGAGGTGATCGGTGGCGTAAAGTTCACCCCAGATTTCCGCGCGCACGGCGGCCTTGAACTTCGCCGCGAAGGACTCGGTGAATGTCTTGTGGTCGATGTGCTCGTATTGGAGGTGAAATTTTTCGTCCTGCTTCGCGTAGTCGAGCCCCGGGCATTCCTCGAGCGCGAGCGCGGGCTTCTCGGTGAAGGTGGACTTGATGATCCCAACGCGGGCGCGCCCGTCGAAACCGGCGTCGCGGTTCAAGCGCGAAAGGGTGTTCAGGCAGACGCGGAGCCGGCCAAAGGGAGGAACCTCGACGTTGAGGTAAAGATGATCGGCAGCGAGCGGGTCTTCCGTTTCCTCCGCGACGACGGTGTAGGGCACCCCGCGGATGTGAACGAACTTGGGCGGAGACGTGCGAATCCGCTCAAAAAGAAGGGCGCGGGCGTCAGGTCGTTTGGCCATTTTTGCGACTGGTGCCTGTGACCGAGCGGCCGGAGCGTCCCCGCTTCGGCTTTTTGCTCAGATCGGTCCGGTGTTCGATTTTCTCCACGCGTCCGTGTTTGAAGTATTGCTCTCGCAAGGTGTTATAAAGTGCATCGCGCTCGTCGTAGAGTCGCTTGCGCTTACGCGGAGCAGCTTTGCTCAAAGCGTAGGCGGTAATCAAGGGCAGTGTGATGGTCGAGTCGGCGTAGCAGACGACGCAGTCCGGGAGATTCTCCGGATCGATCTTGCCCCAGCTCACCGCTTCGCCGGGCGTCGCCCCGCTCAGGCCGCCGGTGTCGGGACGGGCGTCGGTGCATTGCAGGAAGTAATCGTGGCCGCGTTCTTCGATGCCCATGACCTCCTGAATCTGGGGCTCGGTCTGAAGCATGAAATTCTTCGGTGAGCCGCCGCCGAGGATGAAGACGCTGGAAGTCGAGCCGCTCGATTTCGCGGCGTAAACGATGGCCGCGGTCTGGTTCACGTCGCGATTCACATCGATGAAAAGCTTCGAGTCGCGGAGCGCCATCGCGGCGACGTTCATGCCGATGGAGCTGTCGCCCGGCGAACTGGTGAAGATCGGCACGCCATACTGGTAGCCGGCGCTGAGCACGCTCGTCTCCTTGATCCCGAGCTTCTTCTCCCGCTCATAGACGTATTTCCCGAGCAGGTAGTGAAACTCGTCGGTCGCCATGCTGTGCTGGAATTCCGGGCCCTGGATGACGTGGCGCACAAAGGCGTCGGTATCGAGCAGCACATCGTAGTCGAAGAGCACGTCGTAGATGCGGATCACGCCATCGCGGCGGAGCTCCACGTCATCGAGGAACGGCGACCCGGCGTAGAGGTGCATGCCGAGCCCGTAGTGCAGATCGTGGTAAAGGTTGGCGCCGGTGGAGATAATCCAGTCAACGAAGCCGGCCTTAAGCAGCGGGACGATGGCCGCGCGGCCGAGCCCGGCAGGAGTCAGCGCTCCGGTGAGCGACATGCCGACGGTGCCATCGCCGGCGATCATCTTTTGCGTAAAGAGCCGGCAGGCCTCGGCCAGGCGTCCGCCGTTGTAGGCCTTGAACGCAGTATCGATCAGGTCGGCGACCTTCATGCCTTTCCGAATCGGCTCGGGTAGAAGGCGCGGGAACTTTTTGTTCAGCGAACTCATTGGGCGGCTGACGTTAGCGCCGCGGCTTGGACGGTCAATGCACAATCGGGCACGGTCTGCCGAGCGGCAGACAGAAGATCGAGCAATCCCGCGGCTGCAGCCTGACCAAAAGCACAGCATGCTATTGGCTCTGATGCATTTGTGACAAAAAATCGCCTTAGGGAGACTGATGCAGTTCGATTGACGTTTGTGACGCCCATGACCAACCGCCGCCATTTCCTCACCGCCCTCACCGCCGCGCTCGGCGGCTCCCTTTTCGCCGCTGACGGCAGGCAGAAAACCATCGTCCTGCAATCTGCGTGGGACACGGTGAACATCGGCGACATCGGCCACACGCCGGGCACGCTGCGGGTCATCGAGCAGCATTTGCCGGAGGTGAAGGTGGTGCTCTGGGCGATGGCGGTGGATGAGCGCGTGACCGCGATGCTCATGCGCCGCTTCCCGAAACTGGAGATCGTGCAGGGCAAGCTCGATGGCGCAGGCGAGAAAGACGAAGGGCTGCGCCAGGCCATCGCGGGCTGCGACTTGTTCCTGCGCAATTCGGGCATGGGCCAGAGCACGGATTTCATCGAGCACTGCCGTAAGCTCGGCAAACCCTGCGGGCTTTTTGGCCAGTCGTATTTTCCCAGCATGGTGGAAGGCGCGGGCGCGGCGGAGCGCATCGCGCTACTGAGTGGCTGCGCATTCATCTACTGCCGCGATGGGCGGACGCTGGAGATTTTGCGCAAGGCGGGCGTGAAGTCGCCAGTGCTGGAGTTCGGCCCGGATGGCTGCTTCGGTATCGACGTCCGTGATGAAGAGCGCGGGCGCGCGACGATGCAGCGGCTCGGGTTGGAGGAGCGGAAGTTCATCACGCTGCAACTGCGCACGCATACCGCGAAGCACGCGGGCCGCGACAATCCGCCGCTCAATCCGCTGCACCCCTCGCCGCAGATGATCGCCGACGACGAGCGCCGCGCGGCCGTGTATCGCGAGATGATCACGCTCTGGGTGCGCAAGACCGGGCACAAGGTGCTGCTCGCGCCCGAGGTGAAGAAGGAGATGATCCACAACAAGCGCCTCATCTACGAACTGCTCCCGCCGGAGATCCAGAGCCACATCGTGAACCTTGATGTCTTTTGGAATGCCGACGAAGCCGCATCCGTCTTCGCCCGCGCGCACACTGCCGTGTGCCACGAGCCACACTCGCTCATCATCGCGCTGGCGAATGGCACGCCAATCCTCCACACCTACTCGGAGTTCCACAGTCCGAAGTGCTGGATGTTCCAGGATATCGGCCTCGGCGAGTGGCTTCTGGAGATGGATGAAACGCCTGCCGTAAAAATGGCTGAGGCGCTTTTTGCCATTGATGCCGATTACAGCGCCGCGCAGATCAAAGTGAAGAAGGCGATGGCCTTCGTGCATGCCAAATTTGCCGCCTCCGCCAAGGTCATCCGCTCCCTCGTGAAGGCGTAACGCGCCGTTTATGAAGTCGTTTTTCTTCCGATCCATCCTGCTTTTCGCGACGGGCCTGAGCGCCCTTGCCGAATCGAAAGAGCGCTGGGTGGTGCCGAGCTGGGGCGATGTCGTTTGCCTGTATGGGCCGGGGACGGATGCGTCGATGGATTCGCCGGAGGCGATGGAACGCACGATCAAGCGCTGGATCGCTCGCGGCATGACGGGCGTGACGTTGCGCACCGATCTCGCCGACTACGAGCCGATGATTCACCGCAATCAGAGCACGCAGCAAAATCCTCGGCTGCAACTGTTGCTCGACTATGTGGATCAGGTGTCCGCGCGATTCGGCGTCGTCGAGACGGCGGAGAAAATTGGCGCGCCGCTGGGGTTCAAGGTGTGGGCCTGGCATCCGCATCTTTACAGCGATGGAGCGCCGGGCGATGTCGGCACGCCGGGGCTGGGGCGCATGATTCCGTGGTCCTACGTGAGCCAGTATTTCCTCGATCACCCGGAGGGCGTCACCGTGGATCGAAAGGGAAATAAACTCTGGATGGTGCGCGAGTATGCGTATCCCGAGGCGCGCGCGACGAAGGTGTCGGAGTTCGTTCACATGGCGAAGAAATTTGGGCTGAAGCGCTTCATCGCGTGCATGAGGAGCGAGGTGAATCAGTTGGTCGATCCGCCGGAGAAGGGCGATCAATACGGCTTCAACCAGCCGGTCGTGGACGAGATGAAACAGCGGCATGGCGTGGACATTCTCACCGACCCGCGCTTCGACGCGTTTAGCCCGGACTTCAAGATCGACGACCCCATGGTGGAGCACTGGCGCACGCTACGCGGCGAACACATCACGCAGTTTTATCGCGAGCTGCGCGCGGCGCTGCGGGCCGTCGATCCGCACATCCAGATCGCCGTCACTCTGTCGGGCGAATACGCGGGGCCGCCGCTGGGCAATCAGCGTCTGGACTGGCGCGCTTGGGTGAGTGAAGGGCTGATTGACGTGATCATCGCGCCGGTGTTCTTCGAGGCGACGTTCGACCACGAGATCGCGAAGAAGGGCTACCTCACACGTTCGCGCGAGGGAGTCGGCACCGTGCCGCTCACGGTGATGAAGGACTTCATCAAGCAGAGTCCGCATCCCGAGATCGAAGTCATCACCACCGGCGCCCTGCCTTATTTCGATCAACCGCCGCCGCCCGGAGCCGATGGCTGGCGCTGCGATGCGTGGTATGAACTCTACACCTCTGCGTGGCAGCAGCGCTGGCGGCAGTGGATGCAGGACGTGCAGGACTTCGGTGCGATCCGTTTCCTCGCGCAAGACTTCGACTCCTTCCCCACGGATCCCAAAAAGCTGCCGCCCGCAGGATCGTGGGGCGGCGTGGCGTATGATCCTAAACTCCGCGCCTGCCCAGGCGGTTGGTATCCGTTCGGCGATGAGGCGAGCGGGAAGGCCGTCATTCAGGACAAGATTCGTCGCGGCGATGCCGGCCAGGCTGTGCGCCTCACGAGCAATGGCGCGCAGGGTCCGACGCTCACCGGCTATCACGCGTCCGATGCCGATCGCAGCAACATCTCCGCGGTGCTCGACACCTCGATCACGAACGGCACCTGCGACTATTCGTTTTGGATCTATCGCGAAAGCGCCGCGAGCGGTGTCATCACTTATCTCGAAAACAAGGGCGGCGAGCTGGATGTGGGACTCAAGATCGAGCCAGTCACGGGAGCCGTCTCCTACACCACAGGCCGCAGTGCGGGCGGCACGGGAACGTGGAAGCCAACGACCCATCGCGCCGCCGTCGGCGAGTGGCAGCGCTTCTCCCTCCGCGTGGATTTTTCCAAGGCGGCTTACTCCGCGTATGCGGGCGCAAAGTCGGACACGCTGCTCGCAGAGAACGTGCCTTACACGCCGCCGCCGCCGCGCACGACGATGCAGAACGGTGTGAACGTGGAAATCCCGGTGCCGAGTTACAAGGCCTTCAAACAGGTGCTTTTTCACCCGCTTGGTCTCGCTGGCAGCAAGGTCTGTCTAGATGACCTCTCGGTGCTCTGGTCGCCCGCGCTGGAGTTCACTCCGCACGGCGATCAAGTCCTCTTCACCGACGACTTCGAGCCGCTCAAGAACGGCGCGGATCTCCATGGCAATCAATGGACCACGACACCGGATGAGCCCGGCGCGTTTCAGATCATCAGCAGCACCTCGTATCGCGAAGGCGTGAAGTCCGCGCTGACCACGCGCGGCGGTGATCTCCGACCCGTGCTGGCACAACCAGTCAGGTTGGAAGCCGACGACGTTCTGACCTTCGATGCCGACTGCTTCATTCGTTCGGATGCGCCGGTGGCGAGCCTCATTCCCGGCCGGGTACGCACTTCGCCCAACCAAGTCGCGCTCGTCATCGAGCACGTCGATGGCAAAGCCATCGCGCATGCCGAAGCCCGCGAAGGGAAGTGGACGCTCGGCACCCGCCAAGAATCAAAGGTCGCTGTGCCGTACGATTGCTGGATGCATCTTCAGGTTGCGGTGAACATGAAGACCCGCATCTGCACCTTCGTGCAGCAGCAGATCGGCCAAGTCGCGCAGCCGCTCGGCACGGCTCCGCTGCCCGCCGACATACAGCCCGGCCAGCCGCTCGCCTTCCGCATCCAACTCGGCCCGGACAACACTTGTGTGGTGGTGGACAACGTCAAAATCACCCGAGGGAGCACTGCCAAGGTCCGCTAACCCCCAATGAACCGCCGCACTCTTCTCCAAACCATTGTTGTGGGCGTACTCGCCGGTTTTTCCGCGTTGGCTGAGCCACCGCGCCCACCACGCATCCTGCTGCGCGAGGCGTTGCAGTTTGAAAATATCGGCGACAGCGGGCGCGTGCCGGGGACGATCCGGCTGCTCTATCAATATCTGCCGGAGGCCGAGGTGACGCTGTGGCCGTGGCATCTGCATGAGCGCGAGCGCGTGCTGCTCCTGCGCACATTTCCGAAGCTGCGCATCGTCGAGGGAGAGGTGGCTGATACCGGCAAAGCCTCAACGCCTGCGCTCGCGGAGGCTTGGGCGAAGGCGAACATCTTCATCTCGCCGTCGAAAAGCGCGGCGACGTATCGCGCCTGGGCGGCTACGGGACGGCCCTTCGGCTTGTTCGGCTCAGCGTTCGATCCGATCAGTGATCGAAAGTCACGACCAGAGGGCGACACGCTGGAGGCTTTGCGCACGGCCATCGCGGCTCTGCCCGCAGACAGCTTCGACGGCAAATTTCGCTCGCGCGATCTCTACGAACACGCCGCGTTCATCTTCTGCCGCGACTCGCTTTCGCTCGGGTATCTGCGCGCGCAGAAAATGCAGACGCCAGTGCTCGAGTTCGGCCCTGAGGGTGCGTTTGCCTGTGTCGTGCGCGATGAACCGCGGGCCGAGCGCTGGCTGCGGCGTGTCGGTGTCGAGGATGGGAAATTCATCTGCGTCGTCCCGCGGCTGCGCTACACGCCTTACTATCAGGTCAACAACCTGCCGCGTGAGGAGCAGGACTACGCCATCGATGCCATCAACGCGCAGCACGCCAGCCGCGATCACGCGCCGCTGCGCGACCTCATCACGCTTTGGGTGCGCGAGACCGGACTCAAGGTGATCCTTTGCCCGGAGATGACCTACCAGATCCAGGTGGCGAAGGAGCATCTGCTCGACCCGCTGCCCGAGGACGTGAAAGCGAAGGTCGTCTGGCGCGACTCCTTCTGGCTCGCCGATGAGGCTTGCTCCGTCTATGCCCGCGCCGTCGCCGTGGTCAGCGCCGAATGCCACTCGCCGATCCTCGCCCTGGCCCAAGGCACGCCCGCCTTTTATGTGCGCAACCCCGTGGACACGGTGAAGGGCGAGATGTTCCGCGACATCGGCCTCGGCGACTGGCTTTTTGAAAGCGGCGCAGTCAGCGGGCAGCAGTTGTGGGAAAAACTAAAGCCGCTGCACGAAGATCGACCTGCGGCAAAAGCGGAGGTACTGACCGCGATGAAGAAAGTTGAAGAGCGGCAGCGTCGCATGGTGCAGGCCATCGCGGACGCGGTCACCGCGCATCCGGCCAAGCCTTCCGCCAAATGAACGCCCGATCCTTTCACCCTCCACGGTGTTTCGTTTGCCGCGCGGCCTCTTCGTCCCGGACAGTTCGTTGGTCGACCAGAAATTGCTTTTGACAGTGCCGTTCTGAGCGATGTGAACGTAGCGGGTGCCCGTGCAGTCTGGAAACTCGATGGCCGTGACCATCGCGCCGCCCCCGGAGTGGACGCGATGGCGTCGAGCGTCAGGCCGTTGGGGGAGGTAGGGATTGCCTATGTCGAACCGGAAGGGTTTTAGGGGTCGGGCTGGCGGGATTCGAACCCGCGGCCTCTTCGTCCCGAACGAAGCGCTCTACCAAGCTGAGCCACAGCCCGTATGAAACGACCGCAAGCTAGAAAGCCGGATAGGGCGGGTCAAGGGTAAGGTTCGGCGAACTTTTCGCATTCAGTTCGAAGA
>ENA-ORBV01010664-ORBV01010664.1-microbial-mat-metagenome-genome-assembly--contig:-NODE-10664-length-14639-cov-3.735064_pt1 | contig 14639 bp, 15 predicted proteins | sample MGYA00237777_ERZ505514 | MGnify/ENA primary metagenome ERZ505514 (study PRJEB26160, sample SAMN06269048) | microbial mat metagenome | isolation source: Oligotrophic lake microbial mat | place... | reverse complement strand
GTTTATGAGCTCCATGACTTTAGCCTCCATCTTCAACTCCTCGCCTGCGCTTCGCGGGATGGTGTTGTCCATTAGGCCATCTTCCCAAACCACCCGCCTTCAACTCCTCGCCTGCGCTTCGCGGGATGGTGTTGTCCATTAGGCCATCTTCCCAAACCACCCGCGCCGCTCCATCCACTTCGCCACTTCCAGCACGGGCGAAATGGTGAAGGCTAAGGGAATGATGATGGCCCAATCCACTAGCGGCAGATAGTAGGTGCCGAAGGCATCGTGCAGGAAAGGCACATAGATGATTAAGACTAACAGGACGACTTCCCACAGAATCGCCCAGTTCAACCATTTGTTGGCAAACGGCCGATTCAGCACGGAGTGCCGGTCGGAACGGAAGTTGTAGGCTTTGAAGAATTGAATCAGCACTAGCGAGACAAATGTCATCGTAATGGCTTCTTCAAGGCTGCGGCCAGAGTTCAGCGCCCAAGTGAACAAGCCCAGGTTGACCAGCGCCGACCACAGTCATCTCGATGCCCCGAGCGCCTTCGACTGGTCGCGCGAATTCATGGCGGTTCTGGCGCCGCACCTCGGCGGTGCCAGCCGCGCCCCCGGCCGGGGCAGTCGATGAACTTCGTGTCGTGGGCGTTCGCCGCGCTCTTCCTCGTGGTGTTTCTTGCGCGTCTCACCGTCGGCCGGCGCAAGGTCGAATCGCCCTACGTGGCCGTGCTGCTGCTCTCGAGCCTGGTGTTCTACGGCTGGCACGTGCCGGCCTACCTGCTCGTGCTGCTGGGCGCCGCGCTCGTGGACTACGTGGCAGCCATCGCCATGGGCGGGTTGGCGCCGGCGCAGCACAGACGGCGGCGGGCGCTGCTCGTGGCATCGCTCGTGGCCAACCTGGGCCTGCTCGCGTTCTTCAAGTACGGCACCTTCGCGGCACAGGCCCTCGAGGATCTGGCGGCGCTGACCGGCGGCAGCCTGCGCTTGCCGGCGCTGAATCTCGTGCTGCCCATGGGCATCAGCTTCTACACCTTCCAGACGCTCTCGTACACCATCGACGTCTACCGCGGAGAACTCGCGCCGGTGCGCAACTTCTGGCAGTTCATCCTGTTCATCAGCTTCTTTCCGCAGCTCGTGGCCGGTCCGATTGTGCGGGCCAGCGAGTTCCTGCCGCAGATGGCGCGCCCGCGCCGGCTGCGCCTGCGGGTCTTCTACGAAGGCGTGTGGCTGGTGATTGCCGGCCTCTTCCTGAAGATGGTGTGCGCCGACAACATCGCGGTCTACGTCGATGAGCATTGGCACCGCGGCTACGCGCCCGGGGCCGACGCCACCATGAGCCTGTGGCTAGGCGTGATGTTCTCCGGACAGATCTTCGCCGATTTCTGCGGCTACTCGACCATTGCGCGCGGCCTGGGCTACCTGCTCGGCTACCGGTTCCCGATCAACTTCGACGCGCCCTACATCGCCGCCACCTTCAAGAACTTCTGGGAACGCTGGCACATCACGCTGTCACGCTGGCTGCGCGACTATCTCTACGTGCCCCTCGGCGGCAATCGCGGCTCCCGCGCGCGCACCTTTGTCAACCTGCTCACCGTCATGCTGCTCGGCGGGCTGTGGCACGGCGCGGCCTACACCTACATCGTGTGGGGCGCGATTCACGGCCTGTGCCTGGCCCTGGAGCGAACCCTGCAGTTGCACCGACGGGATGGGGCGTACCGGGCCCCATGGGTGCGTGGTGCGTGGGCCCTGGTGGTGCAGGCGGCGGTGCTCGTTGCATGGATCTACTTCCGCAGCGACACCGTGGCCGGCGCCACGACCTTCGTCGCCAACCTGGCCTTCGGCGCATGGACGGCGCCGACGGGCTGGATGCTGCTGTCGTTGCTGTTCCTGCTGCCGGTCGCGACGATGCACCTGCACACCTGGCTGCAGGAGCACCAGCGTGTGGGCCCGCTCGGCGCTGGCGCCAAGGCGGCGCTGGCGGCCGGCATGACCTACGGCATCCTGAGCCTGTACGGCGGCACGAGCGACTTCATCTACTTCCAGTTCTAGCACCGCCGGCCCGAGCAGTGCGCGTGACAAGCACCGCGCCAGCCGGGCATAATTGAGCAGCACGTGCCTGTCATCACCTCGTCCGATCTGATCACCATCGCGCTGCTCATCGTGCTCGAGGGCATCCTGAGCGCCGACAACGCCATGGTGCTCGCCATCCGCGTGCTCAGTCTGCCGAAAGATCAGCAGACCAAGGCCCTGCGCTACGGCATGCTGAGCGCGTTCACGTTTCGCGCTGCAGCCACCGCCATGGCGGCCTACCTCATCGCGCTCGGCTGGGTGAAGCTGGTTGGCGGCCTTTACCTGCTCTACCTGCCGTTCCAGCACTTCCGGAGCCACGGCGGAGGCGACGGCGGGTCGCGCCACGCCATCAAGCCCGCCGAGCGCTGGCTCGGACTGTCGCCGTTCTGGGCCACGGTGGTGAAGGTGGAACTCACCGACATCGTCTTTGCCATCGACTCGATCCTCGTGGCCGTAGCGGTCTCGGACAAGTTGTGGGTGGTCATCACCGGCGGCATCCTGGGCATCGTGATGATGCGGCTGGTGATCGGGCGGCTGCTGTCGCTCATCCGGCGCTATCCGGTGCTGGTCGACGGCGCGTTCGTGATCATCGCGTGGGTCGGCATCAAGCTGCTGCTCGAGTACGGCCACACGCTCGGCTACATCCACTTCGAGATTCCGAAGTGGCTCTCGCTCGGCCTGATCGTGGTGATCTTTGGCGGCTCATATCTGTACGCGCGCAAGCTCGGGCCGGTCGACGACGACGACGCGGCGGACCTGCCGCGGCTCTAGCCGGGCGCCACGACCCTGAGCGCGCCGTGCCGAAGCGCGCCGTGAACCCGCTCACCTTGCGCACGAACTGCAGCGACGCGGCGCGAATCTCGTCGTCGCTGGCGGGTGGATCGAAGTCGAGCAGGGTGCGAATGTTCCGGCACATGAGCCCAGTGTATCCAAGGGCACGCCGATGCTGACGACCGGCGTGAACTACCCCTGGCGCCGCTACGGCGGCGACTTCGGCCCCACGGTGTGGGGCACGCACCACGGCATCGCGTCGGCCTTGGCCGAGGTAGCCGCCGACCTCGCGGCGATGGCGGCCGCGGGCGTCGAGGTGGTGCGGTGGTTCGCCTTCACCGACGCGCGCGGCGGCATTCGCGTCGGGCCGAGCGGCTGGCCCGCCGGCTTCCTCGACGGCACGCTCGAGGACCTCGACGCGCTCTGCGCGCTGGCGCTGGCCGCGGGCGTGCGGCTAGTGCCCGTGCTGTTCGACCACACCCTGGCGTTTCACGCCACCCAGATGGCTGGCGCGCGCGTGGGCGGGCATCGGGCCTGGCTTGCCGATCCGGAAGGGCAGTCGCGCCTGCTCGACACGGTCGTCGCGCCGCTGGCCCGGCGCTACGGCTCGAACGGCACGCACGCGCCGCTCGGCCGCGCCATCTACGCGTGGGACCTGCTGAACGAACCCGACTGGCTCGTGACCGAGCTGCATCCCACGCGCCGCGCCACCCCCATGCCGTTCGACGTGCTGGCGGCCTGGATCCGCGACGCGGCTGGTGAGCTGCATCGCCACGACGCCGGCCTCGTCACCATCGGCGGGGCCCGGCTTCGGTTCGCGCCGTGGTGGGACGACCCCCGTCTCGACCTGGACTTCCTGCAGGCCCACGCCTACTACGACCCCGCGCACGACCTCGACCTGCTGCGCACTCCGCACCACGCGCTCGCCCTCACGCGCCCGGCCGTGCTCGGCGAGTACTCAGCCCAGGGCGATCCAGAAGATGCGGCCGCCGGACGTCGGCGCCTGCACGCGGTGGATCTGGCGGACGCCGCGCTCGCCGGCGGCTACGCCGGCGCGTGGCCGTGGGCATGGCGCGGCGTGGACGGGCACGGCGCCGTGGGGCACGACGCCATGCGCGCCATCGCCGACGCCACGGCGCGCGCCCGCGCCGCGCGCGGTCTCAGCGCACCGTGACGGCAGGCGCCAGCGCGTCAGGCACGGTCTCGCCCTCGTAGCACACGCACTCGAGGAACAGGCCGGCCGACGGCGCGGTGAGCGTGGCCGGCACTTCGCCGCGGCCGTCGGCCAGCAGCACGGCCACGTCATCGGCACTCAGCCCGCCGGCGCCCACCGCCGCCAGCACGCCCACCATGCGGCGCACCATCTTCCACAGGAAGTGCGAGCCCGCCACCCGCACCACGACGAGCGCGCCGAAGTCCTCCACGCGCACCTCGTCGAGCAGCACCTTGGTGGACTTCTGCTCGGGATCGTCGTCGGAGAAGGCGCGGAAGTCGTGCATGCCCACGAAGCGGTCGGCGGCCTCGCGCATCACATGCAGGTCGAGGTCTTCCTTCACCCACCACACGAACGGCTTGGCGAAGGCGCTGCGCCGGCGCGAGATCTGGTACAGGTAGCTGCGACTCACGGCGCTGTGGCGCGCATGGAAGCTGCGCGCCACCGGCACGGCGGCGATCACATGGATGTCGGCCGGCAGGAAGTCGTTGATGCGCCGGCGGAACTGCTCGGCGGCCGGCGCGCGTGTGACGTCCACGTGCGCCACCTGCGCCAGGGCGTGCACCCCGGCATCGGTGCGGCCCGAGCCCTGCGAGTCGACCAGCACTTCGCCGAACGCCTCGACGATCGCGCGATCGAGCTCGCCTTGCACGGTGCGGGCGTTAGGTTGTTTCTGCCACCCGCTGTAGCGGGTGCCGGCGTACTCGACCGTGAGTTTGAAACGGGGCACGTGGCTACAATAGCAGGCCGGTCGCGCGCCGTATCCGCGCGCCGCTCACAAGGAGCCTCATGTCGCAGCCGTCACACCGTCCCGTGCACGCCGCCAACCTGCCCAAGCCCGTGGGGCCGTATTCGCCCGGCATGGGCTTCGAACGCCTCGTGTTCGTGTCGGGGCAGGGCGCCACCGATCCCGCCACGGGCGAGATCGTCGGCTACAGCGCCGCGCTGCAGACCGAACAGTGTCTCGAGAACGTGGCGGCCATTCTGCAGGCCGCCGGCACCGACCTGCAGCATGTGCTGCGCTGCGGCGTGTTCCTGGTCGACATGGACGACTTCCAGGACATGAACGCCGTCTACCAGCGCATGTTCGGCGACCATCGCCCGGCCCGCACGACGATTCAGGCCGCCAAGCTTCCCGGCAAGGGCCTGCGCGTCGAGATCGACTGCATCGCCTACGTGCCGTAGGCCGGGGCGCGGGGCTCCCTCTTGGCCTGAGCCGACGGAGTCTGCTGGCTCACGACCGACATGGCGGTCGTGATCATCGACGCGACATCGGACAGGTTCGACGGCAGGATGATCGTGTCGGCGTGGCTGATCACCTTGCCGAACTCGGCGATGTACTGCTCGGCCACGCGCAACTGAATCGCTTCCTGGCCGCCGGGCGCCTGCGTGGCTTCGGCCACCCGCTTGATGCCTTCGGCGGTGGCGGTGGCGACCGCGAGAATGGCGGCCGCCTGACCTTCCGACTCGTTGATCTGCTGCTGCTTGCGCGCTTCCGAGGCCTTGATGGTCTGCTGCTTTTCGCCTTCGGCGTTGTTCACGGCGGCGTCGCGCTGACCTTCCGAGGTCAGAATCACGGCGCGCTTCTCGCGCTCGGCGCGCATCTGCTTTTCCATGGCCGCCAGGATGTCGGCCGGCGGGGTGATGTTCTTGATCTCGTAGCGCAGCACCTTCACGCCCCACGGCTCGCTGGCCTTGTCGAGCTCGGCCACCACCGAGATGTTGATGTTGGTGCGTTCCTCGAAGGTGCGGTCGAGATCGATCTTGCCGACTTCCGAGCGCAGCGTCGTCTGCGCCAGCTGCGAGATGGCGAACAGGTAATCCTGGATGCCGTAGGAGGCCCGCTCGGGGTTGAGGATCTTCAGGTAGAGCACGCCGTCGACACCCACCTGCACGTTGTCGCGCGTGATGCAGACCTGCGCCGGGATGTCGATGGCCGCTTCCTTGAGCGAGTGCTTGTAGCGGATGACGTCGATGAAGGGCAGCAGGATGTGGAAGCCCGCGTCGAGCGTGCCCGAGTAGCGGCCGAGCCGTTCGATCACGAACGCGCTCTGCTGAGGCACGACAATCGCGGTCTTGGCAATCACGACGAGCGCCATGATCGCGACCAGCACGATGACGATGAATCCGCCTTCCATGAGACGCGCCTCTTTCGGGGTTATTCGGCGACGACGCCGAGTTGCAGTCCAGACACGCGCGTGACCCGGCAGCGCTGATTCGCGCCGAGCGGCGTGTCGCCTTCATTACGCGCTTCCCAGTTGGAGCCGCGCAGTTCCACCCGCCCCACGGCGCCGGCCGCCATGGCCTCGACTGGAAGCGCGATTTCGCCGACGAGCGAATCCACGGGCAGGAACGGGCTTGATCGCTCGACGCGCTTCTGGATCTTGCCGCGGAAGAGCAGCAGCGACAGCACCGAGGCGACGGTGAACAGCGTCCACTGGGACACCTGGCCCGTGACCAGCCCGGCGCCGGCGGCCAGGCCGGTGAGCAGGGCGCCGATGCCGAAGAACATCACGAAGAAGCCGCTCGGTGTGGCCAGTTCCACCGCCAGCAACGCCAAGCCGCCCGCGAGCCACATCCACGACGCCATGGGGTGCATCATAGCGGGTCTCGGGGCACGTCGATGACCACTTCGTTCGACGGGGCACTCGTGCCGACGGCGTTCACGGCCCGCACCCGGACGAAATACCGGCCAGGCGGCACCTCAGGACCGGCCAACGTGGGGACCCGCCCGAGGGCGACGGAAGCCAGATCCGGCGCTCCCGGCCGCGAGCCCACGTCGAGGACGTAGCCAGTCACATCCGGCGACGGCGCGGGCAGTGTCCACGTGAGCTGCACCGACCGGCCCGTGCGCTGCGGTGGGTCGAGCACCGGTGGCAGTGGGGGGAACGCCACGCCCAGCGTGAGCCGGCCGCGCAGTAGTTCGACTGGTCCATCGATGACGAGGCCGGAGTGAAAATCGAGACGCATCGCGCGGCTCGAGGAGGCGTCGAACGAGTTCAGGTAGGCGTGCTCGTGGTCCGGGCTGACGACGAACCGGTTGCTCGGGGCGAACGTGTCGAAGCGGCGCACTTCGGCCAGCGTGTCCACGTCGGTCACGACCAGCGCACAGCGCACGTTGGCACCAACGCCCCGGCAATCCGAGCCCACGAAGGCGTCGCGCGCCGGCGTGGATTCGAGCAGCGGCGGTCCAGCCCAGTTCTCGGTCCGGATGGTGGCGCCGGTGTCGGCATCGATCCACGCCAGCTCCCGCACGTTGTTCATGACGCGCAAGACGATGAGCGTGTGGTCGTCGCGGCCGAGCACGAACCCGAAGACCTCCACCGGGTCCCCGACTCTCAGGGTGCGCACGGCGCGGCCCGATGCGGTGTCCACGATCACGACCCGGTGATTGCACAACACGAACAGCCGCAGCCCGTCGAGCGACACGCGCATGGTCGAGGCAGTGGCGGCGCCACAGACGGGCCACAGCGCCAGCCCGCGGCTGTCGAGCCGGGCCGGTACCGCGCCCGGGGCGAAGCCGAAGATGGCCTGCTGCCTGGGGTGCGGCACTACCGGCGTGAAGTCGAAGGGCAGCGGCAGCTCTTGGCCACTACTGATGTGGCGCACGCGCCAGCGGGTCTCTGGGCTCACCAGGCGCAACACGAACTCGCCACCTGACGTCACCATCGAGTTTTCGGTGAAGTCGGTCGAGAACGGCGAGACGACGCCGGTCGCGAGATCGATGAGCGAGGTGGACGCGGGAAGGTCGTCACGGCTCGCGGAGAGCAACACGCGCTGCGCGTCCGCGGAGGCGCCCGCCGTGATCAGCACGCTGAGGGCCGCGACACAAAACCACCAAGCGGGCACGGCGCTGCGCACGACGCGACGCTACCACAGCCGCCGCTGACCCCAGTGCTAAGATCGCCGGCGCAGATGCCCAGAATCCTCGTGACCAACGACGACGGCGTGCACGCTCCCGGAATCAAGGCCCTGGCCGACGCCCTGCGGCCGCTCGGCGACGTGGTGGTCGTGGCCCCGCATCAAGAGTCGAGCGCCATCGGCCATGCCCTCACGCTGCGGCGCCCACTGCGGCTCGAGACGTTCGGCCCCGAGCTCTACGCCGTCGACGGCACGCCCACCGACTGCGTGAACATCGCCGTGGCGGTGCTGTTCAAGGGGCAGATGCCAGACCTGGTGGTATCGGGCATCAACACCGGCTGGAATCTGGGCGACGACGTGACCTATTCGGGCACGGTCTCTGGGGCACTCGAGGCGGCCTTGCTCGGCGCGCCGGCCATTGCCGTGTCGCTGATGCGCACGCGCGACTACACCTTCGACTTCGGCCCCTCGGCGGCCATCGCCCACGACCTGGCGGTGCACGTGCTGCGTGAGGGCCTGCCCGAGCGCGTGTTCCTCAACGTGAACGTGCCGCGCGGCACGCCGAAAGGTCTGCGGCTCACGGTGCAGGGCAAGCGCAATCACGTGACGACGATTGCCGAACGCATCGACCCGCGCGGCCAGCGCTACTTCTGGATCGAGGAGGGCGAGGACAACTGGCACAGCCACGACCGGAGCGACTACCAGGCGTGCCGCGCGGGCTACGTGTCGGTCACGCCCCTGCAGCCCGACATGACGGCGCACACGGGCGCCCCGGCCTGGCTGGGACAGCTCGTGACGGGGGAGTAGTGCCCCGACCCGAGGCGCGCGCGGCGATCCGGCATCTCCCCTCGGCTCAACTTCGGTTCGGCCTGGCGGGACGTCCTGCCGCGGAGTGGAACAGCACCCGAGACCACGGAGGACCGCCAGAGCGGCCGATCCTCAGATTTCGCCTCACGGAGACGCCGCGCCGCCTCACGCACCGGGACGCCGCGGGCTGATGCGGTGGGGGTCCTCTCGGCTCACACGTCGCCCCGCCGGCCACCCGCACCTTCCGCCGACGTGTCCAGAATACGAACGACGCCCGCTTGTCGCCTCACGTCCGCTCGCAGTCGACTCCCCGGCGCACCACAGGTGCGGCCCTCGGTCGCGACGACCGCCATGCATTGTCGACCTGCCGGCGAGCGTACCAATTCGCGGTCGGTATCCGGAAACGTCAGAGGTTCGCATCTGGCGACCACTCGCGTCAAGGACCTGAAACCCACACTTCTTCTTGATGCGCCATTCAAACAGCACAATATCAGCCGCGTGGTATCGGGCCTTGACCCGTTTGAGCCGCGCGATGTCCTCTGATGTTGGAAGTGCAGCAGTGCCGCCCTTTACTTGAATCAGAATGATGTCGAACAGGTCCAATGCCTTCAGTCCCTTCACGACAGGTGGCTTGCCGTTCTTTCGAATCGCGACGATGTCAACCACGCCTGCTGATTCACCGCCGTTGGGACCACGGAAGGATCATGACAGGGCGCTCAGATGCGTGCCAGTCGGCATTGAGGCTTCCGCGCGGCCGTGGGCTGTCGCGGTGGGGGTCGTCGCGGCGAAATCGGAGCCCTCGCCGCTGCGCTCTATGTCTCGCCACTCGCACCGTGAGTCCGAGTGACGCGGACGGGAGGCGAAAAGCGGGCGTCGTTCGTATGTCGGACCAGTCGGCGGAAGGTGCGAGTGGCCGGCGGGGCGACGTGTGAGCCGCGGGGACCCCCACCGTGGCAGCCCGCGGCTACACCGATGCCGCGTCGCGCCGACAGCGCCGACAGCGCCGTCAGCCGCGCACGGGCGTGAGCGGGATCATGCCGCCCTTGCGCTTCTTGTAGTCCAGAATCCGCCAGTGCGGGCACTTCGCCTCGTCGGCGTAGACCCGCTCGCAGTCATCACAGCGTACGCACTCGGTGACCAGGATGTTCGGGCCCTCAATGGCGCCCCACTCGCACGTCTTCTCGCAGATCTTGCAGGTCGTGCATTCCGACCAGCGCTTGATCTTGAAGACTGTCAGGTACGACATGAGGCCCAGCGTGGCGCCGACCGGACACAGGAAGCGGCAGTAGAGATTGCGCACGAACACCGTGGCCGCGAGCAGCACGCCGATGCCGCCCCAGAGCAGCAGGGAGGTCTCGGACAGCCCGAACATCCAGAAGGGCTCGACGAAGCGGTAGACCATCGTGTCCTTGGTCACGAAGAAGTAGGCGAGCACCGCGGCGAGCAGGAAGAACTTGATCCAGCCGGCGCGCGCCTCGAGCGCCTTCGGCACGTCCACCCGCCAGGCCGCCGGCAGGATCGCGTCCATGAGCTGCGTGAACGCGCCGTAGGCGCACACGCGGCCGCAGTAGAAGCGGCCCCACAACACCGTCGAGACCACCGTGAAGCCGAAGAAGAGGTACCACGCCAGGTTGTACTTGAAGACCGGCAGGTTGCCTTCGAGCACGCTGAAGATGTTGGTGATCGAGATGAGGTAGCTCTTGGCGAACCCCATGTAAGCCACCGCGGCCAGCAGCGTGACGTACTTGAGTCGCACGCTCTTGCGGTGGAAGCTCACGTAGGCGAGTAGCAGGAACGCAGCGAGTACGCCCAGATCGACGGCCTGGGTGCTGAGCAGGTCGCCCCAGGTTTCGGCGACGTCCTCTTCGAAGCCCCAGGGATCGCCTGGCTGCATCACGGCTTGACGTCAGCCGGGTTGAGGAACGCCTTGGCCATCGCCCGCGCGCTGTCGCGAATGGCCCGCGTGGCGCTCGAAATCGAGATGGTGGCGCGCGACACCGCGTGCACGTCGGCGCCCACCTTGAACCCCGCGCGCACGCTCTTGCCAGTGAACTGCGCGCCGAATTCCGGCGGCTGCATCGAGAAGTAGCCGTAGGGCTCGGAGTCGTAGTCGACGATGGCGCCGGTGATCACCCCGGTGAGGTCCATGCCGACGAGCACGTGAATCGGGCCGTGGTAGCCGAATTCGTTCGGCACCAGATCGGTCGTCCAGAAGGCGTAGCCCAGCAGTGGCGGGTTGGGGGTGACCTTTGGGTCGGCCGCATAGGCCTTGAAGTGCATGGGCGTGGCGGACAGGGCAGAGAACGCCGCGGCCTTGGGGAAAAGCGCCCGGAGATGCCCGTCGGGCTTGGGATTGGTGAAGATGCGGTCGGCCGCCGCCGCGACCGCCGCCAGGGCCACCAGCAGGCCCGCCACCACGCTGCACGTCCGTGTCCACTTCACCACGCGCCGACTCCTTCAAGGGCAGGGGCGGCTTCGCCACCGGTGCCACAGCATACTTCCAGTCGGTGCCGCCGTGGCACCGCCAAAACGCTTCTGGGGCGGATGCGGTATACTCGGCGTCTCGCTTCTTTGCGCGCGCTGGCTGCCGCGGTTGCGCTTCTACCCAAAGCAACGAGTCTTCCCCGAGTGGCTCAGGCCCCCGCCTGCGTCCGCTGGTTCCGCGGCTTTTGGAGCGTGCGCGTGATTGAACGTCCAGACCACATGTCGGCGTTTGAGTTCGTCGTCGTCTGCGCGATGCGCACGGAGCAGCTCATCAAGGGCAGCACGCCGCGCGTGCCAGCCGCACATCGTCACACCACCACCGCGCGCGAAGAAGTCGCGACGGGGCTGGTCGTGCGGGAGCCCGCGCCCCCGAACGACAAGCCGCTCCCCTAGGGGCCGGTCTTTCGCGAAGTTTTTCCTCGACCTCGAGCGGCACACGACGCTCCGGGCAATTCCAAGGAGTGTTGTTGAATGCTGTTTACCGCACTGGGGCTGTCGCCCCGTACTACGGGCCCGCTCGCACGCCTGGGCTATGAAACGCCCACGGACGTGCAGTCCCAGACCATTCCCGTCGCCCTGCAGGGCAAGGACGTGCTCGCGCGCGCCCAGACCGGCACCGGCAAGACCGCCGCGTTCGGCCTGCCCATGATCGAGCGCCTTGCGGCGGCGGACCACGGCCAGGGCCCGAAGCCCCGTGGCCTCGTGCTCGTGCCCACCCGCGAACTCGCGCTGCAGGTGCAGGAATCCCTGCGCGACTTCAGCCAGGCGACCCGCCTGCGCTCGATGACCATGGTGGGCGGCGAGCCGATCATGGGGCAGGTGCGCACCCTGCGTCGCGGGGTCGATATCGTGGTGGCCACGCCCGGCCGCCTGATCGACCACCTCGATCGGCGCACCATCGATCTGACCGGCATCGAGATCGTCGTGCTCGACGAAGCCGACCGCATGCTCGACATGGGCTTCCTGCCGCCGCTGAAGCGGATCATGACGACCGTGCCGGCCAAGCGCCAGACGCTGCTCCTCTCGGCCACGCTGTCGAAGGAGATCATTGCCATCTCGAAGACCTTCTCGCTCGACCCGGTGCGCATCGATGTGGCGCCCGAGCATGTCGTGGCCTCCACGGTCGTGCATCGCGTCTTCGCCTGCCCGCAGGAACAGAAGCGCGACCTGCTCGCGCACGTGCTCACCACCGGTCCGCTGCGCCAGACGCTGGTCTTCTGCCGCACCAAGCACGGCTCCGACCGCGTCGGCCGCTTCCTCGAAGGCGCGGGCCTGCGCACGGCCGTGATTCACGGCGACAAGACGCAGGGTGCCCGCAAGCGCGCGCTCGCCGACTTCAAGGCCGGCCAGGTGTCGGTGCTCGTGGCCACCGACGTGGCGGCGCGCGGCCTCGACATCGAGAGGCTGCCGCTGGTCGTGAACTTCGACCTGCCGCTCGTGGCCCAGGACTACATCCACCGCGTCGGCCGCACCGGCCGCGCCGGCCTGGCGGGCGAAGCGATTTCGCTGGCGTCGAACGCGGAACGCGCGCTGCTCAACGACATCCAGAAGCTGCTGCCATCGGCCATCGAGCGGGCGACCATGCCCGGCTTCACGCCGAAGCCGCAGGCCGAGCGGCCCGAAGGCGCCGCGCCGCGCGCGCCCGGACATCGCAGCGGCGCCCCGGCCCGCTTCGGCGGCCGCCCCGGCGCGGCCACGTCGCATCGCAAGGGTTCGCGTCGTCCCGAAGGCGCGCCGCGCGCCGCCACCTGGCGCTAGCCGTCTCCCTCTGACCTGCGGCGGCGTCGGCCTGGCCGGCGCCGCGGCAGTGGTACTCTGCACGCGATGCACCGCCTGCGCCGGCTCCGCCCCGAAGAAGGACTGCTCGTGCTCGGCTTCGTCGTGTCGGCGATCGTGACGATCTACGCCAACGTCGATCTGGCCACGCGCGGCATCAGCTCACGCCGCATCGAAGGCGGGCTCGTGCGGCTCGCCGTGGTGCCCGTGCTGGCCGTGATGGTGCTCTACATCCAGCGCTACCTGCACCGGGCGTCGGCCGGCGCGCGGGCGCGCGGTGCGGCCGAGTTCACGCGGATGGCCCTGCCCTTCGTGATGTGCATCGCGGTCTACACCAACCTGCACGATACGGTGCGGTTCGTGAACCCCAACGACATCCATCAGCACCTGGCCGCGGCGGAGCAGTGGCTCTTCGGCGGCCAGCCGGTGGTCTGGGCTGAGCAGTACATCACTCGGGGCCGCACCGAGTTCTTCAACCTTCTCTACGCCAACTTCTACCTGGTGGCGCCGTCGGTCGTGATCCTGCTCTGGTTCACCGGGCGGCGCGCGCAGGCCCGTCACGTGCTGCTTGGCACGATCATCTGCTTCTACTCGGGCTACGTGCTCTACGTGATCTTCCCGGCCGCCCCGCCGCGCCTCTACTTCGAGTCACTCGGGCTGTTCACGGTCACGCTGCGAGGCGGCCCGATCACCAACTTCCAGCAGGCGCTCATCGAGATGATGCCGAATCACGCGGCGCGCGCGGCGTTTCCGAGCCTGCATGCCGCGGTGAGCTGCCTGAGCCTGGTCTACGCCTGGCGCCACTGTCGCGGGTTCTTTCCGGTTCTGCTGGCCTTCGTGGTGCCGCTGCTCGTGTCGACGGTCTACCTGCGGCATCACTGGGTGGTGGACCTGCTGGCCGGCGCGGCGCTCGTGCCCTGGGTGCTGTGGATCACCCCGCGATTCGAGCGGTGGTGGGGCCCCGGTGGCGACGCCGCCGCGACGGCCTACGGGGCCACGCCGTAGCGGGCGGTCGCGTGTAACATGGCGGCATGTTCCGACGCGTCCTGCTCACGTCCCTCGCCGTCGTTTCTGCCGTCGCTCTGCCGCACGGCCAGAGCGGTCCTGGCACGCCGGCCTTCGAAGCGGAAACGCTCACCCATTTCCAGGCGCTGCTGCAGCGCGACACCAGCAGCCCGCCGGGCAACGAGATCCGGGCGGTGGAGTACCTGAAGCAGGTGCTCGACACCGAAGGCATCCCGTATCAGGTGTTCGCGAAAGACCCCACGCGCCCGAACCTGGTGGTGCGCATGAAAGGGAACGGCAAGAAGAAGCCGATCCTCATCCTGGGCCACACCGACGTGGTTACCGTCGACCCGAAGAAGTGGACCTTCCCGCCGTTTGGCGGCACCATCGATGGCGGCTACGTGTACGGCCGCGGCACAGTCGATGACAAGGACAACCTCGTCGCCGGTCTGATGCTGATCCTGCAGTTGAAGCGCACCAACGCGGCGCTCGACCGCGACGTGATCCTGCTGGCCGAGTCCGGCGAGGAAGGCGCCCCCGACGTGGGCGCGCAGTTCATGGCCGACAACCACTTCGACGCGATCGACGCCGAGTTCTGCCTGGCCGAAGGCGGCGGGGTGGTGCGGTCGGGCGGCAAGGTGAAGCAGGCCAACATCGGCACGAC
>ENA-ORBV01010660-ORBV01010660.1-microbial-mat-metagenome-genome-assembly--contig:-NODE-10660-length-14641-cov-7.781516_pt1 | contig 14641 bp, 12 predicted proteins | sample MGYA00237777_ERZ505514 | MGnify/ENA primary metagenome ERZ505514 (study PRJEB26160, sample SAMN06269048) | microbial mat metagenome | isolation source: Oligotrophic lake microbial mat | place... | reverse complement strand
ATGTTGCATGATGGTTATGTCACAGTGGTTACCTGTCACATGAAGATAATGTCACAGTGGTAATATGTGGGGCACAGAGCTAGAGCTCTGATGTTGTTGGCAGCAGCAATGTACTAGCATTAGCTACAACATTCATATGTGTGGACAATGATTGGTCAAGTGTGGGTCTAAACAAATATTTTCTTTTCGTAGGCGCGCACTGGCCTCTAATTTCGAGGACGGGAAAACCCAAACCAACGCCAACAAACTCAACTATGAATTAACTGAATCAATCAATGACTTCAACCAACAAGGACCATCATTCCGCTACTGCTAGCTACCAGCAAACCAACTTACGAGGTTGCAACCGTCTGGCCATGATAGTGCGTTGCACAGTTGGTGCGAATGGCGACGTAATTTATCCAGACAGGAAGCAATGCCGTTGACAAAGAATCATGGCCATGGACAATACGACAAACGTTTCGTCACGAGACAAGAAGAAGTTCGCCAATCGAGCTCGGCATCGATTGTTGTCGATTCGATACGATGTTGAACACTATTTGAAGCCTCTTTTGTTTGAATTGTCGTCGTCAAATCTGGCCATTGTTGCAAATGAACGATGTGGCACATGGTATGCGCTTCCTTTTCTTCCTTCACAACAAGAACCACAAGCACGTTGCCATTTCAAGAGCACGGATGGTCATGTGCACTTGTTTAGTTTGAAACGACTGAATCTCGCATTTTTGAAATTTGTGGTACAGTCGTGTTCTTCTACTTCGAGTCAACAAGTAGCAGCCGTCCTGGTGGTGGATGCCTCCAACAAAAAGGAACTTCCCGACAGTTTTTCTCGGGCCCTTCCCATTTGGGCTTGTGTGTTGAATCGCATTGCCGAAAAGTATCGACGCGAGTTGGGGATGGATCCGTTATTGGTGTCTGGTGGTGGGGATGACGACGCTGCCTTGCACCCATTGTACGTGCCATCTTGGGAAGGGATAGTGTCGGAGTTGGAAAGGATCCAAATGCAAGCCATCATTGAAACACGCGTGGAAGAGTTGCATACCAGTCAAGCCATTGTGGATGTGCCTGGATTTCTTCGGCTCATTACCAAACCATTGCGTCCCTTTTGGATCACACCACATCATTCCGAGTTGCCACAACAAACCGATACTCATTCGACGGAGTGTTTTCCCATCATTTGTTGCAATGCTTCGAATTATCGTCTGGATTTCTGCCGGGCTGATAAGAATATGGAAACAGGTTCTACACGTAAGACACCTGCCACCGCGACCAACAATGGCAGCAAAAGTAAAAATAATAGAGCCATCGTGTGGATAGAAGAGGATTATTTTTGGTATACACCTGGAGCTTCGGACGATGAGGAATCTTTCACCAGAAAAATGACGCCACAACTCTTTTGGGATCACGTCGAAAAGTTCTCGGCCGATTTGACCGACCGAGAAACGGATGATCTCATTGATACTCTTGTACAGCAGCAGCAGCAGCAGCAGCGAAGTCAACAAGACGTTGGGGAGGAATCCATCATCCGTGATAACTTTGATTGGATTGGAAATCTTCGCTTAGCCATTGGTTCACGCAGGGCCGGTCGTCCTCCGGATTGCTGGAAGTCCTTTGATGCCATACTCAACGTCACGGATACAGAATACGAGGACATGAAGTCATCGTCATTATTATTACAACAGCAACATGGGAAAGAAGAATCCAGCCAACCAAAATTTTATTTGCAAATGCCAGTTCAGGAGGGGAAACGAGATCGTGTGGAACTGGAACAGTGGCTGGCACTTGGAATTGTCTTTTGTGCAACACACATTCTGCAGGGACGGCGCATTCTCATTCACTGTGCCCAGGGACGGGATCGATCGGTCGCTGTCGCCATGGCAGTGATACAACTATTCGGATGCTTGCGGTACCCCTTGGAGTGGAATCGAGATCTTCTGGAGCGGACCGTTCCAAACTTTGTCGTGACCTTGTCGTCGGAGACGAGCAACAGCGAACATTCCGGAATGCAATTAACCACCAACCCAGAGACGACGACACCAACTCGCAACACCAAGGATGGCGCAACATGTGTAGGGTCGCTCGACGAAGCAGTCACGGGATTACCACAGCTGCTGATGCAGGGCATGCTCGGCCATCAAGGCCGAGATGTTTTGCAGCGGCTTGTTCGTGAACAATCGAATGCACCGGAGGGGTCCCTGCTGGCCTCCAAAGAGAGTCTGCGCATTGTCTTGCACCTGATACGGCAGGACCGAGACGTCGCAGAGCCTACGCGGTTCAGCATGCAAAAACTAAACAGATTCTTCATGAGCGATGCTTACAAAAAGTCGCCGCCACAGTCTTAAGTGGGATGGATGGAGTTGCAGAAGTGGTTGACACAGTAGCAGAGTAGACTTGACAAAGATCAAATGTAAACATGAATTAGTTGCTAATTAAAATCGATTCAAAGACCCTTTCATCTCGCTCCATTGAGGAGGAAAGAGATCAAAAACGTAAATAGCATAAAACGCGACCTCATCTTACTCCCGTATGAGATCGCGTCGCGACGATACAGCATACTCCCATACACATAATTTTTTTGAGAATGTAACACAGAACACCAAAAAACACACAGCATGATACTGCATTCAAAAAGGGGCGAGTAACCGCCGCCGTCCTTTTAGCCCTTCAATTCCGTTGGCAGACTTGCTGTTTTTCCACTCAACTGTGCATCAGTTTTGATTTTCAGAACCAAATTTTCCACGATTGTCTTCCCCTTCTCTTCCCACTTGCGGCGGTTCTTCTGAGCGTATTTGAGGTAATCGGCGCTGGAAGGACCAAACGCCTCGCACTCCTGCAACCTGCTCGCAAGCGGGATGACGTATGTATCAAAGAACTTCATCTCGCCTTCGTACCATGTCAAAGCAGGATCATGCGGGAAGCGGTCATTATGGTAGGCAAGGTACAATTCCGTGAACAAATTCTGCGTAACATCAGAGAGCACATACAAGATAATGTGTCAGTTCCCGTTATCATTTTCCACTCTAGCTAACCTCGCCTGACAATCATCGTCCCAGCAACAAGTTGTCCACTTACCTGGTTCCATTTGAGATACACATTCCAGCTTTGCATCGTGTGTGCCACGTCGCTTGTTTGTATCAAATGCTCGAGCGCCACGGTCGCCTTGCGGTTCCTGGCCGTATTCTCGTCCACCTTCGCAGCTTCTCCTTTATTATTGGCTTCGCTCCACCTTTCAAGGCGCGCAGCTGTAAGGTCAGGATCGAAAATTTCGGTTGAAATGATGGACTTTATGACAAGTTGGCGGAATCTCACTAACTCTTCCTTGTTAATGTAGACAAGTCCACGCAACGAATCGAATTCTGGTTTCATGAAGAGGTCCCAGCCAAGTTCGAAGGAATGTTGTTCGGCCAAGGCCTTGCCGTGGTACCTTTCGTTCAGTTCAGGATCTTCTCTAGCAAGGCAGAAATTTGGAATACCCCTGTGGTCGAGATCATGTATAAGGGCACTGAAAACCATTGCAAATTGAGCTAACTTGTCTCCAGCGAGGCCAAACGTCTTGTCGTCTGAGCCCTCCTCCTCGGCTAAGTTGTTAGTGCGAGCCAGCAAACGGTTTGCGGACTTCGCAACGTGCACTGAAAGCATCCAGGATGTGAAACGAACGAGAAAGAACGAGGAAATTTGAGAAAAACATTACAAACATGTCAGTTTCCTGTCGAAGCCCATAATCTTCGTACCTGCATGGTCGAACCCATGAAAACTGTTCTCGTTGTGCATACTGGCGACGTCCTCAACGAATTTATGAAGCTGTTGCTGCACAACTGAGTCGAGTGCCATCGAGTCGGGATCCCTGTCCGATCTATTAATCTTCCAGTCTGGAATCTCGATGTAGTTAAACTCTGCCGCTTCTTCCAACACTGTCTGATCGGATCCGAGGTACTTTTCGAGAGATTTAATGACGAGATCGTTCAAAGACGTCCTTTTTTCTCCCGTCTTGGGACGGTTTGCCACGATTTGCTTGAGCTGGCTCAAAAGGATATCGAAAACCACATCAATCTTGCGTTCAGTGTTCTCCGATAGAGTTCTTTCCGGGGTGTCGGGCGGTGAACCCGAGAGTGAGGACCATTCGGTATCCTTAGTTTTCACGGATTCAGCGGTTGACCCCCCGTCATCGCTTGTTGCGTCTTCGTTTTCGTCGTTCATACTGTCCACAAGATCTTTGCCTTCTTCAGCACTCGATGCAGAGCTATCGTCGTCGAGATGAACGTCAGAACAATCATCTTTGTCCTCAACAGAATGACGGTCTGTCTTTCCGACCCAGTAGGTCTTCGAGTTTAGATACAAGAGAAGGGCATTCATGAGCAACAGCTCATTATTATACCATTAAGCACGGCGGATCGAAACACGTTTCTGTTTTTGCTGGACTTACCATCATCTTTCCTTTACCCTTGACTAGAATCTTTCCGCGAAGCGTCACTGGGATATCGGGTGCCTGGGTCTCCAATAGCTTAGCAGCTGCGTAAGAACAGTGGACCTTTCCAGGCTGTGAGTTTGTCTCCATTCTACTTGCCGTATTGACAGTGTCACCGAAGAGCCCGTATCGGGGGTTAAGGGACTGGGCGAACAAAGAAAGCAAGAGAAATTAGAAACCGACCACTGTGTTGTACCAATTGTAAAAGTTGACACAAGGCACTTACCCCAATCACATTACTAACGACAGGCCCCGAATGGAAACCAACACGGATTTGCACTGTTCCCTTTTCAGGGTGCTCTTCATCAATTAGCACCTTATTTGCCGCCTCGATCGCTTCAACTGAATAGTCCGCAATTTGTTTGACGTGTGTATCAAATTCGCTGCCGTCAAGATTCGTGACTCCCATATAGGCATCTATTTGATGTGGCAAGAAAAAAAATGAGGCGATGAAAAATGAATTGCACAATAGCTGAATGGGCCAGGTTAAATTTACCTCCAATAGTCTCCACCTTGAAGATTTTATGTTTGCCAGCTAGACTATCGAATTGTCGGTAGAGGCGATCAAGCATGCTCGAGACCTTCAATGGAGTGAATTGCTGCGAGATGTCGGTGAAGCCCACAATATCAGAGAACACAACAGTGACAATCTCATGGGACTCTGGCTCAACACGCTTTCCGGCATTGAGTGCATCTGCGATGTGTTTTGGGAATACATCATACAGAGAAGTTGGCTTTCTTGGCATATGTTCTTTGTATTTGTCCTGGCTGGCACATTCAAGAGGTTCAGCTTCCTTGGAACTCATTTCAACTAGGATATAATCGATATCCTTTGCATGGGGACGGAAGAAAGCATTTGCAGACCAGCATTTCTTCATAATGTCCGCTATCTTGGGAGGGCAGGCTTCTGGAATAGCTGGCCTCTTGTTTACACGTGGGTGGCATACCTTGGGCAAAACCTTGCGAGGATCTTCACCTTCAAAAGGATCTTGTCTTGCATAAATTTCATAGAAGATCATACCGAGAGAATAGATATCACAAGCCGCTGTATATTCACTCTTCCTACGTAGATATTCAGGTGCCATGAAGAAAGGCGTGCCCTGCAATACGTTCTTCGCCTTGGAGGTCTTGAAGTGAGAGAAACCAAAATCAGCGACCTTGGCCCGGAAACGAGCGTCCACCAAGATATTCTGGCATTGAGGAGAGAGAATGAGGGTGTGAGCCTGATGAGCGAGCGCCAGTCAGCATGCAGAATGATGATTCGTTTGAATTACCTTGGCTTTGAGATCACCGTGCAAGATAGGAGGCTTGGAAGCATGGAGGAACTGGATACCTTGGGTGATGTCTCGAATGATCTGTAAAATGATTTCTCCGCCGGCGTACATAGTTTCATTTCGCAAGAGGTCATATAGCGACCCGTATTCCATATATTCCATCACCTTGGTAGCCAAAGAGGGAAACGGCACAGTGTAAGCAACTAACCAATAAACGCAGACAAGGAGTCGCTTGCTTTGCTACTCCGATAGTCTTACCAACATAGGATCGACACGTGGGGAGATGACAGCCCCCATGACAGTAGTAATACAGGGATGCCTGCAACAATTCGTACACGTTTGATTTGGATGAGATTGAGTTGCACAATATAAACCCAAGAAAATACGGCACTGGAAACAAAAAAGAAGCGCAAACATACCTTAAACGAGAGAGAAGACGCATTTCCTGGACAAATTCTCGTTTGAGCCTTGAATGCTCGTCAAAGCGCATCCACTGGGGCAACAATCCGATCATAAATTGCGAGGCCCTCGAGGATTGAGCGGATGCTGCAACATATGAATCACTTCCGTGATTGGACAAGGTAGCTGTTTCGAGGAGCTTGAGAGGATTCCCGTACTTGCTATCGTTAAAAAGAAGTTGTTCCCACGACTTGTTCGACTGGCTAGCGCTGATAGATTTATTTCCAGCTTCGGGGTCAAAATCACTTCGGCTGTCAAAAGAAACACTTTTATTCGCGTCTTTCTTCTCCGGCTCCTCTGGTTTCTTTTCGTTGGCCAAGTGCACTGATCCCGAACACTGGACCGATCCGCGTGCATGTTTCGGGATTCTCGATGGGGGGAGTACCCTTTTCACGGCCACTTTGGTTCCGCGGTACTGGCCAAGGACAACGACTCCAAAAGCACCTTGTCCAATGACCTCAGGAGGTTCGTTAAAGTGTATCTCCTCGACGCCAACGTGCCAAACAGAATCGCTCTGTTGCTTTTTGTAGCTGAGAATGAAGCAAACTAAGGCTCCCAAAGCCACAAAGACACAGGCAAAAATAATGAGGAAGAAATAGGCGGATTCCACGCATGATCCGCTCATTTCGTATGTATTATTCTCGCAAACGCAGTTGCCCGCTGCGTCTGCCTCTCGGAGACTGCTCTCTCCGTGAATGGCATCACAGTCCTTGTCGATGACCTCCACACGAATGGGCGACTGGGAAATCGGTTTACCGTTCACAAATATATCAATAACTTGTACCTGCACTTTTTTGTCTGTAACAACAAAGTCATAGCCGTAGGCGTCGATTTGTTCGACGGGCAGCTCTCTCTTTTCTGAACCGGCGTGAACAACCACTTTAACCTCGGGATTTTCTCTCTGCATGTTATCGTAAATGCGCAGTTTAATTATGGCGCCTTGCTCCACTGTGCCACAGATAGACATCTTCTCGCAACCGGGATAACTATCACCATAAAACGCCTTCAAATGGAGATCTTCGACGCCCTCTTCTTGCTGGTAGACGTCGACATCAAAGGCCTTCACACATGGCTTGCAGAAGCAGTCGTAATCCTCATTTTGGTCACAAGCCAAACCCACTTGACCGCACCCATTCTCAAATTCTTCTTTATTTCTCCTAAAGAACCCTTCAGGACAAGTAATGCCTTCGTGTAAATTGGATGGACGTTCGCAGTACCAATTGTCATCTTCATCTTGAACTAGGAATCCGGCTGCCTCTTGCATGGTGCGGAGCTCAAAATAGGTGCGGCTAGACCTAAATCCAGCAAAGGAACCGGCGACAGAAGCTTCCCAGGCAACTTCCGCGAGTGCCCAGGTAGTATCACAGGGTGCATCCTCGTAAAACTCGGTGGGTTTTTTGTCTTTGCAACTCGCATAACCCTTATCGGTGCACTCTTCGAGACCTTTTCCTACATTCGCGTACAGGTCCATATTGATCAGCGCCAGTTGGACCTCTGTCACAACATCGGATTGAATATGGGGCAGTGATGCCAAGGGCCATTCTGGATAGATATCCGTGGAATGTAGGAATGGGAAAAGGTCGTTGTTGTCCATGACAAAAATCTTGGGGTCTATAATCTTGAAAAGCTCTGGGTCGATGGCATTACCGTCCTCGTCCTTGCTGAGCTCAATTTGATTCGTCCTGATGAAGCCTACTTCGAAGGTACCATCCAGGAGACCCATGACAACATCATTTTGGTTCTTGGTGAAGATCATTTGCTGTAATATAAAACAGTATGGCAGTTGATGTTTGTCCAAGCGTGAGAAGTTGCTCTGGAATATCGCGGATGTGAGTGTAAAGTTTAGCCGTCTTTTTCTTTCTCTCACCTTTGGATCGTTCACATAACTCATACCGTTCCTCTGCATCTCGTAAATCTAGACGGGAGGGGAGACAGCGCAACAAAAGTGAGTGAAACATGTCATCAAGTAATGTATTTATTTGTTTCCTTGTCCTTCCTTACCTGCATCTGTCCACCCATGAGATCCACAATTGCCCCCGCTGCAATGATCTTGTCCTTGAGATCACTCAGCTGATTCACCTCCTTGTTATCGGCACGAACGGCGATGACACCTCCATAGACATCCAGATCAAAGACTTTATCACGGACATGCAAACGCTTAATAGCCGTGACCAGCGCCGTCGCGCCCACTTCGGTACCAATGCACGAGTAGACACCCGGATTGGTATACAAAAAGTCAATTTCATCGTTTTCGATGCCCTCAAAAATGGCTTCAAAAAAGAAGGCCCTGACTTGAAATTCAATGGGTGGATCAAATTGTTGCCCCGCCGTGGCCGTCAAGTATTCCCCAAACGCCTTGTGGTACTCATCATAGGCGTCGTCCAGACCCCGAATGGCATGAACTCCCACAGTGTAGACAGATTTGTGTTGAAATTTGTCAAACGCGTGTTTCTCGGTGATACATGACGCGGTCGCGTCAAGGCCTGCCATGTCGGCGGGAGCAAGAGGCTTGGAAGAAGTAGCTTCGGTGCTCGTAGCATTCAAATCTTCTTGTCCTTCCGCGCCAATCTCCTGGCCTTCCGCGACATCCTCCTGTCCCAACACTACTGCTGCCAGCCAGAGCGCAGCTAAAATCCTTGCAATCTTCATGGTCTCTGAGAGAAAATCTTTGGATAGCTCTTAACAATTAAGTAATAATGACTCTGGTGATGTTAGCAGTCATTCAATTCTGTTTGTAAAATTTTGCGCTTTTTTTGTGAGGTATGAGGCAAATCTCCCTTCGTTTTTTGACTGATGTTTTCGTGGTGGCTGGGGGGGTCCAGACCACAAAAAGAAAAGATTACAGTGGGTTCGATTGACAACTTCAAAGAATATCACTACTAATCTTCAAGTTTGCAGCCACCACTATTTTATTTAGGCATCGGATCGCTTTGACTCACCTCGCTAGCTAGCTAGTACTGGTAGTAGCACTCGGAGTAGTATTTTGATTTTTGAAGTAGTCACTTCCTCCAGTACGAGCTAGCTAGCTAGCTAACTTGTAGTACTCTTTTCTTCTCTGTTACCCGTTCTACTAGCTTGTAGCTACGTGAAATATTGTAGTTCTCCGTAGACTTTTTACGGCGCAGTCATCAAAGAAGCTATCCTGTACAACTACCGTAGCTAGACTACCGTACATGACAAACGTCAGTCAAATCCTGTAGAAAAATGCTACTAGTAGCTACATGTACGTGTGCGTAAATTGTGTACTAGTAAGAGAAACCCCGCATTAAGACCGTTCTTATCCTATACGGAAGTGCGTTGGGAGGGTTCTTTGCACGAAGACCGTTCGTATCCTTTAGTACGGAAGTTGGGACGAGGGTTCTTTACTTTTGTCTTGCGGAACCGGTCATTTCAATGATTTCTGACATTCTTCATAAATGACCGATTCTGTTTCTACTCCAGTACTCTGTACTTTCTCGGAGTTCGGATTGATACTTTCACAACTCTCAATCATCGGTTTAAATTACTCCGTATCCAGTAAGAACGGAGTACCAGGTACAGTGTATGTTCTGTGGTTCTTTTTATCACTCCCTTCTTGGAGAGAAATTAAATCCTTGCTTTGGCCATCACAAATTCACAATTCGAGTACCAAATCGGTGATAAGAACCCAAAGAAGAGCCAAATGACTCTGTCGCCGTTCTTTCCCGTAACCATCAAGAACAACTTCGAAGAAATGAAAGGTTTTGTGCCAACAGGGATAGCTTTCGGATTTTCTCTACGGGAAAACGAACCCTAATCCTTCAAGTTGAGGAACCTCGGAGTAAACTCCTCAATTAAGAGGCTAACCTCCAATGTAATATTGAAGTGCTCGTTCGATAATACCGTACATGTACTACTGTAGCACTAGCTAGTACCTCAGCTACCTGGTACAATTGTAGAGTATTTAGTGCGGCAGTAACTACAGTAGTCCCCGGAAAAGAAGCACGCCTTGTGAAACCGAATTGGTACCTCACCGGGACAGGAGTAGCTGGATGGCCAACTAACCTATCTAAGTATGTACTAGCTAGCGAAGTGGTAATAGAACTCGGATAGGAAAGGTTAAGAAAAGGAAAGAATCGTATATTCAATGAGGCCACACCAGCTGAATTCGACAGAGAATTTGAGATAGTGGAGAGAGTTGTCGACGTTTGATCGATAGCTACCATTGTGGGCAGGCCAAAACAATCGAGGCATGGCCTGATAGAGGTCGGGTTCTTCATGCTGCTGTGCGATGCAGAATTGCAAGGACGAGACTCGAGAGTGGGATTGGCTGACAAGACAACAGATTCTTATTTTAAAAAATACAGCGGTCGGCGGCACCTCTGGCCAGTAGCAACTTCTTCGTTGACTAGCTTCCAGTAACAAGCGAAGAAGTTCAGATATTGTCCCGCCGCCCAGTAGACGTGGACACCCATGGACAATCACCAGGCGGCCAACGGATATGTTTCAAGCGACCATAGCTTGATTGCTGGCCAGTCGCTTGCGACCGTCGCAAATTATGCTTCACTTTCGCGGCCACCAAGCTAGATTGAATGGTGGGCTGGTGAACAGCCAGTCGATTCGAACAGCGAAGGGTCATGTTCTAATACTGCTATTCTAGCTAATAGGATTTATGATGCGTGAGCCACGTCGCTGTTGTGTGACAAATTTCCAGTTCGGCCAGTCTAGCTCTAAGATCTGGATCCACCATCCTGTTGCCGTTGAGCATTCCATTTATCAATGGCAGCGTAGATATTGTCCGGGGACCAGTCCTCCCTGGCCAGAGAATTTTCCAAGGTGAATTGACTTTGTTGTGTCCGTTCCAGGGACGTCATGGTAGCCACAGAATCCAATTTGTGGGCAATATCCCGTATCAGAGATCTTACGTAGGTCCCACCCCCACATTCGATTGCCAAAGAAAACTGTTTGCCGTGCATACTCAGCAGGGCCAGTCTGTGTATTACAACCTCTCGGGCTTCAATGTTGACATCCGCCTCAGACAATCCTTCATTTCTAGCCTTTTCATGCAAACGCTTCCCTCCCATTCGAATGGCACTGTACATTGGGGGTACTTGCTTCGTGGTTCCAACAAAGGCAGGTAGAATGTGTTCCATGTCACCAACGGTAATATGTTCATATGGTGCAGTCCTTGTAATGCTTCCAGTTTTATCCATATCCAAAGTTGTAGTCTCAAATCCAAGTTCTGCTTCTGCTCTGTATGACTTGGATCCCGAAAGCTGGCTTTTGAAATGAAATAGGAAAATGTCATCATTGTTAGCAAGGAAATGCCATACTAATCCATTGGGAACATAAAACGAAATCGAAAAATCCATTATTTTCATCCTTTTGTACACACTTACGTTTGCAGTTCTTTGGTTCCCTTTCCAACTCCAATGACCAAAACACCCGTGGCCAACGGATCCAGAGTCCCTCCATGCCCAACTTTGAGTTTTCGACTTTTGTTTCTCCTAGAATCCACATGCACTGGCTTGGCACCACGTTCGCGTGCCTCTCGCATTAGCATCTTTCTTAGAAAGGACACCACATCATTGGAGGTCCATTCCAAGGGCTTGATAACAGAAAATATTCCTTGTGATCTATACAGTGGTACTATGGAATTTTCCTTGGGTTGTGCCGCAGGCGACGACGAGTCTGGTGTCGCGATTGACAAAGCTCGATGTGATCGTTTCGGTATTCTTGTTGGAGTGACCGATAGCACAGAGCAAGATTTGCTCCTTGCATTTTTTGTTGGGAGATATCGAACCCGCGATGGTAGGCATTGGTGTCGACAAACATGTGATATATTTAACAACCGAGAAGATGAGAAGCCAGCCATGGAAACCGCCTCTCGTATTGCAGTGGCACTCGTTGCCGAAGCAAACAATCTCATGCTGCTCGGGTTCTTCAAGTAGTGGATGGTATTAGTAGGGGCAGCAGCTTGTACAGTTGTACAGTAGTACTTGAATACCACGCGCCAACACAGACTTTTCGAGTACAACAAAAAATTATCCAACTTTCATTCATTCATCATTCATTGCAAACGGTTCATTTGATTGATTGTTGATGAGTGGACCTGGGTTGGCTACCCGCTAACTTTTTTGAATAGGTTAAGGTTACTGGTTACTAACCTATTCGCCAAACTGAATAGGTTACGGTTACCGGGTAGTAACCTATTCGAAAAACTGAATAGGTTACGGTTACCGGGTAGTAACCTATTCGAATAGGTTAGTAACCTGTAACCTGAAAAAGTAACCTATTCGCAAAGCATGACACATGTTGGCTAATGTTGCAAATTGCAATGTTACTAATAGTTGCAATTACTTTTCTGGCTATCTATCATTCCCTGCTTATGTGCTCCCTTCATTGGTATCACCAAACGCTGCCAGCAAAGCTTCACCTTCATTGTCACTGTCAGCATCCTCGACATTCCTCGCCTTTGAGCTCTCCATCAGAAGTTTCTTGGTTCTTTCTGCAGCCGCTTTTATGTAGTGCTCCTCCACATGACCCTTGTGTTCGTTGAGAAACTCACTGTTCTTGCATGCGAGCACTTTCATTTGGAATGTGATGTCATTTTGCTTTGTGCTCAACTTGCCATCCATCCAAGTTGCAGCGCTGAAGGTTCTCTCTTGGTCCCCATTGCTGTCGGGAAGAGCAAGGATGCAACAGGCAACAGGATAGATTAGAGGGTAACATGTCCGACCCGTCTGCAGCCACCACTCCATGACATCAAAGTGTTCTGCCACTTTCTCCACATTCTCCACCCATTCAACAGGAGTGGCTCCAACCTTGTTGGCAGCAGGTGCCGGAACGGGGTTGTTTGTTTGGCCCAGCACAACTGTTCTGACGTTGAAGTTCTGGCTGAAGAATCTTTCCAATTCTGACTGGACAGGATCATCTGTGGTGGAGGCTGCTTCATTGCTTTGCTTGAACCGCTTTCGCCGGCGGGCAGTCATCAAGTCCATTTCGTCTTCATCGTCATCTGCGCCGCCACTGTCAGAAGCAGAATTTCCAGCCAAAGCAGAGCTTGGAACAATTTCAGAGCAAATGGTGTGAATCTCCTTGACCAGCAGGTCCATCGCCTTTTCCTTGATCCCCTTTCCAATGTGCTTGAACTGCGCTTCAGCGCAGTTGTTGCAAAGCTCCGACTGCATTGCCATGTCACCCATCAGCGCAGTGGCTGTGAATGGATTGTGAGCCATGGCAAGCAATCGGTCATCAACAGGTGTTGCACCACAGCTGGGAAACTCCTTGATGATTCGGAAAATCAAAAGGTTGGTGGCTGCAAGCAGATCATCAGACTTGCCTTTGGTCATTGCAACCAATCCCAGGCCCCCATCTGTCTCTGATCCCAGCTTGGTGCCCTTCTCAATGATGGGCACTCCAGCAAAATTCCGGATGGGCAACCTGGCAGCAGCATCTCAGTGGGTGGCTGCGTCAGGATGCTTCGCGAACCTTGTTTCAACAACCCACCAGTGTTGGGCATAGATGTGAAGAACAAAGGTTCTGCAATTGAAGCAGCAAGTGCAAGCAATGGATCCAAAAGTGTCCGTCTGAACCTGATGGACAAGCCGCATCAATGGGCACAGAACAGAGCAAAATTGGGACAACAAATCCAGGTCATGCTCATCCAGCTTTGGTGCAGCAGTCTCAGCAAGCCAATGCAATCGCAGGTTCCAACAAGACCTCAAGATGGACTCACAGTGCAAGATCACACCAGCAGCCCTTGTTGAATTGGGAGTGGGATTCTCAAACCAGTGCGCGCCCGACCCTTCATCATCTCTGCGTAGCCCAGAAAGCGACCTTTTGACTTGGCATTCATCAGGAATTGAGTTGCTTTCTCGGCCTTCTTCCTCAGCAATTCGCACGCAGGATTGTCATCAGTGGTCTTGCCCCTAGAAGTGTGTGTCTTCCTTCCAGTGGCATGGTCAATGACTAGCTGTGTCTGATGCATGGCACAGGTTCCCTCGTCTCCACCTGCCAAAAGCCGCCCCACCTTAAGCGCACTGTTGGTTGTGTCATTGGCCGCCTTGCACAGGTCTTCTGCATGGATGCCACATGCATTTAGCATTTTCATTGTCAATTCAGCCGTCTTGTCCGAAGTCTTGTCATCAACCACTGCAAGCCCAATGGGGACCTTGAGGCGGAGCTTCTTGGGTGGGCAACAAAAAAACACGGTGACGCCGAGCACTTCCTTCTTCTTGGAATCCCATGTGTCATGGGCAACTGTCACAAAAGGAGTCTTCTTCTTGAGAATCATCGCCAGGTGCTCTCTTGCAAGGTCGGCATGCCAAGCTGCAGCACCAAGGACAGTCTGGTAAGTGTCCCTGCGGATGGCTTGGAACTTCGCACGAGCCATAGCATGTCGTGGGATCTTCTTCAACCTGTCTCTTATACACATCTCCGAGCCCACGAGACTAAGGCGAATCTCGTATGCCGTCTTCTGCTTGAA
>ENA-ORBV01010658-ORBV01010658.1-microbial-mat-metagenome-genome-assembly--contig:-NODE-10658-length-14642-cov-6.270580_pt1 | contig 14642 bp, 11 predicted proteins | sample MGYA00237777_ERZ505514 | MGnify/ENA primary metagenome ERZ505514 (study PRJEB26160, sample SAMN06269048) | microbial mat metagenome | isolation source: Oligotrophic lake microbial mat | place... | reverse complement strand
CAGCGTCAGATGTGTATAAGAGACAGCGCCCGAGTTCTCGAGGAAGAAATCGCGCTTCTCTGGGAAAAACAGGTTGAAGCGCGTCAGGTTCACCTGCTGCTCGTCGGCCTCGACCTGCGAGAAGTCGGTGTTGACGGTGAAGTCCCAGGTCAATCCCGAGGTCACGCCGTACTTGACGTCGAAGCCGGCGTCGTAGTCGCGATCAACATCCAAGCCCGCCACCTTGTTGAGGTTGGCCAGCGCGTACGGCTTGACACGAATGTTCGAGCCCGGCCGCAGGCCCTGCAGGCCTTCGACCGTACCCGCCATCGATACGCGCGACAGCTGGTGAATGCGCCGCAGCGGCGACCAGTAGCTGTTCTCGTTCCGGCGGCGGAGCCGCCGCTGAAAGTTGATGCCCCAGGTCTGCATGGCATCGGGGCCGAACTTCAACGTCTTGAACGGGATCTCGATCTCCGCATACCAGCCGTCCTCGGCGATGCGGGTGCCGACGTCCCAGATGCCATCCCAGTTGGCGTTGTTGTCGCGGCCCTCGTTCGACATCTGCGAGTCCCACTTCGCGCCCATCGGGTTAATCGCGAACTGGTAGCCGTTGCGTTCGTCGTGAAACGTGTCGATCACGACCTGAAAGCCGTCGGCGCTGCCGGTGTTGAAGTCTTTGCGCAACTCGTTGACGATGATCTGGCCGGGTTCGGGATCCTTCGCAAACACGCCGATGTAGAGGGCGCGGTCGTCGTAGACCAGCCTGACTTCCGTGTCGTAGGTCGCCGGTTCGCCTTCGCGGGGATCGTTCTGCACGAAGCCGCTGGCCACCGGCGCGCCGGCCCATGACGCCTCATCGAGCTTGCCGTCGAGCACAATCGGGCCGTGAGCCTTGGTCGCCGGCAACTTGCGATCGCGGCGGGCGGCGTCGTAGTCGATCACCGCGGCTGATGGCGTCTGGGCCTCGGCCACCACGGCCGTGGCAGACAACAGGAGGCAGGCGAACAGGCGAACGGGCAGCGTCATCGAAGTCATGTAGTCTGTGTGGCTGACAAGGGACCAATTGGAACCGTGTATCGTGTCCCGGAATACTTTCGATGAGTGTAAATAATTGTAATGGTGTCTGACACCGACAGGGGCTTTCGATGAAGATTTTGCTGACCACCGCACTGCTGATGTTGCTGTCCCTGCCGGCCTTTGCACAGGAGGCCCGCCGGCGGTGGGAAATGGAACGACAGATTCGCCTCGACAAGTTCGAGCAGGTGCTGCCGCGCGCCATGCGCGACAACGGCATCGACATGTGGATCGTGGCCGCCAAGGAGAATCACTACGATCCCCTGTGGAAGGACCTGGGCCGCGGCTACATCACCGGCATGGGCTACTACGTCTTCACCGATCGCGGCGGCGACCGCATTGAACGCGCTGCCCTCGGGCCAAGCGGCTACCTGCTCGCTGAATCCGGGGCCTACGACACCATCGCCCCGGCCGCGACTCTCGCCGACTACGTCAAGACCCGCGACCCCAAGCGCATTGGCCTCAACATGTCTGAGCAGATCGGACCCGCCGACGGCCTGTCGGTGACGATGTTCGCGCACTTGAAGAAGACCCTGGGCGAGCCGTACGCCTCGCGGTTCGTCACCGCAGAGAAACTGGTCGCCGACTTCCGCTCGCACCGCGTCGCCGCCGAAATCGTCGCCTTCGGCGAGGCGGCCGGCATTGCCATCCAGCTGACCGAGCGTGCGCTCTCGAACGAAGTGATTACCCCCGGTAAGACCACCCTCGAAGACGTCGCGTGGTGGATGCAGGACCGCCTGCTCGATCGCGCCCTCGGGTCAGAATTCGACATGCCGTCGGTCTACGTCACCGGCCCCAAGGGCATCGTCGCCACGTCATCCAACCGCATCATTCAGCCCGGCGACGTGATGATGATCGACTGGGGCGTCCAGTTGATGAACTTCGGCACCGACGTCAAACGCGTGGCGTACGTTCTGAAACCGGGAGAGACGGCGGCGCCCAAGAGCATTCAGACCGCGTTCGACAAGGCCATCTCCGTGCGCGACGTGGTGAAGAAGGCGATCAAGGTCGGCGTACGCGCCGACGAGACGATGAAGCGGATGGATGCCGCGCTGCAAGCCGCGGGCTTCGGCGTGATCGAGTTCAATCGTCCGAACCAGGATGACAAGACCGATGTCACCTACGGCTTCCATCCGGTTGGCAACACCGGCCACGACATCGGCCCGTCCCTGACTACCTGGCAGCCGTTCCAGAGCACCTTTGTGATGCACGCACAGCACATGTTCTCGTTCGAGTACTTCGCCTACACGCCGATCGCGGAATGGGGCGGCGCAAAGTTGCGGATCCCCATCGAAGACGACGCGATCCTGACCGATGTCGGTATCCAGTTCCTGCATCCCGCGAACTACCGGCTGCTCGTGATCAAGTAACGGCTAACGATCGGCGTATTTCGCCAGGTCGCGGCGTTTCTTGTCGAGCTTCGTGACGACCGCGTCTTCCGGCGCCTGGTACGTCACCATGCGGCGCTTGCGCTCAAAGGCGCCGGTCCGAGGATCGAAACCGCACCGTTCGACGCAGTACTCCACCGACACCATCCGAGTCGGCTCGTCGTAGCGCAGGGTCAGGGCCATGATGCTGTCCCACGCCTTGCCGCGCGGCTTCTCCGGGTTGCGCTTGATCAGCGTGATCAATTCCAGGATCGTTGGCGGATACGTGCGATTGAAACTGCGCGCTGCCGATCGGCGGCCCAGCAGCCTGGTTACGTCGGTCACTGTGGCCTGCTTGTCTGATCCCGGCCTGCTGGTGACCGCCACGCGAGCGTGACGCATAATCGAGCGTAATGTTCGAGATGCTGCTGTGGTGGCTGCTGGCGGCGTTCGCGGTTGTGATCGCCATCGGCGCGGCCGGCTACTTCGTCGCGCGCTGGCTCTTCGTTCGTACCGCTGAGCGCATGGCGCGCGAGGTCGATCGCCGGGTTGGCGCCGCGGCTGCGCGTACCTTCACCCATGTCGCCAACTACGCCGCAGCCACCGGCATCCCGATCGATGAAGCGAATCGGTTCTTCGGCGCCCACATCGATCGACTGGCCAGGCTCATGGACAGCGCGGTCAAGCTGCCGATCGTGGGCAAAGTGGGACTCGACGCCGTGCTGGGTCTGGTGCCGGTGGTGGGCAACCTGGCCGGCACCGCAGTGTCGTTGACGCTGATCGCGCGCACCCTGCGCTACGGTCCGCCAACCTCACTGGTCTCGAAGATGCTGTCGAATGTGGCCGTCGATCTCGTCCTGGGCGCGATTCCGTTCATTGGGTTCTTCGCCGACATCTGGTTCAAGTCCAACGATCGCAACGCGGCGCTGATGAGAGACTTTCTCAACGGCCGCGGCTGAGCCTGATCGCAGAAACTGCAACTTGTAAAATTTCGGCTCGATTACCTTCTGTCTCTTGACGTCCGCGTTCGACGATGAGACCGTCGTCGTAGGGTTCAAGAAAGGCGGGCCGCTATGTATGGGAGGAGCGCCGGAGTTGCGCTGAAGGGGATGACCGATACCGACAACGACGTGAACGTGATTGTGACCGGGCCACGCCTGGCGGCGCAGCCCGTGTCCCTTCACGCGATCGCGCGGCCTTCTTCGGTCTTCGCAACGATCTCGGTCTTGAAGCGACCCGGCAATGCCTTCTCGAGTGCCTTGAAGTACCGCTGCTGACCGGCCACATAGGTCAGCTTCTTCTCGGTGCCAATGTGGTATCCGAGAACGTCTTTCGGCGTCGGGACACCAACGCGCCTGGGCAAGTGATCAACTGGCGGCGACAGGAACTCGGGCTTGGTGGTCGCTTTCTTCACAAACTCGGCGAATTCTGCGTCGTTGTGCTGCGCCGGCGGCCTCCCGGCCTGCCTGCCCTGGGCTTCGTCGAATGGCTCCGCGGCCGGAACGGCCCCTGAGGTCATGGCGAAGAGCACAAGAAGGCCGAAAAGCAGAATTCGGCTCGGTGGTGCGATCATTTTTATAACCCCTTCACAATCAGACACTTACGGGCTGTTAACAGGCTGTAACCAGGCTGGATCCACGACGAAGTTGGGCGAAAGCCATTGAGCGGACGCGAACGCGATTATAGAATCTGCCTCTTTGGACAGACTTTTATGATCAGCGTAGCCGCTATCCGGATGCAGCAGTTCGGCGTGCAATTTTATCAGGCCTCCCTGACCGCCAGTGATATCGACAAGCTCGTTCGTTTTGAGGTGTTGAGCTATCAGGATCAGGGGCAGGCGGGCGTGCGCGGCAAGAAGAAGGTCGCCCAGTCCAAGATCAATTGGGACCTGCTTGAGCGCCGTATCGCGTCGAATGAGAAGGCGTACCAGCGCCAGATCATCCGCAAGAAGATCGACGAGCTCGTCCAGTATTACGAGCAGTGCCGCCAGGCACGTGACCTGCCGTCCATTCCCGGCGCCGTCATTATCTCGTGTGACGAGAAGCTGAGCTTCGAGGCGTCGGAAAGCGGCTCGTCGCTGGGTCGCTTGAAGGTGCCGGAACGCGAAGGCATTCTGCGCGCCATTGATGGTCAGCACCGGCTGCTCGCGCTGCACGCCGACATCGACCGGTTTGGTGATGAGCCTTTCACGGTGCCGGCCATCATTTTCGACCGCGTGCCCGAAGACCACATCGTCCAGATGTTCGTGACGATTAACGCCAAGCACACCCGCTTGAACGCGTCGCACCTGGTGTCGCTGTCGGGACGCCAGCTGTATCGCGACGAGTCGCTGGCAGCGGCCCACGACGTGGTGCGCGCCCTGAACGACCGTGACGAGTCGCCGCTGATGGGCGAGATCAAGCTGCTCGGCGTCGGCAAGGGCCGCGTCGGTCAGGCCCCGTTGGCACAGGAACTCAAGAAGCTGTTCTCAGACGAAGCCGCACTCGGCGGCGCCCGTAAGAGCGCGGAGTTTCGAGAGGAATCGAAGAAATTCTTCGTCAACTACCTCAAGCAGATCGCCAGCATCTTCGAGTCGGCGTGGAACGGCCGCAAGTACAGCATCAAGTCGGCAACCGCGCTGCGGGCGTTCATTCGCGTGGCGCCTGACGTGTTGCAGAAGATCGACCAGCAACACGCCGACCGTACCGATTTCCGAGCCATTGGCCGCGTCATCTCGCCGTGGGGCCGCCGCATTGGCGCGCTCCGCTTCGAGACTGATGGTGCCTGGAAGCGCCAGGGCACGACCGTCGACAACCTGGCGAAGGAACTGCGCCTGGCTCTGCAATATCCCGAAGGCGCGGCCGGTTAGGTCCGGCTGAAGCCGGACGCCACATTCCACCTGTAGGCTCCGGTTTTAGCCGGCGATACAGAGTTGTGATCGGACCCACGGCCTTGGTGAGGGCCGCGTCGGTCTCGCGACTGAAAAGCGTGGAAAAAGGCCTGAAAAGGCCCGGCACGAACTTTGGAACTAAGGTGGCTGTCGCCAGTCTGTTTACTACGGCGCGAGTGCCGTAGTAGCTGGGGGGAGCCAGGTTGGCGGCAACTTTTGGGCGGCGATTCCAGCGATGGAATCGTCGCCCTTAGTCATTTCCGGGTACTTTCCGCTACACTCCCACTCACGAAAAAAAGCAAGGAACGTGATTCTCGCGACAGATTTGTAAGTCGAGAGCGCGGCTGATGGGCTCAATCGCCCAGAAACAGGCCGGAAATAACTCGGCATTACCCTTGATATGTCATCTGTTGTCAGTTCGTGAGCACTACTGAACCATCAGAAGGCTCATGAAGGGCGATCAGATGTTGCGCTAGCGAGATCGTCCTGTCTAAGTCGGAAAGGCTTATTCGAGGCCCATATGGGAATGCGATCAACCCCGTTGCCGGAACACATCGGACGCTTCCAGGTGGAAGCGGTGCTGGGACGCGGAGGAATGGGCGAGGTCTACAAGGCCTTCGACCCGACCTTGCAGCGAATTGTGGCGGTGAAGACCGTCCGGCCCGACATCGACCGTCCAGAATACCTGGACCGTCTGATGCGCGAGGCTCAGGCCTGCGCCCGTCTCTCGCATCCCAACATCGTGACGGTCTACGAGGCCGGCCAGGTCGATGGCGTCGTCTTTATTGCCATGGAGTATCTCCAGGGCGAGAACCTGTCGCAGGTGCTCGAGCGAAACGACCTGTCGTTCGAATCAAAGATCCGCATCCTGGCCGAAGTGCTCGATGCGTTGCGCCATGCCCATGAGCTCGAAGTGGTGCATCGCGACATCAAGCCCAGCAACATCCACATTCAGTCAGATGGTGCGGTCAAGCTCGTCGACTTCGGGCTGGCGCGCATGCTCACGGCCGACTCCCTCACCGCCTCGGGCAACGTGCTGGGTACACCCCACTACGCGTCGCCCGAGCAGCTGAAGGGCGAAACGATCGATCGCCGCACCGATATCTACTCGACCGGGGTAATGGCCTACGAGATGTTGTCGGGCCGGCGGCCGTTCGAACCCGACAACAGCAGCATCTCGTCGGTCATCCTGAAAGTGATTCAGGAGACCCCTGCGCCGATGGACACCGACATGAGCCGTCTGCTGCCCGAGATTGAGGGCATTGTGTCGCGCGCGATGGCCAAGGTCCCGGCCGACCGATTTCAATCTGCCGGCGAGATGCGTGGCGCGCTGCTCACCTTCCTCGACCACTCGCGGGCTCGCCTCTCCAGCATCGAATCAGCGAACGGCGCGACCACCATCCTCGTGGCGCCGCCTGAGTCGTCTTCGACGAGGACCGGCGCGCGTTCGTCACGGACCGCCTGGTGGCTCGCCGGCACAGCGGCGGCCGCGGTGGTCGCACTGCTCATCGGCTGGCCCTCGTCGAACCCCGAAGGTGCCGCCGCCCCCTCATCGGTCGAGGCCTCAACCACGACGCCGCCCGTTCCGGCGGCCACGGGTCCTGTGGCCACGGCTCCGGTCGTAACGCTGTCGCCGGGTCTCGTGGCCTCTGAATTGCCCGCCCAGGTCGCCGCAGTGACCAATACGGCGGCACCGGCGGTGCCGGTACCGGTCGCGACCGCCAGGCAACTGTTCGCCAGCACGGCCGGCACGCCCGCCGCCGGCCTGCGCTATCGCCTGATTCAGCAGCTTGCTGACGGTTCCGAGGTGGATGTCGACACCGCCACCACCTTCCACTCAGGAGACAAGGTGAAGCTCTCGTTCGAGTCGAACATTGCCGGCTACCTGTATGTGGCGTCGCAAGGTTCGAGCGGCAACTGGACGGTGTTGTTCCCGAGCGCCCAGATCAACGGCGGCCGGAATCAGATCGCCCCGCTGGAGGAGCACGACGTGCCGTCGGATGGCGGCTGGTTCCGGTTCGACGACAATGTCGGCACCGAGAACCTGTTCGTCTTCCTCAGCCGCGATCCCCTCAGCCAGTTGCCGGGTTTTGGACGTCCGGTCACCAGGGCGGAAACGCTGACCGCGTCGGTCGTGCAGGGTCTGCAGCAGAGTATCCGCTCGCGCGACCTGATCTTCGAGAAAGACAAGGCGAGCGGCGGCAAGCCCGGCATCAAGCAGGCCACCTATGTGGTCAACCGCGCTGAAGTTGGCAAGGCCGTAACGGCCACCATCAGCTTGATCCACCAATGATCAGGATCCTCGCTATCCTGCTGGCGTCGGCCGCGCTGAGCGCCCAAGCGCCCATCGACACCGCCCAAGGCGCAACTGCGGGTGCTCAGGGCACGCAGGCCCCGCGCGACCTGATTCTCGTGCCGGCCAAGCCGGCGCCGGTCCGCAACGGCGTGCCGCGCGGATATGCCGTGATCGTTGGGGTCGCCCAATACCGGAACCTCGACGCGTCCAAGCAACTGCAATTTCCAGAGAGCGACGCCGAGTCGATGTATCGCGTCCTCATCAACCACGAGGGCGGTGCCTTCCCCGCCGAGAACGTCCACTTCCTGAAGGGCGCTGAGGCAACGCTGGCGAATGTCCGCCGCGAACTGGAGGAGTGGCTGCCATCGGTCGCGCAGCCAGCGGATCGTGTGGTCGTCTACTTCGCCGGCCACGGTTTCGTGCAGGACGGCCGCGGCTACCTGGCGCCCTATGACGTCGACCCGGATCGTCTCGATGCGACGGCCTACCCGATGGCTCGGCTCGGCGACGTGCTGGCGAACAAGGTCAACGCCAGCTGGAAGGTGCTGCTGACCGACGCCTGCCACTCCGGGAAGATCAACGCCGAAACCACCAACGAGGCCATGGAGCGTCAGTTCAGCTCGCTGCCAACCAGCTTCCTGACGCTGACCGCCACCACCGAACGCGAACAGAGTTTCGAGGACCCGAACCTGTCGACGGGCTATGGCTTCTTCACTTACTTCCTGGTGCAGGCGTTCCGCGGCTATGCCGACAGCGACCCGTGCGATGGCCGCATCACCGCCGACGAGTTGATTGAGTATGTGCGCTCCAATGTGCGGCGCTATGCGCGCGATCGCCAGTTGTCGCAGACGCCGACTGCTCGTGGCGACTACGAACCAGACATGTTGCTGGGCGTCGGCAACGGCTGTTCGGCCGAGGGCGTCAAGGCGCCGTCGATGCTCGGCACCGCCGTGGTCGAGACGAACATGGACGATGTTGATCTGTATCTCGACGGCGCGCTGATCGGTCGCCTGTCCAAGGCCAAACCGCTGGTGATTCCCAGCCTGCCGAGCGGTCTACACGAATTTCGCGGGGCGCGCGAAGGCTACGAACCCGATCGCCAGGAAGTGATGATTGCGCCCGGTCAGGAGGTCGCGGTCACCGTGCGCATCCGCTACGTCCGCCAGATCAAGAAGCCGGCGCAGGCCTTGAATGACGCCGGCGAGAAGTTGCTCTTTACGCGCCGGTCGTCGCTGAGCCTGATGAACCTGATACCGATCGAGCGCCGCCAGAGTGAAGCGGATCTCAAGCAGGCGGCGGGGCTGTTCCTGAAGGCCCTCGACCTTGACCCGGATTTCGGCCTCGCCGCCTACCACTTGGGCCAGGTCCACCAACTGCTCTTGAATCACGACGAGGCCGTCACCTTCTTTCGCCGCGCGATCGCCATCGATCCCACGCATCTGGACGCGCGCATTGAGTGCGCCGCAGTCCTGATCGAACAGGGCGACCCCGACGCGGCCATTCGTGAGCTGACCGAAGTGCTGCGGCTCGATGCGGCCGATGACGAAGCCTTCTCAATGCTGGCGCGGGCCTATTGGGACAAGGCGGCGTGGGGCCGCGCCGTGGCGAATGCCGACCGGGCGATCCAGATCAAGCCGTCCGGTGCGCAGCCGCATTTGTGGAAGGCCGACGCCCTTCGCCATTTGGCCGCCGACAGCACCGACCGTACCGTTCAGGTCAGCCTCTACGCCGATGCGCGGGCCAACTATCGACGGTTCCTCGACTTGACGAATTTCTCGACTGGCCTCGGCGCCAAGCTGGCCTTCCACTTCATCGGTCTGGGCGTCGGCACGCGTCGTCACGCCGATCGCCAGGGCGCGTACGACAGCTTGCGCAGCGCTGGCTTTCTCGGCCTGTGCCTGTCCGAACAGAAGGTCGGCAATCCGCTGAGGGCGCGCGACTACTGCAAACGCGCGCTCAATCACGCGCCGAAGGATCCGATCGCGTATTTCCTCCTCGGTAACGTGAACCGCGATCTCTACAATTCGAAGCAGGCCTGCAGCTACCTGGCCGACGCCCGCGCAAGCTACAGAAAAATGCTGGACCTCAATCCTCACCTGGACGAATCGAAAAACGCCAAGAACTACGTCAGGCAGATCGACGGCATTCTGCCCCGCAGTGGGTGCCGGCCATGACGATGCGCGTTCTTATCCTCTGGCTCATGAGCCTGACCGCGATCGTGATCCCGGTGTGGGCCGCGCAGTCAGGCGGCCTCCGCATCGTTGTCATCGAAGGCGAGGACGGCGTCAACATCATCCAGCAGAAGACCGCGGTGCGGCCGCTGGTCGAAGTGCGTGACCGCAACAACTTGCCGGTGTCTGGCGCGCTGGTGACCTTCTCGATTCAGGGTGGCAAAGCGGCGTCCTTCGGCGGCGCGTCGACCTTGACGGTGGCCACCAATGCCGCTGGGCAGGCCGCCGTGACGGGCCTGACACCGTCCGTCGCCGGCGCCTTTCAGATCCAGGTCCAAGCCGCGTTCCAGGGCCAGATCGCGTCAGCCACCATCGCGCAGACCAACATTCTGACGGCGGCAGGCGCTGCCGGTGCCTCAGGTGGATCGAGCGCGGCCGGCGGATCGAGTGCCGCGGGTGGCGGTGCTGGCGGCAGTTCGGGCGCGGTTGGCGGAGCTGCTGGCGGCGCCGGCGGACTCTCGGCGACCACCCTGGCGGTAGTCGGTGCGGCGGTCGGTGGCGGCGCCCTCATCGCGACGCAAGTTGTCAACCAGGACGAGGCCAAGAAGAGCAGCTTCACCGGTTCGTTCACCGGGCAGGTGGTCAGCACGATCGTCGGCGTCACCACCTGTGTCATCACCCGAGCCATCAACGCGACCATGCAGATCACGATCGATTCGCAGTCCGCGACCGCCATCACCGGCCGCGGCGAGTTCAATGGCAGTGACGTCATGATCGCGCAAACCTGTGATGGCCCGACCAACCCCTCGGGCACCTTCCGCCAGTCCTTCACGCTGACCGGGAGTCCGTCGTCATTGGCCTTTCGCGAACAGCGCAACGAAACCAGGCCCGCCGACTTTGATGCGTCGCAAACCGTGACCAGCACCACGCTGGTCGCCTTTCAAGGGTCGCTCACGGATGGTGTCATTACCGGCACCCTAACCTTCGACGAGAAAAGTGAAACCGTTGGCGGCCGCGGCGGCATCGTCAGGGAGAGCGCCACTGGAACCTTCCCGATCACCCTGCGCTGAGCGAACACCCGCAAACAAACATTCACAGAGGACTGTGCCCATGCTTCCGAAGCGATCTCGGTCCGTTGCCAGCTGGGCCCTGGGCGGATGGCTCGCAGCCGGACCGGCCGCGGCACAAACCGGTCCGTTCCTCACGCTCGAGCAGGCGGTGAACGAGGCGTTGGTTCGGAATGAGCGGCTGGTGAACCAGTCGGACACCATCGCCCAGGCCGAACTCGGATTGCGGCTCGCCCGCAATACGTTCAGGCCCAAGGTCACGCCAAACATCTTTGGCTCGTTTGGCAGTACCGACGTCAGCAGCCAGACCTATCGGGTTGACGTGTCGCAAAAGCTCGTGACCGGCACCGAGTTGCGATTGGGAGCCGGCACGGTGTCAGCGCAGATTCCCGGTCAGCCAGGCACGTCGGAAGGCGACCTGCTGTTCTACAACGCCGATACCACCCTGACCCTGACGCAGCCGCTGCTGCGCGGATTCGGTCGCAGCGTGGCTCGACGATCACTGACCAGCGCCGAGATTCGGCGACAGGACGCGGACCGGCAACAGTCCATGGCCGAACAGCAGGTGGCGATCGAAGTGGCGGCGGCCTACTATCGCGTGGTCTCACAGCAGGCGTTTGTCGAGATCGCGCGCCAGAGCCGCGACCGTGCGCGTCGGTTACGGGACGCCTCCGAAGCCAAGCTCGATGCCGGCTTGGTGTCGCAACTCGATGTCCTGCGATCGCAGCAGTTGGTGGCCCAAGCCGAGATCCAGTTCTTCGACGCGCAAGCCGCCGTCGAGGAAGCCCGCGACCGTCTGACCTTCCTGATGGGCCGCCCGACCGCCGATCGGCTCGAGGTCCAGGCCAGCATTCCGCGTCCCACCAGTGATCCCATCGACCTCGCCCAGGCGACGGCCCTGGCGCTGGGCCATCGACTCGACCTGCAAAGCCGCATCGCTTCGCGCGACGATGCGGAGAACCAGATTCGCCATGCGCGCAACCAGCTGCTGCCGCAGGTCGACGTCAATCTCGCCCTGACCCGGCGTGAAACCGCGCCCTCATTTCGCAGCAGCTTCGGCCTCGACGGCTATCAGTTCGCCACCTTCTTTACCATCGCCATGCCGGTCGATCGCACGGCACAGCAGGTGGATTACCAGTCAGCCATCCTCGACCGTGACCGTCGCCGCCGCGAGGTCACCACCCTTGAACGGCAGATTGGCGACGATGTGAAGCAGGCGGTGCGGGAGCGGGACCGCTTGTTGCGTGGTGTGTTGTCGGCCGAGACGAGCGTCGAAATCAGCCGGCGCGAAGTGGAGGTCGCCCAACTGCGCTACCAGACCGGCCTCTCCAACAATCTCGACGTGGTCACGGCAGAAAGCGGCTTGCTGGCCGCCGAGGGCCGGCGCGTCCAGGCGCTGGCCGATTCGGCGGTCGCGCGCCTGCGCCTGCGCGCGCTGTTGGGCGTCTTCAATCCCCGCACCGACATCACCGACTCGATGACCGCGCTGCTGTCCTTGTCGAACCTGGGACAGTGAACACGGCCGGCCACGTTCGTCGCGCGCCGGGCGTTCTCCCGAAACTGGCCATCGCTGCGGTGGTGGTTCTCGGCGTGGCGGCGGTGTCGTGGTGGCGAAGCGCCAGCGCGGATCCAGCGCTGACCGTCACGGTCACGCGCGGTGAGCTCACCGCCACGCTGACCTCGAGTGGAACGCTCAAGCCGGTCCAGTCGATCACCTATCGCTCGCCCGTTCCTGGACGCGACGTCGAGATCCGCGAGTTGGCACCGGAGGGCAGCAAGATCAACGAAGGCGATCTACTGGTCCGGCTCGACACCACCGACCTTGAAGTCGAGCTCGCGCGCATTCGGCAGGACCTGCGGCAGGCGCAGTTCGATCAGCAAGTCGCTGACGGGGAATGGGATGAGGCCGGCGCCGAGGTGAAGGCCGTCACCGAGGGCGAAGGCGCGCTGACAGTGGAGGAGGCGCGGACGACCCTGCTGCGTGCTCAGAAAAAGGCCGAACGGCTTCGTGACGAGTACGCGAGCCTGCGACCGTTGCTCGACAAGGGCTTCATCACGAGAGATGAACTGGCTCGCACCAGTGATCAACTCGAAGAGGCCGAAGACGAACTGGGCCTCGCCCGCAAGCGCACCGGCATTGTCGTGGAACTGTCGCACCCGAGAGAGCAGAAGCGGGCGGCGCTGCAGTTGGCGCAGAAGGCGTCGCAGCTCAGCCACGCGCGCGCGCGGGTGCACGAGACCGAACTGCGCGTCGACACCGTGTCACGGCTGATCGAGGGCTGCACCATTCGCGCGCGCGGGCCAGGCATGGTGGTCTACGAGGAGTTTCTGAATGCCAATCCGCGCCGCAAGCTTCGCGTCGGCGACCGGGTGTTTGCCACGCAGGGCATTGTCACCATCCCCGAAGTGAGCCGGATGCTGGTCGAGGCGTCGATCGGCGAAGCGGAGGTGCATCGCGTCCGCACCGGCCAGACCGCGGAAGTGCGGGTCGAGGCCTTCCCCGACCTGAAGCTGACGGGCAAGGTGACGCGCGTTGGTGCGCTCGCCAGTGCGTCGGCGGCGCGGCCGTTTGACGACAAACGCTTCGATCTCGTCATCACCCTCGATCCGACCACCGCCGAGCTGCGGCCCGAGATGACGATTCGCGCGGATGTGATCGTCGGGTCACGGAAAGACGTGTTGCTGCTGCCAGTGACGGCGCTCTTCAACAAGGACGGCCGTCACGTCGTCTATCTCGCCACCGTGTCGGGCAGCGAGACGCGGCCGGTCGAGATCGGCGCTTTGAACGATCGCGTCGCGGAAATAGTGAGTGGCTTGCGTGAGGGCGACCGCGTTGCCCTGACGGAGCCGGGGACGCCGGCCAGGGTCCCGGCGCGCGGCAATGCCCTTCAACCTCGCTGAGCTCACCGAGTACCTGCGGATTGCGCTCGAGGCGCTCGGCCGTTATCGGCTGCGCACGGCCCTCAGTGTGACCGGCGTGGTGCTGGGCGTGGCGGCCGTCATCGCCATGATGTCGGTCAGCGAAGGCGCCGCGCGCGAAGCGCTCGCGCAAGTCGACGCGCTCGGGCTCGACAACCTGGTCGCGCAGAGCACCGGCGGTCTCAACGCCCGCGGCACCATGAAGCGCAGCCTGTCGGCAGCGGATGCCGAGCGCGCGGTCGCCTTGGTCCCGACGGCCACCGTCGGCTCGCCGGTGGTGTCCCGCTACTTGAAACTCGGTCACGCCGAGCGGTCAGTGACCGGCCAGGTCCTTGGCGTCAGGCCGGCCTTTCAGCAGATTCTCCGTCTCGCGGTGGCGCGTGGGCGGTTCATTCTTGCCACCGATGAAGACGGCGTCGCGAAGACCGCGGTGCTCGGTGCCGGCCTGGCGCGCGGGCTGTTTGGCTTTCGCGATCCGCTGGGCGAGACCATCACGATCGCCGCGGATCACTACCGCGTCATTGGCGTGCTGCGCGAGCAGGGGAGCGATCCGCAGGCCGGCAGCTCGATGGCGTGGCACAACCTCAATCGGGCGGCCATTGTGCCGTTGCCGACGCTGACCGGCCATACCTTCGCGGTGGCGCCGAACCAGCCGGTGGATGAGGTGTGGCTTCAGGTCGCGCCGGGCGAGCGCTCAGAGGAACTGGGCGAGGTGTTCGGGCGCCTGCTGTTACAGACCCGCGACGCCGAGGAATTCACCATCGTCGTGCCGCGGGAGCTGCTGGCTCAGCGTTACCGCACGCAGCGGACGTTCAGCGTGGTCGTCGGCAGCGTCGCTGCGCTGGCGTTGTTGATCGGCGGCATCGGCATCATGAACATCATGCTGACGTCGGTGGT
>ENA-ORBV01010655-ORBV01010655.1-microbial-mat-metagenome-genome-assembly--contig:-NODE-10655-length-14645-cov-4.262836_pt1 | contig 14645 bp, 13 predicted proteins | sample MGYA00237777_ERZ505514 | MGnify/ENA primary metagenome ERZ505514 (study PRJEB26160, sample SAMN06269048) | microbial mat metagenome | isolation source: Oligotrophic lake microbial mat | place... | reverse complement strand
CCAATCACCAAGGGGCATCCTTCCAGATGCCCATAGGGTACTAAAACCAGAAAACGAGAAGAAGAATATAACTGCATCAGCTCTTGACCATATAGCCCGGTAATGAGATTCACTTTATGCTCCATTTTTTTATCTATGATCAGGCTCCTGATTTTTGACTCTTCTTCACCTTTCCCGCAGATTGTCGCTTGAAAGTCGACCCCATCAAAATGTAAATGTCCTAATGCCTCTATAAATTGATAGATCCCCTTGTACCGGTAAAGTCTTCCTATAAAAAGAAAATCGTTTTTTTTAGTTTGTGAGGTTATTGGACTATTATCCTTGAAGAAAAACTCAGGGATCGGATTAAAGCAAACATGTGCATCATGGATATTCACAACTTTCTTAACAGCATGACTCACGCAAAGGTGGTAGGCCCGACGCGAAAAAAACACCCTCAGAAAATTGAGACTTCTTATCAACTTTCCACCCACAATTCTCACTACAGGAACAGCCATCTGATGGATGATCAGCGGTTTTTTTCTAGCAAAAAAGCATCCTGCTTCAGCCCTTAAACTCGATCCCCCATTGATTATTACCGAATCTGCCCGTAAAGATTCTATAAAAATCCGGAGTAATGAGGGCTTACGGATAATCGTGACCCCTTGGAGTTCTGGTGGGGTAGATAAGGCACCAGCTTCCGACATCGTGAGAACAATGGGAGTATGACCATTTTTTTTAAGGAATGATGCCAATATTAAGGAAGCATTCTCCATTCCGCCCATGGAAGGGAAAAAAAAGTGGCTATATATTAGGAATTTCATTAAGAAAAATATCTGGAATTTTTGATGGGTTCATTTTTCTTCTTGGAGGGCGGACGGATCGCCCCCTGTGGGCAGGACAGAGCAATTTGCTCGGACAATATTTCTGAAACTCTGACCTGCGGCAAGCAGGGCCGCTCGCCCTATACGTTTTGATTTACCACGCTATTTTAATATCATATTTGGTAATCATGGGGTCTGGTGTCACAATCGTCATTGTATTCTCAATGGCTGTAGCAATAATCATCCGGTCACAGGGGTCTTTATGAAACGGAGGAAGTGTCGCTGCCCTACTAGCAATAGCGAGACTGATCGGCAAGGTGTCTATCCCATAAAACTCAGAAATACCCTCTATCCACTCAGTCGGCGGAACGGGTAAATCCAGTTTTCCGATAGAATGTTTCCGGGCAATTTCAAATGCTGAAATAGAGGAGATAAACAAAGACTCCTGACAGGTTTCTATTAGCTGTTTGGCCTTTTGCGAAAGGGATTCCTGATCCAGCCCTAGCCAGAGGAAAGTGCAGGTATCGAGTAAAAACATTCAACGAAACTCCTCCGGCCAATCATCTTCATCCAATCCTTTTACTGGATCATAAAGAATTTTTCCTTGTGAGAGGGTTGGATGCTTTTTGAGGATATGTGCCCCCCTTTTTATAATAGGTTTGAGATCGGCAATCGCTTTCCCATTACGGCAAATTCGGACAGTCTCCCCTTTTTCATCCACTTCATTCAGCAATGAAGAGAGGTGGGTCTTTGCTTCATAAATATTTACTAATTTCATAAAAATATTTTACCACTTAGTCTAGTCTGGTCAAGTTAATAGAATGGTCGATTTTTTAATGGCTAACTGAGCCGTCATTACTCTGGGCAGGAGAGAGCAATTTGCGCGGGCAATATTTCTGAAACTCTGACCTGTGGCAAGCAGGGCCGCTCGCCCTACACATTTGTCCGCAAACGGTCGAGCGAGAATCTCGGACCCTCCATTTGTCGCGTTCCTACTCTCAACTTAGTTCCTCGCACTTAGAACTTTTTTTTCCACAACCTCCTGCCATCGGGCTGAAACCGATTGGATGGAGAAATCTTTTAACCTCAAGGCAGCGGCCTTTGCAAAATCTTCTCTATTTGAAACAGACATATCCTGCGCAATTTGCCTGATAAGAGCCGCAATTTGCTCCGGACTGTAGGGCTCACAAATCTTTCCCAAGACATCATCATTCACGACCTCACCCGCATTAGTGGTTGTTAAAACCCTGCATCCTGCTGCAATAGCCTCGAGCTGAACCATCCCAAAACCTTCCGCAATAGACGGGAGGACTAAAATGTCATTCCCCGCAAGAAGCCCGGGAATTTGGTCTTTTGAAATTACCCCGAGATAACGGTATTTTCTTTTTAACTCCTCTAACCGGGAGGGTTTGAGATTTGAAGGCCCCGCGATAGTCAGATCAAAGTCAAAGCCCGTCGCGCTTAAGGAATCAAGGGCTTGATCCAGATAATGAATGCCTTTACGCAGACAGACAGTACCTAAGAAGATTAATTTAACTTTATCCCCCCGCTTATTGTGATTTGATCTGAAATCACTTTTAATATCATAGGCCAAGGGCACAATAGAGATTTTATTTTGATCCACCCCAGAAAGGGTTAAACATTTTTTACTAAAGGGAGAATTCACCACGATCGTATCGGCTAATTGCTGTTCAACGCCATGTCGCCCGTTACCGATCTCTAATACCCCAGCCGCAGGCTCTTCCCAGTCGGGATATTTTTCCCGTTCACGCTGGACAATCCTATCCTCCTCTATCCCTCCGTCGATTTGATTCAGGATTAATTTTGCTTTGCCATTAAATTCCTGAAAGATTTCTGCTGCCGTGGTAGAAAATGAAACAATCACATCCGGGGCAAATCGCCTAAGCTCAGGCAGACACAAAAGAGCAAATTGTTTCCCATACTGATGGAATACCGCCTCCATCTCATCAGCAGAGGTGGCATTTTTGCGAGCGTATGAATATTGCCAGGAAAGGAGTGGTGTATGATGAACCCGGCACGCGGGCAAGTCAGGGTGATATCGGCGCGCAATTTGCGTGGAAATAGGAGCCAAAAATCTCCCGACCCCTTTCCGGTAAATATCCGTAAAGACTCGGACATCATGCCCTGACTCAAGGAGCATCCGAGGGATCGAATAATATTCCCTTGCCCCCAAATGAATGATCGCGATTTTTTTCATGTTAATTTTTTAGAGGGTCAGGCTTCTGCATGACCTGCCCTCCTATTCCATCCACCCCGGACAATCAGAAGATTGTCCCTCCAGTCGAAGAATCTGTGTTAATCAATGAAATCTGTGGATGAAAATCCTGTAAAGACGGCAAGTGAGGGCTCGCTTGTCCTACACACTGATAACATTCGTTTTTTGTAGGGCGACGGATCCCTTGTTGCCGATGTCTGCCGTATCCGTGAAACTCTGACCTGTGGCAAGTGAGGGCCGCTCGCCCTACACGTTTGTCCGCACACGGTCGAGCGAGAATCTCGACCCTCCATTTTTTTTTAAACTTAGCACTTCGCACCTAGTACTTAGACCCCTGCGCTTTGCGCAGCCTTCCAGTTTTTTATCGACCACTCGAGGGCTTCCTCGACAGGGCGGAGCTTGATCCCGGCGGCGACGAGTTTGTCCGTATTTAAAACACAATTTGAACGCGGCGTGATTGCAGCCTTAGCCATAAAGTCTGATTCGTTTTCAAAGAAGCTGAATTCTTTATTTGATAGTCCAGCTTTCTGAATCATGTCAATCACGTCTTTGGCCGATACTGAGCCCGGATTGGTTAGGTTATAAATTTCTTTAGGACAATCATTCATATAAAGCTGCCACGCAGCCTTCACAAATTCATCTAGCTGTGAAAGTGAATTAACCGCATTCAATATCCGGTCATAACGCAGGAGTTTAGAAATGTAATTCCGAGGGGAATCCTTTTCATTAAAAGGAATCCTCAACCTTAACCCGTAACAATTTGCGTCATCTCTCAAAACTTCTTCACCCAGTGCTTTAGTCCCACTGTAGAAGCTGCAATATCCCGAACGAAAAGAAAAATTTGGAGTATCAGTTTCCTTAAAACCTAATCCGTCGGGCGTATTTCCCGTATAAATACACCCCGATGAAATCTGAATCCAAGGCAATTGATTCATCTCACAAACACGACTGATCACACCGGGCAAAACCGCATTCCCGAGCAGACATTCATCCTTATGAGACTCACAGGCATCGACATTTGGTTTCCCGGTATATCCTGCACAATTAATCAAAACATCCGGCCTATAGTCTTTAATAACCTGCGATAAAGCCTCCACCTTATAATAATCAAAATCCTTCCGGCTCAGATTCTGAAAAGATATCTGACGAGTTTCTAAAAACTCCCGGAAAGCAGTACCGACATATCCATTACCACCGATTAATAAGACTTTTTTATCCATAAGTTTTTAATATTTAAAGTAATAGTATCAACTATACAATTGCAGCTAATTGGTTGATTGACTTTTTTAGTTTTAGGTTCGAGAGAGTCATCTATGCAAAAATGCATCCTTTACGATCCGTGCATTTCTTTCCCAAGAATTTTCTTCAATAAATCGATGATAATCCGGTAAGGGCGGATTTCTAGTAAAGTCCTGAACTCCATCAATGATCGCCTCCTGAGAATCAGGCTCGACCCATATTCCCAAACAATAATCCTTAACGATCTTTTGGAGGTTACCCTGTCCCCCTGATGCGATCACTGGTTTTCTGTAACGTGCAGCTATATTAGCAACGGCACTGGCAGAACGGAATGAGGCAGAATACGTCAGCGCGATTAAATCGCTCGCATTAAATAAATCTGCGGCTTCCTGATCAGGGATGAATTTTGTCTGCCAATGACAGCGATCCTTTACTCCCGCTTTTTCTGCTAAGGACTGATAATATTCGATTCCTTTCTGTGATCCGCTTTGTTCATGACCCGCGATGATCAGATGGCACTTTGGCAATTCCTTGAGCGATTGAATTAATAAATCAAGATTTTTTCCATCACGAATAAATCCAAAACTTAACAAGACTAATGAATCTGTAGGAATATTGAGTTCGGATAAAACTTTCCACCTCTCTTTGCTTGGTTCGGGGTACTGATATATTCCTTGAGGAATCAGGAATGTCTTGTCTTCAGAGAATGGAATCCCGATTTTCTCATGGAGGAATGCATGATCGAGAAAGGAATAGGCCTCTCGAATCGACCATTCATGCCACCATTTCGGCCCTACTTGGAAGTTTCTCACCGGATCATGAATGACTGAAGCAATTTGCATAGGCATTTTTTTCTTCAGGCCCCGAATTCTCCATGCCCATAGAGGTGACAGGTATTCATAATAGGAAGAAAAGAGAATCGTATCAGGACGCACTTCTTCAGAGACCTGACATAAAGTTTTTATATCTCCTACGAGTTTACTGATCCAATTGATACGCCGTTTTATTTTTCCTATTTTTCGGCTCTCAATCGAATAGAGCTGAGGGATAACCGTGATTCCCTGTAGTTTCTCCTGATGAATATATCCCGGACTACAAAGAAAGGTGACATCTACATTTTGATCCCGCAGCGCCAATGCCTGATATAACCCATAATCAGCCATCCCCCCACGGTCAGAATTCATCATATAGAGAAGTTTCATTAAAACTAGTTCTTGGTTTTTTGTATTTGGTTCATTGTGCAAATAATTATTCTTTCCTCATTCTATCTTCCCTATTCCGCATCCTATTCGCCATTTTTCGTAGGTCAGGCTTCTGCATGACCTGCCCTCCGATTCCATCCTTCCCAGACAATCAGAAGATTGTCCCTCCATTTGGAAAATCTGTGTCAATCAGTGATGTCTGTGAATGAACACGCTGCAAAGATGACAAGTGAGTGCCGCTTGATCTACATATTTCGACTTTTAACTTTTGTTTTTCGTCAATCTGGTCGAGCGAGAATCTCGGACGCTCCATTTTTTTTTAAAACTGAGTGCTTCGCACGAGCACTTAGAACTTCTCTTCTTCGAGCTTTTTCCTGAGTCCCATTGCCGCCTCTATAGCCTTATCCATATTATAATATTCCCACTCGGCAAAACGGCCCAAAAGATGAAATTGCTTGAGTGCAAGCTGCTTCTTCAAAGCAGTGATTTGATCACGTGTATCTTTATGATGGATGATATAGGAGTTTTTCTCATGGTTGGATGCTAGGGGACTGAGATTCCCGGGCAATTTACTGACCTCGAGTTCCATTTCATCTTGGGTGTACTCACCTGAAAACTCCACCACACAGGTCATCCGATCCTGCCGGGTCACACCCCCATTATTTGTCGGGCTGAATCCTCCTGTGTAGATTATCCTATGGGCCTGAGTCTCCTTACCCGGCAAATACATCCATGATCTATCTGTAGAGTCACATTCACAAAAGAGATTTGAGGTGCTGTTAGATCGGAGTGCACTCACTGATGCCAGACATGCCCCCAGTTCCGGCTGATTATGATGGATGAGATTTTTTAATTTCCGCACATCTCCACAATAGACAATATGATCAAAAGTCCCCTGACCATTTAGAGTCCATCCATTTTGCACATTCTCTATTCGAGTCACCGGCGTATTGACTCGGATATCTAAACCCTCAGAAATCCGGTCGATAATGAATTGTGAACCGTTTTCTTTTGCATAATAGAATGTAGAATGAACCATCTGTTTCTCTACTTGCCTGGTGATATTCCGGAGAAGTATTTGTTTAATATCCGGCATGGGCAATTTGCCCTCTAACCAGTCGAGGGGGATTTCTGACAGATCAGTATGCCAAATTTTTTGGTTATAAGGGCCAAAATAGAGCTCATAAAGGGTCTTCCCAAAATTTCCTCTTAGAAAGGCCTCAAAATCGAGGTATTCCCCTTCCCCAGCATGAAGTAGGTCATCTAATATTGCTGATACCGTCTCTGCCGGGAACTCGTAAAGATAATCTTCTATCGGGTAACCAATCACTTTCCCATTAATAAAGATTTTAGCATTACGTTGGGCTTTCAGAAATTCCTGATCACGGTCAAAGAATCCCCAGAACCAATCTAAAACCTCCTGATTCCGACTATTAAAAACATGTCCACCGACACGATGAAAAAGGTTACCCTTGATCCGGTCACATTTGACCAGTCCACCCGGCTTACCCCCTTGCTCAAATACCGTGACTAAAAAACGGTCTTTGAGCAGTTGAGCAGCGGATAGTCCGGAAATTCCAGCCCCTATGATAGCGACTTTTTTCATAATTTGATAAAAGAGTGAATAACGAACAGTCTCTGCCAATAATCACACACTACTGCGGCTTTAATCTTTTACGACAATCTCGGCATTGGGTTTTTCCTCGAATAAGACCTTCCAGATAACCTTTGATCCAATACCATTTGGTGCCATAGACAAAGAGCAAAATTCTACCAAGCGGATGATCTACACCCTTAGATGCGAGTCTCCGGGTAGCTGGAAGAAATCTCCAGCAACGAAGGATAAAAGAAAGCAATGCGACTAAAATGAGTGCCAGACCTACCAGAGAAAACAAAAACGAGAGCACAATCCCGCCCACAAGACATATCAGCTCCATCAAAAAACGTCCGCCAATGAGGAGGGCTGCACGACGGTGGATCAAAGCCTCTCCCTCACCCACCCCATATCTGTAGGATTCTTTGAAGAAGGCTTTCAAATTTTCGTGGCGGTGCCAGTAACACCGGACACCTGGCGCCCCCACACGTCGACTTCCGGCCTTTTCGATCATATAATGAAAGGCCGCATCATCACCAGCGAATGTTAAATCCTCAGGATATTTCCCGAGTCTTTCCCATACACTTTTAAGGTAGGCAATAGAGCGGGAGGAACTGTAGCTATCCGCACGAGCATTAAGCTTCTGATCCCCTTTTAATGCCCATTCCGTCAAAGCCCATGGCCCATTGAGACTCTCATTTTTTACCGCCCAGCTGCCAATGACCAAATCAAGAGAAGAATCATGGAGTAGCGGTGTCACTAATTCCTCAATCCACTCAGGATCCCATTCACAACCAATGTCCGTGGACACGATCAAATCCCCCGATGCCTTTTCTATCGCGAGATTACGGCCCCGGGCGACATTACATTTTTTCTCCTGTATTGCGATCACCTTAGGTCTTTGGTCATTCTGAGCGGACTTTTTGAGAATCAATTCCCAAGTGCCGTCACTGGATCCTGCATCTGTCATAACGATCTCATCGGGAAGCAGCGACTGAGCAGACATCGACTCGAAAAAAGCTTTAACGCCCTCACGATCATTATATACGGTGGTGACGAGGGAAATCATTTTCGTAATGATAGATTATAGATGACTATATTCTCTCCGGAAAGCGACATCTCATATTCAGGAATGAATTTGAGTGCATTAAAAAAAGCCTTACTGCAACCGGGCTTCAACCAATCATGGAGTTCAATAACAATCACCCTTACCCGATTAATCCAATCCTTGATATTTTCGTCATGAAAGAGATCATACTCGGCTCCCTCAATATCAATTTTAATCATATCCACAAAGTCCCAGCCCTTTTCACTCATGATATCCTGTATGGTATAAGCTCGGACAATGTCGGGAATCTCATGAGAACCTCGTTCTACCTCCGAAACCTGAAACCCAATGCTGCCCGCCTCATCTTTATTTGAAATATGAAGATCGACCGAACGTGGCCATAGGGCTCCCTTGAGGATTTGCACGCCGGGGTATTGTTTTGTATTCTCTTTAGCCAACTTAAAATTTTCCGATTCAGGCTCAAGAGCGACGACCTCTTCACATCCCAGACGTGAACAGAAAAACGCAACACTCAAACCAATATTTGCCCCGGCATCAATCACCCTCCTCGGTTTAAATTTCTCAAGTCCCCCATAAGACAAAGCAATAAAAATCTGATCGAATGCGATCCAGTCAGAATAGTTCGGTCTGAGATTTAATGCTTTGTACCACTGAGTCTCTGACAACCTCACTTCCCTTTTAAGGAATAAGAGGAAAAAACATAGTTTGATCGCATTGATCATGCCAATACGTGGATTTTTACAAAACTTTAGAAACTGTATCATATATTTGAAATGATTCTCCTCATAATCCCGTATATTTTCGCCATTAAAATGAAAAAGGATTTCGGCAGCATCCACTTTGGAGCAAGCATGGAGGCATTCCTGTAAAGAACCTTTTTTGCCCTTCCTTGATGATGGACGGTTGCGAGCTTTACCCTTGCCCCATCACTCCTGAGTGTCACATAAGGAACCCCTTGATGCCAGGCAATTTTTTTGAAGCCGTCTTGATCAGCCTCACACTCGCGAGTGTCTTCGAGGGAACCGTCAAAAGGGGAAAACATAAAAACATCTTTATAACTTAAGATATTTTGTGAAAATTCCTGATGAAACCAATAAAACATCGTCATATCAGAAACTCCCCCAGCCCCGGCACTTGATTGTATGTCTTTTGCCCAAGTCACCAATTTCCCTTCTTTGTCGGGATTCCTATAGATATCCATAATAAACTGGCAAAACCGATCAAGAATGGTCCAATCCAGTATAAAATTAATATGGGCTGAATATCCAGTGAAGGTCATCCCGTATCCCTGAAATTTATCCACAAAACCATCCAAAGGTTCACATACGAGATTATCAGTATCGAGATAAATAGCCTGTTTAATCCCTGTATCCTTCATGAAATCACGAAGGATAAACCATCTCTGAATACAAAATAGTTCAAACTCCGCTCCGAGTGTACTGTAATGCTTGTATACCGTCTCAAAGGCAATGGCTGATTGATTATAGTCATTTATTCTAGCCGTGTGGGCACCACAGAGCCTCGCAATTCCACAACCGTATAAATCACCTAAATAATAAACATTACCGCTGCAAAAGTGAGTACCATTTCGAATCGCTAAGGGGACATACCAGGAATATCCTTTGTGAATATAAACATAATCCATACTACGTACGCAGCCTTATAAAAGTAGAACTTAAGGAATGAAATAATTTCAACCCCAATATCCCCCTAGCCTTTAAGGCTATCCTATAAAATCCACCCCGTTTGCGGCATTCATTTAACCATAGAGTTGCCAATTTCAGAGATTCTACTTCGATTTTTTTCATGCCGGATTTACTCGCCGATAAATATAAGTCTGAATATCTCCGCATCAGGTATTCACATTGGCCGGCACTTAATGTAGACTTTTGGGCTCTTATAAATTCCACATTATTCTCTATGATGGATTTCATAGCAGGAAACCAAATATTCACTTTTTCAAAGACATTTCTATTTTCTACGAGTCCCATCCTGTAAATCGCCCCACATGAATCAGCGTAGGTGACCCGTGCGCCCGTCAAAACACGAAACCAAAAGGCGGTATCCTCGCTTGGAAGTCTGTCTAGCTCCTCTACCCAATGGTAAGGTGCATCTAACAAATCTTTTTTAATAATAGCCGCGTGAACTGCCCAAGGGGCATTAGCAATCGAATAATCGGTTAAAATAAAATTATTTTCTCCATATCCCGCCGGTCTTCTGATTGGAGCCAAAGCAAAATCACTCCCATCCGTCCATTCTTTCCAACCACCGGCAATCACATTAGATTGTGGATTTTGGCATGCCACCTCCAGAAGATTTCCCAGATGATTTTCATCAATCAAATCATCCGCATCAAGAAACAGCACCCATTCCCCCGTCGCATGGGAGAGTCCGAAATTCCTCGCAGCTCCCGGACCTTTTTTATCGGGGAGATTCAGCGATTTGAAGTTGCCCCGCATCTCCAAACTTAATCCTGCCAACTTTCGACTCACAACTTCCTGCCCCCCATCAGTAGATCCATTATCGACGATGATCCATTCCCAGTCCTCATGCGTCTGCGCCAGAACCGAATCAATCGTCTCGGTAATGTAAAGCGCTTTATTGTAAAGCGGGGTGATGAGGGAGATTTTCATTTCTAGGATATTGAAGATAGAAGATTGAATATGGTCTGAAGTTAGACAATCGTCTCGTATTTTTTGTAGGGCCACCGGCCCGGTTGCCTACGGCTGGACAGAGCAATTTGTCCAGACAAACGACTTGGGGATCATACTCGGTCCTCGTGTGCTACAGGCGGGCATTCCGCTGCAGTTTTTGACAAATACCGAAGGCTTTAGGGGTCTGAGGTTCCTTCGTGTGGGACGCCCTTGGAGGATGCATTCAGGGGACGCCTGCGGTCCCCGATCCGAGGGTAAGTGAGGGCTCGCTTGCCCTATATGATTTACTCGATGATAAGAGGCAAGATATCACTTCTACTTTCTTTTCGGTCTAGAGGAATCTCGCCCCTCTATTTACCCGCAAATCACGCTAAGGAGATATCTAAATAACCTGTGTAAATCCGTATATCTAGCAACTACCGTAAGGACTCGTACATTTCGCCCATTATTTTATCAAAATATCTTTTTCATCTTAAATCTATATGTTTCTTCCATTGCCACTTCAAACTTTTTTTTGATTTGATCTGGATTGAACTCCCCGTTTTTTAGTCGTCGGATGATCTCGATAGATTTTGTTATCCGATTTTGATCGGAAAGGAAACTTTTAATCTCTCCCACGAAAAGATCAGCATCTGGTTCTGTAAAACATAAATCCAAACCTTGTTTTCTAGCAAATTGCGCAATAGTCGAGTATTCAGGAGCCCAAATTGCAATGGGTTTTTCAAATTGAAGATATTGAATAAACTTAGAAGGAAAACTTGTTTCCATTCTAATACAGTCTTTCTCCCTGAATGACATGAGCACTATCAGAATATCAGCTTTTAGACATTCTCTACTCATTTCATCACTATCGAGTAATCCCAGATACCTAATAGTCGGATTCCTAACAAGAATTTCATTTAAGTTCCAGTCAGGATTACTTCCAGCAATATAAAAAGAAAACCCTGCGTCCCTCTGGATTACCCTACAAATATCGCGGATATATCCACCATAGATATCGGAAATATTACCTCCATAAAATAATCGCCGATCATTTCCGGATTTTTGATAATCTAAAGTCAACTCTATCTCTTCACTGCATAAGGGATAAAGCAATTCGATATTTTTGCTATTCCCTAGATAGGAAATAATTCCTTCCGACACACAGAGAGCTTTACTAGATTTCTTTGATAATTTGATAAATTTATTTCTAATTAGCCTTCTACAAAACGAACTCAGTGGAATCATCTCGGGCCACGCATCATGAAAAAACGATACAAGTGGAATATTTTTTCGAGAGGATGTAAGACTTGCAATCCATTGCAACTTTCCCGCAGCTACTGTCAATATTATATCGGGTTTAAAACTATTGATTTTACCAAAAAAACTCCGCATATCATAAGGGTAGAAATAGATATTACCCAAAAAATGCATCAATAGAGAAAAGCGAGTTCTTTCAAGTCTTGTCCACCATTTCCATTGAGGCAGATGGTAATGTGGGAACTCTATCCCCTCACATTCCTTGTCGGTTATCACCAAAATTTCGGCATTAGCGATACTTTTTAAATGCCGATAAAGAATTACTTCCCCTCCCATTGTGGAAATCGGAGGCACAGATGAAATGACAGCAATTCTCATCCTGGAGTCTTTCATTGGTTGAATAGCTCCCGATAGAGAAGCGAATAATTTTCGGCATTTTTTTCTCTCGAAAATTTATCAAGTGTCATCTGACGGGAATTTATCCCCATTTCTTTATATTTAAGAGGATTATGGAGAAAATCATCCAATCCCTGCTTTAGTCCGTCAACAGATACTTTATCAGCTGAAAAGCCCGTGAAACCATGCACGACCATATCGGGAATCCCTCCACGGTCAAAACCAAGAACCGGTGTACCACATGCCATCGCCTCAAGGCAGGTGAGTCCAAATGCCTCTTGCAGTGATGGAATAACAAAGAGGTCGGCGGCACTATATAAGAGAGCCATTAACCGGTCATCCTCGACAAATCCAAAGTGTTTGACCCCATGACTCATGCAGCTCATATCTAATACCCTCCCAAATGAGATAAACTGGACGGGATATTGCCCCGGGAGAGCCTTAATCGCCTCAAAAAGGAGTTTAAATCCCTTCCTTGGATCTGAAATATTCTCACTAGCAAAAAGGATAACTGGAATAGCCTCATTAATGCCCAGTAACTTGCGTACAGCTAATTTATCATGGGGGCTGAATATATCTTGATTAATCCCATAATGAATAGTTCTAATATTAAAGTCCCTGAGCAATTTGCTTTTCCGTCCCTCAGACTCTATCCATGTGCTGTCTGCAACAAAATAAGTATTCTCTTTTTTTCTCTTATTCAAAGCAGCATGCTTGGATTTCCAAACACTGTGGCTTAAATCGTTTTCCTGGGGTGATTTCATTAAGGGACATAAACCACATTCATTCTCAAAGCCCCTACAATCCCATGCATAATTACAACCACCTGTAAAAAAACTCATTTCATGTAAAGTAATGACGACAGGTTTTCCCCTTGGAATCATTTCAAGTAACCCGTGAATCGAAAGAAACCCCTCGCAATAATGGATATTAATTACATCAGCATGGGCAATTTGCTCCTGAATATCAGAGGTAGAAAGATCGGATTCATCCATGATAAATTCCGACTGTCTATCTTTTCTTAATTTCCGTTTTTTGAGCGATTCATCATATTTTCTTTTTAACACCCGCTTTATCCGGGGAAAAGTTTTCTGATTTGGAAGAACCTTTGTAATGGATAAATCGATAGAACCTTTAAAACGGACTAACATTCGTGAATCCACCCCCAACTCTATGAGGCCTTGGTGCTGCCAGTAAGCTCCCCGTGCCGCACCGCCAGCAGTATCAAACGAACTTAGATGCAGGACTTTCATGATTTTATCCCTGCAGCATCACTGATGGCTCTTACAAAAACCTCCTGAACTATTTCTGGAGATAGTAAGTCATCATAAATCCTACCGGCATTTGCGATTACTTCTTCTTGTCGTTCTGGGGAGTCCATAAAAGAAATCACCTTTTGAATCAGAATAGTAGGATCATTATCATGGACTAATAATCCACAATCATTTTCATGAATAAACTGGCACACAGAGGAGTCTGAAGGCCCCCATGCCACAATAGGCCTACCTGATTGCAAATAATCTACTGTCTTACAGGGAAATGATGTTTTTCTCACAATTTCTTTTTGCTCTCCCCCCATTACCACTAAGAATGCATCATATTTTTTTAATTCTAAAAGTAATTCATCATTCCTAATAAAATCTTTTAATATACCATTCGTGCGTGCCTGGTCTTGCACTTCTCGTGGCCAGTCACAATTTCCCGTAAATATTGTCAGCGTAATCGCATTCTGATTATACAATTTATTAATAAGACTCATCAACTTTTTCCCATAAGCAGCGCAGGTATTTCCGGTATAAATCATCCTCCAGACTTTTTTAGCCTCTGGACTATGTGACAACTGTTCAGGAGATTTGATTTCCCCAGGGATCGGATAGAGTATCCGACAATCAGGATGCGGCCCGAGCTCTACTTTCATTCCCTTACATACGGGTAAAGACACACGACTTTGTTGATGAATTAATCTCACCCTTTTATCGAGATGCCATCTTGCAAATGCTGGCTGGCACGAAAATTCAGGCCACCAATCATGAAAAATCGTTACCAAGGGAATCTGAAACTTTTTCGAGACTTTATAAGCGAGCCAAAATAAGGGGCCATGCGCCACGGTAAGGATTATATCTGGCTTAAAATTCTTAATTATATTATTCAGACTTTTTGTGATGACCAGCGATTGAAATAACCATTCAATATACAAAAAAGCAGGATACAGA
>ENA-ORBV01010654-ORBV01010654.1-microbial-mat-metagenome-genome-assembly--contig:-NODE-10654-length-14646-cov-4.897797_pt1 | contig 14646 bp, 10 predicted proteins | sample MGYA00237777_ERZ505514 | MGnify/ENA primary metagenome ERZ505514 (study PRJEB26160, sample SAMN06269048) | microbial mat metagenome | isolation source: Oligotrophic lake microbial mat | place... | reverse complement strand
CTACCAATACAAAAAACGCAACTCGTTACCCCCGAAGCGCATCCGTCAACGGCGCTGACGGGAGACAGTAGAAGTAGAGAAGTGCGTGGGTTTTTCAGAATTGTTAGATGTGTCGCATTCCCAGCGATGAGTGCGGAGTGATGAATGATGAGTACGCTTTGGTACACTCATCACTCATCACTACTCCGCCAACACCCAAGTGTCCTTGCTCCCGCCCCCCTGCGAACTATTTACCACCAGGCTGCCTTTGGGCAGGGCCACGCGCGTCAACGCGCCGGGGACGATGGTGATGCGTTCGCCGTAGAGGATAAAGGGACGCAAGTCGACGTGGCGGCCTTCGATCGCGCCGTCGACGAACGTGGGATGCGTGCTGAGTTGAATCGTGGGTTGCGCGATATAATCGCGGGGTTTGGCCTTGATCAGCCGCGCGAATTCCTCGCGCTGCTCGGCGGTCGACGCCGGGCCGATCAACATGCCGTAGCCGCCGGATTCGTTCACCGTCTTGACGACCATCTTGTCCAGGTTCGCCAACACGTGGCTCATGTGGCTGGGCAACTGCGGGCGGAAGGTTTCGACGTTCTGCAGAATCGGATCCTGCTTCAAGTAGTAGCGGATCATGTCCGGAACGAAGGGGTAAATGCCCTTGTCGTCGGCGATTCCCGTGCCGATGCTGTTCGCCAGTGAGACGTTGCCGGCGCGATACGCGTTCACCAACCCTGGCACGCCCAACATGCTGTCAGGGCGGAACGTCAGCGGATCAAGAAAATCGTCGTCGATGCGGCGATAGATCACGTCGACGCGCCGCAGGCCGCGCGTCGTCCGCATAAACACGCGACTTTGATCGACAAGCAAATCGCGCCCTTCGACCAATTCGATGCCCATGCGCTGCGCGAGAAAGCTGTGCTCGAAATACGCGGAGTTGTAAATGCCGGGGCTCAGCAGCACGACGGTGGGGTCGGCCGCGGCTGGCGGCGGCGCGATGAACTTGAGGACGTCCAGCAAGTAAGCCGGGTAGTCGTCCGTCAGACGCACGTCGTACAACTCGAAGACCTGCGGGAACACGCGCTTCAGCACCTGCCGGTTTTGGAGCATGTAGCTCACGCCGGAGGGGGTGCGACCGTTGTCCTCCAAGACTACATAGCGGCCGTCCGTGTCGCGAATCAGGTCGGAGCCGCAGATGTGGATGTAGATGTCTTTGGGGACAGTCGCCCCCATGAACTCGCGGCGGAAATAGGCGGCCCCGTAAACCAGACGAGGGTCCACCACGCCATCGCGCAGAATATGCTGCTGGTGGTAAATGTCATGCAGAAAATGATTGAGCGCGGTGAGCCGCTGCGCCAGCCCGCGTTCGATCTCGCTCCATTCATGCGCCGGAATGATCCGCGGCACCGGATCCATCGGCCAGACCCGTTCGATGCCTTCGTCGGCGCGGTAAACAGTGAAGCCGACCCCTTCCTGTTGCATCGTCAGGTCGGTCATGCTCTTGCGGCGACGGAACTCCGTGGAGCTCATCGTCCGCAGACGCCGGTAGAGCGGCTCGTAATGCGGCCGAGGATTGCCCTCGGCGTCGAGCATCTCGTCGAAGGCGGCGCCAAGCTCGTACCCGTCCGTTAGGCGCGGCTCGTTCTCATTTCTGACAGGATGCACCGACGGGGGCTGGTTCATTGGGTAGGGCAGTCTGAACTTGGCGCATCGCGCGGAACGTGGGCAGCGTTCGCCGGAAAATCGAGCAGCCGGCCGACAAGTTTGCTGGGGACGACTCTCGGGCGGTTCGCCCGTCGATGTCGAACTAAAATCGCAAAACTTGCGGACGAAATGATTTAGGGTAAACTGCTCGCACTTTGCCGGGCCTGAATTGAAGGTTGGTTATAGTGGAATTGCAAGCCATGTGCCAACAGCAACAGGATTGACCGGAAGTCCAACATTTAGGGAACAAACCCGCATGACGTATTGTTTGGGCATCAAGACCGAAGCTGGCCTGGTGCTGGCCTCCGACTCGCGCACCAACGCCGGCATCGACCACGTCGACACCTGCCGCAAGATGCACACCTTTGTCACGCCCGGCGAGCGCTTGTTCGTCATTCTCTCGAGCGGCAGCCTCTCGATCACGCAGTCGGTTATTACGCTGCTGGACGAGGAATTTGCCCGCCGGCAGGGACTGGCTTCGGCGGCCAATTTTTACGCCGCGGCGCGCTGCGTGGGGGGGCACGTGCGCAAAGTCGCCGAGCTGGATCGCACTGCCCTGGAACGGGACGGGATTAGCTTCAATATCAATCTGATTGTGGGCGGGCAGATTCGCGGCGAAGAGCATCACCTGTATCTGATTTACCCGCAAGGAAACCCGTTACGCGCGACCGTGGAATCGCCATTCTTGCAGATTGGCGAGAGCAAATATGGCCGACCGATCCTCGATCGCGGCGTGCGGCATCACGAGACGACGCTCGAGGAAGCGACGAAGTACGCGCTGCTGTCGATCGACTCGACGATGCGCTCCAACATGGCCGTCGGCCCGCCCATCGACATCGTCGCCTATGCGCCGGACGAGTTCGATTTACGACGCCGCGCCCGGCTCACGGCCAGCGACACACGGCTGACGGAGCTGCGCAGCCACTGGGAGAGCGAACTGCGCCGCGTGATCCAGACGTTGCCAAGCGTGAAGCTGCCGTGATGACCGCAACGCGCTCTTACGAAAAAAGCCCAGGGAAGGCCCTAAGAATCGTTCTATTGGCAGCGATTCTTGGAGGCCTTCCCTGGGCTTGGACATATTCTTCTTGTTAGAAGCCAACTCCCTTGGTGGTGAGCTTAATCCGCACCAAGAACATGTCGGCTGTGATGTAGAGCGTGGAGCCGTCGTCGCCGAAGCCGCAATTGGCCGTGGCTTGGCCGGTGGCCAGGAGGCCAAGCGGCGTACCATCCGGGGCGAGGATCCAGACGCCGCCGGGGCCGGTCGCGAACACGTTGCCGTGAACGTCGACTTTCAGCCCGTCCGGCGATCCCGGTTCTTTCCCAAAGTACTTCGTGGCGTCGAAGAACACGCGTCCCTTGTCGGCGTCGATCGTCCCATCGTCTTTGACGTCAAAGGCCATAATGACCGGGGCGGCCCCGTCGGACTGCGCGACGTACAGCGTCTTCTCATCCGGCGAAAAGGCGATGCCGTTCGGTCGCGTCATCTTGTCCGTGAGTAGCGTCACCTTACCGTCGGTGGAGACGCGATACACGCCGCAGAAATCCAGTTCGCGCGTGGGATCGTCCGCTTGCTTCGGCAGACCATACGGCGGATCCGTGAAATACAGGTCGCCGTTCGATTTATACGCCGCGTCGTTCGGGCTGTTGAATCGCTTACCGTCGTACTTATCGGCCAGCGCCGTTTTCTTGCCGTTCTTTTCGAGCCGCGCCACGCGCCGGTCGCCATGTTCGCAGAGGACGAGGCGGCCTTCCTTGTCGAGCAACAGGCCGTTCGAGCCAGGCTCGCCGCTCGGCGCGGCGCTCCCGGTATAGCCGGCTGGCTTGAGGAACAACTCGATGCCTGTGCCCTCTTTCCACTTCATCACCGCGTTATTCGGGATGTCCGAAAACAGTAAGTAGCCACCGTCGCGGACCCAGACCGGGCCTTCGGACCACTCAAAGCCTTCGGCGAGCTTCTCCATCTGCGCGTCTTTAGGAACAATGGCGTCAAGGCGCGGATCGAGACGGCGGATTTCGCCAAATACGCCGGCCGAGACAGAATCTTTCAATTCACGGACGTAGACGTTCTTGAAATACAGCGTATTGCCGTGGTTCTGCAACTCAATCTGCCCGGTCGGATAGATCGGCTTGTCACGTTCCCAGTAGTTCTCCATCAGCACGTTGTCAGTGACGAGTTTGTCGTTCAGCTTCACCGTGACGCGATCGCCCACCATCTTGATATAGAACGAGTTCCACTCTCCGACCGGCTTGTCGGCCAGCACCAGCGGGTTGGCCGGATTCTTCTCGTTGTTGAACAGGCCGCCCGAGCCGATGTCGCGGAGCTTGTGGTCCCAAATCTGCACCTGCGGGCTGCCCCGCAGATAGATGCCGGAATCGCCCGCCTCTTCGATCTTCCAATCGACGTACAACTCGAAGTCGCCGTAGTCCTTCATCGTGCAGAGACTGTCCCCCTTGCCGTTGAAGACCAACAGGCCGTCGACCACTTTCCAGCATTCGCGCATCTTGGCGTCGGCCGTTTTCTGTGCGGCCGCCAATTCATCGGCGCTCATCGCGGCCCGCGACTTCGGATCGCCGACCAGGCCCTTCCAACCGTCCAAATCTTTCCCGTTGAAGAGCGCCGTATAGCCCTCTGGCGGCGTGTTGTCAGCGGCGGAGAGAGTCGCGGCGCAGGAAAGCGAGGCGACAGCGAAAGCGAGCAAAGCAAGCGTTCTCATGGAGGGCGCATCCAGAGTGGGAGAGGGCGAAGAACTTCAGGCAGGTCGCCGCGACGAAAACCCGCGACGGACCCTATCGTAAATCGTGGGCGTCACGGTCGCAAGCAGTTTGGTATTGGCCCGCGAAACACGCGAAACACACGAAAAAAGGACATCACTGAGGGGACTGAATTGAGTTGGCGCGACGAACTCCCCTGTCCGTTTTTAGCGTGTTTCGCCGGCAAACTCCTATCGCGGCGTCACGGTCACCTCGACCGGTTCGACAAATTCCCGGCTTTTGGCTTCGATCTCGTCTGCGGTCATCTCGCCGGCTTGCACCCAGACGCGATAGTTAAGTTCCAGCGGTTTGTCCTCGTCGAGCTGGTATTCGAAATATGAGCCAAAGCGCCCGTAGTCCCGTTCGCTGAAACGGGATTCTTTCGGATTCTCCGGTCGATCGAGCATGGCGATGGTGTAGCGCTGGCCGCTGATCACGCAGCTCATTGCGTGCCACGGTAAGTTGACCATTTCCTTCGCCTCGGGCCAGTTGAGCGTTTCGCCGGGAGCGCCTTTGCCGAAGGGGCGGATGTAATACGTTTCCTTGTTGGTCACGTCAGCGACTTCCTGCGCGGCGCGGAACTGAAAGCCTGCGTGCTGCGGGTCGCCGTCGAGTTTCACGGGACCGACGGTGCTCCGCAATCGTGAGGCGAACTCGATCAGCGTCCCATTCGGCAAGACGTAAGTGGTCAGCTCCCGCTCTTCATTGGCAAAGACTTCGCTCTCCTGGCCATGCCAGTGAACCTTGACCGTGTGCCGCCCGAGAATCGCCCCAGCCTCGTTCGAAAGAAAGCCTTCGTGCGATTCGTAGGCGCCGTTCGTGCAGTGCCATGTATCCGCCGTGCGGCTGTCGCCATAGCTGATGCGATTGAAACCGTAGAACAGCCCGCGATGATGCGGAAACAGCCCTCCGGGCCCTTTCGTCAGTAACGACTTACCGGCTGGGTCGAAAACGTGGTGATAAACCTTGTACGTCTCCGCGCGGCGCTCCGGCGTGGATTCGTCGAGTTTCGCTAACATGTAGCGCAACAATGGCCGTTCCGCGCGGCGAAGTTCGACCGATTGATCGCTTGGCTCGGACCAGGAAAGCGACGACGACTTCGCTTCCGGCAAGAGATCCGCAAAGGAGCGATCGAGAACTTCCAACGTTCCCTTCCAGGTGCTGCCTGCCTCGCGGTGCATCACGACGAAATGCAATTCATAGCGACGCATTCCGGCGGGAGCGCTGTTGTCAGCCGTCAAAAGGCCGACCGGCGTTAATTGGGCGTCATGCCGATTGCCCAACTCGTCCGACAGGGACGCCAGCGGATCGGCTGGGTACGACTCAGGCAAATCGATCGTTGCCTTCGCCGGCGAAAAACTCCGCGCGTGGTTCCCTGCACTGACGGTGATCTGGAACTGGCGATTTTCGGCCGCCGCATGGGAGACGCAGCCGAGAATGATCGCCGTAACGAGTAGAGTGAGCGTGGCTGCGCGCATGGAATGGGCCGCTTGTGTGAGGTGCGAATCCCAGCAGCTTAGTCGGATGCCTCGGTCGTCACAACAGGCGAGCTCCGTGGTGCAATCCGGGTCACCTCCGCTCGGCCAGAGGGACGAATTGCCTCGTGGCCGGACCGGTGTAATTCGCTCTCGGTCGGATCAGCCGGTTATTGGACAGTTGCTCGATCACATGCGCGCTCCAGCCGGCGACGCGGCTGACGACGAACAGGGGCGTGTAGAGTTCGACCGGTAGGTTCAGGTAGTGATAGAGCCTCGCGCTCGGCCAATCGAGATTCGGCGGGAGCTTTTTCTCTTCGCGGACGATGCCTTCGATCACGTCGGCCATCTGCTCCATGTCTTCGTGGCCAGTTTCCGCCGCGAGTTTCGCGCACCAGGCCTTGAGATACGCCGCGCGCGGGTCGCCGTCTTTGTAAACGCGGTGCCCGAAGCCCATGATGCGTTGCTTGCTGGCAAGCGCGTTGCGAATCCAGCCCTCGGCGCGATCGGAGCTGCCGACTTTTTGCAGCACCTCCAGCACGCGTTCGTTGGCGCCGCCGTGCAACGGGCCTTTAAGCGCGCCGATCGCGCCGGTCACCGCTGAATGCAAATCAGACAGCGTCGAACAAATCACGCGCGCGGTGAACGTCGAGGCGTTGTATTCGTGCTCGGCATAGAGAATGAGCGAAATATCCATCGCCCGTTCCCAAGCCGGCGTCGGTTCAACGCGCGTCAACATGAAAAGTTGATTCGCCGCCAGGCTCAAACCCGGCTGTGGCAACACCGGTTCCTTCCCTTCGCGAAGTCGCTGCGCGGCCGCCAAGATGACCGGCAATTGCGCCAACAGTCGCTCCGCTTTTCGCAGATTCGCGTCGCGCCCGTTGTCGGCCGTATCCGGATCCCAATGCGCGAGCATGCTCGCGCCGGTCCGCATGACGTCCATCATCGAGGCGTCGCTCGGTAACGCGCGCAGTGTTTGCAGGATCGGCTCGGCAACTTGCGCGGCCTCCAGACGCGTACGAAACTCACCCAGCTCCTTCAGCGTCGGCAATTCGCCGTACAGCAGCAGGTAGGCCGTTTCCTCGAACGTGGCGTGCTCGGCCAGTTGCTCGACCGCATAACCGCGGTACTCGAGCCCGCCGACGATCGTGCTGATCGCCGTCTCGCCGGCGACCACGCCTTCCAACCCAGGGCTATACACCAAGTCCGCCATACTGGCTCGTGCTCCTTGAAAGTTGTAACCGCGAAATACGCGAAATGACGCGAAAGTAGGACCGAATGGTCGGATTCTATGTAGCGGCCCGACTAGGTTATACTACGCAATGCAGAGTCTCAATGGCTCGTCACAACACGCAGTGAGCATCAAGCCATCCCTTCCCCATTTCGCGTGATTTCGCGCATTTCGCGGTTCCATCCGCCCTACGGCGCAGCGTTCACATCGAGTTCCTTAACCAAGAAACTCAACTGATCCGCAGCCAGTTCAATGCGTTTGCTGGTCGGCGTTCCGGCGCCGTGGCCGGCTTTGGATTCAATCCGAATCAACGTCGGCTCCGGCCCGGCTTGCGTTTCCTGCAACGTCGCGGCGAATTTGAAGCTGTGCGCGGGCACCACGCGGTCATCATGGTCGGCCGTCGTCACCAACGTTGCCGGATACTTCACTCCGGCCTTGAGATTGTGCAGTGGTGAATAGGCCAACAACGATTTGAATTGCTCGGCATCGTCCGAGGAACCGTATTCCGGCACCCAGGCCCAGCCGATGGTGAACTTGTGAAAGCGGAGCATGTCCATCACGCCGACCGCGGGAATGCAGGCACCGTAGAGATCGGGCCGCTGCGTCATGCACGCGCCGACCAGCAAGCCGCCGTTGCTGCCGCCGAAGATGGCGAGTTTTTCTTTGGACGTGTAACGCTGGTCGATCAAGTACTCCGCCGCAGCGATGAAATCGTCGAATACGTTCTGCTTGTGCTCTTTCATGCCCGCTTCGTGCCATTCGCGGCCATATTCGCCGCCGCCGCGCAGGTTCGGCAACGCGTAGATGCCGCCCATCTCCATCCACACGGCGTTCGTGACCGAATAGCTCGGCGTCAGCGAAATATCGAAGCCGCCATAGGCGTAGAGCAGTGTGGGATTCGTACCGTCGAGCTTCACGCCCTTCTTGGCCGTGATAAACATCGGCACCTTCGTGCCGTCTTTGCTTTGATAGAACACTTGCTTGGTTTCGTAGCGGCTGGAATCAAACGCCGTCTTGGGCGCGCGGAACACACTGCTTTCGCCTGTTTTCAGGTCGTAGCGATAGATCGTCGCCGGCTGCGTGAAGCTGACGAACGAATAAAACGTTTCGCGTTGATCGCGCCGTCCGCGAAAACCACCGACGGTGCCGATTCCCGGTAGTTCCACCGTGCCGAGCGATTTGCCGTCCAGCCCATGCACCTGCACCTGGTTGTAGGCGTCCTTCATGTACACAGCGAACATCCGGTCGCCCACCACGCTGGCAGATTCCAGTACGTCGTCGCCTTGCGCGAGAATCTCCTTCCACGCGTCCCGGCCCGGATGCGCGGTGTCGATCGCCACGACGCGGCTGCGCGGGGCGTCGAGATCGGTCTGCACGTAGAACACGCCGCCGTCGTTGGCGACAAATTGGTACTTGGCGTCGAAACCGGTCAGCAACTCTACGACGGATGAGCCTGGCTTCGACAGGTCTTGATAGAACAACTGGTTCTTGCGTTCGGTGCCGTGCGTGACGGTGATGATCAGAAACTTGCCGTCCTCGGTCACCTCGCCGTCGAAGCCCCATTCCTTTTCATCGGGACGATGGTACGTAAGCACGTCTTCTGATTGCGGTGTGCCGACGCGATGGAAATACAGCTTTTGAAAATAGTTGGTGTCGGTGAATTTCGTCTCTTCATTCGGCTCGTCGTAGCGGCTGTAGTAGAAGCCCGCCCCGTCCGGCGTCCAGGATGCGCCGGAGAACTTGATCCACTTCAAATGATCTTCCAGGTCTTTGCCGCTGTCGACGCTGCGGACTTTCCACTCCTGCCAATCGGAACCTGACGAAGCCAGTCCATAGGCCAACGATTTTCCATCGTCGCTTAAAGCCGTGCCGCTGAGCGCCACGGTGCCGTCTTCGCTAAGGTTGTTGGGATTCAGCAACTCGCGCGGCTCGCCGTCGAGCGTGTCCGATACATAGATCACGCTCTGGTTCTGCAGGCCGTCATTGCGGTCATAGAAGTATTTCCCGCCGCGCTCCGCCGGCAGCCCGAAGCGCTCGAAATTCCAGAGCTCCGTCAGTCGCTCCTGGATCTTGGCCCGCTGCGGAATTGCGGCATAGTACTTGGCCGTTAACTCCTGCTGCGCTTTCACCCACGTGCGCGTCTCTTCGCTATCCGGGTCTTCCAGCCAGCGATAAGGGTCGGCCACCTGCGTGTCATGGTACTCGTCGACCTGGTCGCTCTTTCGCGCCGCGGGATACGTCCATGCCGCAGCTCCGGTCTCGGGACGTTCGGCGGCGCGGGCCGGTTCCAGGTGGTCCGACATGGTCAACATCCACCCTGCGCCGAAAACGGCCGACACAAAAAGTGCGACGGGTCCTGCACGCATAGTTCACCTGGCGAAATGCGAAGGAGTATTGTGTGGGTCATCGCGGGAATTATAGCGTATTGCCCACGCGAAATAGAGCCGGCAGCGCCCGCGTTCCGAAGCGGCCAGTTTCTCGCTCACGATTGTGGCCGTCAGTTGCTTGGCTGCCGGTCGGCTCAGCGTTAGAATCACGCTCAAACTCACCGGAAACACCTGTTGCGAAGGCCCTCGCCATGAAATCCTGGCTTCCCTGGTTCGCCCTGCTGCTCGTCGCTCTTGGTTCGCAACCAGCGATTGCGCAAAACGACGCACCGTTCTCCGATCGCGCCGAGGCGCTGCCGTTTCCGCCCGACGCGCGGGAAGTCGAATTCGACGCCAACTTCGACGACATCGAATTCCAATCCGGTTCGTCGTTGAACGCGCTGGCCGCCTTCTATCGCCGCGAAATGGCCGCCCGCGGTTGGATGGAGGATGAAGAGGAAGCCGAGAGCGATGATGAATCGGCCGAAATGACGTTTCGATATGAAGGCGCGAAAGTCGTCCTCGAGCTTGACCAACGCTCCGATGCAGTCGTCGTGAGCATGGACTGCGAAGTGCTCGATTTCAGCAACAGTAGCGATCCCGCGGCGCTCATCAAGGCCGGCGTCCCCCAGCCCCGCGCGTACGTGTTTCTCCAAGACAAAACGCCGCGTCCCGCTGAAATCCAGGACGTGTTTTATCGCAGCAACGCCTGCCATTTCAAATCGCCGCTCGAGCTCCAGGCGGCGTTCGATTTCTACTTGAAAGCGCTCAAGTCCGACGGCTGGCGCGAATCGCGCAAACCCATCGTCACCGACGATCGCCGCTATACGGAATTTCAGCGGAAGGGCGTGGAGCTGAGCGTCAACATTTTCTCCGACGAGGTCGGCTCGCGGATCATTCTCACTTACGAAAGCGACGTCAAAGAGCCGAAGATTCCGCCGCTCGCGGAGGTGGCCTCATCAACGCCGAAGAAAAAGGCCTCCGGCGAACCGGATGAACCTGGCCAACCGGATGCGCCGACCGCCGACTTCGCGGAGACCGTCGTCGTCGACGTATCGAAAAACACCGGCGTCGCGACGGTCACGCTGGGCACGAAAAAGTACGCCTTCAAACACGTCGTGGCTTATCGCACGAAGTCCGATTCCGAAGACACGACGCAATTATTCTTTTGCGACCGAGCCATCCCGCTGCAAAAGCTCCAGGCCACGCTTGCCAAGGAAGACAGTGTCAGCATTAGCGATCTCTTTACGTCCGGCTTCCCGCAATACCTCAACATTCAGTTGAACGAATACTTGAGCTTTTCGTTCAACGCCGACGGCGCGGGGATCGGCAACAGCTTCGAAGACCCGATCAACGATCTCAAAGTCGAGAACGGTCGCGTGCAAGGCACGATCAAGACCCGCGAGCCGATGGAATTCTTCGACGAGAAGTTCTCCGTTTCGGCCACGATCGACGCGGTGATCATCACCTCCAGCACGCGTGTCGACCTAGCCACAGCGCCAATCGCAGCACGCGAAACGCGATCCCCGAAGACCGAAGTGCTGCTCCCCGAAGGCGCCGGCAACGTGCAAGGTGAAGGGAGTACGTACTGTAAGACCACGCGCGCGGATGTCGACCTGCCGCTACAGGCCGTCGTGGAGTTCTATCGCAAGGAACTGACCGCAAAAGGTTGGAAAGAACAGAAGCCAGCTGTCAGCTCGGACACTCCCGCGACGTTGATCTTCAAGAGTGCGACCGGCTCCATGGTAGTGCGCCTCTCTGGTGAAGGGGAAAGCACATCCATTGATGCCGCGGTGCATTTCGAAGCCAAGGCTAAGCAAGACGGCATGCTCCCGGAGGCGGGCAAAGGCCGGATCCTCCTTGCCAACGGTCACGAAAAGGCCGTGACGATCATGATCGGCAAAAAGAGCTACCCGCTCAAAGCCGGCCAAGGCATGGAAGATCCGAAAAAAGCCCTCAACTACACCGTCGCCCCGGGCAAGTATCAACTCACAATCAAAGTCCCCGGCCAGCCCGCGAAAAACGAATCGGTAGAAATCACCGCCAACACCACCTGGGGCGTCTTCGTCCTCCCGACCGGCGAGCCGCTTACGTACCAGATTTACTGGAGTGCGGACTCGAAGCCGGAGTAGGCCGAATTTCGTAGGTCAGGCGCCGCCGCCGAAGGAAGAAACGTTGTGTGACGGGGACGCGCTGCCGCATTCACAGATTGCGCCAACAATGTGCCTGACAGAAAACGACGCCGGTTTGTCACACAAGTCGTGCGAAGATTTGGGACGCGAATGCGATCAGCTTTCGTAAGTCGTCACTCCCTTTAACTGCGGTGCCTGACCTACAGAATTGACCCACGGAACACGCGATGAAGAAGCAAATGGTTTGCCCGATTTGCCAGGCCGTCAATGACGTGGAGGACGCGGCGGTCGGCTGCTACGTACTATGCCGCAACTGCCCGCATCGGTTCTACGTTCCGGTTCCGCCGCTGGGCGAAGGTTTGGCGGACGAACCGCCTCCGCCGCCGAACGTCGTTCCGGATTACAAGGCCTGGGATCAGCGGTGGACGAGCCGCGCGCAAGGCATCGAAACGCTCGCCGCCGAAATGCGCTGGCAGCGGATGATCTTGTTAGCGCTATTCGTCGGGCAGGTCGTTATCGGACTGATGGTGCTTTCGCTGTTGCTGGGGATCGGCAGATGAGCGGCTGAACTCGCGTTCTGGTACGGCCCCTTACTGTGCCACCAGCTCGGCCGGCGTTCTCCCACTTCGATCGTTATCCAGCTCGTCGCGGTACCCGCGTTGGCAGCGGACCTAACGAGCTGACGATGAGGCCGGAGTTCATGCGGTCGTGTGGAACGTGAGCGCCATTGTCTGCGCTGTTGGTTGTGGTAAGGTCGTGCAATCTGACACTTTCTTCATCTGGAGACGGCACCATGGGCATTCACGGCGACGACGTGGATTCGAACGCGAAGGAGAATTTGGCGCGCCACAAGAAGGATCTTGAGAAGCTGTCCGAGGCAAAGAAATCGCTCGCTGCATGCACGGAGGCGTTGGCAAAGGTGCAATCGCAAATCAAAGAGTTGACGGGAAAACTGACCGGAAAAGAACGAGATGACTCAGGGCTCGCCCAGCGCAGTGTCGCCGAATATGAACAAATCAAAAAGGCGCTGGCCAAGGCGTCTGCGAGTCTTTAGTGGAAAGAACACGCCCCGAGACTGACTCGAGGCGTGTTCGTCGTTATGCATTGTGGCACGGTCGGGAGACCACCTGCCACGACTCAGTATTCATCCAACACGCCGGACCTAGCCCCCATCCGGAATCTCCGGCTCAACTAGATGCGCCAGTTGCGCGAGCGATTCCTGCCAGCCGAGGTAGCAGAACTCGACGGGGATCGCCGCCGGCAACCCTGCCTGCACGATGTTAACTTCCGTGCCGCAGAGAACTTTGCGCAGCGCAATCGTCACCTGCATTTCGCCCGGCATGTTGGGGTCTTCGAACTTGTCCGTGTAGCGGATCCGTTCGTGGGGCGTGAGCTCGGTGTACGTGCCGCCGAAAGAGTGGCTCTTGCCTGTGCCGAAATTGGTGAACGACATCCGATAACTGCCGCCGACCCGGGCGTCATGCTGATGGACCTTCCCCAGAAAACCGTACGGCGGCAGCCAGCGGGCCATGGCATCCGGGTCGAGAAAAGCCTTGTAAACCCGCTCGGCGGGGGCTTTGAGCACGCGATGGAGATTGACGGAGTTGGTGGATTCAGGCATGAGGGGGCTCCGGAGATGTGAGAAGTCGGTTGATTGCAGGATTTTAGGCCTTCACGTATTCGTCGAACGACCGGGGCGGGAATCGACAACGGACGCACTCGTTGCCGGAGCTTTTTTTGCCTTGCCAGGAGCTATTCGAGCCCGTGTGCCGCAGGGACACTTTCGCGCTTTAACGCCAAGTGAGGTTGAAAACTGACGCTCAATCGGAACTGCTCCCTTTGACAAATGCCCCAGATGCTCGTGCCTTGACATGGGCCGTGTCCTACTTTTCCGAAAACTGTCGCCTCAGCGTCAGAAACGACAGCTACCACAACAGTTTGGGTAGTTTCAACTTAGCGACCTAGCGGCGGTCGTAGGTGTATTCAGTTCATGCGAATGCTGCCCCATGCCGCACCTTAGCAACAACAAGTCGGCCGAAACGCCGCACCTTCGCCAGACTGCCACTTCAAGCGGTCCTGCTTTCGGCCGGCCGCACTTTAAGTTCGATGCAGGTAAGCTTGCGACTCCTGAGAGCGAACTCGCCCCTGCGAGTCTCTATCCCACGCCCAGGCAGCCGCGTTATCGCTCGCTCACCGCCTGGCGCGGCCTGGCCTGCCTGTTGGTAGTGGTGTTCCATTCGTTGTTTTACTGCAATGCGGTCAACTCGGCGCTCGAGCCACACGCGCAATCGCAATTGCTGCGCCTGACCGAGCGCTTCTGGATCGGCGTACCGTTGTTCTTTGTGATCAGCGGCTATTGCATCGCGGCCGCGGTCGATTCGCATCGCCTTCGCGGAGACGGCGGCATTCAGTTCTTCGTACGCCGGCTTCGGCGAATCGTGCCGCCCTACTGGTGTGCGCTGGGAATCACGGCAGCGACGGTGCTGCTCGTGGAACGCTGGCTCTCGCCTGGCCTTTTCGTCGATTTGGTCTCGGGCTTTCCCGACCCGTCGTCGTTAAACGCCCGGCAATGGTTGGGCAACATCACGCTCAGCGAATCCTGGCGTTACCACGTGTTAACGGGCCATCCCAATTACTTCCTCGGCCACGCTTGGACGCTGTTCTACGAAGAACAGTTCTATGTCGTGGCGGGGCTCTTGCTGGTGTTCGTCCCGCGTCGGTTCTTCACCGCTACGGCCGGCGTGACGTTGCTGACGCTTGCGGCGCGTCACTTCGGCGAGCGCGTCGGCCTGTCGGTCAATGGAACCTTTCTGGACGGCCATTGGCTCATGTTCGCTGCCGGCATCGCCGTCTACCACTTTGCTAACCACGCCAACTTGCGACAGAAGCGGCTTTCGATCGCGCTGCTCCTCGCGGGACTTGTCTACGCCTGCAGCGACCTCTCGCTCGTCTGGGGTTTGCCAAACAATTTTCAGTCCAATGCGCTCTGTCTCTTATACACATCT
>ENA-ORBV01010653-ORBV01010653.1-microbial-mat-metagenome-genome-assembly--contig:-NODE-10653-length-14648-cov-3.595292_pt1 | contig 14648 bp, 10 predicted proteins | sample MGYA00237777_ERZ505514 | MGnify/ENA primary metagenome ERZ505514 (study PRJEB26160, sample SAMN06269048) | microbial mat metagenome | isolation source: Oligotrophic lake microbial mat | place... | reverse complement strand
TATAAGAGACAGGGATTTCAGCGGTGTTGCCGCGTCGAGGGGCCGGGATACCCTTGCTGCGCCGACCGCTGTGAGCCTGAACGGGCAAGAGGTGCTCGTAATGAAAACCGAATCACTCCCGGATGCCGCGTCTGTATCGCCAACGAAGAGAATACAAATGGCTTTCGATGTCTCGAAACTTCTTAAGCCGTTCAACGACCTGCACGTCATGATCCTGGCGAGTCTGAATGCTTCGACGTCACTGGACGCCGCGTGTCTTGAAATCCATGACCGTGGCCCATGAACGGAATTGGCCGGAAGGGCTGTCAAGGCGAGCGGTGGGTGTCAACCTACCGAGGAAACCGCGCGGCATTTCACAGCCTCTGCGACCATCGTGATCCAACGGCGTGGATGGGCAGATTCGCAGGCAGGCGATGTGCAAGTCCTCGGAGGGTTGACACCCTCCGCTCGCCTGATCACTGTCTTGCCGGCAGCGGTTGGAACGCCTCGGCAACTGCGGCCACTTCTTCAAATCGCAACAGCATTTCTGGTGGACATGAACCCTGTTCGACAGTGTCGCTGCGACGTCGGATCCAGGTGACCGGACTCAGCAGCACCGACGACGCATCCAGAACCCGCAACAGTTGCCGTTCAGTCCGACTAAAAGACTGCCGCGATTCAAACTCGGACACTGCCGGCAGAAGCTGTCCGCTGTCCGTCCCGAACCAGCTTCGCAACAGTCGTGCGGCATCGACAGCGACATGATCAGTTGCAGCAGCGGAAAGATCAATCAACCCGGTGACGCGCGCATCCGTGAAGAGCACATGAGCCCGCCAGACGTCACGAAGTACGGGCTGAATCGGGAACGAACAAGCGGCAAGATGAGTTAACTCGCGATGCAGCCACGGCAGTCGGTCATCGAGCACACGAAAGACCGCGGAAGCAGCCTTTCGAAAGCCGACATCCGGATCCCCGGCGGCCTTTCGCCGCAGAATCTGAAGCTGTCCGTTCCACAGCTCATCGGTAATCTCCAATCTTCGGACGACTGCGGGCGACGGTTCCACGGCCTTGCGAAACCAAACACTGTGATGTCCGCGCGAGACATGATCGGCTGCAGCCGCGTGGAACGCATGTAACTGGTGCAACGCGGACTGCTGATGCTTCTGACGGACTTCGCCGCCACGAATTGAGGATCCCGGCATCCACGGTTCCACCTGCCAGATGTCCGTTCCGAATCGAATCCACGGATCATGGACAGCTGCTGCGTTCCCGGTGCGCAGTGGTCGGTTCTGAGTCGAATCACCGTTTGGTCCTGCACCGGGACGATACGGCACAGGAATTTCAACCATTCCTGACCGATGCACGGCCGCGAGCAGTGAGTGAAGAGCTCTCAACCTCTCTTCGGGCAGTGCAACATGCTGCGGAGTTTTCCTGAAGGCGAACTCCCGGCCACCAGCCGCCAAAACCCGATACACCTCCGCGCGGCTGAATCCACCCCCGGCAAGATTTGACTGCTCAACCTGAAGATCAAACTGCCCGGCGACTGCGGTCAGGATGCAATCGAGCGATCTCATCTTCTTTCGCCACGAGTGAAGTTTCAAAAGGACAGAAACCGAGTTTCCCGTCCGGCAGTGTAGTCGATTGGTTGATCCAGGAGGTGATCGCCACTCTTTCAAGCGCCACTCTTTCAAGACATGACACTCTTTCAAGGACAGGCTCCGGATCTGAAGCCCGTCCTGTTTCACAAACAAGCAGGAATTCGCTGGAACAGCACGCCAGCAGCCGGACTCGTTTAGTGCGGATCGTGTCTGCCAACGAATACATGCCGTGCGGTTTAGAATTCCAATTGCCGTCAGGGCACTGATTGATCACGGTGCCAATGTGAATCAGGTTTGCCGCAAATCATGCTCGACGCCTAAGCAACGCGCCGTGACTTCGACCGGCGTTCCGGGCACTGCCGGAAAGCGTCAGGAGGCAATCGAGATAATTTGGCTGCTGATCGCAGCGGGAGCCGATCCCTCCATGACCAATAAATCCGGACGGAAGCCTGCTGAATATTTGAAGGATGACGCGATCAAGTCGCTGCTTTCCGGTTGATGGGATCAGCGAAATTCAATCGCCTGCGGGCAATACCGTTTCAGCTTTGCAGGATCGATTTCGACCCCAAGTCCGGGCGTGGTCGGAATCGTCAGCAGGCCGTTGCTGTCGATGGCGAACGGTTCAGTGGTGAGGTCATCAATGTACGCGCAAGGAGTCAGGTATTCGACGTATCGTGCGACTGGCAGGAAGGCGGACAGCTGCAGATCGGCAGCGAGTCCGATCGCGGTGTTCCAGCCGTGGGGGACGACCTGCACGTTGTGATCCTGAGCCATCCAGGCGATGCGGCGGAACTCGCTGATGCCGCCGTTCTTCGTGACGTCGGGCTGGATGATGTCCACAGCGTGGCGTGCGAGCCACGGCTGGAATGCCTGGCGGCGAGTCAGCACTTCGCCACCGGAAATCGGCACTGGTGAAACACGAGTCAGCTCGACGAAACCGTCGATGTCATCGGGGGGCAAAGCTTCTTCAAACCAGACAATGCCATAATTCGCGAGCATCAGCGCAGTATTGCGAGCCCAGTTGGTTCCGTGAGGCCAGAACTGTTCGCTGCCGCCGGCGTCGACCATCAGTTCAATCCCGTCGCCGACCGTGTCACGAGCGGTCTGCACGAGGAGTTCATCAAACGCCCGGTCGCGTCGGCCAAAGGGACGCCAACCCATCTTGATCGCCTTGAAGCCGCGCGCGACGACGCTTTCCAGATTGCGAGCCAGCGCATCCGGTTCATCGAACAGAATTGAACCATACGGCTTAATGCGATCCCGATGATTTCCGCCGAGCAGGCGCGACACCGGTTGTCCGCAGGCCTTTCCCAGCAAGTCCCACAGAGCAATGTCCATGCCGCTGATGGCGTGAGTCACAGCACCGCCCCGGCCCTGCCAGAACGTTGACTGATGCAGCGTCTCGGACACTCGTTCCGGCTCGATAGCGGACTCGCCCTTTAACAGCGGCCACAGCAGTTCAACGGCGCCGATGACCAGCTTGCCGGAGGTGAAGCAGCTGCCATAGCCAACATGCTGGGAATCCGTCCGGACGATGACCAGCGTGTGCAGATTTTCCTGAGGCGCGTGGCCCTGGGGCCAGCCTCCGTCAACGGTGGCACCGGTGAGAGGACAGACATCGATTCCGGTAATGATCATGGCGGGGTTCCGTGGCTCAGGCGTCTCGCCTGAGAATTCTGTGAGATTCAACGCAGGCGAGACGCCTGCTCTACGCCGGAGCGAAGAATAAGCAATTGCCGGTGGTACTGGCAGGCCGATGAAATAGAGTGGCGACGTCTTCCGCCGTCTTGCATTCAGTCTGACGCCCACGGTAGACTGCGAACGCCCCAGCATAGTGCTGAAGTACTGAAGTACCCGCCCGACTGATCCCGCCCTGAGGCTCCTTCCATGATTGACTTTCACTACGGTCCTGCGCGACTCAACTGTGAGGGCACCTCGCGACGCGACTTTCTGCGGGTCGGCGGACTGGGTTTGGGAACTCTGTCGCTCGCTCAGATGCTGCAGGGAAAAGCGAGAGCCGCGGAAAATGGTGTCCGTAGCAGCGACAAGTCGGTCATTTGGCTGTGGCTTGGTGGCGGACCGACGCACATTGAAACGTTCGATCCCAAGATGACGGCTCCGTCGGAGTACCGCAGCGTCACAGGCGAAGTGAAGACCGTTCTCCCAGGTGTGACGCTCGGAGGCAATTTCGAACGCCTCGCGGGGCTTGCCGACAAGATGGCGTTTGTCCGGTCATTCGCGCACACCAACAGCGGCCACGGCGGCGGGACGCATTACGTGATGACCGGTTACGACAATCGCCTGGCCGACAACGGTGCTGCGGCAGATCGGCCGTTCATTGGGTCAATCGTTTCGCGAATCCGGGGCACGAACAATCCGGCAACAGGGATTCCCACTTATGTCCGCCTGGGCGGCATCTACGCTGATGGTCCCTCATTTCTGGGGACGGCGTATGCTCCGTTTGAGCCCGCTGGTGAAGCACGACGCAATATGTCGCTGTCGATTGAGCAGTCGCGGCTTTCAAACCGCCGCGCGATGCTCGACGGCATCGACAATATCAAGCGAGATATCGATCGCAAGGGACTGATGACCGGCCTTGATTCGTTCGAAGAGCAGGCCTTCAATCTGATTCTCAGCAGTTCTCAGCAGGCGTTTGATCTGAAGTACGAAGACCCGCGCGTCGTCGATCGATACGGCAAAGGGCTTGGCGAACAAATGCTTCAGGCTCGACGACTGTGTGAAGCCGGCTGCGGATTTGTGACGCTCAGCCACGGCGGCTGGGATATGCACAGCACGATCAAGACGGAAATGGATCGCCGCGGCCCCGAGATCGACCGAGCAGTGTCGGCCCTGATCGAAGACCTCGACCAGCGCGGCCAGTCGGACAATATCCTGCTGGTCATCAGTGGTGAGTTCGGACGAACGCCGAAGATCAACGGCTCCGGCGGCCGCGACCACTGGGCTCCGCTAAGCACTCTGGCATTCGCCGGCGGCGGGCTGAAGATGGGACAGGTTATCGGCGAATCTGCCGACAAAGCCGACGTGCCGAAGACGACTCCGATTACACCGCAGGACGTGCTGGCGACAATTTTCCAGGTACTCGACTTCGACCGTCGTATCCAGTTCTCCAATCAGGCCGGTCGACCGACGTACATGATTGAGAATGGTCGACCGATTGAAGAGCTGGTGTGAGCAACAATCGTCGTTGTTCGCTCCGTGGGCTGTGAATTGTCCCCTGCGGAATTCCGGGAAAACTCGCCGACTCGTGCGATTCTCTTCTGCAAGTCGCCTCAGCGCCAACGATGCGTGTCGTGGAGCGTAGTAGCACCGGCCTCCAGACCCGTCCAGCCCGCGAGTTTGCTCTTGGGACCGAGTCTCAAGACCCGCGCTGCGAGCCCCAGTCTGTCCCACGGAAATCCCTGAATGATTCAGCTGGACCGACTGACGAAGCGCTTTGAAGGTCGACCGCCTGCGGTGGATGAATTGTCGCTGACGGTCCCTGCGGGCGAGGTCTATGGGCTGCTGGGCGCCAATGGGGCTGGCAAAACGACGACGCTCCGGATGCTGCTGGGACTATGGGCTCCCACCAGCGGCGATGCGACGATTCTTGGCTGCCGAGTGTCCCAGGAACCCGACCGGATCAAGAGTCACATCGGACTCGTGTCCGCGAGCGCTGGACTTTATCAGTGGCTGACGCCGCGCGAACTGATGGCGTATTTCGGCATCGGCTATTCTCTGTCGGAAGCCAGGATCGCGCAACGGATTCAAGAGCTTTCGCGGATCATGGACCTCGGCAGATTCCTCGACCAGCGATGTTCGACTCTCAGCACCGGGCAGAAACAGCGAGTGAACCTCGCCCGGGCGCTGGTGCATGATCCGCCGGTCGTGCTGCTGGACGAGCCGACTCGCGGGCTGGATGTGGTCGGCTCGAAAGTGGTCTTCGACTATGTCGCCAGGCTCCGAGACGAGGGCAAGGCGATCATCGTATGTACGCATCAGCTCGATGAAGCTGAGCGGTTGTGTGACCGGTTTGGTGTGCTCCATTACGGCCGGTTGAGACACGAAGGAACTCTGGACGAATTGAGGAAGCAGACCGGTCAGCCGGGGCTTGTCGAATTGTTTCTGGCTCTGCTGCGAGAAGATGCAGCGCCTGCGGGGACGGCATGATGTCGGCCACGAGACAGGAGAATCCGGCGGCAGCGAAGCGACTGTGGTCGCAGCAGTGGCAATTCACACTGAAAGAACTGAGAGAGACCCTGCGCGACCGCCGCACGATTATCACGCTGCTGGCAATGCCGCTGCTGATGTATCCGCTGCTCGGCCTCGGGATGCGGTTTCTGGCCGTGCAGCAGCTGGCGAAGAAATCTCCGGTCTTCCTGATTGCCGTGGAAACCGTAGAGGAAGCAAATTGGCTGAAGGAGACTCTGAAATCCGCTCAGCCATTGCTGGACGAAGATGAGTCTGGCGACGCAGCAAAAACAAAGTCGGCGGATGCGAACCCGCCGAAGCTGGACTTTCTGGTTCCAGACCATCCGGAGTCCTTCAACCTGCGAGAGTCCGTCGCCAGCGCAGACGCCGACATTGGTGTCCGCATTCGAACCGCCGATCCATCACAATCGGGATCATATCCCTTCACGCGCATTGAAGTGATTCAGCGTGAAGGCCATCTCAACGGCCTCAACGCCGCAGACTATATCGGAGAACGACTGCGTGTGTTGAATGCTGCGACGGTGACCAAGTGGGGGCAGGCGCGTGATCCCAGGTTTCAGATACCGTTGCAGGAACGTCGGAGATTGTTGAGTCCGAAGGTCGCCCCTCGGCGATTCTCGGACTGTTGCCTCTGATCCTGCTGCTGATGACCGTCACCGGCGGCGTCTATCCGGCCATCGACCTGACGGCCGGAGAGCGCGAGCGCGAGACGCTGGAAACTCTGATGGCACTTCCCGTCCCGAAGTTCCGGCTGTTGTTCGCCAAATACGTCGCCGTGGTCAGCGTGACGCTGCTGACCGGGCTGATGAATCTGCTGGCCATGACGGTCACTGTCTTCGCGCTGCAGCTGGAGTCGACTCTGTTCGGAGAGACAGGGCTGACGGTCAGCCTTGCGTTGCGGTTGTGTCTTGTGCTTTCTTCGTTCGCCTGTTTTTACTCTGCAGTCCTGCTGATGCTGACCAGTTCCGCACGGAGTTTTAAGGAGGCTCAGGCACTGCTGATTCCCCTGCTGCTGATGTCACTGGCACCCGGACTGGTGATCATGCTGCCGGGCTGGCATCTGACTCACGGCACGGCGGTTGTGCCGGTGGTCAATATGCTGCTGATGGCTCGTGAGGTGCTGGAAGGGACCGCAACACTGCTGCCGTCGATCGCCGCGGTGGTTTCGACGATTCTGTACGGTGCGGCTGCACTGGGTTTCGCAGCAAGAGTTTTCGGTACGGATGCGGCCTCTGTCGGCAGCCGCGGGCGATGGAACGAATTGTTGAGTCGTCCGAAAGAGATGTCGGCCTCGCTGTCATTGACCATGGCGGCAACGGGCCTGGCAGTTCTGTTCCCGGCGTACTTCGTGGCTTCGGGCTTGTTCTCGAGAAACACGACGTCTTCCATGACGTCGCGGCTGATCACCTCCGGCGTCCTGACGATGGTGCTGTTTGCCGGACTGCCGGTCGTGCTCTTGCTGTGGCGCAGGATCAGTGTTCGATCGGCCCTGCAGATCAAATGGCCGTCGGCAGCGATTTGGCCGGGAGTTGTGCTGCTGGGAGCCGCCGCATGGCCCTGGATCTTCGAAATGGTCGTGTGGATGCACTCTTTCGGACTGAACGCCATCGATGAATCAAAACTGAAACAGGTCGAAGCTCTGCTGGAGGGATGGCGCACGGTGCCGCTGCCTCTGATTGTGATCACTCTCGGCGTCCTGCCGGGTGTCTGTGAAGAGATTTTCTTCCGGGGATTCCTGTTCGGCGGGCTGCGATCTCAGATGAAGGGACTACCGACCGTAATTCTGACGGCCGTCGCCTTTGGACTGTTTCACGTCATCCTGGCCGGCGGTGCCGCCCCGGAACGCGTCCTGCCCAGCACGGGCATGGGTCTGCTTCTGGGCTGGGTGCGCTGGAGGAGCGACAGTCTGTTGCCGTCAATGCTCCTGCATGTGACTCATAACTCGCTGCTGCTCACGATGGCTCACTACCAGGAACAGCTGAAAGGGTGGAACATTGGCATCGTTGAGCAGTCTCATCTGCCAGGATCGTGGCTCATCGTTTCGGGGATTGCGTTCGTTGCGGGAACTGCACTGGTCTGGTGGAGCACTCAGACGCGGCGGTAGAATCGGCGCGGTTCGATCTTATCCAGGATTGCGGCGGTTTACTGTTGTCTCCCGGCGCGCCGGGACTCCGTCGGCTGGGATTCATGGATCATTGAACGGGAATCGCCGCATTTCATCTCACTGCACGCCGTGCTTCGACGCCCCGCCGACGGAGCGGCGGGCCAACAGTAAAAAAATCACAGCCATGAACCCTGAATCCGACATTGATCCAACGGCCCCGGCTGACATTCAGCGGCGTGACTTTCTCAGACAGCTGTCGGCGTCGGCGGCAGCAGCAATGGCGGCTTCCGCTCCGAGAACACTGTTCGGCAGCGATGTTAAAGCGATGGAGACCCCGGACGCGACTGCAGATTCCTGCATTCTGATCTGGATGGGCGGCGGGATGGCCGCGCCGGATACTTTCGATCCAAAGCGATATCAGCCGTTTCGGGTCGGGCTGCCGGTGAAGGAAATGCTCAGCACGTTTCCAGCCATCGATACGGCGGTGAGCGGGCTGCAGATCTGCCGGGGACTGGAACACATCGCCGGCGTAATGGACCGAGCGACGCTGATCCGGTCGGCCGTGCAGCCGGATCTCGGCAGCATTCTGCATTCGCGGCATCAGTACCACTGGCACACCGGCTATGTGCCGCCGCAAACTGTGGCCGCTCCGCACATCGGCTCGTGGATGGCGAAAGTCCGAGGGCCGCTCAACCCCGTGATTCCGGCGTTCATCAACATCGGCCAGCGGCTGGAAGGTGTCGGCGAGAGCGAAGAACTCAAGGCCTTCACGACCGCGGGATTCTTCGGCACTGAATTCGCGCCAATGAATCTCCCGTTTCCGGAAGAGGCGGCTCAGTCCGTTCGTCCGCCGGGTTCGATGAACGGCGCTCGATTCGTGAATCGCAACCAACTTTTTCGCCGCCTCATCGATAAGAGTCCAATGCGGGCCGCGCTGAGCGACCATCAGCAGCAGTCAATGCTGCAAGCTGTGGACAACGCCTATCGACTGCTGAGTTCAAAGCACCGCGATGCCTTCGACATCAGCCTTGAGCCCGAAGACAGACGCCGCGTCTACGACAACAGCCGCTTCGGACGAGGCTGTCTGCTGGCACGAAGGTTGGTCGAGTCGGGTGCAAGATTTGTCGAGGTCACGACTGAGTATGTTCCCTTCCTGCACTGGGATACTCATGCCAACGGACATGAAACACTCGTCAGAATGCATTCGGAGATGGATGCTCCGATTGCGCAGCTGATCCACGATCTGGAATTGCGCGGTTTGCTGGAACGGACACTTGTAATCATTGCGTCCGAATTCAGCCGGGATGCACTGATCGAAGGCGTGCCTGGGTCCACCGCGACCGACCAGGCTACGGAAAACGTCGAATCCGTTCGGGAAATGAAGCACTACGGTCTGCACCGTCACTTCACCGGGGGAACGAGTGTCGTCATGTTCGGCGGCGGCATGAAACGCGGTTTTGTGTACGGCAAGACTGCGGATGAACGGCCCCTGATCGCCGTCGAGAATCCGGTCTCCATCTCCGACCTGCACGCCACCATCATGACCGCGATGGGCATAAGTCCGCAGACCGGGTTTGACATCGAAGGCCGGCCGTTCTACGTGACTCAGGACGGAAAGGGGAAGTCTGTCCGGGAGCTGTTTGCATAACCGATACGGTCATCGTCGTTGTTCGCGGGCGAACAGCACGGTGCGTGAGCGCGCCTGGTTCGCGGAGCGAACCGCGACGATGGGCTACTTCTGCATCTCCACCTTCATGTAACACAACCGGCTGCGGTCGCCGGTGGTGTAGAGTTCTTCCAGGAGATGACGAATCTCCGGATTGAAGTCCACTCTCATTCGCTTCCGGCCATCCACGATGGAGATCGGTTTCAGAATGTCCAGACCGGGCATGTCGGGTGCCAGAAACAGCGTCACGTTCCCAGGGGCCATTTCGACAATGATGCTGTTCTTGTCATTGAGGCGAACCTTGAGTTCAGTTGTCTTAAAGCCTTCATCCAGGGGTGTGCTCGGTGCATCAAGCCTTGCAAACTGAGCAGGGATGGAGTCCAGTTTCAGCCAGTACCAGCGGAGGTCGGTGCTTCGCATCAGGTCGGCCTGGATGGTCTGCGGATACCGTTCGCGCTTGTGGAGAGCCATCCAGCTGAAGATATCATCCGCTTCTTCGATGTAACTCTCTGCCCCTCGACCGGGGTACTTGACGAACAGCACATCGGCAAACAGTTTTTTCTCTTCGCTGCGGCGAAAGAGTTTACGCGCCAGCAACGCCATTCGGTCGAACCAGCCGTTCTGCCCGTCACCGATGACAACGTACCACGGAAGTTCGACGGCATTCCATGCTGTCCATTGCAGATGTTTGCGACCTAGGCCGCAGATAGAAATCACTCCGGCAAAGAGATCCGGATGCGATGTGACCATGTCCATCGCTGTTTCGCCGCCGAAGCCGTGACCAGCGACGAAGACACGGTCATCGTCGATTCGCAGGCTGAGTTTCAGTGTACGAACCAGATTCAGAAACTGCGTGTGCTTGTCTGCAGATGCGTCGTAGCCTTTTGACGCAGTCGCAGCAAAGTCCTCCGTCGGGTCTGAATGCCATTGCGGAACGACGACAATGCAGCCAGTGCCAGCTGCCTGTTCCTGCCACCATTTCAGGTACTTCTCTGGTTCGTAAAATTCACCCGAGAAGGCGATCACCACCGGATATTGTCGAGTTTCATGATATTCCGGCGGAACGATGCCGACAGCTCCCGCCATGTCCGAGCGTGATTCAATCCGAAAAACTCCTGTCACGCCTGTTGTCGGCACTTCGATTCGGACAGGCTGCACCGACGGCAGTTGCCGGACCAGAGCCGCAATGCGATCGACGCTGACTCCTTCCAGCTTCGAAATCTGATCAGCCAACCCTCTTCGCACATCGATTTCATCGGGATCAGTGCAGAGGTAGTCGATCACTGATTGCCGAGCTTCGAACAGTGCGATCGCGTCCGGCAGACTTTTCAGACTGTGGTCAGCGTCCATCAGCCAGCCGGAGAATGCCATTGCCAGTTTCTCTTCGGCCGCTGGTCCGTCTTCTGCTGCAGCATTCGCGGGGTCACTGATCAGTTCAAACGCCGAGAATCGATTGATCGAATCTTCGTCCAGCAAAGTCAGAATCAGCTGCGTGATCTCGTTCGCTGAGGCTCGCTGCGCGGCGTTCTGAACCTCGGCGGTCAGAGAATGCAGTGACTGACGAACGAACTCGATCCGTTGTTTCAAATCGTCGTAATCACGCATGAGTTGTCCGACGCGGACAACCGTTTCGGGAGTCAGATCTTTCTGTGGGTACACTCGAGCCCCGTTGGAAGCGAGCTTGTGCTGCCCGGCATCCCGGCGCTGTTCGAGTTCGGACGCGATCTGACGAGCCAGCTGCTCGCGAATGGATTGCTGGTATTCGGCCTGCTCTGCGGCCACATCCGGAAAGTCGGCGTTCAGCGTCTGCAGCAGCAAACCCGCCTCTGGCAGCCGGTTACCTTTGATCAGCATCCGGACGAGTTCCAGCCGACAGAAGGGCTTGGTGTCGTATTCGCTGACTCGCTGCAGAATTCCGGGAAAGAGGATCTGCCGGGGGATGGCATCAAACGCAATCGAGTACTTCCAGTCGTGAGTCAGCGAAGTCACTTCGGCATAGAGTTCGTTGACACTCGTGATCGCGACTTTGATCTCATCGACTCGACCATTGGTCAGCCGCAGCGTTCCGGTCGCGACGCCGGTCGAATCGAAAGGTCCCAGGTCCGGGATCGCCCGCGGCAATATATCCCGACTGACACGTTTCTGAGGAATTGAAAATGTCAAAACGGGCCATTCGAGGTTATTGATGACCGGAGCTTCGCTGCGACGGTTCGAGACATACAGCTTTCTTGCGCCCTGATCAATGAGCCGCAGTTCCAGCCCCTGGTCCAGGACCTCGACGCCTTCCGGAGCCAGACTGCTGGCGGTAGACGTCATGCCGCTGAGAATCAGGCCGTTCTTCAGTCGTACAGAACCCGGCTGAGGCTTCACTCGCGGCGGTTCGATCCGAAACCGGGCCTCGTCGCTGCTCAGTGCTGAACCGAAAGCGATCACAGCGGCAGTTAACAGTCCCGCCGACAGAAGAATCTGCAGATTGAATAATGGGTGTTTCAGAAACATCCGCGCATCACATTGAAAGTGAAAACGCCAAGCCGACGATAATCATACTGAACGTCTCCACGGTATTGTCCGCGTGGAGCGAAAAACCTCAAGCCTCAAACGAGATCAGGCCGACTCGGTGCCCGAGCGGCCTGATGGTTGTCAGCAAACGCTTGTTCTACTTCATGAAAAAGTCGGTGGGGCCTCGCAGCGTGTAGTACGGATACTGCACCAGAGCCGGAGCGGAATTCTCGGGAGGGTACATCAGTCCCTGCGGGGCGTGATAAGTATGGAAGTTGCGATGCACAGGATGGAACGGCAGGTTGCAGCCCGCACCCTGACAATTCCCGGAATGACAGTGCTGAGACTGAGCGTATCTGTCGCAGTTTGGGGCGTGCATCATTTCGCCGCCTGGCCCTGTACTCGACTGACACATTGGGCAACCGTCGGCCATGACTGGTCCGGAGTTCCACGACGTGAAGGACGCCTGAGGGCTTTGTCCGCGCATGACTGGCGTTGTTGACGCACAGCCGGTCACCAACACTCCGATCGCACCTGAAAGCAGCACGGTCATAATACGAAGATGCATCGAATCGACTCCCTTACTTCCCCAAAGCATCTCACTTCCGCCTGGTCAAACGGAAGAATGTCATTCACTCAGAATCGTTATCGGCAGTCCAACCGTTCAAACTCGCAAAATCCGTACAAATCCTCTGCTGAAGGACCAGGAAGGCTGGGGGCTTTCCGTGTGGTCTTGCGGAATTGGGGTGACCGGAATACAGTCTGATCCGGATTTTCACAATCCGTAGGATGGTTTACTGATTTGCTGTAACATCCAGCGGGATCAGGATTTGAGACGACAGAGGGAGTGTACTCGTGCATATTGCCGCTTCAACGCGAAGTCTCTGGGATTTGGCGTTCCCGGCAGCCTGCCTGCAGATTCAGGAACTTGGATTTGACAAGGTCGAAATCTGGCTGAACGAGACCTCAAACCAGCTCGTACCCTCGAAAGTGGCGGCCGACCCTGAAGGCTGCGTAGCTCAAATGCGCGAAGCCAGCCGCCTGAGTCCAACGTCGATTTTCCTTGAAAGTGAAGTCGATATCCCGACCTTTCTGGGTATCGTCCGGTTCGCCAAGCTGCTCAAGATTGTCCAGTTGACGATTCAGGCGTCTCCCAAGGGAACTCCCTTCAACACGGAAATTGATCGGCTTCGCGAACGCAACTCGATCTGCCATCACGAAGGGATCCGGCTGGCGATTCTGACGAAGTCCGGAACGCTGACGGATGATCCTCACACGGCGGTTGAACTGTGTCAGTCCGTGAAGGGCCTTGGGATCACGCTCGATCCGAGTTACTACATCTGCCGACCGGGCGGAGTTCTGGATCACGACGTCGTGTATCCGCACGTCCTGCATTTGCATCTGCGTGACACCTCGACGACCGAACTGCAAGTGCTCGCCGGTCTTGGCGAAGTCGATTACAACCGCATTGTCGCCATGCTCCGACAGAGCGGATTTCAGAGAACGCTCTGCGTCGATTTGCTCCCCAACACAATGGAAGGCGAAGACCGCCTGCGCGAAATGCGAAAACTGCGACTGCTGCTGGCGAGTCTGCTGTAGCGTCTATGAACAAAGCCTTCGTTCGTGAACCGGATGCCGATAATCGAGTCCTGTGTCCTCGCTGCGGCACGGCTGGCATTCCCGTCGGAAGCGGCCCGCTGGATACTCATATCCGGCCCGATGCACGATCCCGGATGCAGGATGCCGCGTGGTACTGCAGTCATCCGTCCTGCGAAGTGGCCTATTTCAATCTGTTCGAGCTGACGGTCACGCTCAGTGAACTTCAGGCGCCCGTGTATCCGTACGATGTCGACGCCCCGATCTGCGGATGTTTTGGATTCGGTTACGACGACGTGGAAGCGGACGCTCGGGACGGCCAGCCGATTCGCATCCGAAAGCTGCTGGCACGTTCGCAGTCGCCGGAAGCCCGCTGTCAGACTCTCGCCGTTGACGGCCAGTGCTGCATCCGCATGGTTCAGAAGCTGTACATGCAGCTGCGCGGTTGAATCCGCAAATGGCCGTAGCCGAATTCGTGAGAATTCGGACAGGTTCCTGGTGTTCCGTCAGTCTGGGAATGAGGGATAGAGTCGTTTGAGTTTGACGCGTGCGTCAGCTGTTTTGAATTGCCAGTCGATTTTGCATGTGCGAGAGTTGCGTTCCTGTTCCCATGCTGCGACTTCGGTCGTCAGAAGTTCTTTCGAGTCGATTCGGCGATCAAGACACTGTCGCGATAGAACGCTCAATTCTGTTTCGGCCATGTTCATCCAACTCCCATGTTTTGGCCTGTAGTGGATCTCCAGTCGCGAAACCAGGGCTCGCGCGGTGGCAGGATCGAAAGCTGCGTATAAGCTGCCAATGCAGTGAGTGTTCAGATTGTCCATCACCAGCACAACCACTGCGGCCGAAGTAGGTCCTTTCTGCCGGAAAGGACTGAAGTAGGTCCTTTCTGCCGGAAAGGACTGAAGTAGGTCCTTTCTGCCGGAAAGGACTTCGCGGCCCCGCCGCGACCGCCAGTGAACCCGGTTTGCCGATGTCAGAGTCGCTTGCCAGTGCC
>ENA-ORBV01010652-ORBV01010652.1-microbial-mat-metagenome-genome-assembly--contig:-NODE-10652-length-14648-cov-6.105278_pt1 | contig 14648 bp, 14 predicted proteins | sample MGYA00237777_ERZ505514 | MGnify/ENA primary metagenome ERZ505514 (study PRJEB26160, sample SAMN06269048) | microbial mat metagenome | isolation source: Oligotrophic lake microbial mat | place... | reverse complement strand
GGCTCGGAGATGTGTATAAGAGACAGGTGCCACGCTGGCGGCTGGCGGTCGTGCCGTCATGTCCTTGCTGCCTGACAGCAGGTAGGCCCCGGCGATACCGAGCAACAGCAGTAGCGCCACCACGCCACCGACGACGAGACCGGTGTTTTTCGGCTTGGGTGGTTCGGCCGCTTCGGGCGGTTTCGGCGATTTGGCCGATTTGGGGAACGCCACGGTTTGATCGAACCCGTTGTCCGGCGCCTCGGTGGGTTGCGGCGCCGGTCGTGCGGCCGTGGCGATGTGGCCGGCGCCTGAATCGGCGCCCAAGGCGGTGGCGATGGGCTGGCCCGGCGCATGGCCGGCCAGCGTCAGCGTCACGTCCACACCAGCCGATGCCTGGTGCGCAATCGTTTCCCGGATCGCCTGCGCAAAAGCGCCGGCGCTTTGAAAGCGGTGATCGGGGTTCTTCGCCATGGCCTTGCTCACCAGAAGGTCCCAGTCCGGCGGGAGCGACATGTTGAGCGTCGATGGCGGCAGCGGTTCCTGGCCGAGCACCTTGTACATGATGGTGGTGGTATTGCCGACGAACGGCTTTTCACCGGTCAGGAACTGGTACAGGATGACGCCGCACGAAAAAATGTCGCTGCGCAAATCAACGGTTCGGCCCTGAAACTGCTCTGGCGACATGTAGGACGGCGTACCCATGACCTCGCCGACCTGTGTCAACTCGGAGGTTTCGATCCGGGCAATGCCGAAATCCGCCACCTTGACCCGGCCGTCGGCCAGCATGATCAGATTGCCGGGCTTGATATCGCGGTGGGTGACGCCGTTGGCGTGGGCATGTTCCAGCGCGGCCAGAATCTCACCCATGATGCGGGCGATCTCATGCAGCGGAAAACGCTCGTTGGCGTCGAAATAGCTCTTGAGCTCGCGCCCTTTGACGAACTCCATGGCAATGAATGCCACGCGTTCGCCGGCGCCACCGGGCGCATCGGCGCCGGCCACCATGGTCGCGTCGCTGTGCACGACGACTTCGCCATAGTCGTACACCGCAACTATGCCCGGATGGTTCAGGCGGCCAGCGGCTTGCGCCTCTTGCTTGAAACGCGCCAGCACGGTGGCTGCTTCGGCCGGGCCGAGCTGCGCGGGCAACATGGTCTTGATCGCGACCGTGCGCTGGATCACCGGATCAAAGGCCTCGTAGACCGTTCCCATGGCGCCTTTGCCCAGGCTCTGACCGATCACGTATTTACCGAGTTTGGTCATTGCCCGCATGCCATATCCCTGAGTAATCCATCCTATTGGTTGGTCCAAATATCGTCAGGCCGCCCCAAGGCACCCGGGCGCCTCGTGCAGGTGCGATCGGGCCAGTGCGCACCGAACGGGTGACGGCGCGTTCGAACAAACGGGTGATGCCTTCGCCGCAGCAGTGTCATGCGGCGATCCAAAGGGCGCGCCGTCTCACCTTCCGCCTGGCGTCTGTCACCCGGGTCATTTTGCCATCCCGGTGTGCCATGCCAGCGCCCGATGAGCCGTGTCGGGCGGGATGGCATGCCGACGAATCCCGGTTGGCGCGGGCCAGCAAGGCCTGTCAGGCGTGATCGACGTTTTGAATCAACGCGGCCCGGCGCGGGGCGCTGGCGCCCGCCGCCTGCCGCAGGGTCACAGGGTCACAGGGCCGAAGGTAGCATCCAACCGGCCACGACCAGGTTCTTGCCCACCAGCTGGGACAGCAAATAATGGCCATAAGGCGTCGGATGGACCGAGTCGGCGAACAAAAAGCGCGACACGTCGCCCGCATTGAGGTTGGAAGCGTTGCAGACCAGCGAACTGCCGAAGGCGTTGGGCGCGGGACTCGCAAGGTTGCAAGCCACGCCGACGGCGTTGGAGATCCCGTAACTCGCGGGGTTGGCCGCCTGCAAGCGGCCGTCCGTGTAGGCGTCGACCAGCACGACGCCGGCAGCGCCTGCCAACCCCGATTTCAGTTGCGCGTTGAAGGTTGTCACCATGGTGTTGATCAGGCCTTGCGTCGATGCGTCCTGCGTGTACGCGAACGGTGTCTTGCTGACGTCCGGCAGATTGACGACCGCGATGTAATTCGCGCCCTTGGCGACGATCTGGGTCCGGATGTAGGCTGCCAGCTCGGCGCCGGCCGTGCCCATGGCGGTCACGGCCGCGGTTGACGCCGTGTTTGTTGCCGCCGCCGCGTCGGCGCCGTTGGCCACCAGCGAGCCGATGGTGGGAGCGATCGTGGCGAGGTTGATAAAGACGTCATTGGCGCCGGCCATGACCGTTACCAGCTCCGTTCCGGAGAAACTGCCACCCGAGCGCGCCAGGTGGTTGGAAATCTGCGTGACGACAGGCACGGTCAGCTGACCCAGCTGGTTTGATGGCGAGCCAAGCAGGGAATTTCCCGGGCCGACCGGGTTGGTGACCCGTGAGCCGCCTTGTGCGTAGTTGAGGCAACCGGGGTGATTGACCGGCGCGACGGCTGGATTGGACGGGCCGCTGACCGTGGGTGTGAGCCCGGTCTGCGCGGCACACGGGGCTTTTTGACCGAGCTGGGCCGCGAGCAGTTCGGTCCAGTTGGTGGCCGTCGCAGGGTTGGTCGGGTTGACGGTATAGCGGCCGCCACCCAGAGCCGCCACGGCCCCGACCCGATAACTGCCGACGTCGCTGAGACTGTCGCCGAAGGAGACCATGGATGTGAACGGGACCGACGCTAGGTCGTCACCGCCGCCGCAAGCGGCCACCAGCAGAGCCGCACCGAGCGTGGCGCTCAAGATCTTCAATTGCCGCATCGACAGTCTCCTGATTTGTAATCCTCCACTTTAGTGCAAGCCAGTACCGGCGTCGGCAAATTTGGTTGGTGTCAGGGAAAACCCGATGCGATTGATGCGACTTGCGCGCAGAAACTGTCGGCGCCGGGCTACATGTTCCAGCCAAACCCTTCGGTATGGAAGCGCGCCGCACGGTTGGGGTCGCGGTCGCGGTAGGGCATCTCGAAATGCCCGCTTGCGGCAGGGCGGCGTCAATTCCGGATCTTGTACCCGGTCTTGAACACCCACCAGACCACGACCAGGCAGATCGCGAGAAACGCCACCGTCATGCCGGTGCTGACCGCGATGTGCACGTCGGCAACACCATAAAAGCTCCAGCGAAAGCCGCTGATCAGGTATACGACCGGATTCACCAGCGAGACCTTTTGCCACAGCGGCGGCAGCATGTTGATCGAATAAAACGCGCCGCCCAGGAAGGTCAGCGGTGTCACCACCAGAATCGGTATCACCTGCAGCTTCTGGAAGTTGTCGGCCCACAGGCCGATGATGAATCCGAACAGACTGAAGGTCACTGCGGTCAGCACCAGGAAGGTCAACATCCAGACCGGATGGGCCACTTCGTATGGCACAAAGACGCGCGCGGTGGCCAGGATCAACAGGCCCAGCAATACCGACTTGGACGCGGCCGCTCCGACATATCCGATCAGCACCTCGATCCACGACACCGGCGCCGACAACAGCTCGTAGATCGTGCCCGACCATTTGGGCATGTAGATGCCGAACGAGGCATTGGAAATGCTCTCGCTCAGCAACGACAGCATGATCAGCCCCGGAATGATGAAGGCGCCGTAACTCACGCCGTCGATGTTGCCCATGCGCGACCCGATGGCGGTGCCGAACACGATGAAATAGAGCGAGGTCGACAACACCGGCGCGACGATGCTCTGGCCGATGGTACGAAACGCGCGCGCCATCTCGAAACGGTAGATGGCGCGAATGCCGTGTGTGTTCATGCCGACACCTGCGCCGGTTTGTGCACCAGGCTCACGAAGATGTCCTCCAGCGAGCTTTCGCTGGTGCGCAGGTCCTTGAAGTCGATGCCCTGCTGGTTCAAGGCCCTGAGTAGGGCCGCGATGCCGGTCTCTTCCTGCTGGGTATCGAAGCTGTAGGTCAGCGTCAGCCCGTCGCCGGATATGTCCAGCGCCATGTTGGAGAGATTCGGCGGAATCGATGGCAGCGGGCGTTTCAGGTTTACCGTCAGTTGCTTCTTGCCCAGCTTGCGCATCAGCACCTGCTTGTCTTCGACGACGATCAGCTCGCCCTGGTTGATCACGCCGATGCGGTCGGCCATGTCTTCGGCCTCCTCGATGTAATGGGTGGTCAAAATGATGGTGGTGCCGCGTTCGCGCAAGTCCCGCACCATGCGCCACATGTCATGGCGCAATTCCACGTCGACGCCCGCGCTGGGTTCGTCCAGAAACAGGATGCTCGGCTCGTGCGACAAGGCCTTGGCGATCAGCACCCTGCGCTTCATGCCGCCCGACAGCGTCATGATCTTGTTCTTGCGTTTGTCCCATAACGACAGGTCGCGTAGAACCTTCTCGATATGCGCCGGGTCGGGTGCCTTGCCGAACAGGCCGCGACTGAAGCTGACCGTGTTCCAGACCGACTCGAACGCGTCGGTGTGCAATTCCTGTGGTACCAGGCCGATCGTGGCGCGCGCCGCGCGGAAGTCGCGCACCGTGTCGTGACCATCGGCGATGACCGTGCCCGCACTGGCGTTGGCGATGCCGCAGATGATGCTGATCAGCGTGGTCTTGCCGGCGCCATTGGGTCCAAGCAGCGCGAAGATTTCGCCGCGCTGGATATCCAGGTTGATGTGTTTGAGTGCTTCGAAGCCGCCGGCGTAGGTTTTGCTGACGTCTCGCACCGAGACGATGGGGACCGCCGGGCCGGCGACCGTGGATGACTGGGACATGCAAACTCCGTCCGTAAACAACAGCGGCACGGCTCGAGCCCCAGTTGACGGGAGGTACCGAGCGCGCGCCAAAGCATGGCATTGTGCCTCGCGGGCGCTGCAGCCATTTGTCAGTCGGCGATACCCGCCTCCTGGCGCGCCCGGATTCTGGCGTGCACGTAGGCACCCTTGGGCACGTGCAGCAGGTCGGCTACGCGCCACAACACATGGCGTTCCAGGTCGCCGATATGACCGTCGGCATAAGCGACGCGCCACATGTGCTCGATCATGCGCAGCTTCTGCGGCATGTCGAAGTGCTCATTGATGCGCGACGTGAAGCTAAACAGGTCGGTGGCTTGTTGCGCGGTCTGCAAGGCCAGCTCGGTCAGGCGGTCGGCCTCGTCGGTGTCGAGTGCGAACTTGTCGCGCAGCGCCGCCAGCACCGCATCGCGCTCGCCTGGGTGCACGCTGGTGCTCGAACGCATGACCTCGACCAGCATCACGGCGGTGGCCAGTTGCAGCGCATGTTCCTGGGCCTGCGAACTGGCGCCGGGCGCGAGCGGCGCGAGTTTGTCGAACAGATCTTTGAGAGTTTTCAGCATGGTTGGATGATGGCACGGACAGGTGCGCGAACGCTGAAACGGGTCTTAGAACACGCCCATGGCGAGCCCGTTGGCGATCGCCTCGCCGAGCTCCTCGCAGGCCAGCAGGTCGGATGCGGCGATGGTCTTGGGCGCCAGAATCGCTTGGGGCGTCTGCGCGTGGGTGCAGACGATCCGTGACTCGGCCACCTTGCGCAGTCGCCAGCCTGTAGCGATGCGTTCGACCTGGCGCACCGCGTTGGCGCCGTCGCTGCCGGCGCACACCAGCAGCGCGTACGGTCGGGCATCGATACGTTCGAGCACCGGGTAATAGCAGCGGTCGAAGAAGTCCTTCATGAGGCCCGCGATCGCCGCCAGGTTCTCCGGCGTGGCGAACAAGTAGCCCTGCGCTGCCAGCAGGTCCTCTGGCCCGGTGTCCTGCGCGCGTGACAGCCGCACGTGTATACCGTCGGCGCGCCGCGCGCCACGCTCGGCCGCCAGGGCCATCTGTTCGGTACCCCCGGTGTGCGAGTGGTACACGATCAGCAGCGTGGGAGGGCGCGCGGACATGGGGCTCGCAACCAGGGCAGGGCCGGGCCGGCTACACGGCTGTGGCGGCGGCGATCGGCTGCCCGGCCGATGGCGCCATGGCCATCTCGCCGCCCAGTGCTTGCATCAGGGCAGGCAGGAGCTGGCGCAACTCGCCGGTGGCGATGGCCACGTCGGTATCGAAACCGTCGTCCTTGCCGTCGCCCGCGGCGGCCGGTTTGTTTTCCAGCACCACGTCGAGCAAGGCCAGTTTCTTGAGTTGCAGTGCTTCGGTCAGTACGAACGACACCCGGTCGTTCCAGGTCAGGGCCAGTCGTGTCGGAACCTTGCCGGCGGCGATGTGCTGGCTGACCTCGTCGGTGTCAAGCGCATGGCGGGTGTAGCGCACGACGGCGCGCGATTCGTCGGGCGCCTTGAGTTCGCATTCACGGTCGACGCTGAAACCCGCGGGCGCTTCGCGGGTCGACAACCATTCGGACATGGCCGCGGCCGGCGAGGTCTGGGTGTCGACCAATTGCACCGCGAGGCCGTCGATGGCCGTGACCAGCGCGGTCATCGTCTCGTCGGCCTTGGCCTGGCTGGCCGCATCGAGCACCAGCAGCCCAGCCTTGGCGTCTATCCACACCAGCACATTGGATTGTTTGGTGAAGGCCATCGGCAGCAAGGCCACGCGGGCGTCTTCGGCCAGGTCGCGCTTTTCCTTCTTGCCCGGCTTGCGGCCCGTGGTGGCTTCAATCTGCTGCGCGCGCTCCTCGACCTTGCGTTTGACCACCGAACCCGGTACCGCCTTGGTCTCGACCATCTGCTTGAGCATCCACTGGCCGTCCACGACCTCGACCAGCGGGCCATTGGCCTGGCCACGCGGCTCGATCCAGCCGACCGATTTTTCCTGAGACGCACCACAAGGCGCAAAACGCGCCTTATCCAGCGCGTCTTCGAGTTGTGCCTGCGCCATCGTCCACGCCGACACCATGCGGTACACCATTACATTCTTGAACACGACTGACCTTTCCTTCGTTAACGTGAAACAACCTTCATGATGCGGGGTGAAGAGTGGGCATCGTGAAAGTTATGGCGCCGAAGCGCCTGGGGGCCCGTATTGTCGGTGCTGCAACCGGGCCGGTTTTGTAACAAGCGGTGGGATCGGCGTGGCGGGACCGTGGGGGATGGCTCGCCAACCGAGCAGCATGGGTTCTTGTAAGCCCACGGACCCGCACGCGACGAATCCATTTGATGATGGCGCACAGGTCCGGGCATTGGGCTGCGGCGCGCCAACCTTCCGGGGAAACCACCATGATGCGACGACAACTGACGATTTCGGCCCTTTTACTGGCCTTGCTGCCCAACGCGTACGCTGGCGAGCCGGTCAGCACCGGGTTTTGGGGCAACACCGCCATTGGTGGCCGGGACACCACGGCTTACTACATACCGGAGATGCGCAAGAGCCATAGTTCCATCGAGGGCGACAAACGGTTCGAAGTCCAGTATCTGGGTGCCGCCTGGCGCTTCGCCTCGCAGGAGAGCGCGCAGCGGTTTGCCGCCAGTCCGCAGCAGTATGTGCCGCGTTACAACGGCCACTGCGCGAATGCGCTGGCGTTGGGTGAAGGGCTGATTGCCACCGACGGAACGGTGTGGGAGTTCTTTGGCGATCGCTTGCACCTGTTTTACGGTGAAGCAGGCCGCCAGCGCTGGCTCAAGGGCGACTGGAAGGCCTTCCAGGCTACCGCCGACAGCGCCTGGAAGGCCATCGTGAAACAGTAGTTGTGGGCCTCGGTCGACCGCAACACGCGGTGTCGCAAACCTAGCCCTAGGGTTCACCCTATCATATTATGTTTGACACCGGTGTCCTGGCACCCTACAGTTGCTGAGTCGACGCCGCGTGGGCGGCAATTTCAATCACCAGACGCACGACCGTCGCTGTAGGAGACACCATGGGCAAATTGAATTTTGGTAGCAAACTGCGCACCACCTTTGCTGCGCTGACACTGGCGGCGCTCAGTGCGGCGGCCGGCGCACAACAGGTGATCACCCTGCATGGCGCATCGCAGTTCAACGATGACCATGCGTTTACCAAGTCCCTGGTGCGCTTCGGGGAACTGGTCAACAAGTACTACGGCAAGCCGGTCAACATCGTCATGCACAAGAACAGCGAACTGGGCCTGGAGAAGGACTATTTCGCCTACATGAACCAGGGCAAGGCGGTCGATTTCGCGATTGTGTCGCCGGCCCACATGTCGACCTTTTCCAAGGCCGCGCCGTTCATCGATGCGCCGTTCCTGTTCCGCGACCTGGACCACTGGAACAAGGTGCTGGATGCCGACATCCTCAAGCCCATCGCCGATGAGGTGGCGCAGAAGGCCGAGGTCATGCTGATCGGCTATGCCGGCGGCGGCACGCGCAACATCTTCGTCAACAAGCCGGTCCGCAACCTGGCCGACATCAAGGGCCTGAAGGTGCGGGTGCAGGGTGCGCCGATCTGGAGCCGCACCTTTGCGGCGGTCGGCATGGCGCCTACCGTGATCGCGTACAACGAGGTCTATAACGCGATCCAGAACGGCGTGATCGCCGCTGGTGAAAACGAGGCGGCCGGCGTCGAACAGATGAAGTTCTACGAGGTCGCGCCCGACCTGGCGATGACGCAGCACGCGATCACCATCCGACCGCTGTGTTTCTCCAGCAAGACCTTTGCCAAGTTGCCGGCCGACCTGCAGGCGGCCATCCTCAAGGCGGGCAAGGAAGCCGGCGCCTATGGCCGTCAGCTCGAGTCGTCGGAAGACACCGCCAAGCTCGACGCCCTGGAGAAGGGTGGCAAGCTCAAGCGTATCCCGTTTGCCGACCGCGCCAAGATGCAAGCCATGGTCGATCCGGTAATGGCCGCTTACGCCAAGGAGATTGGCGCCGACTCGATCCACGCCAAGATCCTCGCCATCAAATAATTCGGCTGGCGATCGCGCCGCCCGGCGTCTGCGGGTCGGCGCTTTTTTTTTGGGCGGTGCATGAAAAAGTTACTCGACGGCTACGCGGCCGTGCTTGGCTGGCTGCTGGTGGGCACGGTGGCGGTGTTGCTGGTGCCCGTCACCATGCAGGTCATCTCCCGCTACACGCAGTTGATACCGTCGTACATCTGGACCGAGGAGTTGTCCCGATTCGTCTTCATCTGGATGATCATGCTGGGCGCGATGATCGGCGTGCGTGAAGGCACGCATTTCGACGTCGATGTCTGGCCGACGCTGCAACCGCGCGCCAATGCGGCGCTGCGCATGGTCACGCATGTGCTGGTGCTGGTTTTCGCGCTGGTCTATACGTGGTGGGGCATCCAGTTCGTGCAATTCGGCTGGAACCAGAGTTCGGAGCTGGCGGAATTGCCGATGACCTACATCTTCATCGCCTGGCCTCTGTCCGGGCTGACATGGGCTGTTTTCCTGGGCGAACATTTCATCGCCGACATCCGCACACTGGCGGCAAAGGACGCGCCATGATGCAGGCGATGCTGACGCCCGGCTGGGCTGCTGCTGCATTGTTCGGGGCGTTTTTCTTGTTGCTGGTGTTGCGGGTGCCGGTCGCGTTCGCTCTCGGCCTGGCCTGCCTGCCGATACTCGCGTACGAGCCGCGCCTGTCGCCGATGATGTTGTTCAACGAGACCTTCAAGTCGTACAACTCGTTCATCCTGCTGGCCGTGCCGCTTTTCCTGCTGACCGCCAACCTGATGGGTGTGGGAGGCATCACCGACCGCCTGGTGGTGTTGTCGCGTACGCTGGTGGGGAGCATGCCCGGTGCGCTGGCCCAGATCAACGTGGTGCTGTCGGTTTTTTTTGCCGGCATCTCCGGTTCGTCCACCGCCGATTCCGCGAGTCAGAGCAAGATCTTCATCGACGCGCAGACCAAGGAGGGCTACGACCTGTCGTTCTCCGTCGCCGTGACGGCGGTGTCGTCGACCCTGGCGGTGATCATCCCGCCGTCGATCCTGATGGTGGTCTGGGGTGGCGTCATCTCCACGTCCATCGGCGCCTTGTACCTGGCGGGCATCATTCCGGGCCTGCTGATTGCCGGGGCGCAGATGGCAACCGTGCACGTCTATTCGGTGCGGCGCGGTTACCCGGTCTATCCGCGTGCGCGACTGGGCGAATTCTTCCTGGCCCTGCTGCGCTCGGTGCCGGCATTGATGACACCGTTCATCATCGTCGGCGGCATCCTGCTGGGCTGGTTCACACCCACCGAGTCGGCGGCGGTCGCGGTGCTCTACGCACTGGCGTTGACCGCTTTCTTCTACCGCGAACTGAACCTCAAGCGCCTGATCGAGGCGCTGTCGGAAACCGGCAAGCTCTCTGCCATTGCCTTGTTCTGTGTCGGCACCGCGTCGGCCTTCGGCTGGCTGCTGGCGTATTACCAGATTCCCAAGGCGCTGCTCCAAAGCGTCACCGGCTGGGGCCTGGGCATCACCGGCGTCGGGTTTTTCATTGCGGGCGTGTTCCTCATCACCGGCTGCTTCCTCGATGCGATCCCGGCCATCATCATCGTCGGGGTCACCTTGCAGCCGCTGGTGGCTTCGGTCGACATGCACCCGATCCAGTTCGCGATCATCGGCATCGTCTCGCTGGCCTTCGGCCTGGTGACGCCGCCATACGGCCTGTGCCTGATGGTGGCGTGTTCGGTGGCCAAGGTGCGCTTGCGTTATGCGCTCAAGGACACCATGATCATGCTGGTGCCCATGCTGGTGGTGCTGGTGGGCATCATCCTGTGGCCCGAGATCACGTTGATCCTGCCGCAGCTGATTTCACCCGAACTCGTCAAATGAGGCCGGTGCGGACCACGCCGCTTCGGCAGATGCACGACAACCGACACGAACCGGAGGACGGCCAATGAACCCCGCACCCGCTCCCACTTTCAGCTTGCTGGACCGCAACGCGCTGGTCATCGGTGGCACCAGCGGCATTGGACGGGCAATTGCCCGGGGCTACCTGCAGTCCGGTGCACGGGTCACCATCGCTGGGCGCGACCCGGGCAAACTGGCACAGGCCTTGTCCGAACTCGCAGCCTACGGCGATGTGACCGGTCACCAGGCCGATGTCAGTACCGCCGAGGGCTTGCATGGTCTGGTCGGCATCACGCTCGCGCACCGGGGTCACCTCGATCTGCTGGTCAACTGCCAGGGCATCACCCTGCTCAAGCCGGCCGAAGACTTCACGGCCGAGGACTGGAGCGCGATCATCGACACCGATCTGAAAAGTGTCTTTTTCGCGTGCACCGAGGTGGGTCGCCACATGCTCGGACGGGGTAGCGGCGCCATCGTCAACATCGCCTCGCTGGCCTCGCACCGGGGCTGGCCGCGCAGCGCCTTGTATGCCATCGCCAAGGCCGGAGTTCTCAGCCTGACGCAAACGTTGGGAGCGGAATGGGCGGCGCGGGGTGTCCGTGTCAACGCGATCTCGCCGGGCTTTTTCATGACCGAACTCAACCGCGACAAGATGTCGCCCGAGCGCAAGGCGCTGGCCCTGGCACGCACGCCGGCCGGGCGTTTTGGTGAGGTCGACGAACTGGTGGGAGCAGCGATCTACCTCGCTTCGCCATCCGCCGGCTTCGTCACCGGCCAGACGATTGCGGTCGATGGCGGGTACCTTGCGACCGGGATGTAGCGTAAACAGACTCCAGTGCAGCGGTGACAACATGAAGATCGAACCCTTGTCGGATGTCGCCGGCGCCCGTATCACCGGTGTGGACCTGGCGCAGCAACTGCCGATCGACGTCGTCCGGCAGGCCGAGCAGGCCTTGCACAGCCATGGCTTCGTGGTCTTCCCCGGGCAGACCGTGTCGCCGCAGCAGTTCATGCAGTTCTCGCGCGCCTGGGGCAAGGCCGAGCCGCATGTCATCGATACCTTCCACCATCCGGCCGAGGCCAACATACTGATGTTGTCCAACGTCACGCGCGGCGGCTTGCCCATCGGCCTGCTCGACGCCGGCACGTATTTCCATACCGACTACTCCTATCTCACGGTGCCGGCGCGCTGCACCATGCTCTACGCGATCCAGATGCCGCGCGAGCGCAGCGGCACGACATTCGCCAACCAGACGCTTGCGTATGCCGATTTGCCGCAAACGACGAAGCAACAGATCGATCCACTGGTCGTGCGCCACCATTACGGCAATCGCGACGACCTGAACCTGCAGTCGCGCACGGTGGCATCGGTGCTCAGCGACAGCCAGAAGAAGAAGGTCGACTGGGTGCGCCATCGGCTGGTGCGACCGCATCCGCATACTGGTGTGCCGGCCTTGTACGGGGTATCGGGCAGTGCCTTCGGCATCGACGGCATGGACGATGCGCAGGCCCTGGTGCTGCTGCGCTCACTGACCGAACACGCCACCGCGGCGCGCTATTGCCAGACCTACAACTACTCCATCGGCGATGTGGTGGTGTGGGACAACGCGCAACTGCTGCATGCCGCGCCACTGACCCAACTCACCGACGCGCGCACACTGTGGCGCATCACCGTCAAGGAAGCCGCGTAACCTGGCTTGCGCGGGGCCAGCGGTGTTTCAAGCCGCTGCCGCAGTTGCCGCCCTGTGCCGGCGGATATGCAACCAGGCCAGCAACAACGACACGGTCTGCAGCGCGGCGCAAAAATAAAACGGCGCGCCGATGCGCCAGTCGCCTCTAGGCAGGTGCGAGACCAGCGCCAGCAGCGGTGCGCCGATCATCGGGGCGAGCACCGCCATCAGGCTGCCCAGCGAACTGACGGCACCCAGCGTCTGACCCTGGCTGCGGCTGTCGGCGGCCGAGGAGATCATGCTGTTGACAGCGGCCGCCACGGTACCACCGAGCAAATTGACGCCAATCACCGCAAACATCATCCAGCCCTGCGTCGCGGCGCCCCACAACGCGTAGGCCAGCGCCGACGAGAACAGACCCATCACCGCCAGTTTCTGGGGCGACATCCACTTGAGCAGGTAGCGCAGCAGGAAGCCCTGCACCAGGACCGAAGCGACACCGACCGCCGCCAGCGACCAGCCGTTCTCCAGCGGACCCCAGCCGAACTTGAACGTCGTATACAGAACCCAGGTCGTGTACAGGACGAACTGCGCCAGCCCGCTGAACGCAACGACACCCACCAGCGGCGCGACGCCCTTGAGCTGGGTCAGCGCGCGCAGGGCCGTCATCGGGTTCGCCGCGCGCCAGTGGAACTCCTTGCGCCGCTCTACCGGCAAGGATTCGGGCAACACGAAATAGCCGTAAACGAAGTTCAGCATCGTCAACCCGCCCGCGACCATGAAGGGCAGTTGCAGATCGATGGCGCCCAGCAGCCCGCCCATGACCGGGCCGATGATGAACCCCAGGCCCATCATCGCGCCCAGCAGGCCGAAACGACGTGTGCGGTCGGCCGGCTCGGTGATGTCGGCCACATAGGCATTGGCGACCGCTGCGTTGGCCTGCATGGCGCCGCCCATCAACCGCGCTGCCACCAGCATCCAGATGCCGGTGGCAAAAGCGGTCAGGAAGAAATTCAGGCCCAGCCCGAAAAACCCGAACAGCAACACCGGCCGTCGTCCGTATTGGTCGGACAAGGCGCCAAGGATCGGTGAGCCGAAAAAACTCGCGATGCCAAACGAGAACGCGACCACGCCGTACCAGTAAGCCTGGTCGGCCTGCGAGGTGCTGAACGACCCCACCAGCGCAGGCAGCACCGGAATGATCAAGCCGATCGCCAGCATGTCGATCAGCACGGTGATCATGATGAAAGGCATGGCGGCCTGGCGCGAGGGCGTGGATGGTGCCGGCATGGATGCGGAGTCTCGGTTTGGCCGGCTGCGACAGGCGGCGCGGCGCTGCCGACGTCAGTCGGCAGATCGGATCGGTTTGAGCGGGGTGCCGAAGCGCTCGCGCAGTGGCTCATGTCCCAAGGGCGGGAACTCGATGACCGGCTCGGGCACCTGATGTTCCGGAATATGTTCCAGCAGGTGCCGGATCACCGCGATCCGTCCGCGGCGCTGGTCGTTGAAGTCGACCAGGGTCCACGGTGCATACGCCGTGTGGGTGGCGCGCAGCATCGCGTCGCGGGCGCGGCCGTAATCGGCGTATTTGGCGCGCGCCTGCAGGTCGACCGGACTGAGCTTCCAGCGCTTGAGCGGATCGCCCAGCCGATCAGAAAAACGTTCTTCCTGGTACACCTGATCGACCGTCAGCCAATATTTGAACAGGATGATGTCGTCGTCGACCAGCAGTTGTTCGAACACCGGCGCTTGTTTGAGAAAGGCCTTGGCCTCGTCTTCGGTGCAGTACCCCATGACGCGTTCGACACCGGCCCGGTTGTACCAGCTGCGGTCGAGCAGGACGATTTCTCCGGCCGCCGGCAGATAGGGAACATAACGCTGGAAATACCACTGCGTGCGCTCCCGGTCGCTGGGTTTGGCCAGCGCCACGACGCGACACTGGCGCGGGTTCAGGGTCTGGGCGAGGGCAGAGATCACGCCGCCTTTGCCGGCCGTGTCGCGCCCCTCGAACACCACGACCAGGCGCTTGCCGGTGTGCTGCAACCAGCGCGCCATGTCGTTGAGCTGCAACTGCAGCGGCTCGAGCTGTTCGCTGTATGCGGCTTTTCCGAGCTTGTCGGACTTGCTGCTCTTGGACTTGTTCATCTGCTGATCGTACCCGGAGCCGGGCCACCGGCGCAGACAAGCCGTATGTATGTGGCGATCAATCTACGCGCAGTCCCGCGCGGCCGGTGTCGCCTGCATGAACGCGGCGATCGCCTGCGCCACTTCGCCGCCTTTGTCCTCCTGCAGGAAATGCCCCGCGTCGCGCACGATCGC
>ENA-ORBV01010651-ORBV01010651.1-microbial-mat-metagenome-genome-assembly--contig:-NODE-10651-length-14649-cov-4.586193_pt1 | contig 14649 bp, 12 predicted proteins | sample MGYA00237777_ERZ505514 | MGnify/ENA primary metagenome ERZ505514 (study PRJEB26160, sample SAMN06269048) | microbial mat metagenome | isolation source: Oligotrophic lake microbial mat | place... | reverse complement strand
ACACAAACCAAAAAGCATCCTCCTCCATACCTCCTCCAGAATCCAGCCACTGCTACGCAGTTTGGCGGAGTAAATCGAACCCGGCAACCACCAACCATTTGGACGCCCTCTACTTCATGCGTCGGTGTGTCCGACGCAGGGTTAGGGACGCACGCAGGACCATTACGATATTCCATTACGATATTCCATTACGATATTCCATTACGATATTCTGTTACGATATTCTGCTCAGACGCACACCACCTCTATATTTTGGGGGCACCGTACGGACCGTGGCAGGCACCATAAGGAGCACCCCGCAACATATTCGTGATACTGCATGGTACTGGTATGGTGCAAGCTTCTCATCTCATTGGCTTTTCGTGACGATAGATTACTATCCATACTATTCAAGTAAGATGCGCTATTGATGATTCCAAATCCATTTGTTGCTAACTAGCTGTTTGTTGTGCTGCACCAGTTAGTACAGACAAAACTAGACCTATGCTCATGACAATAATAGACAAATGTTGGTTGTTACTGTTGCTGTTGTTCGCCGGCTACTCTACTACTAATAGTAGTCTTGGTTATGTTGTAGCGGCACCATCATTGTCGTCGTCCCCAGCTCTTCCCGATCATCATGATGACAATGACAATCCACAACATCGCACGAGGATGGATGCTGCCAGGAGATTGGCCGAAGTCTCCCTTCGTGCATCTGCAGCTGCACAAGGCAACGATGTTGAAACAAGTCATGAATTATTACTCCGTGATTTACGACTTGTCTTACAAGGTTCCTTTGGCAACGACAATGCCAGCAATGACGACAACGAGGCAGAATTAGAAACCATGCTAACTGAAGTATGGAATGCTGTGCAAAAGGAAGAAAAACGGCCACAACAAACAGCTGCATTCATGCACAATCACGAAGAAGAAGAAGAAGAAGACAGCGAGGACGAAGAAGACGACGAGTGTCCGTCATATCAATATCATGCGGACCGTCACTTCTCCAACATTTTGGAAACCTTTGACAATTACGATTGCCTGGAACGTGAATTTGACGTATCCTTGAAGGACGACACCATCATTCATGATGCAAGACTGGTCTTTGAAAAGTGTCACTTGGTAGTCTTGCGCAATGTCTTCTCCAAGGAGCAAGTTCAAGATCTTCATTCCAAATTTTCCAAATACGTTGGAGAAGTGTACACGGGAAAAACTACAACTCCCAAAGGAGGTAGAGCCACGACGCATGGTGGAGATTCCTTTGTATTACATGAAGGAAACAAACGATGGAATATATTGCCGCCCCGAAATTTAGTGACGTCCGATATTTTTGCTCATCCCATCATTATGCAGATTTTATCCTCGCCTACCATCTTGGGCGACGACCTCATTGTCAATCATATTGGAAATATCAATGCCGAAGCGGGGGCCCAAGCTCAAGGATGGCACGCGGATGGAGTCCATTTGCAGGGAGACGATAGTTTGCAGGACTTTGGAGTGGCCGGACACGACCTACCACCCTATGCGGTCAATATGTTTACTCCATTGTTGGATATGACGCATGACCTGGGTCCTACGGAATTTTGTTTGGGCACATCCAATTTACGTGGTCTCGGTGCCGAGTATGACGTGTTGGACGATCGTTGGTTGCAAGATGGAATTGTGGAAAGTCTTTTCGATTTTGATCAAAAACGAGACGCTGAGCAACCTTGTCCTACTGGGTTTAATCGCATCCCACTTTTGAATCGGGGCGATGTGGTACTGGTCGATTATATGATGACCCATCGTGGTGGCATCAACAACAGCAGTCATCTCCGATCCTTACTCTTTATCACCTATTCTCGAAAATGGTATCATGATTCCAATTTTGATATCAGTTACGGTGAAGAAGAAGAAAAAGATGATGAGAACGAGGAGGACTATGACTGGCTAACGAAATGGACTCGCTTTGCCTTGGTGGAAAAGGTTCACGAACGAGACGAATCTTGTCCTAGTAGCAACCAGGATGGCGACAATCCCGCAGTCACCACCCGCAAAGCCGATGAAAGGACCACAACACTCCCGCCTTTGGAATCCATTTCCGATTTTCTTCAGGCCTACGACGGGTGGGAGGATGAACAAGTTGAACAAAATTACTACCAAAATGCTGGCTAATTATTGTCAAAACATCTCATCTTGCCTACTAGTAGCATGGATGACAGGGCTCAGTCGATCTATTTTTATACAAGCTTATACCGTTATGGGAACAGATCGAAGTCGGGGAACATGGTGAAGGAAGTCGCCAGCGACGCTTCCATTGAATTTGTCGACTCTTTTCTGCAATGGTGGTGGTTGTGTTGACGGCCAGATCTACATGTCTTCCTTTGGGGATCGTTTACTGTTTTGAGTTTCCAGTTCAGTCAAAAGCAGTGAAGGAAAACGCAAGAACGACGCTACATCTCACTGTGACCATGGCACACTACATATAACTAGAGGCTCGTCAACTACAATAGGTCAGCAAAGTTATTTGCAAGTTGTTCGAATGAATACGCAGCACGGAAGGGGGAGGTAGGAAGTCATTTATTAGTTATATTACTAGACAGATTTGTCACATCACTATCCAACAGTGGCATACCGCTTTCTGTCTGCGACTTTGCGGATGACTCGCTAGCTGATAGTTGAATTGAAAGTTTGGGCTTGTTTATATAGTGTAGTTTATTCATATCTAGCTTTGGTTTGGTTTATGCACTAATCACTCGGGCAAGGCTCATTGGCCCTGATACAGGTCTTCGTTCCGCTGTGGCTTGTGCGTAGGCTTCGGACCAAGGATTTCCTGGAATCAAGAATCGGCTGTCGATGTCTCCCCCTGTGGTGGCATTTTCAGGATGCAAAGCCCCAAGCCACTCGATATAGGACGCTTGTGGTTGATGCTCGAGAAATTCTACCAAATGTTGCTGGATCACTTGGAGGCATCGTTGGCGTGATTCCTCGGCGGCTTGGTTGTCATCTTCTTCTTGCTGCTGCTGTTGGGCGGCTCTTTGATTGCGCTGTTGAATCTGCTCTTCGATTGCATATTGCCTACGGAACATTTCTTCTCGTTCTTTCTCTAATAGCATTTCGATCATGTGTTGTTGTCGAATGATGGCATTTCTTGTTTGCTGGGCCTGAGTTGGTTGTGGGGGGTTAATGATGCCATCGCCGAGTTTGACGAATTCTTCTTCCAATTGTCCCAGCTTTCCAGCAGCAGTGCGAACAACGCTGGCAAACCTCTCGAAGGTGTTGGCTGGTGTGGTTGTTTTAATCATCATGCTTGTTGGCTTTTTGCTGTGTTTGTTTGTGGAGTATTTTTGTGAGAAAAGATGAGACGCCTCCTCTGGTCGGACCTGAATAGTCAGTCTTCCTTTATTTTTCAGCCAAACGTGTGTTTCTCTTTACTGCATACTTTCTTGATGTGCTCTTGATGTGCAAAAAGGGGGCTTAATCAAATGGTGTCACACCGTGAACGGCTGAAAAGGGCACAGTTGGGTAGTCGGACATTTTGCCATCCCAGACTCAAATCGTTGACTTCTTGATAAACCTCAACCCTAAATGACAGAGTCCGTGTCTTTTTGCAAAACTTCCATGCCTTCAACAGACAGACCTTAACAGACAGACTACTGTAGCATGCCTAATAGAATTTTGTTAACAGAATGGTCTACCAAGGGCCCATTTTTCAGTCTGGACCTTTATAGACCACCATGCCCACAATGGTGTGTCCATTCTAGAAAGTCTGTGAACTGACAGACTCAACAGAATGATGTTGACCAAGAGTGTGAGGGTCAGTGCTGTCACAATTGTTGATGTCGCAGTTGTGCCCAAATGGACCAAACAGCTCTCTTTGTTGGGCAATGTCAACACAAAAGAAACACATCCAATGTGAAATTGTCCTTTCTAAATGCTGTGAGAATGAACCAAAATCATCTGCTGTGCATTGTGGTGGGAGATGGATGTGTCCGAACCAATTGCTGGGACCAAATTGTCACAATCAGGCCAAAACTGGTCAAGTTGGGATGTGACTCTGAGCTCTGTTGGTCAACAATGCCTGCATGAATGTGCACATCCAACATCAAATTGTCGTTTCCAACTTCTGTGAGAATGAACCAAAATCATCTGCTGGGCATTGTGGTGGGTGGTGGATGTGTCAGAACCTGTTGTTGGATCAAAATTGCCACAATGAGGCCAAAACTGGTCATCATGTGTTGGGATGTGACTCTAAGCTCTGTTGGTCAACAATGCCTGCATGAATGTGCACATCCAACATCAAATTGTCGTTTCCAACTGCTGTGAGAATGAACCAAAATCATCTGTTGGGCATTGTGGTGGGTGGTGGATGTGTCAGAACCAATTGTTGGGTCAAAATTGTCACAATCAGAGCCAAAACTGATCATGTGTTGGGATGTGACTCTAAGCTCTGTTGGTCAACAATGCCTGCATGAACACATTTATGTTGATCTGAATTCATCCTGTTAGGCAGAAAAGCAGTCAAAACACAAATGTTGGAAAGAATTTGGTGGGCCACAATCAGAAAACCCACATTGATTCCAACCAACTGAAGACAATGTGAAAATTAAGGAGCAAGCCCACACCACCACCAAAAATGAAAAAGTCTCCACATCAGATTGAAAATTCTTCAACCACATTGTGAACAGGTCAGGTTAGACATTTGAGTTTTGCTTGCAACTGCCAAACTCATGGAGATGTGGATCATTTGCTGCTTCCGTGAGACCAATTTGGCAAATCCCCAAGTGGGCTCTCGAAAGACTGAATTGTCCATGTCTCAACAACCAAGCGCCCCACCACCAAAACTCACATGTCTATGTTGATCTAAATTCATCCTGTTAGGCAGAAAAGCAGTCAAAACACAAATGTTGGAAAGAATTGGGTGCACTGCAATCAGAAAACCAACATTCATTCCAACCAATGACATGTGAAAATTAAGGAACAAGGCCACACCACCACCAAAAATGAAAAAGTCTCCACATCCGATTAAGTGTTCTTCAACCCTTTTACAAATGGGTCAGGTTGGACATTTGAGTTTTGCTTGCAACTGCCAAACTCATGGAGATGTGGATCATTTGCATTGGGATGTGACTGCGCTGTGCATGCAGGCACATCATCCAACATGAAATTATCCTTGTCTGAATGCTATGTGAATGAAGTGAATTCATCTGGACCATGCGGCAAGAGCACTGTTTCACAATGTGAATTTTAAAACAGTTTTTCAAACTGCAGACATCATCGGATGTTAAATCCGATGATCGGAAAAGTGCGATGATTCATTGCAAAACATCGGACAGCAATTCCGACAATCGCAAATGATCGGATTTGTGCGATGATTCTGCACAAATCATCGGACACCAATTCCGATGATTTCATCAGATGCGTGAATGTTAAGCAGTGGGTGTCCGACAATTCTTGTAAATCGGAACATTCCGACGTTCAAATGAACACTGTGTGGTCGGAGTGCCGGTCCGACGATCGGAAAATTCCGACTTTGTTGGCATTGTCATTGGAGTGCCGGTCCGACTTTTTTTTAAATTAGCATGTCAACTCCGATGATTTTTGGTGTCTTGTTTCAAATTTTGTACAGCAAAACTGCACTGCCGCATGGTCCTGCTACGTTGTTTGTTTTGAAGCAGTGGTGGTCACCCAGCCAGGAAGCCAGTCCGTTGGTTAGCAGGTTAGTTGGTCAGTTGGTCACTTGGTCAGTCAGTCAGTCACTTTGTCAGTTGCAACAGTTGTTCAGCCAGCCAGCCAGTGAGCCAATTAGCTAGTCAGTCAGTCGACAAACCAGTTCACTGATTGTTGTGTTGTTTGCTTCAGTGTTTTGAATCCCATGACACGGCTCTTTCCACGGAGGAACCTACACAACAGAAAGAGCCATCAGCAACACCCGTCGGAGGGCATGGATGTTGTGGATTAGAGCATCCCAACAAAATCTGTTGTGTTGCACAATCCACACTGCAGGAAGGGTGATGTTGTAGCCAACACTGCAAAGGAACAAATGCATTGAAGCCAGCCAAAACCAGAACAAAAGAATCCCCTCTGCTGCTGACAGCTTGAGAGCAAATGATGCAAGGTTTTTGTCCTTGAACAGAACAAACAAAGAAAATCCAAACAAAAAAAATAATTCACAATGAAGAACAATGTGGGATTTCAAGCTCTCTTTCCATGACAGCTCCCACTGAATGAACAGCACTGTCTAGCTCCTTGCTCATCTGGACCAAACTCAATCCCTAAAACACAGCAAGAGTGACATCTGTTAGATTGTGTTTGATCCACAAAGTCTTTTTTGTCAGGCATGCATGAAACAAAACAAATGTGTAAGAACATTTCAATTGAATTGTGTGACATGCTGCAGTTTGATTTGTTAAGTCAAACATGGTGGAGAAATCACATGTTGGCACACAGAGACATGATCCACCTTGATCGTCATTGCTTTTGTCCCTTTCAAGTCTGAGCATGCAGAGCACGTCCAAGCAGTGACACTGATGACTAGGATTGATCACTTTCTCCCCAAGTTTGATGACGCAATCTGCAAAGACGACTGCATTTTGCTTTTCTTCCCCACAACACTTTGAATGCTTCATTGACCACACAGCATGTCATGAAGCCACACAAATGTTTCAAAAGACAGAGATTAAATGGTTGTTTTTCTTCAATCCTTTTGTTCCTAGATCTGTCCAAAGTCAAAAGATTTCCATGGTGAATTCCACACTTTTTCTTTCATCTTCTGTTTGCACTGCATCTTCCATCATTCCAATCTTGTGCTGACCTTTGCCATGAAGATTGAAATGAAGTGAAAGATGTGAAGCACAAACAAGAAAACCATGAAGGTCTTGACAATCTCATGGTCCACAAGTCATTTGAAGAGTTTGAACAAAAGAAAGTTGGTGTGGGTGCAACGCAGTCAAATTTTGTGAAGTGGTTTTGGCCACAACAACAACCAAACAAGGAAAAAATGAAATCAAGCAGCATGAGACGTAATCAATGACATGGACACCGACCAAAAAGGCATCAATCAACAATGTAGCTTTGCCTAACAAAATTTGTAAAATGTTTTTTTTAGAAAATTTGTCTCAATGGGGTGCAAGTCCTCAAATTTTAAAAACGTGTTGTCATCAAACTGCATTGGACCACAACTCAGCATGTCATCTGTTGTTCTGCTACCAAACAAGCACAATGACACATGGTGAGGCTCTTGCAATTGTTGTTGCTTATGACTTTCATTTGGAAGCGTGCACAGGAAAGCTTTTTCCAGAGTGGAGAGTCAAAAAGTCAGTGGCTTTCTACCAATTTTGAGAGGTGCTCGGTCATCAGATGCTCACACACTCTCCAACAAAAAGAAATTATCCGGGAGACTAGTCAATGCCTGTGTGCACAAAACAGTGTCGCAAGGATAGAACCGTTTCATCCATCATGAGCAACTCATCACGGACAACATCATCACTCTTGGGCGCTTCAGATGTCGAAACCACGAGTGGCATGAACAAAACCAAACTCAATCTTGCCGGAAAGCAATTCTGTGGCTTCCTGGATGATCTGCTCGAGCACAACAAAGGTGCCGTTTCTTTGAAAAACAAAGCACATCAGGTGTGTCATGGTTGTGGCAAGCCGGCACATCACTGGTGCAGCATTTGCCCAGACAAGCCAGCCCTTCATGTCAGTCACAAGGATGGACAAAACTCGTGCTTTTCACATTGAGTGCCACAACACCTCTTCTTTTGGAAAATGGAAGGAAGACTGCAAGTGGACTGAAAAAAAAAGGAAAAGATTGGATCCAACCCAACAAAACAGAACTGGATGAGAGCGCACGTGAAATGAAGAGACTCCACAGCTCTGTCACAAATGCCGCTAGCAAGGCCAACAACGCAGCTCCTGTCACAATGACAAGAGGCTCTGATTGGCCTGCAAATGTTGTTTGAAAACAACGCAGCTCCTGTCACAATGACAAGAGGCTCTGATTGGCCTGCAAATGTTGTTTGAAAACAAATCTATGACCCCACAATGGGCATGCTGCTTGCGATTGCAATGTCATCAATGCAACTTACAAATTGGATGTTGTGATTGTTTTCGAACCATCACTTGTTCTGCCTTTGACCTCACATCTGTGTGCAAGCTAGCCCAATTTTGAACATGGAAGAACATGTCGCAAAAAGCTGGCCGACAGAAAATCCTGTCACGAGTGAGGCCAAGCCTGAACAACAGTGCATGTTGCTTAAGTGCTGTAGCTCTGTCGGTCTTGCGCCCAAACTTGAAGCCGCCCGGGGCGTGTGCCACAAACAGTTTGTTGAGCTTTGCCATGCATGATTTGCGCACCATTTTTGTGTGCAATTTTACCCACATGCACCCTTCTGGCAGCTCCATGACATTAGAGTTCTGGTCTTCTGTCCCACAAGTTGTTGCCACTGCAACACTTTTCCAATGTGTTGGGCTGCCACTGTGACATGGCCCTCATGTGACATGCCCCTTTGCATGTGTGCATGTGTGCATGTGTGCATGCATGCATGCATGCATGCATGCATGCAGCATGCATGCAGAAAGACAGACAGACAGACAAAAACAATTGCGCAGACACCACACTTGCAGTTTGCAACAATTCTGTGCTGCAGCAGTTGTCGTGTTGAATGCTCAGCTTGCAATGGAAGTCCCTGGTGTTCTATGTGCAAATGACCAACACCCAACTTCAGCTTGACTGCGAGCTGTCTGGCTGCTGAGGTCCTGGCGGATGGATGGATGGCCGTGCAGAGCTGATGATGGGCTGTGATGATGATTGTGAGGGCAGAGTGCTTCGCATTGTGTTGGATGAGGACTTGGTTCAGTTGGCTTGGTGACACACAACAGGGACCATGGGCTTGTCCATTGCTCCAGTCACAGTGGACAATTGATTGTTCAGAGGCAAACCCTGATAGGACCCTTGGAACAGCACAGGCAAACCATTGCTGTTGGTTGACTCCAATTGGACCTCAATTGGCCAGTTGCCAAGCTCCACGCAACATCCTTTGGGATGCTGCATCTCTTCCATGGATGCACTCTCAGCAGAGCAAGCGCACTGATTGAACGTTCCATGGGGTAGCACTGGAGGACAGAGTTCCATGCTTGCACTCACACATGATTGTGCTAAATTTGTCGCATGAACCATCAAAAACGGTTTTTGTTTTTTTGCATGATTGTTTCCCACAGTTTTTGAGCACAAAACATGCAACAAACACACAACAGCTTTTTGTCACACAGCGGGTTTGTCACATCATTTCCATTGGGATGATGATGCACAAATGTGAACGTTCAACGTTGTTAGCTTTTTTCTGATTGATCTCGGCAACAGTGCCATCGCTGGTGCAATGAAGGCAAAGCCACATGAGTTGTAGCCAAATGTTGCCACAATTGTCATGTTGTGGTGGTGGTTGTGATTAACGGGATTTGACAGACGTGTTCAAATTGACACGCAAACTTGCTTAATGATGCAAACAATTAAGTTTCATAAATTTGCAATCCTCTGGTTAAGCTCTGCAAACCCAGCAAGTGATTGGAAGATGGCAACAACTGCAACAATGAAAGTTGTTTTGAAGGTTGCACGTCACATGCTGGTAAACTTCTTAACCCATTTGTTGACAGAGAAGACAAAAAAAACCTTCTGAAGTGATCATTGAAGAAATGTAGAGCTGGTGGATGCAAAGGTCATCTCACAGAGTGGAAAGCTTTGTGAGGCATCTTTGTCACAAGAAAATGCCCTCTTCGACATCAGATTCCCATGGTGGCAACAACAACATTTCTGCATTTGCTTTTCTTCTTGGTGTGCCTTTGAGGCCAACAAAACATTCTTTTCATCCAATTGTCCATGATGGTGAGTTGAAGCATGTGTGAATCCTGATGCCTGTTCATCATGCCAAATTTTTGCAACCCCTTGTCGATTGCAGAGCAACTTCTTCCGCATGAAGCCGTTGATGAGCACCTGGTTGTCTTGTTCCTTTGTGTTGCAGCTAGTTTGATTAATTTTGCAGCGCTGTTTCATAGCAGGATTTTCCAAAAATTCTCCCATCTTTTTGTAGCAGTGTTCATGACACGATTTGACAGTGAGTTTTGTGTCAGAATTGTTTGGCACGAACAAAATCCCGAACCCAATGTCAAAAATTGACCAATCAAATTGTCCCATGAAAGCCACCGTGACAACACAGCACGATTTTCTAGCACTGTTTTCTAGCACTATTTCATAGCAGGTATTTTGAAAATCCGCCCATGTTTTTGTAGTTGGATTTTGTAGTTGGATTCAACAGATGCAAGGCATGAGCGAGTTCCATTGTGTCCAGATGTCACAAAAGGACTTTAGCCTTAGCCCTTTTGTCCCTATCTCTATGCTCCACGTTGTTTCTCGTTTCACAACACCCGGGCAGACAGCAAAACAGCACGACAACATGCATCAATGACCGCCACAATTATCACATACTGTAATAATAAATCGGCTACAAGAGGCTACCGCATTGTCGTCCTCTGTCTACTTTGCTACATTTAGGTAGCTATCTAGCTAACCAACCAACTACACTACCACGTATTGAACCACTAAAGAGTAGTTCGATATAGCTACAATTTGGAAGGCAAGACAAGGCATTTTTCCAAGACAGAGACGTGCAACAATTAGTTCCTCCGTCATACTACAGGAGTAAATAAACCAGTCGTGTGTGTTTTCGTCCGCACCAACAGCAGTATCATTTTGTCACGCTATACTTTGGCTGTTGTTCCACGTTTGCACGCTGCCAATTTACTGCCAGTCGCGCCTGCATACATGAAGAAAGGACAACACGTTCACGCTAAATAAATTCACAAACCGAAACCAAGAAAATTATTACCAACACGGCAACACGGCACATCCAAAAACAAGACCAAAAGACTCAAGAAACAGCAACAACAGAATCATGGATTCCGACGACGACGAATACGAGTACGAATACGAGTACAGTGATGACGAGGATGACAATGGCAACAACGGAGAGGAAGGAGACGACACGGCCATGAAACATGCCGATTCGGATGATTCCTCCTCTTCGGATTCGGCCAACCCCAATGCGGCTCCCTTGAAAAAATCATCGCAACACGCTGGCACTACAGCTGCTTTTTCCTTGCAGCACTCCGCCGCAAATGTACCATTGATTCGCATGATGCCGGCTACCGATTTATGGCCTCAAATTGAAGAACGATTGCAAGAAGTGACCGAGGCCTTGGGCGTCCCGTACGAGGCAGCGGCTCCCTTGTTGCGGGGCTATCAATGGAATGTTCAATCCCTCTTGCAAGCCTATTATACGTGTCCCGAAAAGGTTTTGGAACAAGCGGGCGTGCCACATCGCTGTGCTGCGGCATCCGCAGCAGTGGATGACTCTGCCACTACCGAAATGACAAGTCCCACCAACCACAACAACAACGACGACGACGAAGAATGTACCTGTTCCATTTGTTTTGAGACCTTTCCTTGTGGCAGTCATCATCAAATTTTTGCCATGGCATGCCGCCACACCTTTTGCAAGGATTGTTGGAGGGAATTTTTAGAACACACGATTGTGGTAGAGGGAGCCACTTGCGTGTCCGCCACCTGTCCACAAGCGGATTGTACCGAAGTCATTACCGAAGTGGAAATCCAAAAATTGACAACGTCCACAACCACATCACCCACAACAACGTCACCTACAGCATCGCCACCACCCACACCGCCAACCGCGCCATCTTCCCCGTCCTCCTACTCGTCGCTCTTGGAAAAATTCAAATATTTTCAATTGCGTAATTACGTCGAAACCAATCCTCAATTGCGTTGGTGTCCTGGCAATGCCGCGCACTTGGCGTCGTCCCCTACCAAAAAGAAGAAGAAAAAGAAAAAAGGTACATTCGTGTCGTGTGAACGCGTGGCATGTTGTACGTCGCCCATGGCTCTCTTGGCCAGTAGAAGTAGCAACACTCCTTCATCAACAACGACACCTCCCTCCCTCCCACCACTGGCAGCCTATTGTAACGTCTGCGACATTTCCTTTTGCATGTCCTGCAATGGCTTGGAACCGCATACACCCGCATCATGTCACATGCTGGCCGCCTGGACCGACAAGAACAGCAATGGCGCTCTGAGTGAAACCGCCAATTGGATGACCGTCCATACCAAGCCCTGTCCCAAATGTTGTGCTCGCATCCACAAGGATGGTGGATGCATGTATGTGACCTGTCAACACTGTCGTCACGGATTTTGTTGGATGTGCATGGGGACCCATCATGTGTGGCAATGCAACGCCTATAAGGACAAGGACGCCAAGAATGATGGCGAGGGATCTGACGAAAATGATGAAGTGGCCAAAGCCCAGCGCGCCAAGAACGAATTAGAGAGGTATTTGCATTATTATCAACGTTTTCATGGCCACGACGAAGCCCAAACCTTTGCGCGCAAACAGCTCGACAAGATTTTGGTGGAAATTGACAAGGGAGATTGGGAAGAAGAAGAAGACGACAACCAGAACAATACAGATGGACTCTTTGTGACAACCAATGTCGTCATTGGGGGTGATGCTACTGCTGGCAAGAACGACAACAACAAAGAAAAGGAAAGCGGCTCGAGCAGTGGCAACAGTGGCAAAAAGGTGGCGAGCATTCACAAACCCGTCCTGCTCAAAGATGCCAATGAACAATTGGTCGAATGTCGACGCGTCTTGAAATATACTTACGTCTTTGCGTATTATCACTTTGCGCCTCAAACGTCCTCCTCCACGCCGCGAAATAATATGCTGGACGCCAATCAACTCCAAAAAGAAAAGGAATGTTTTGAACATCATCAAGGCATTTTGGAAGGTCTAACGGAAGGCTTGAGCAAATTGACGGAAAAGCCGCGTTCGGAGATTGATATTGACACTCGCCAAGACATTGTCAATCGGACGCGTGTCATCGGGCAATTCATCAAGAATGTCTTGGAATATGTCGACAATGGGTTGGTTTAGGAGGGAAGGGGCGAAACAAGCAAAGTCAACATTAGAAACATCGTAAACAGTACGGGGGATACCAGTAGTTGTGACACAGCGTCGGAAAGTACAACAGAGAATCAAGCCAAGCACAAGCAAGGACTAGAAGCAGCGTTCACAGGCCGTAGGGGGGTCGCATGGTTTGGAATGAAACAGCGGCGGCGTTTGTGGACGAAGATTGCAAGCTCCAAGTAGAAAATTAGGTGCGCCTCTTGTAGGAGCGCACAGCAAAATGATATATAAGTTACCGAGCTTTTGCTAAATTTTAGTTTGACTATTTAGTTACTATTATGTATTTACTGTAGTATGAACGGCTGTCTGACTTTTGCAGACGCCTTTTTTTGTTTTGTTTTATATACCACAACGGTAGAGTTAGTTTGGACCGAGAGCGTGAAACGGAAAATTTCTTTTGGCTCTGGAAGAGATCGGCTCTGACAAAAAATAAACTTTCAAAAGTGTCATGTATTCTTAGTATGACCTTGGAAGGAACATATACGTAGTTTCGATCAAAACAAATCCTTCATGCATTCAAACAAGGCAACTTAATCGTCGGAAAAGTTGGACATGTCCTCCAAGAGTCTGTCCAGCTCATCCAGCTCCAACGTGTCAAAGTCATGGCAAGCAGCCACTTCAGGGTACTGGCAGCTGGCGAGCTCTTCTGCTTGGTAGTCAATGGAAATCTTGCGTCGTTTGGTTGGGTTGGAGAAGTCGCCTTCGATGGAGCATGCCATCCGTTTGCTTCCAGTGGCCTCGTGGTTGACATCATCGGATGCAAAGGCACCTTGGATATCCGTGAACGACAAATAGTCGTGGTCCTCACACCACAACGGCGCCAAGGAGTCTTCACCACTTGTGGAAGTGGATCTTTCGTCTTCGCTAATCAGGAATGCTTGCTGCGTTACGGTTGCAAGGGTCATCTTGGGCAGCGAAAGGTAAGGATAGGATGGCTTGTTATTTGCCATATTCATGGAAGTGGTCAGCACCTTTTGTTCCAACTTGATGTAGGGTGCCTCTTCCCGCAATCTCTGGGACACTTTGGTACGACATTCCGACAATTTAACAGTTGTCCATTCTCCAGATTTTCCGTTCCTTTTCAAAAAGCGTGTGCCCTGTAATTACAGGATTGACAGGAATGTAAGCAACGGACAGGCTTTCAAGAGGTAGAAGCGCATACATCAGCAAAAGTTTACTTACTTGAAGTCGAAGTTGATGAATGATGCACACTGAAATTAGTTTTTGATACTTTCTCTGGCAAGCCATGTATGCTTTTACATGCTTGCGAATGAGCGTGAGGTAGTTTTGATTACCGGGATGGCGATTACTGAAGCCGCCACGGCCAAAAACAACATCAATGTCATTGGGGCCTCCCATTACAAGAGTACCTCCGTACATGCAGGGTTGCTGGGTCGTTGTCGTCGTTGTCATGGTGCTCAGGATTTAGTTCTGTTGGATGATTTTGTATTGGATAAAGGGATCGATTACCAGCAGACGTTTCTTTTCGACTTGGTTGAGATCTGTGAGACAAAAGGCATTTCGATTCCTTTCGGTTGGGAAAAGAAAACTTTTCACGGACCAAACAACGCCGGGGTACAGTAGTTTCAATACTGCATGCTACGTTGCTTGCTCCAAGTTCCGGAGATATTGCTAGAGCCAATCGGATCCTACA
>ENA-ORBV01010650-ORBV01010650.1-microbial-mat-metagenome-genome-assembly--contig:-NODE-10650-length-14649-cov-41.118515_pt1 | contig 14649 bp, 9 predicted proteins | sample MGYA00237777_ERZ505514 | MGnify/ENA primary metagenome ERZ505514 (study PRJEB26160, sample SAMN06269048) | microbial mat metagenome | isolation source: Oligotrophic lake microbial mat | place... | reverse complement strand
TCCCCTCAGTCCGAGGGCAGGTTTTAATGTCTTGTACTGACATTTCCAATTGTAGCACAAATTGGATTCAATGCACCTAATGGTGCTTCCGCTTACCCACCCCGTCCATGCGGTGGGCTTGCGCTCCTTTAATAATCTGTCAGATGTAGCAATACATTTTTCTTAAAAATTGCTCCGTCTCCAGTCCCTAGTCCTTAGTTCCTTCACAGATTGACAAATACTTTGCGTAGTAGGTAGGGGGCGATTTCGCCGATCGCTAGAATATACTGAGCTGCACCAAGAGCGATCGCTTCTTTGGGCATCCCAAACACCACGCTAGTTGCCTCATCCTGTGCAATAGTCATACCACCAGCTTGTGCTAGAGCTAGCATACCGTCCGCACCGTCGCGCCCCATCCCCGTCAGCAGAATACCCACAGCTGCCTTTCCATAGAACTTCGCCACCGAATTAAATGTTACCGTTACCGAAGGGCGATGACCGGACAGCGGTGGAGATGACGAATAAGCAAACCTACCTTGAGAATTCAACTCTAAATGTCGCCCCTCCGGCGGGAAATAAACTGTACCCGCTTGGGGAAAATCGCCCATCTTGGCAATTTTGACTGACAACTTGCAGTCCGATCCCAACCAATTTACCAATCCCTGCAAAAATCCCTCGCTGATATGCTGCACACAAATAACAGGCACAGTAAAATTACTCGGCAGTTGGGCAATAATGGTGTGCAGCGCTTGGGGCCCACCAGTGGAAGCACCGATCGCGACTATTTTGTATTTTGTATTTGGTGATGGTGGATGAATTATCGGTAATTGGTAATTGGTAATTGGTAATTCTTCCCTGCTTTTCTGCTCCAGAGTTCTACCAGGAACCTGCAACCCTGTAACTTTGTTGCGCCGACGCAGGGTAAAAACGGCCACACCAGACAAAACTTTTATTTTACCGATGAGATCCTGCTTGAGCAACTCATAATCTTGAGGAGACTGGATGCGTGGCTTAGGAAAAACATCGATCGCTCCTGCTTCAAGCAACTGAAATACATTGTAGGTATCTTCTGGCCGAACTGAGGCACTGATTACCAAAATCGGTCGCGGATATTTGCTCATTACCTCTCTAGTAAATTCTAGGCCATTCATTCGCGCCATGTAGAGGTCAGTACAAATCACATCTGGCTGAACTTTAGGAATCAGTTCCAATCCCTCTAAACCGTTTTGAGCCGTTCCCACCACTTCCATTTCCGGTGAGGAAGCAAAAATACGTTTCAATATTAGCGTTACTACTGGTGAGTCCTCAACTATTAAAACTTTGATAATTTTTTTGTTCATAACTGTAGGTAGTAGATAGTGGCTTCTTTCGTACAAAGTATGTTAAAATCTTAAATAATTTAGTCCCTGATTTCAGATCCAGTAGCATCAGTTCTTTAAAAATTCGCGTTTTCTTATCTGCGTTAATCTGCGTTCATCCCTCTTCATCTGCGGTAAAAATTTAACCAAAGATGACAACAGACAATTTCAGGATATCGCTCATGTACTGACGATGCTCAATGACCAATGACCAATGACTGACAACTAAACAAGCCTTCTCAAAGTATCTAGCAGAATCTCTTGATTAAAGGTGCCCTTAGTAATGTAAGCATTTGCACCAGCTTCGGCTCCTCTTCTTTTATCTTCGTCGCTAGCCAGAGATGTCACCAAAATAATAGGCAATTCGCTATATTCTTTATGCTGGCGAATTTTCGCAGCTAGCCCAAGTCCATCCAAATTGGGCATTTGAATATCAGACACCACAGCGTCAAACGAGCGCGTCTTCAATTTGTTGAAGCCGTCCAATCCGTCTACAGCTGTAACCACTTCATACCCAGCCCCCTCCAAGATGCGCTTTTCTTGGGTGCGAATGGAGATGGAATCTTCCACCAGCAGAATTAGCTGCTTATGAATTGGCGCTTGAGGGATTTGTTTAGGTTTTGTGGATACGACTTGCTTACGCACAGATTTAATCAAATCTTGTGGATTTAAAACTATGCAGACTTCACCAGTACCCAAAATCGTTGCACCAGAAACATTCCGCACCCGCTTGAGCAGCTGACTTTGGGGTTTGAGCATGACATCTTGTTCATCCACCAAGGCATCCACGAGCAATCCCAATCGCTCATCTGCGACTTTGAGGATGAGGCAGGGGATTTGTTCTTTGTCATTTGTGTTGCCAATGACTAATGACTGCTGACTGCTGACTACTGACAATTCCAGTAAATCGGCTAGGCGTTCTACCGAGACAGGTTGATTGTCTAAGATAATTGTGTCTCGACCTTCGATGGTAAAAATGTCATCTTCTGAGATGAAGCGAGCTGTTTGCACAAATTCTACGGGGATGGCATAGCTAATTCCCATGACTGACACAATTAGTACTTGGGCTGTTGCTAGGGTTGTGGGTAATTGGACTCTGATGGTGCATCCTATCCCTGGTTTAGATTCCACCTGAATTGTGCCTTTGAGTAGCTCGACGTTGGTGCGGACTACATCCAAACCGACGCCTCTGCCAGATATTTCGGTGACAAATGTGCGGGTTGAGAATCCTGGCTCAAAGATGAGAGACTGAATTTGAGATGGGGTCATGGTGGCAAGTTCTTCTGGGCGACAGACCCCGCGTTTTAGTGCTGTGTGCTTGATTTTCTCGTTATCCAATCCTCTTCCGTCGTCTGCAATTTCTATGACAACGTTGGTGGCTGTTTGTTTGGCTTTTAGTTGAATTTTGCCTTGGGGAGGTTTGCCAAGATGCTGGCGTTCTTCTGGGGTTTCGATGCCGTGATCTAGAGCATTCCGAATCATGTGCATCAAGGGGTCTTTCATTTCTTCTAAGATGCGTTTGTCTGCCTTGGTTTCTGCACCTTCTAGAGCTAAATCGACTTCTTTGCCTTCCTGCTTGGCGAGGTCGCGAACCATTCGCGGAAACAAGTTAAAAATGGTGGAAAGCGGCAGCAGGCGCATGGTGCGAATTCCATCGGACAATTCATCCGCAACAACTTCCAGTCTGGCGTTGTCTTCGTACATCGCATTTCTCAAGCGGGTTACGATCGAGCCGAGCAGCTCTAAACGTTCTCGGACGCGATGATGGAAATGCTGCAACTGCTGGCTTGCAATCCCCTCAGTACTTCCACTCGTCTGGGTTACTCCCTTTCTCAGATAAAATAAGGAAGAATTTTTATCGTTACCCGCACCTATACCGACGGAAACACCGAGTCGCGCATCGACTTCTTTGAGAACAAAGCGATTGACACTCGCTTCCCGGCTCCACTCTTCGTATAAGTTTACAAGTTCCTCGATCTCGGCTAGCCGATGAGTAATCCGAATTTTGGTGACTGTTAATTCGCCAGCTTGGGTCATCAAGGAGTCTAGATGGCGCGTTTCGACACGCACGCTTTCGATCGCGAAGCGGGACGCTCTTGACTGGGGACTGGGGACTGGGGACAAGGAGGAGAAGGGTAGAGGTAGAGACGTTGTATGCAAGGTCTCTACCTCTACCACCTTGCCATTTTCCGGCTGGGCAAAGTTGTTTTGCTCTTGTGATGACGCTAGTACTGGTTGTAACGGCGGTGCTTCATCAAGGTAAGCAGCAGAATAGTCAGGAGTGAGGTCATAAGTAGTTGGTTGTTCCTCCTCGTCCCCCTCGTCCCCCCCGTCCTCCTGGTCGCTTTTTTCTTTTGACTTTGGACTTTGGACTTTTGAGTTTTGACTTTCGACTTTCTCTGCTTTTGGTGGTGCTGGAGTTTCAGATCCCATCATGTGAGCCAAGACATAAAAAGTATTGACCTGTGGAGTTTCGCCTGTGACTGCTTCGCGTACCAGTTGGCGGATGGCATCTAAACCGCGATATATGCGATCGCTGACGATCGCATTGAGGGTTGTCTCGCCTCGTTTCACGCTTCCCAATATATGCTCTATCTGATGGGCCAAAGTTGCCACATCTTTGACGCCCAACATACCAGCATCGCCTTTGAGGCTATGAGCTTCCCGCAGTAACTCTTCTAATTTTTCTTGGTCATCTGGATGTTTTTCTAAGTACAGAAAACCATCATCAAGTTTCTGCAAATGGTCTTCACTCGCCGTTTTAAAAATATCCCGTAGTTCTTCATCTTCGATCTGCATTTTTGGTTTATCCTTTGTTCTTAATCATTAGTCATTGTAAAATTTTAAATTTCCGATATAATATCATGTCCGGTTGAATACTTGTAATAAATTTTATTTCCGTAGGTTGGGTTGAACAAAGTGAAACCCAACTTTAGCTTTAAGTTCGGGTTGGGTTTCGTTCCAAAGGCCCTACTACAGATATCATAAGTGATTAACCGGACATGATATAAAATCTAAAATATAAAATCTTCTCCATGCCCCTATTTTATTTTTTACTTTTGACTTTTGTACGGGCGGGTTTAGCCCACACATCTCATTACTAACAGAATATTTTACAAAACCCGCCCCTACTGACTTTTGAATGAGTGACTACACCTCTTTTTTGAGACTCTGAGCGGCATCGTTGAGTTTTTGAGTGCCGATTCTGGTTTGACTGATGCCGCTAGCTGTTTGGGCAGCTGCATGGTTAAGTAAATTCATCGCATCAACGACTTGCCCAATAGCAATAGCTTGCTGTTTAGCACTGAAGGAAATTTGTTGGCTGCTCAATACAACGTTGTTAATTGCTTCGGTCACGCCTGTGAAGGCTTCTGCTGTTTTTTGGGCAATTTTGACGCTTTCTTCTACTGTTTTGGTGCCCTCATCTGTAACCGTGACGGTGGAATTGATGGCTTTCTGGATATCGGCGACGAGATTGTTGATTTTTTCGGCGGATTTCTTGCTTTGGTCTGCGAGTTTGCGAATTTCGCTGGCGACGACGCCAAAGCCTTTGCCGTGTTCGCCAGCTCGCACTGCTTCTACTGCGGCATTTAGGGCGAGCATATTGGTTTGGTTGGCGAGGTCGCTTACCAAGCTGGAGATGTGGCGGATTTGATTGGTTTGGTCGCTTAAGCGGTAAATTTCCAGGGCGATCGCACCTACTTTCTGCCTCAGCACCGACATCCCTTCCAGAGAGTCTTCGACTGCTTCGGTTCCAGAAGCCGTGAGGACTAATACCTGCTGGGCGGCGGCTGCGACGGCTTGGGCTTGTCCGGCGGCTTGCTGGGAGGAGGCACCCAGCTCATCCATTGTGGTGGTGGTTTGATTGACAGAAGCTGCTTGCTGGGAAGCGGTGCGTTCCTGTTCTTCTACCGTCGCGGCTATTTCGTTTGAGGAAGAAGCGATCGCGCTAGCCGCTTGGTCGATCGTATTAGTAATGCCTGAAGAGATCCAATAAGCTGCGAGTAAGGAAAACGCTAAACATAACAAAGCACCCACTACAACTGCCGCGATCAGATTGTTAAGCAAAGTTTTCGCTTCAGTGGTTGCCCCATTCAGAATCCCCTTTTCGGCTGTATTGAATTCTGTACTTAGGTTTCTAAACTTATCGACAAATTGTTGCCCTTCTCCGGCTCGTAATATTGATAGCGCCTGGGCTGTTTTGCCTTGCTTCACTAAGTTGATTAGGTTTTCCGAATAGCGATCGTATTCTATTGTCAACCGAATTATTTCTTTTAGTCGCTGTTTCTGTTCTGCATTTTTAATCGTAGTTCCTCCACGCTTAAAAGCATCATTAAAGTAACTTAACTCCTCTTTATATCCTCTTAAAAATTGATTCTTTTGCGTCAATAAATAACCTCGTGAATTGCTCACCATCCTACTTTGAGCAAGTGTCATTGCATTGAATATTTCAACATTTTCTTGAGTAAGTTCTACTTGCCTAAATACCCTTGCCAGTTTATCGGCGCTGGAGTATACTATTCCAGCTAGACCTATGAATAAAAGAATAGGGACTGAATATCCCAGTAACATTCGATTCCGCAATTTCCAATTTTTAAACATCTGCATTTGTTATGTGGTAGTATTCATACCTCTTCATTTACAATCATACCTCCCTTGTTGAACATTTTTGGCAAATCCAAAAGGCTCATCATTTTTTCTCCGTAGGGAGCGGTGCCTCGCAGGTATTCATCATTGATAGAATGAACTGCCGCCGGAACAGGCGAAATCTGCCCTGGGTGCAAGTACATGACATCAAAGACTTCATCAACTGTAACTCCTGCGACCAAATCATCGACACAAACAACCATGATTTTAGCAGTGGTTTCTGCACCCAACATTGGCATATTCAACAGGCTGCGTACATCAACTAAAGTTACAATTTCACCCCGCAAATTCATGTTGCCGACGATATGCGGCGGACAGCAGGGGACAGGAGTAACTTTGCGGATATCGGTAAATTCACGGACAAGCTTTAAATCAAGCCCAAAGTATTCTCCACTCAAACCAATTACAGCCAGCGGTATTAATCCTGTTAAGTCTTCCTTTTCAGTTGAGCGCATCAAGTTGTGCGATCGCTCTCGGAAAATAGCTCGATCTTCCGCTGTAGCGTGCGGACAGAATATACGCTCTTTTGTGTATTTAACTGTCTCTAATTCTAGGTTGGATTTATTTTTATCTCCGACTAAAGGTTCAACCGACTTTGAGTAGCAAAGCAAATTTTCAATGTTTAGCAGCATCACTATATCTGCGGCAACTTTGGCGATCCCACAGACAAAAGGGCGATCGCGATCGAGAACCTCTCGATCGTAGAAAAGTTCCTTTGTCATGTCCTCTGGGGAAATATTATAAACCTCATGGACTTGATTGACAATCATGCCAACCCGCAATTTTTGCCACTCCACGACAATTACACTATCGCTTAGACAATACTCCAACTGCCGATACCCAAAACGGAGATTGAGATCCATAACTGGTAGTATATCTCCCCGCAGATTAACAACACCAATAATGTCAGGGGGTGCTTCTGGTAGAGGGGTCAACTCCGGCAAAGAAAAAATCTCCACGACAGACTCCGCTTCCACACCGTATAGCGAACCATCAACGCTAAAGATAAGATAAGCTTTATGAGCAATTGTTAACATAATTAAGTTTTTAAGCAAAAATAAATTTAAAAAAGTCTTCTTGAAAAGAAGATATCACGTAAAACTGCCAAGCCCTTAGAAACCGGGTTTCTTGGAGCTTTGTAGGTTGGGTTGAGGCACGAAACCCAACAAATGCGTTGGGTTTCGCTGCCAGGCCCTTAGAAACCGGGTTTCTGGGAGTTCAGTTTATTTACACCCACCTACTTATGAACCATGAACTATCAACTCTAGAACAGTTACGCAAAGTTCTCACAGTGAGTGCCAACCTGTTAGACGTTATCGCGCTCTAAATCGTAAATTACCTTTTCCCAGTACCAATCCTCCGAACGACCTGGATTGTTGTCCCTCGCCTGCTGAAGCAGCCGTTCAGCTAAATCCCAATCTCCCTTGACAAGAACAAAAAGTCTCTGCCGCAGTTCTTCTCTAGGTCGGCTCGAAAAATTTTGTTGTTGACTGTACCATTCGTTGAACTTAGCTTCACCCTCTGTAATCATTTCATCTATTACAATTGGGGCTTGCTCTCCAAGTTCTTCTAGCGTTTTACCGATATTTTCGCAGGTAAGGCTGATTCCGCCAATCACAAGGTAAAAAGCTTTTTTAGTAAACGTTTCTAGCTCGTCCATGATAGTTAATCCAAAGGTGAAGCTTTTCTTAGTTTACTACCAAATAGGGAAAAACGCTACTACCGCATCCCCTTTGCCTCCGCGCTTGACTCCTCATCTATGTTCTTTTAAGATTTTATCGACATAAATAAGCAATTCACCAGCCGTTACCTCACCCTGTTGCTCGACTGTGGCTGATGGTGCTAAATCTTTTAGCAGATTCACAGCCGCAGCCAGCATTTTACTAGACCTGGTAGCATTCCCTTCTTTCTTGTAAATAAAAGCTAGTCCAAGATACGCCGAAATAGACAATGGTGCAAGATAAATTATTTTTTTTAAATAAAACTTTGCTTTTTCAATATCTCCCTTTTCTTCAGCAATATGTGCCAAAAGGTAGCAAGGTAAGACGGACAAAGAATCTAGTTCAAGTGCTAGAGAGCAATAGTAAATTGCTTTGTTATGCTCCCCTAAATTCGCATAGGCTTGAGCTAGTAAGTAATAAGCACCAAAATTACGGGGTTGCAACAAAATAACTTTTTCTGCTTGTTTAATTGCATCAGCATAAGCTTTCTTGCCGAAGAGTTTTTCTGCCGGAATGAGGATGTCATCTGCCGTTGTATTATCAAAAGGCGCTGCTGTTTCCCCCCGTGTTAATGGCTCAGCCAAATTTGGGGTTTTGCTAACAAGCCCGATGGAATTAGCGTGTTGTAAATCAACATTTTGGCGAGAATATTGCCTAGACTCCCTTTGGGGTGATTCGCGAAGGTTAACATCGTATCGGACAGATTCAGAAGTTTCAAACTGCGAATTTTTGCTGCGTTCGTATAGCACTGATTCCGGCAAAACTTTCACCTGGAAGCGACCAAGATCTTGACCGTAAAGTTCGGTATGTCCCGTCAGGAGGCAGCCTCCTGGCGCAAGGGTGTTGTAAAATTTTTTCACTACAATTGAAATAGCTTTGAATTGAAAATATACAAAAACGTTACGACAGACAATAAGATCCATATTATGGATGTCGGAACTGGGGTTAGGAAAGTTATCTTTGACTAAATTTCCATAACTAAACCTTACCATCTTGCGAATATTTTCATTAAGTTTACATTCTGTTTGACGCTGAGAGAAATACTGCTTTTTTAAATGAGGATCTACTAAGCGAAATGACCAAGGACTGTAAATTCCATGTTTGGCTTTTTCAATAGTTTTTTGATTTAGATCGGTTCCTAAAATTAATATATTCCAATTATCCAAATCGGGCAGCAATTCGTGGAGAAGGATAGCCAAAGAATAAGGTTCTTCACCCGTTGAGCATCCGGCGCTCCAAAGACGCAGGCTTCTCTTCTCGCCTCCTTTGATGTTGATTTCTTTGTTTTTTGATTCTATTAATTGCGGCAGAATCCTATTTCTCAGGAGCGCAAACTGACCTTTATCGCGAAAAAAATAACTTTCCCCAGTCGTTAACAGGCGTGTCAGTTCTCTCCATTCCCGTTCGCTCGGCGTCTCCCCAAAAGATTCGTTCTGTTCGGTATGAGGCTCCAAAAGTTGATAATAATCCGCTGGACTTGATAATCTAAGTAATTTGAGCCGCGCCCAAATTGTTTTAGCTAAACTTTCCCTATCCTGCTCCCTGACGTGCAAACCTGTGTTGGTTGAAATCAGCTCGATAAAACGCTGTATTAAAGCCTCATTCATCAAAATAGTCCTTTGCACGAGATGTTGCTATCCTTTTATTTATAACTGATAAAACGCCGTAAACAGAAAAAAACACAGTTTCTTGTCTGATGCTTTACGATAAGTTAGTATAGCTTATACCAAAAAAAACAAGCAATGGCAAGTTCGTTACGGGATCGAACAGGCATGACAAACCGTTTTTTTTTGGTTGTCAAGGTCGATATTTCGTTGATGGTAGCGAAAAATCCCCGTTTCTGGCATTACTGAATCGGTGTTCTAGCACACGCAAAGCTCTTGAAAGTTGTGCGTTATAAAGTCTACAATTCTATTTAAAGGATAGGGTGAAGAAAAAAATTATGCCCAGTCATCGTCAACAGCCAATTATCATCACAGGTGCAGTATAGGCTTGAGAATACTGTCGAATACTGTGGGACACACAGAATTAAAAGCTTGTGGAGAAACTGTAAGACTCGTTAGTACTCGTGCTAAAAAGCGGGTTTCTGTGAAGCAAGAATCTCCCGTCACAGCGTAGCTGTGACGGGAGAGTGTCAAGAGGAGTTTTTCTCACTTCTCAATCAGGTTGGTCTGAAACAAGTGACAGACCAAATGCGACAAAACCAACAAAGTTAAACTGTCGTACACTAAGTTTTGGTTTAGGCATTGTAAAGATTACTAACAATCGCGACTGCTGACTGTTTAAGCTGACTGGGTGCAGCTATCCTTACCAGTAAGTGCATTGCTCCTAAGTTCTAACTCGAACGTAGATTTCGATTTACTTTTTTCGGAGTAGTCTATGTCAGCACCAATCTCGACAATTACGATCGCCCAAAAGAGTCCAAAACAATCAGCTGTTAGAAAAACTTGCTTGTGGTTAGCAGCAATTCCGATCGCCGGAGTAATTGGTGTCAATCGGGTGCAAGCACAACCAATTGTTCCCGCAGCTGACGGTACTGGCACCGTCGTCACGCCTCAAGGTAACGTTTTTGACATTACAGGTGGAACTAAGTCTGGGGATGGTGCTAACTTATTTCACAGTTTTACGGAATTTGGCCTCAGCCCTGGGCAAATTGCTAATTTTATATCTCGACCCGATATTCTCAATATTCTAGCGCGGATAAACGGCGGAAACGTTTCTTTTATTAACGGCCTTATTCAAGTTACAGGCGGCAATTCCAATTTATTTTTAATGAACCCGTCTGGGATTGTATTTGGTGCTAGTGCGAGTTTAAATGTTCCGGCTGCCTTTATGGCAACTACAGCTAACGGTATCGGCTTTGGGAACGTTAATTGGTTTAATGCAACTGGCACCAATAATTATGCAGCACTGGTAGGAAAACCGAATGCTTTTGCTTTCACTATGAGTCAACCCGGAAACATCCTTAACTCCGGGAACTTAGCAGTGGGATTGGGGCAAGATTTAACTTTATTGGGTGGCACGGTTATCAATACCGGGCAATTATCAGCACCAGCGGGTAACATGACTATAACGGCGGTGCCGGGAGAAAGTTTGGTGCGTTTGAGTCAGCCAGGATATTTGCTGAATTTAGAAGTTAAACCGATCGGAAATAGTAGCACTCTACCCAACAATTGGACATTGCCAATTTCCTCATTGCCGCAAATGTTAACCGGAGGAAGTGGAGGTAATGCCACGGGAGTTACTCTTAACAAAGATGGCAGCGTACAACTAACTGGTTCTGGGATTCAGATACCAACAGAAGGGAATACGGCGATCGCATCTGGCACTATTAATGCTGCTGGCGAAACTGGCGGTAAAGTTAACATTTTGGGCGACAAAGTTGGCGTAATAAGTGCCAATATTGATGTTTCTGGCACTAATGGCGGTGGCAGCGTTCGGATTGGCGGTGACTATCAGGGTAAGGGAACAGTGCCGAATGCGTCGCGTACTTTTGTTAGCAAAGATTCTATTATTAGCGCAGATAGTTTGCTTAATGGTAATGGCGGTAGTGTAATTATCTGGGGTGACGATACTACCCGTTTCTACGGAAATATTACAGCGCGTGGTGGAAGTCAAAAAGGTGATGGTGGGTTTGTCGAAACATCTGGTAAAAACGGTTTAGATATAGAGGGTGCTAGAGTTGATGCTAGTGCTGTTGGGGGAGAAGCGGGTACGTGGTTGCTCGATCCTAGAAACGTTTTAATCGGGGATTTTTCTACTGAGGGTGGCGATTTTAGTGGGGGTAATCCTGATATTTTCACTCCATCGGCTGACGATGCAAAAATTCTTCCTACCGATATTGAAAGTGCGCTTAATGCTGGAACTAGCGTCACTATTACCACAGGAACTACAGGCAGTCAACAGGGTAATATTACTGTAGGTGTTACTATTAATAGAACAACTGGTAGCAATGCAACTCTAACGCTTGATGCAGCTAATAAAATTGCGGTAAATTCAGATATAATTAATGACTCTTCTAATCCTCTAAATGTTGTTTTGTCAGCTGGGGGTGATATTTCTGTTGGGCGTAGCGTATCGATTAGCACAAAGGGTGGCGATATAAAGTTTACTAGCACTAATGGATCGATCGCTAGTTTTGGTGATTTAAATTCATCAAACGATAGTACTGGCGGTAATATTATTCTCAATGCTGCTACCAAGGTTCTGGCAAGTACGATCGACGCAAAAGGAGCTTCAGGTAGTGGGGAGATTCGCATTTCTGGTAGCGAAATTGACTTTGCTAATACTGTTAGTGGTGGTGCAGTTACGCTTGAGCCTTTCAAAGCCGACCAAAATATTAGATTGGCTGGCGATAATGAAATCGACACTGCTGCGCTGGATATCTCGTCAAGCGATATTGGTAATTTGCATTGAGGTCTAGTTGTCACTCCGTCAGGAGTATTTATAAAGAAATGTTTCAAAATCGGCTCAAAATTTTATGTTTTGTTGTATGCTGATAAAGTATATGGCAATCCTAGATGAATCCCAAATGCCGCCGAAAGGCAAACCATTACCCCACGTAGTGGTGCAGCCGGTGGTCAACTAACGGCACTTTGGGTGCTTTGATAACTGGTGCCGATAGGATTTCGCCTACCCAGTCTTTTCCTGGCCCCTTCACCCTGGGCAATATTCAAATCATTACCTCAGTACCACCTGTAGTAGTAGAACCGCCTGTAGTAGTAGTACCGCCTGTAGTAGTAGAACCGCCTGTAGTAGTAGAACCGCCTGTAGTAGTAGTACCGCCTGTAGTAGTAGAACCACCTGTAGTAGTAGTGCCACCGCCACCGCCACCGGAGCCATTGCCGCTTTCACTGCTTCTGTCGCCACAGAGAAATCCACTACCACGATTACCACTTGTGCGATCGCTACCCACAAGCAGTCCTCCCCTTAGACTGGTGAGGGAGCCGTTACCGCAATCGCCTTTGGTAACACAATTTGCGATCGTCAGAGGAGCTTTGCCAGAATCACTATATTTAATTGCTTCTCCTGCCGATCCCGGTACTGCCTGTTCCACTCCCGGTATCCCTAGTGTGGTGGGACTAAAGCTGGGGACAAAATGCCTGACAATTTCTTCAGCAATATCAGGTAATTCTGGACAATTGATCGCATACGATGATGATTCCTCATCAACTAACCTTGGAATCACAAATCCAGGAGGTCAGTCGCCAAAACTGCCTTTCCTCATCCATCAGCCTTCAAACACATTTGAGGCAACCCCAACGCTTGATAGACCAACAAGAGGTGGCGCTAATGGTGACTCCACACCGGGCGCGGGTAATGGCGGACAATCGATGACATCCGGTGATAATGGTAACGTATTGCCTTCAACCAATCAGCCTTCAAACACATTTGAGGCAACCCCAACGCTTGAGAAGCCAACAGATGGTGGCTCGAATAATCCCGACACTCCCCCTTCCACAAGTCCCAGTATTTACACTCCTCCAAATGTACCTGAGCCGACCAACGAGCTTAACACGCCATCAGATGGTGGCTCAAATGATTCCTCAATAGCTCAAGGTACTCAGCCCTCGACATTAGGAGAGCAAAATAATCCCAACAATTCCATTACTACTTCAACAGAGCAAGCAAGTCAGCCTTCAACATCGCCAACACAATCAAATCAAAATACCTCTACTTCAACAGGCACTTCTCAAATCAGAACATCGCCAACACCATCAAATCAAAATACCGCTACTTCAACAGGCACTTCTCAAACCACAACATCGCCAACACAATCAAATCAAAGCAGTACAACTGGGACTTCTCAAACCAGAACATCGCCAACACAATCAAATCAAAGCAGTACAACTTCAACTGCCACAAGTCAAACCAGAACATCGCCAGCACAATCAAATCAAAGCAGTACAACTTCAACTGCCACAAGTCAACAAAATCAGCCCACAGAATCAACAGGACAAACTAATCAAAACTAGCGTTCTAAGATTCCTGGCACAAAACAGCAGCGTGGTGGCGGATGTGATCTTCCATAAAAGTCGCGATAAAGTAATAACTGTGATCGTAACCTTCTTGCATCCGTAAGATTAGCGGCACTCCAGCTTTGGCACAAGCTTGTGCAAACACTTCTGGTAGCAATTGTTGCTTGGCGAGAAAGACATCGGCAGTGCCTTGATCGATGAGAATGGAACGATCGCACTTAGCCGTCAGTACCAATTCGCTAGCATCGTAGGCACGCCAAGTTTCCCTGTCAGTTCCCAGGTAGTGAGTGAAGGCTTTTTGTCCCCAAGGACAGCGCATTGGTGCGCTGATGGGGGCGAAGGCGGAAACGGACAGGTAGCGATCGCGATTTTTCAAAGCGCAAATCAGCGCCCCGTGACCCCCCATCGAATGACCGAAAATGCCTTGTCGTTCGGGTATAGCTGGGAAATTTTGTGCGATCGCAGATGGTAGTTCATCCACCACATAACTGTACATCCGATAGTGCGACTTCCAAGGCCCGATCGTGGCATCAACGTAAAAACCCGCACCCGTACCCAAATCCCAATCATCATCCTCACCCGCAATCCCCGTATGGCGAGGGCTAGTATCTGGCGCTACCAGCATCAACCCGTATTCAGCCGCAAATCGCAGCGCCCCCGCCTTCACCATAAAGTTTTCTTCAGTGCAGGTTAAACCAGAGAGAAAGTAGAGAACAGGGACCGATCGTAATTTAGCTTGCGGTGGTTGGTATACAGCGAATTTCATTTCGCTATTGCAAGCTTGAGAATGATGACTGTAAAAGCCAATTTTACCGCCAAAGCAAGCCGATTCACTGACAAGGTTGAGAGATGCAGACATAAATTTTATTTTAGATTTTACCGAAAAACGAGCTAAAGCCCCCGGCTTTAGACGTGGGGATGTAAGCGATTCGCGGTTTTAACCGCAGTCAAATATTACATTTTGTT
>ENA-ORBV01010649-ORBV01010649.1-microbial-mat-metagenome-genome-assembly--contig:-NODE-10649-length-14651-cov-3.563881_pt1 | contig 14651 bp, 10 predicted proteins | sample MGYA00237777_ERZ505514 | MGnify/ENA primary metagenome ERZ505514 (study PRJEB26160, sample SAMN06269048) | microbial mat metagenome | isolation source: Oligotrophic lake microbial mat | place... | reverse complement strand
TTTTCAAGCAGAAGACGGCATACGAGATTCGCCTTAGTCTCGTGGGCTCGGAGATGTGTATAAGAGACAGAAGCTAAAATTCGCGTCAGTCAGTACCGCCCATTTAACAAACGATATGTATTTTTTGATCGGATATTGAATGAGGAAGTCTACGGCTTGCCTCATTATTTCCCTACATCAGAAGCCGAACAAGAAAATCGGTCAATTTGTGTATCATTTGTTGGTTCAGAAAGACCTTTTTTCGTCTGTATGACCGATCATATACCTAACCTTGCCTTTGTTGGGGGTGGTGGCGGAACGCAAACGTTTCCCTTCTACACCTATGATGAGGACGGCACGAATCGCCGCGAGAACATCACCGATTGGGCGCTGGAGCAGTTCCGGTCACACTATGGCGATAACACGATCAGCAAGTGGGATATTTTCTATTACGTCTACGGCTTGCTGCATCACCCCACCTATCGCACGCGCTTTGCCGACAACCTCAAGCGGGAACTGCCGCGCATCCCGTTTGCGCCCGACTTCAAGACACAAAGCCGCCTCACCCCCCAACCCCCTCTCCCAAACGCAGGAGAGGGGGAGACAAGCGGACTCGTCAAGTCCCCTCTCCTATTTTCGGAGAGGGGATTTAGGGGTGAGGCGATCTCTGCGTTGGGGGCGGGGAGTGAGGCGAATGAGGAGTCCGGTTTTTGGACGTTTGCGGCGGCGGGGCGTGCGCTTGCCGAACTGCATCTGCATTACGAAACGGTCACGCCCTACAAACTGGAATATCAATGGGCGAAGGGGAAAGCTGTCGATTACCGCGTGGCGAAAATGCGCCTCAACAAAGACAAGTCGGCGCTGGTGTTCAACACCGCGCTCACGCTGGCGGGTATTCCCGCATCGGCATATGACTACAAACTCGGCAACCGTTCGGCGTTGGAATGGGTGATCGATCAGTATCAGGTCAAAACGGATAAACGCAGCGGAATCACGTCTGACCCCAACCGTTACAGCGAGGACGAAAAGTACATTGTCGAACTGGTGGGGCGGGTGGTCGCTGTCAGCGTGGAAACGGCGCGGATCGTCGCAGAAATTGGCGCGTGCGCGTTTAGCTAAACGCTATCCCCAACCCTATCGTAGAGATCACCTCACCCCCCCTAGCCCCCTCTCCGAAAAGCGAGAGGGGAGACAAGCAGACTCGTTGAAGTCCCTCTCCTATTTTCGGAGAGGGATTTAGGGTGAGGTGTCGTTTAGGGTTGGGTGAGGTTACTCCCGCAAGCGTGTTGGCTGGGCGATGGGGTGAAGTTCATCTTCTTGTTATCCACATCAATAGAGTTAAACGTAATATCAGAGCGGCATGACATCAACACGCTCGGTCGCCATACGTCCTTCGGTACACACCAACGCAATCCCACCGCTGGTCAGCGCTTGTTCGACATCATCCAATTCAAACAGCACATGTCCATCAATCCGCCCGATAAGATGTTGTCCTTGAACATCTAATTGCAGCGTATATTCAGTTTCTGGTGTCCAAGAAAACGCGGCTTCAGCCAAGTTTTTCACACCATCGAGGGCTTTAACTAAACGTGCTTTGTTGTCATCACATAGGAGCAAGGCATAATAACGGCGCATTCCTTGCACACGCGCACCGAGACCCGCTGCCTTCACCAGATGTGGCTTGATGCGGGCACAAACACTGTAATCATGCCAGTCCCGCGTTCCCTGCATTAAGAGGCCAGTGCCAGCGTTCTGGATCACACGAAAAGCCTCAAATCCATATGGATCAGCCATATCAACGCCATGAACCCACGCCCGCCGCCACATCGTCCCGCCAACATCAGGGCGCTTGAAGACCGCCCGAGGGTCGCCTGCCCAGTTCAAGAAGTCGAGATAGAGCGTGCCGTCGGCTCGTCGCTCCTTAGTGCTGAGTTCAAGACCTACTTTGGCGATAGGTAAGCCGCCGGTATCCTCGATTTGCCATTCGACTTGTCCGGTATCACCCGGTTTCAGTTCAATCTGGGGGCCCCTTATTTTCATTAACTGATCGTCCGGGCCGTACACCTGGATGTAAAGACGAGCCGTGATAATCTCCCGATTACCCGCATCAACCTTCAAACCTGCGCGAATAACCTGCCCTGGATACAGCCGGGGAGCGGCATGGAGTTCATAACCAGGCATCTTAATCGCTTCGGGGGGTATAAAGGTCGCTGTTGCGACGCACGTGCCCTCCATAGGAGAAAGATGATAGTAATGTATGGCTAAACTGCGCGTCCCCAGTTGGCTGTGACCCTCAACATTTTCGAGTCTCACGCGGCCTTTAGCATCCATACCAGTATCTTCGGCAAAACCCTGCACCGAACCGGGTAGCTCAAAATGATACCGGCTGCCTTGTTTGGGCGGAACAAAATTTATTCCAGACAGCGCATGTGTGATTTCAGCGATCCTATAGGTCTCAGTTACCGCATCGGTGATAGCCGCGCCACCGTCGGCAGTGGATAGATACATCCGGTCTGCAATAGGGCCACGCCAATCCGGCCCCGCCTCGATTCCAGCCAAGCCATTCTTGATACCAAGTAAGCAGCCGACATTACCTGAATTACAGTCTGTGTCCCAACCTGCTGTGTTCACAATCATCAGCGACTTCTGAAAATCATCCTCGCCGTACAGCAGCGCTAGGATTATCAACGCATGATTGGGGATAATATGGCAGTTACCACCGTAGCGATCATAACCGTAATTCTGGGCGATTTTGTCGCGTGTGGCACGCCAATCTTTGAATTCCGAATGCCATTCGCGCACATCGTCAATCAACCGGCGAATCAGGGAATCCATGGGGATGAAAGTCAGCGCTGTATCGAGCAAGCGGCTGAGATCGCTTTCGACATACGCCAGCGCCTCCATCGCAGCGACGACTTGTGCGCCATAAATGGCCTCGCCGTCATGGCTGACGCTGGCCGCGCGGCGTGCAAGGTCTGCGGCCAATTCCGGGTCGCCGGGCGCGACCATCGCCCAACCGTCAATAAAAATCTGCGAGCCGATTTGTTCAGCAACGGTTTTCGTATTAAGCGCCATCGATCCGCTCTGCGGCGCGGGTATGCCATTCTTGAGACGAAGATAAGCGGTATGCTCGGTTGAGTTGCCCAGTCCACTCCACCACAGAATCGTTTTTTTCTCGATAATGTAATTCAGCCAAGTCTGTCCGATTTGTTGGGGCGTGATGTCACGGTGATTGCCATAATCCGGCAACGCTCGCAAAAATGTGAATGTGCCGGAAATATCGTCATCAGTCACGACCAGCGGTAGACCGCGCCGCTCGTTGACATAATAAGTGATTTCCCCCAGTTCTGCCATAATCCGTTCATACGTCCACTGCTCGAAGGGACGCCCAAGATATACACCGATGAGTTTGCCCAAAACACCGGCATAGGTACGCTCAATATAATCATGTGGCAATGTCATTTTCGATCCTTATCATTGTCAAAATAACCAGCTCCAGTGCTGGAAACTTATTGAATTGCGCTCCCGCTCACGGCTGCTAGTCCGCGTTCCTCCGCTACTTTCTGCGCATAATTGTCAGCACGGTAAGCTAACAGCGGGTCAGGCTGTAGACCCATCTCGACTCGTACCTGAGCCAACAGAGGCCGCACGTCGGTTTCAAAAGCGTCCATCAGCACGCGGTGTGCACCCAACACATCACCCGCCTTTTGCCGTTCACGTAGCATTTGGAAATCCACGATGAGCGCCTTAGCGTAGGCGGTTTGGCAGTTGAGGATGCTGAGGATCATTGCTTCCAACTTTGGCTCAATGTTGTGACTCTGATCGATCATAAAAGCGACATCGTTTGCTGTCTCGCCTGCTGCTACAATCTCAGTATAAATCTCGAATAATTCCTGCGGATTATTCGTGCCGACAATCAGGTCATCGTCCGCGTAGCGGCGTGCGTTCAAGTGAAAACCGCCCAAGCGCCGTTCATCGAGTAAAAATGACACAATATGGGCAATATTCGTCCCTTGTGCATGATGGCCGGTATCCACTAAAACCTGTGCCTGCGGTCCGAGTTTGAGCGCCATCGCGTAGGCCATGCCCCAGTCAGCCAAATCAGTATGGTAAAAAGCTGGCTCGAAAAACTTGTATTCGATCAACATCCGCGCATCCGCTGGTAACTGTTGGTAGGTTGCCTCCAATGCGGCTTCCAGATGATGTTTGCGCTCGCCAATACTGTCTTGCCCAGCGTAATTGGTGCCATCCGCGAACCACAGGCTCAACAGGTTGCTGCCAGTTGCCCCCATGATTTCGCAGCATTCGATCATATGCGCGATTGCCTCCTCACGCACTGCTGCTGAAGGATTGGTAACACTGCCTAAACGATACTGGTCATCTTGAAACAGGTTAGGATTGACTGCACCAATCCGCAGGCCGTGTCCCTCGGCATATTGTTTCAATCCGTTCCAATCATCAACCCGATCCCAGGGGATGTGGATAGCTATGGAGGGCGCGATCCCCGTTAATTGGTGAACATAGGCGGCATCAGCCAGTTTTTCATAAATATTGCGTGCGGCCCCCGGCCAGGCGAACACCTTGAAGCGTGTTCCACCGTTGCCATAGCCCCACGAGGGTGTCTCGATATGCTGGCGCTTGAGCTGCCGTTTGACGCTTTCGACATCAATCTGCTGCCGATGTAACCGCTCGACCAATAATTCATAATTGGCTGTGAATTCCATAATACTGTCCTTTGATTGGAAATTGATTTACTGCACTGCATTGAAGCTTGTTTTCATCACCGGTAAGGTCTGGATTGTGAAATGATAATCGCCTGACCCGACTGTGAAGATGATCGAATCGGTTGCGTCTAGAATATCTTTGATCCCTGAGATAAGGGGATAAAGAGCGCCCGTTTCCCATACGATTGTATCGCCCTCGCTCAATCGGCAGGAAGAAGTGGAGGACGGTTTGGGCAAGCGAAGGTAGGCATGACTCCCGACGGGGATGCGAACGTGCAAGGTAATGCCATTCTCGCCTATCTCCCAAGCCGACTCAATCAATCCGCGAATAGTCTTTAAGGATGCCTGTGCCCGTTTCATACCAGCAGGCATGACAGGTTGGATGGCAAAGTGTCGGAAACCTGGCCCATCCTCGCTTGCTTGGATGCCGCCTAGCGCACGGTACAACCACGCTCCCACTGAGCCAAACATCGGGTGGTTGTGAGAATTCATGCCCCTGCCCGTCGCTTGTTCCCATCGTTCCCATACCGTCGTCGCACCGTTCGCCAACATGTAACCCCAACTTGGATAGCTGGTCTGGGTGGCGAGTGCAAAAGCAAATTCACTGTGTCCCGCTTCCGTCAAGACTTCTAGGACATATTTTGTACAAAGATTGCCTGTCGTGAGATGATAATCATGCGCGTCTACATCGCGCACTAAATTGGCGATCACACGGGACTGCCGAGCCTCCGGCACAAGCCCCATATACAATGCCAGTGCATTACAGGCTTGATTATTCGTGCCATAACCCCCATGCATTTCATCCCAAAAACAATCATTGAATGCCACACTAATCTGTTGTGTCAGCGTTCGATAAATTGCTGCGTCATCATGTTTCTGCAAAACTTGGGCAATTTTCGAGAACAGCGCGGCGCTGTAGGCATAAAAGCCGGTTGAGACTAGGTTGCCGGGTGTATTGCGCGCGATAGCTGAGGTACCGAGACTGCCTTCAATACTTTCAGTGAGGGGGGGTGCCCAATCACCGTAGTGGCTGTATTCGACGATATGACTTGACGCGCGTGTCGTCAGATAATCTACCCAGCGTTTCATCCCTTGGTAATGCTCGCGCAGCACGCGTTGATCCCCATAATGGCAGTACAGTAGCCAGGGAATGAGCAGGTAACAGACGGATACCGGATCAGCCGGGCGCTTGCCCCAGCGGTAGGGGGCAGTATCGGAAATGGCACCATCTGCGTTCTGGGCATCGGCAATGTCATGCAGCCATTTGGGCAACAGCCGCGACAAATCAAAATTATGAATCGCTTCTTCGGTCCGCGCCGCCATATCATTTAGCCAACCCATACGCTCGTCACGCTGGGGACAGTCGGTTGGAACACCATGCAAGTTAGATGCCTCTGTCCACCAAATCACGCGGTAAAGCTGATTGAGCAGTGGATGATCAGACTCAAACTGTCCGATTGCTTCGACAGCCGACCGTACAACGCGCACCTGAATTGAATCCAGTGTCACCTCGCCGGGGAAGCCTTCGACCTGGATGTAGCGAAAGCCATGATACGTGAAACGCGGTTCCCAGGTTTCGATGCCTTCCCCTTTCAGGATATAACAATCACATGCGCGTGCCGCCCGCAAATTTTCTTGGTTGACCGTGCCATCTTCATACAAAGACTCGGCATAACGCAGCGTCACCTGCGTCCCTCGCGGGCCAGCCACTGTCAGCAAGCCCCATCCTGCTAGGTTTTGCCCAGAATCAAGGATATAGACACCGGGTTTGGGCTGCCAGATCGTTTTTACGGGCAGCGTCTCGACAACCATGATCGGCTCTAGCATATGTGCAATCATTTGACCTGCCGGGCCATCCACTGCCATCGCACCTGCCCAGAAGTCCCGGTTTGGGAATTGCTCGTGAAAGCCTTTTGGCGTATCCCAGCCCGGTCTCTCTAAGCGTGCATCATAGACCTCACCATCAAAGACACCATTTTCGATGATCGGGCCGTCAGTGACCCGCCACCAACTCCCGCCTGAACCATGTCGCCCGGTGAGAACCTGCATTGATGTGCCGTCCTCGAATAAAATTTCAAGCTGCAAGCGGAGGATTGGTGTCCCATACCACCCACTGCCGACGATTGCGCCAACCACGTTTAGCCCCGGTTGTAACGCGGATTGGATGTCAAATGTGGTATACAGGACGCGCTTGTTGTAATCGGTTTGCGCAGGGTCAAGCACCCGTTCGCCAACTTTGTGACCATTCAGGTGGAGTTCATACCAGCCCAACCCGCAGCCATAAGCCCGTGCCTGTTTGACAGGCTTGTCCACCTGGAACGAGTCGCGGAAATGCAGCGCCTTGCCATTCCACCCCCCCGGAAAACCGATCCATTCGGCTTGCCAATCATCAGAGTCGAGCAGTGCCAATTCAAACCAGGCGGGCGTACTGAATGCGCTAGGACGATCCTGCTTGTCCCAGACGCGAACTTGCCAGTAACCACGCTGGCGGCTTTGGAGCGACTGCCCCGCATATTCAATTAACGGGAGATCAGAGGTGTCCGTTTTCCCACTGTCCCACAAGTCAGCTTTACCCATTTGTAGTTTTTCTGTGGTTGAGGCAACTTGTATCTGATATGCTGATTGGAATTGGTCGCGCTCCGGGTGATCTAACAGCCATGAAAAACGGGGCTGTCGCGTGTCAAGTCCGAGTGGATTCGACGCAAATTCACATCGCAAATCCGAAATTTCCAACATAGATATTTTCCTGACTCAAGTTAATGATAGCGATAAACCATCTAATAGCATGACACTTCACTATTGCGCTTTTTCGGGAATAGCGCCGTAATAGAGCAGTGTCTTGAGAGTCTCTTCAGGATGCTGATCAACAAATTGATAGGCCTCGACTGCCTGGTCATAACGATAACGCTTGCTAATCATGGGTTCAGTCTTTAGGTGACTGTTTTCCAGCAGACGCAGCGCGGTTTTTTCGGTGCGCTGGAAATCCCACAGCGGATGACAGCGGTGTGGGTTGCCCCACACGGGCATACTAGAAACAAACGTCGGGCGGTTGTGGTGCCACTCCGCGCCCAACTCAAGTTGCGGTGTGCCGCTGTAATAGCTTGCCGAGACGATCAAGCCGCACATCTGGATGCTACGCATGGCCGTGTGCAGCGCCGGGTACGCGCCGGAAATGTCGATTGCCACATCGACACCCTTTTTTCCGGTGAGATTTTTGATTTCCAGCGCCGGATCGCAGTGGGTCGGGTTGAATACAGCATCTGCCCCAAATTGTTTCGCCAGTTCCAAGCGAGAATCAATCATATCAACCGCGAAGACCGCTTCCGCGCCGCTCAAGCGAGCAATCTGTATGGCGAGCAGCCCAATCGCGCCCATCCCGAATACCGCAACCCGGTCGCCAAGTTTGATCTGGGCATCATGCACCGCGCCGAGCGCGAATATCGCCGGGTCGGTGAACAGCGCCGTTTCAGGCTGCATATCGTCCGCCAGCCGAAACAAGGTATTTTCCGGGCGAACATTGGTCGGACGGTGCGCCATGCCGCCATGCACTTTATCGCCAACTTTGAAGCGCGTGACTCCGCCCCCCACTTCCATGACCTCGCCCACCAGCCACGAACCCAGGTTGGTCGGAAACAGGCTGCCGCCATCGCGTGGCATAAACATCCGGTATTCCGTATCAAAAACGCGGTTCAGGAAAGGTGTTTTGCCTCGATAGATCGTCATTTCGGTGCCATGTTTAATACCGCTGACGATCGCGCGAAGGCGCACTTCATCTGTCTGGAGCGGCAGCTCACTGTACTCCCGAAATTCGATCTGGTACGGACCAGTGAGAACAAATTCTTCCATCATGAATCCTTCTTAGCAGCGCTGATATGCCCAATGTATAATCTCAAAGTTTAACTCCGCCTTGTGCCAACCCCTCAATAAATCGTCTTTGAAGTGCGAGGAACAGCAGTAACACCGGAATAATCATCATGACCGCGCCCGCGCTCGTCAGCGCCCAATCACGGCTAAAACGATCTGAAAATTTAAAGAAGCTGGTCGTCATCGGGAACATATCTGGTTCTTGGACGAAAATCAGCGCAATCTGGAACTCGCTCCATACCCCCAATCCCACGATCAGACCAACGGTCAGGAAGCCCGGCCAGGTCAGGGGTAGTACGATCCGGGTAAGTACTTGCAGTTCGTTCGCCCCGTCCACACGGGCCGCATCCTCAAAGTCGACAGATAACCCTAGCAAATAGGAGCGCAGCAGAAATATTGAAAACGGCGCATTCAGTGCAACATAGATCAAAATCAATCCCAAATGGGTATTTAACAAATTCAGCGTTCGCCAGGTAAAGAAAAGTGGCACCAAATACAACCAGATCGGGATTGTGGACGCGACAAGCATATAAAACATGACGATATTTGAACCGGGCGGCTGCTTGCGTACCAGACCGTAGGCAGCCAGACCGCTCAGCACCAATTCCAGCGCGACCGTGCTGACCACCAGGATGACGCTGTTGCCCATCGTCTTCCCAAACTGACCTTTTTCCCAGGCTTCACCAAAATTCTCTAGGCGAATCACTTCAGGAAAGCCAAGGGGATTTCGGCCTATTTCGGCGTTATTTTTGACAGCGTTGAACAGCAGCACGACAATCGGGCCGAGCGCGAATAACACCAACAGGATTAGGATAAAGTGATTGATGAACGTGTTTTGTCCGCGTTTACGCAAGCGTCGCATCGAAATCATATGTCCCAACCTCGTTTCCGCAGATAAAGATAGATCAAGACAATAATGCTGGCGAAGAAGCTGATAGTCATCCCTTGCGCGGCAGCGTAACCCGCATCAAATCGCCGGAACGCATTCTTGAAGATGACGACGCCTAACACCTCGGACGCGCCGCCTGGCCCACCCTGCGTCAGCAGCCATACATATTCGAACACCAGGAATGACCAGATCATCACCATCATCAGCATGAAAAATACCGTCGGACGGATACCCGGAAGCGTCACATTCCAGAACTCCTGCCAGCGGTTTGCGCCATCGACTTTGGCAGCATCATAGAGATCGGTGGGGATGGCTTGCATCGCCGTCAGAAACAGCACCATCAGGAAACCCCAAAAATGCCAGTTGTCGGCGAAGGCAATCGACACGAGTGCCGTATCGGTACGCCCAAGAAAGGCAACATCAAGACCCTGAATACCGATATTCGAAAGCTGTGCGCCAATGCCAAAACGTGGACTGAGCAGGTAACGCCAGATCGACGCGACGACCACACTGGGAATCACGTAGGGCAGGAAAAGCAGCATTCGATAGATAAGCCCACCCGTTTTCACCCGCGACAGCAAACTGGCGGCAAACAGCGCCATTGCAAATGGCACCGTCATGAAGAAGACCATCCAGAGCAGATTGTTGCCTAGCGCCCTGCCATAGTCGGTATCTTCAAAGAAAATCCGGCGAAAGTTTTCTAGTCCAATAAACTCTGCCGCCCCAAAGCCTGACCACTCTGTAAAGGAATAGTAGACCCCTTGAATGGCTGGAAGCAGCACCACCAGCGCGTGCAGGAGCAGGATCGGCAGGATGAACGCCCACGGGATGACAACCTTTTGCATGAAACGGTAGCGCGACCATGGGATAGCTACCTTCGGCGGCAAATCATCTTTGACAAACGGCACGACCTCATGAGTGTCGACACCCTCTTTAGACGATAAGACATCACGGGTCATAAACAATCCTTTTGCTGAATAGGGGGCTACACCCTGTGCAGCCCACCCATTCTATCGAATTTACCGAGCTGGCAGCGGGGGAAGTGAACCGTCCGCCTGCGCCTCCGTAAACAACTCCTGCATATGGCTTAGAAAGGCTTCTGGCGTCATGCTGCCCAGGAAGACTTCCTGTATATCTTCATCAAAAGCCGTTCCCATTTCTGCGGGGAAAAATGCCCAATTGGCATAACCGTAATTCCCGTTCGCAGCCGCTTCACCATAAGCCGCATAAATTCGGGCAGTGCGCGGATCTGCCTGGGCAAAGGCATCCTCACTAATACGAATCGGCGCTAAGGCAAAATTGCAGTTGTTAAACCGTTCTGCCTGTGCATCCGCCGAGAAAGCCCAGTCAAGATATTCTGCGGCTTCGTCTGGATGCTCCGACGTAACATTGATGCCCCACGCCGCGCCCACACCCGTCACATACATTTCCTCCCCATCCTGCGTGGGGATCGGGAACCAGTCGTAATCATTGGTGTTGCCAGCGTCTTCCCCAAAAACGTAGTCCGGGTTAAACCACGAGCCATCCAGATACATGGCGGCTTCACCGCTGCCCAGCGTCACATGCGCCGTATTGAAGCTGTCGGTGAACAGACGGTCGGTACCTCCGTTAAACCAACCATTCTGCACCATGTCGTTTAGCAGGATGATGGCTTCGAGAAACACCGGGTCTGTCCAGGGGATTTCCCCCGTCAGGGCTTGATACATCACTTCACCACCCGCGTAATGATTGATGAACGCGCCCGGCAGCGATCCCATACAATCCAGGCATTCACCAAAACCATTGCTGAAAGGGACAACACCAGCATCGGCGATGGTTTGCGACAGCGTAACTAGGTCAGCCAGCGTAGCGGGAACTTCCCAGCCATTATCGTCAAACAGGGTTTTGTTGTACCAGATCACCAGCGTCTCTAACGAATCTGGCAGCGTGTAAAGCTCACCCTCAACTCGACCCAACTCAAGCGCCCAGGGTACGAATCGTTCATCCCAACCATATTGGGTAACATAATCGTTGAGTGGCACGAGCAGCCCTGCCCGCCCCAACTCCTGTCCATAGGATGGACTATCGACCGGGATAATATCAGGGCCTGCACCGCCAGCTAAGGCGGTTCTGAGCGTATCATTGACATTGGGCTGGAGTTCAACATTGACTTCAACCGTCTCGCTAAAGGCGTTAAAGCCAGCCGTTACGGTGTCCTTCACACATTGGCCCAATTCATCATCATTGAACCATACCGTGACTTGAACCTTCTCTTGGGCGCTGATCGAAGCTGGAATAATCAAGAGTAGTAGTGCGCTGACAAGTCCTACCATGAAAGTAACGCGATTTCGTGAAAACATCTATTCCCCCTAAAGCAGATGATCTAGTTCGCGGTCAAAAAAAGCTCCCACTCCCAACGCGATTGTTGCGATATGCCCTCCTGTCAATAGGATGTCGAAACGTGGATATGTTATGCATAACATTCTCTATTCAATAGTCTAACCCAAAACGAAAACTTGTCAAGTTAAATGGTTCTTCATTGTACCGTCGCTCACGGCTGAAATCTTTTTCATTTCCCCTGTCCAAGAACCCTATTTCCTTTTCGTGAGAAAAACTATAAAATGGGGGCTTATCATGGTTCGGGGTGAATAAAGGATGTTATGCGTAACAATGCAGTAACGATTCAAGATGTTGCCGCACACGCTGGTGTTTCGGCGATGACCGTTTCGCGCGTGCTGAATGACCCCAGCCGAGTCGCCCCCGAAACCCGCAAACGGATCGAGCAGTCGATTGAGGAACTTGGCTACTTTCCGAACGCCCTTGCACGCGGTTTACTGACTGGGCGCACGGAGACGCTTGGATTGATCGTGGGTGACATCACCAATCCATACTGTACAGCGCTCGCCAGCGGTGCCGAGGAAGTGGCACATCGAAATGGTTATTCGCTCGTCTTGGGTAACATCGGTAACTCAGCCGAAAAAGCCAATCGGCTTGTGGAGACGTTGGTCAGAAATCGCGTTGATGGACTGCTCATTAACGCCGGCCCGCGCGACATTTTCAAAATGTTGATGAAACGCAAATATCCGGTTGTCATCATTGGTCCCGAATTTAAGGGAATCCAGACTGATTTTGTGACCGGGGACAATTTTTATGGCGTGCAAGTGCTGACTCAACACCTCTTGAATCTCGGACACCAGCGGATTGCTTTGCTTAACGGCCCTAAAGATGATTCTGAGGCGATACAGCGCGAACGCGGCTACCTGCAAACACTCGCGGAACACGACATCACCCCTGAGCCAGAATGGATCGTTGAAGGCACCTATTGGCGCGGTGGCGGTGATCAACCCTCAGCGCGACTTCTGGGCTTGCCTCCAAGTCACAGGCCAACTGCCATCATCGCCTCAAACAATTTCCTAGCATTGAGTGTTATCGAAGCCGTGCGCGACGCACGCCTTCGCATTCCCGAAGACATTGCCCTGGTTGGCTTCGATGATTTTGAACTGGCGAGCATCATTTACCCTTTTTTGACCGTCATCGCCCAACCCGTCCGTACCTATGGCGTTCAAGCTGCACAGCTCCTGATTGACCGTCTGAATAACCCGGAGAAATGGCAGCCCAGCCGGTTGGTCTTTACGCCTGAATTGATCGTTCGTATATCGTGCGGGGCGAAATTGCAGCGGACAGTGATGAAGACCTGATGCTGCGCTATGCCGCTGGCGAGACCGCGGCCTTCGATGTGCTGTACGCGCGTTTTCGGGTGCGCCTGCTGCGCTATTTGGCGCGCCTGACCGGTAACGTCGCGCTTGCCGAAGAGTTGTTCCAGGACACTTGGAGTCGGGTGATCGACGCGCGCGCGCGCTATTCGCCGAGCGCGCGCTTTGGTGCCTATTTGTTCCGTATTGCGCACCATTTGGCGATCGATCACATCCGCCGGCAGAAACCCCATATCGACATCGATTCGGTGCTGGTGGAGTTCCCAGGCGTTCCCGATGACGACCCGGCGCTGTTCCTCGACCAATTCGAACGCATGCAAAAACTGGTCAGGCTGGTCGAGGCGCTGCCGGTCGAACAGCGCACGGTGTTGTTGATGCGCGCCGAAGGCGATCTGACCTTGGAAGAAATTGCACAGAGCGTAGGCACCGGGCGCGAGACCATCAAATCGCGGCTGCGCTATGCGCTCGCCAAGCTGCGCGAGGGGTTGTCATGAGTACGGATGATCCGCGGCGCGACAATGGCCAATCGCGCTTCGATCGACTCGAAAACGAGATCGTCGATGCCTTGCGGCGCGCCCCCGGGGTGTCGCCGTCGGCCGAGCTTGACGCGCGTATTCGCGCGCGCGCGCATTCCGCGGTGGCGCAGGTGCCGGCCGCACGTCGAGCGCAACCGCGCTGGCTGGCGGTCGCAGCCGGTGTGATGGTGTTGGTCGGCAGCGGTCTGGCCCTGCGCATCATGCAGCAAGTCGAGCGTGCGCCGAGTCCGATCGGAGAGCCGCTACAGCACATTCCCTCACCGGTCGTCGTCGACCTCCCCGCAGGCAACGCGTCGGCAGACGCTGCCAATGCAAAGGTGCAGGCGCGCGGGCAATCGGAGCAAGCGTCATCGGTTGTCTCGGAAATGACCACGACTCCAGCGGTGCAAGCTCCGGCTGCGCCGCCCCCCGAGCCGGGCCAGCCAGTCTCCGAGTCGATCGCGGAAGTTGCACCTGCGGCTAAAGTCGTCAGCAGCGAACTGCCGCTCGCGAGCCCGAGCCCGCCCAGCGAGCGCGCGCGTGTTGCGCGTAAGCCGGCTACGCCTTTTCCGGCCGCGGATCCGGCCTCCGGCCCGGCAGCGCTACCCGAAGCAGCACCGATGCCGAGCGTGGCCATGCCGATGGACGCACCGGAAGTCGCAGCCCCGGCGCCGCCTCCGCCGCCCCCCGCCGAGGAGGCCGACGGCTACGCGCGCGACGCGCCTGCGCCTGCGCCTGCGCCTGCCCAGCCTTCGACTAAACCGAACAAGCTGCCCGACCTTGCCCCGGTGATCACGCGCGAAGAGGCCAAAACGGAGGCACTAGCCAACGAGGACCGCAGCCAGGCGCAACCCGCTGCGGATGCGCGTCCGCCGTCGCGGCGCGACGGCGAGACTCGCGCGAGCCCGGCCGATCTCGATGAGGGTGCAGCCGCCGGGGTGTTGGCGGCACCACCGAGCACCAGCACCGGCATGCGCGCCCCTCCGGG